>Ga0134076_10000657_pt1 | contig 9426 bp, 9 predicted proteins | sample 15_taG_12_FD_109979 | JGI IMG/M metagenome (GOLD analysis project Ga0134076, IMG submission 109979) | Grasslands soil microbial communities from the Angelo Coastal Reserve, California, USA - 15_D_Wat_40cm_5_0_1 metaG | ecosystem: Environmental > Terrestrial > Soil > Grasslands ... | reverse complement strand
ACCGAGGATCAAGATGGGCGGAAGGTGGCGTGCCTCTGAATGCCGTCGGAGAAGCTGCTCGACTTGCGTTCTGACGGCTACCAGACCAGGACTGTCACCGATCAACTCATCGAGTGACGCCACGGTGCGCGCATTCTACGCCGCCTCGAGCACCACTGGAGGATTTTCGCCACCTGCGTTCGCCGGCCAACTACCAGCGCCAAGTCCTCGATTTCCCGTTCTCCCGCCCCTGGCATTACCGTTGCGTTCGCCACAAGAACGGAGCGCGGGCGGCCTGGTGACTACAGCAGGTGGAGATCGTCCTCGGGCCGCTAGGTTGGGGCGCAGACGAGAGGAGGAGGCCATTGAAGAGGCGCGTGCCAATCACCGTGGTTCATGCCCTGAGTGCGGCGCACGGGGAGGTCGGAGGCAATTCGCAAGCTGGTCCATACGAAGGAGGCCATCTGGGAAAGCAATTTTTCAGGATCGCTGGAGCGGCGGGGTACACGTGCCTGCTCCTCGTCACGCTAGCGCTCACGTCGGCGCCGCCAGCAGGTGCCCAGCCGGTTTGCGTGCCGCAGTTTTCCAAATGGTCCGAACCGATTAACCTGTGCTACGTCAATAATCCGGCAGGGACTCTGTGCGAGGTCAATTCGGCAGGGACCGACCAAGGTCCTGCCATATCCAAGGACGAGTTAGAACTCTACTTCGTGCGAGAGCTTAACGGCGATGGCGGCCTCGACCCCGGGGACCTCTGGGTGTCGACGCGCGAGCACAAGAAAGACCCGTGGGGATCCCCACAAAATCTCGGCCCCAACATCAACACCAGGCCCACTTTGTTCACCAACGACGGCTTGCCCATCAACGGCAGGGAAAATTTGCCCACCCTCTCGCGCGACGGCTTGCGGCTGTATTTCAGCAGTAACCGCCCTCGCCCTCTCCCTGGAGGAGGGGTTACTACTGACTTCGACATGTGGGTTTCGGAGCGGGCTGACAGGCGGGATCCCTTGGGTTGGCAAGCGCCAGTCAATCTCGGCAGTGGAGTCAACACGGCCGGGGCGGAGTTGGGCCCAGCGCCCTTCGAGGACCACTCGACCCAGACCTTCACCCTTTACTTCTACGCGATCCGGCCGGGGACGGGTCGTGATCTCTTCACCAGCACACTCGACGAAAATGGGTCGTTCACCGCGGCTGTCCCCATTTCTGAACTCAACACGACATCGGACGACGAACAACCATCCATCCGACGAGACGGGCTCGAGCTGTTCTTCTCCTCGAATCGCGTGGGCGGCTACGGAGGCAGTGACATATGGGTTTCGACGCGAGCGAGCACGTCGGATCCCTGGTTGGCCCCGGTGAACCTGGGGTCCTCCATCAATACCCCAGGCCTCGAGCAACGCCCGGCTCTGTCCTTCGACGGCAGGAGTCTCTACTTCTTCTCGGACCGTGTCGGCGGTGTCGGAGCCACCGACCTGTGGGTCTCGACGCGCACCAAGCTCGATGACTGTGACGATGGTGACGACGATGACTGATCACCCGCGTAGGAGGTGCGACGCCGAACTCGCCATCTCAGCCGAGGAGAGACGGGCATGAGGGGCAAGCACCCAGTAGGGTTGGTTCTCGCGGTAGTCATCGCCGTCCTCGTTCAAAGGGCTGCACCAGCGCACTCCTCCCACAGCGGAGTCGTGATCACCGCCCTAGCGATCGATCCCCTAACCCCGACCACCCTCTATGCGTGGACCAATGGCGGCGGTCTGTTCAAGAGCACTGACGGCGGTGCGAATTGGAGCGCTACCGGTCTGACCAACATCTCAGGCCGCGCCTTGGCGATCGACCCCATTACACCGACCACCCTGTATGCGGGGGCAGATGGTGGTGTGTTCAAGAGCACGGACGGCGGTGCGAGTTTCAGCCCGACCGGTCTGACCGGGGCTGCTAGCGCGCTCAGCTTGGCGATAGACCCACGGTTTCCGACCACCATCTATGCAGGGACACCCAGCGCCAGTGTGTTCAAGAGCATGGACGGCGGTGCGAGCTGGAACCCCACCGGCCCTATCGCATGGCTGCATATCTCATCCTGGAGCCTGAATCCCGCCAGTGTCATCGGCCCGAGTTCTTCGACCGGAACGGTGACCCTGAGCGCGGCAGCGCCGGCCGGGGGCGCGGCAATCATCCTCACCAGCAGTAACCCGGCCGTCGCTACTGTCCCCGCCAGCGTAGTTGTGCCCGCCGGGGCTACGAGCGCAGATTTCACCGTGTCCACGAACCCGGTCCCGGTGGGTGCCTCCACAACGGTGGCAATCCGGGGACTCTACGGCGGCGCCTTGAGCTCCGCCACGCTCACCGTGACCCTGGCCTCCGCTCTCTCGGCGTTGAGTCTCAATCCAAGCAGCGTGCCCGGGGGAGCTGCCTCGATCGGAACCGTAACGCTCAGCGCGGCGGCGCCGGCCGGGGGCGCGGAAGTCCCGCTCTCCAGCAGTAACGCGGCCGTGGCCACCGTCCCCGCCAGCGTGACGGTGCCCGCCGGATCTACGTCGGCCAACTTCACGGTCTCCACGAGCTTGGTGACTAGTGCGACTTCGGCGACGATCCAGGCCGCTAACTTCTCGGTGGTAGTCAACGTGATCCCGGCGACGACTCTCTCGCTGTTGAGTCTCAGTCCCGCCAGTGTGACCGCCGGGAACAGCTCGACGGGCACAGTGACCTTGAGCGCTGCGGCGCCGACTAGCGGTGCGGTGGTCACTCTCGCCAGCAGTGAGACGGCAGTCGCCATGGTCCCAGCCAGCGTGACGGTGGCTGCCGGCGCCACGAGCGCGACGTTCACGGTCTCCACCAGCTCGCAGGCTGGCTGTGCCTCGTCGGTGGCAACGATCTCGGCGACCTACGGCAGCGTTACCAGGTCCGCCGGGCTCACCGTAACCCCGGCAACCGACACCGTCGCGATTCAGCAGGCCGACTACTTCGCCTCCAGGCATGAGCTCCGGGTCGCGGCGACGAGCACCGGATCGACCTCGACGCTTCAAGTCTATGTGACATCGACGGGAGACTTGATCGGTGCATTGAAGCATTACGACGGAAACAGGTACAGCGGGCGGTTTACGTGGCCGGTGAACCCGCAGAACATCACGGTCCGGAGCCGTTTCTGCGGGTCGGCAACGCGCGCGGTGAGTTCGAGGTAGTCGGTCGAATTCGCCAAGGAGGTGGGGCTATGTTCACGAGATCTTTTGACACCACGATGGGACTTCTCGTTTTGCTCCTGGTGGGGCAGACGTCGCCGGTCCTGGCTCAGGCGCAGCTCTTCCAGCGTCGGGTGACGGGAACCTGCCCGCCAGGATCGTCCATCCGCGTCATCAATGCCGATGGCTCAGTTGCATGCGAGCCGGACGATGTGGGCGCAACGGGGCCACGAGGTCCGAGCGACGCGTGGATGGTGGATCGTCCCTATAACGCGGTCGTCATTCCTGACATCGGTGAGGTGACTGTGCTCTCGCTCGCACTGCCCGCGGGGAGTTACGTCTTCTCGGGATGGACGGCAATCGAGTGGCTCGCCGGACCAGGAGCAGCGAGCGGCTATTGCTACATTGCGATCGGGCCTTTCGTCAGCGCGCGCTACGCCGTGCGGGACGATCCGACCCAGCCCAGCCCGTACCCGGACCGCGAGCAGCACCTTCCCCTCGTTGGTGCGGGCACCCTCAACGCACCTGGCACGGTCGAGATGCGGTGCGCCGCGACCCACCACACCACAACACCAAGCAGTGCACAGGCTGCTGCGGCCTTCATGACGGCGACGCAGGTCCAGACGTTGCACTACGGTGGCTCCGCCAGATAGTGAGGCGCAAGTGCTTAGGAGCGCAGAGACCTCGTGCGATGCGGGTCGATGTGCAGTGAGCCACACGTGCGCCGTCGCCGGCACCTGCACCGTCACGCTGACGGTCACGGGCAACACCAGCGCCACAAAGCAGGCGTGTCACGGCCAGTCGGGCACACGTCGGTAGGCCATCCCGGAAGCTTGAGTGGTGCGCTCAACCGCACGCGAGCGCAGAGAGCGGATTCATACTGGCAATCCCGGATAAGGAGACGACCAATAAGGACGAGAGGTGCTCTCAGAGTCGGCGGCGTCTATTCCTCCGCGTTCCTCGTCCTGCCCGAAGCCCGCGTCGTGCGATACCGCCGGCTCTGGCATTGCGCTTGCCCCAGCGAGCAGCGATGCTGACGATCCTGATCGCCGACGACGAGCCGCGCGTGGTCGAGTTGGTGCGCCGGACGCTCGAGGACGAGCGTATCAACGTGGTCGAGGCGCTCGACGGCGAGACGGCGCTCGTGCAGGCCGAGGCGCTGCTCCCGGATCTGATCTTCCTCGACGTGCACCTCCCCGACGTCAGCGGGTTCGAGGTCTGCGCGCGGCTGCGGAAGGATCCCCGGTTCGTCGGAACCAAGATCGTCATGCTGACGGCCTCCGCGCAGCAGGGGGACGTGGGGCGCGGCCTGGCCGCCGGCGCGAACCACTATTTGACCAAACCCTTCTCGCCGGTCCGGCTGCTCTCGCTCGTCGAGAGCATCACGCCGCACGCTCCCATATGGCAGCGCGTGTAAACGCTGGCTGCGGCGACGAGTTGGCGGTCACCCATCGTCGGCCCAACGCCGCGTTGCCGTACCGCGCAGGTGCGGCAGATGCTCCGGAAGCTCCTAACCGGCAAGATCGAACTGGAGCCCGTGGGTCGAGGGCGCGAGCGCGGGCACCGCTTCCGTGATGCTCTGTGCATCGAGCCTCTCATCGGCGGCGAGGCGCTCCAGACTAGCCTATCTATAGTGCTACTGGAGATCGAGCGGCGCGCCACCGAGCTTATGAAGGGCTACACCAAGCTGATCGGCGGCGTCAAAGAAATAACGCGCGCCCCGCGACGACCTGACCGATTGCCGCGGGCTCGCGTCGCCCGCTCACGGCTTGATGTTCTGGTTCAGGTGGAAGACGTTGTCGGGATCGATCCGCTCCTTCACCTCGCGTAGCCGCTTCCAGTTCGGGCCGAAGGCGTCCGACACCGCGCCGCTCTGGGTCACCTCTTCCGCGTTCAGGTAGTTGGCGTACCGGCCCGAGGCGAAGTGCGGGGCCAGCGCGGCGTAGGTGTCGCGTGCCCACGCGACGTTCGCCTGGGTGGCCGAGGCCTCGAGCCACTCGGCGACGGCCAGGAAGTTGTGCGCGACGGTCCGGTGGGGGAAGGCGGTGTCCGTCGGCCCCACGCGCGTCGCGGCGCCGTGGAAGTGCTCGAGCAGGAGCCCGCTCATCGGCGACGGCGCGGCGGCGAAGCGCTCGATCATCGTGTCGATCGCCCCGTCCGCGAGCGTGGCGAGGAAGCTCGACTTCCAGTAGTTCAGCGCGCCGCGCGGGAAGCCCGCGTCGAACAGCATGTTGACGGCCGAGTACGGCATCGGTCCGATCACGTCCATCACCGGCGAGCCGAACCGCTTGACGGGAGCCACCGCCGCCGCCCCGGCCTCGAGACTCCCGGCATGACACACCATGATCGCGGCGATCTGGGCGCCCGAGCCATCCGGGGCGTGCAGGAGGCCGGCGAACGCCGTCAGGTCGTCGGGGAGTGACTGCGTGAAGTCGCGGTAGAAGCGGAGGACGTCGCGCGCCGCGGTGAAGGGATGGGCGACGAGCCCGCCGAGGACCATCGGGCCCACCGGGTACAGCTCGTACTCGAGCCACGTCGCCACGCCGAAGTTCCCGCCGCCGCCGCGCACGGCCTAGAAGAGATCGGAATGCTCGTCCGCGCTCGCGCGCACGACCTCACCGGAGGCGGTGACGAGCTCCACGGCGCGGAGGCAGTCCACCGCCATGCCGTGCTTGCCCATTAGCCAGCCAAGCCCTCCGCCCAGGGTCAGCCCACCGACGCCCGTGGTGGAGACGACGCCCCCGGTGCTGGCGAGGCCATAGAGCTGCGTCTCGCGATTGTAGTTCCCCCAGGTCGCTCCGCCCTGGGCGCGCGCGCGCCGCGCGCGCGGGTCGACGTGCACGCCGCGCATCGCGGACAGGTCGATCATCAGGCCGCCGTCGCAGACGGCGTTGCCGGCCACGTTGTGCCCCCCGCCGCGGACGGCGATCTCGAGGCCGCGCTCGCGGGCGAAGCGGACGGCGGCCTGCACGTCGGCCGTGCCGTGGCAACGAGCCACCAGGGCCGGCCGCCGATCGATCAGGCCGTTGTGGACACGCCGGGCGTCCTCGTAGGCCGGATCCGAAGGCGCCAGGACGGGGCCGGCCATCTGTGCGCGCAGGCTATCGGTCCAATGCACTTCAGTCGTCATACCTGGTCACCTCACGTCAGAAGTCGGTGGGACGCTCACGAAGCAGGCAACCGCGGTGCCATGCGGCGATTGGGCCGAATATCGACGTCTTCGAGGCGAGCACGCGCCTCACGGTCGGGTATCGTGTCCGCCCGTGCGGCAGAATGCCCGAAGCCGCGCGAAGGCGTCCTTGCGCACGTGCCGGCGAATCGCCCGCCGGAGGAGCCTCCGCGTGATCGCGTCCTGGTTCAACACGCGGCGCACGACGCGCTTGGTGACGTGGCGTGCCCGGCGGAGACGATGCGCTCCAACCGGATGCGCCCTGTCTCCACTGGGCCGTCGACACGCTCGACGGCCAGGCTGTGGGGGAGATCCGCGAAGAGGTTAGCCAGCGCGGTCTCCCCCTCAGCACTCGCTATTTGGCCAGGAAGGCCTTGGCCTGCTTGAGCTCGGGCCGCTCGCTATCAGCTGTCCGGGCCCGCGCCAAAAGCTCGCCGTAGTACTTCCGGGCGCGCTCCCTGTCGCCGGCTAGCTCGGCGGCTCGCCCGGCCCCGGCCAAGCCGTGGAAGCGGTTGGGGTCGGTGCGCTGGGAGGCCTCGAACTCCGCCAGCGCCTTCGCCGGTTGGTTCAGCTCGAGGAGGAGCTCGCCGAGCATCTCGCGTGCGGGTTGAATCGCCCCGGGTGTCACCGGGTGCTTCTCCGTCGCGCTCTCGGCATCAGCCGCCTGGCGCAGGAGCGCCAGCGCCTCGTCATTGCGCCCCTCGGCCCGAGCGATCCAGCTCGCCACCGCCAGCCGCTGAATCTCCGCCTGCCCCGCCCAGTACGTGTTCTTGGCGGCGGTCATGCTGTCGCGGAGCGCCTCGATCCGCGCGAGATCGACCTTGGCGCTGGCGACATTGCCCCCCCGGGCGGCACCCAGGCCCCGTGCGAACCACAGAATGGACTCGGCCTGTGGGAACTTCTGCCACGACAGGCTCTTGGGGTGGAGGGTCAGCTCGGCCGCCTCGCCCCACTGCCGGCGCTCCAGCGCGTAGCGGGCCGGGATCGCCGTGAAGGCGAAGGCAGCGGCGAAGTGCTCGGTGTCGATCTTCTCGGTGCGGCGAACTTCGTCTACGACCGCCTTGGCCTCTTTGTCCTTTACGAGCTGCAGCGTCGCATACTCGATGTAGTCCATGGCGTGCAGCGCGTTGTAAGAGCCCGCCTCTAGCTTGGCCTGACGCAACTCGTCCTTGGCGGCCTCCACCGACGCCCGGTTAGTGTCGATCGATTCCTGCCAGTAGCCGAGCCTGGTGAAGATGTGGGAGGGCATGTGCTGGGCGTGGGGCGCGGAGGGGGCGATCTTGGCGTAGCTGCGGGCCGCGTCGAGCCCCTTGTTGGCGATCGGCGGGAAGTCGTAGCTATGGATCAGGTAATGGGCCACGCCCGGGTGATTGGGCTGCTCGGCGAAGACCTTCTCAAGAATGGCCGCCGCCTTCAGCTGGTTCGCATAGGTCTTGTCGTTGGGGTTCAGGGTGACGTTGAGGGCCAGCGCGTAGAAGATCGCCGCCTCGCGGTCCTGGGGATAGCGCGCCGCCAGTGCTTCCATGGCCTTCTCGTAGTTCTGGGCGCGGGTGCGATGGTCGACCTTGTCGTAGTCCTTGTAGAAGGTCTCGATGGCCGCGAGGTAATCGAGCTCCCGCTGAGTCTTGGCGCCCACGCTCTTGCCCTTGGCCACCGTGGCGGCGCCCAGTTCAACGTCCTTGGCCGGCGGCGCGCCGGCCAAGGGATTGCCCAGCCGGGCCACGGCTGCGCCCCAGTAGGCAATGCCGCAGGAGGGGTCGGCCTGGACGGTGGCCTCGAATCCCTTGATCGCATAGCTGAACCAGAAGGAGTGGAGCAGGGCCACCGCCCGGCTGAATTCCGTCTGGGCGGCGGAGTTGCACGACGTCGGGAAGTTGACGGTGCCGAGTTTCTCCGAGGGTTGCTGGGCGCTCCCCGGCACGGCAAGCAGCAAACCGATGATCAGAGCGATCGCCAGCACGCGCATCGTTGTCCTCCTCCTCTCAGGGACGGGCGAGGCTCGAGTGGTTACCCGAGGCGTGGCACACACTGTGCCAGAGCCAAACATCCGACAAGCCGGTGTCATCGCACTCCCACGCTGCCAAGCCTGAAGAACTCACCCCGGGCGGAGTGCCCGAACGCGGGCGGGCTGCCCGGCTGAGTACTTCTAAGGGGAGCGCCAAATGGCGCCCCAGATCCTCGACGCCCTCGCCGAAGCTCTCGAACACATTCTCGGTTTCCTCGGCTCCCGTCTTCGCGCCCTGGCCGACCTTCTTCACGACTTCGACGAACATGGACGTGCCTTTCTCGAGCTGGGCTCGTCCGTAGGAACTCCAAACGCCCTTTCGCCATTGCCCCCCACCTCCGCCGGGCGCCACGATCGCGCCCCCGGCGGCCCACGTCAAGCGCGCCTCCCGGAGGGCGAGGCCCTGCTCAGACGCGGAGCCCCTTCGACAACCCGGCCCTGGCGCCGGTCGACCGAACGCGGCCAGCGCCCAAACGCCGGCGGAAGACAGACGCGAGCGAACGCCCAGTCTCAAGGCGGGGCAACGGAACGGCAGATCCGGTTACTGCGACGCGCGTGGCGACCCGCCTAGAATCGTGCACAGGTTGCGCACGGGCGCGCAGGATCGAGGAAGGTGTTCGCTTAACCTTTGAAAAGATTAATGGTGGAGGGTAAGGGATTCGTAGAGCGAGACCTCAAACTTCTTGAGAATTTGCGGGATGCGATCGTGCAAAACGCTGCAAAACGCGGTAGGCCGCGTCCCACTGCGTCCCACCCGCAGGACCACCAGCCTGAAGCGCCAGAGACATGATCACGGTGACCTCTGCGCAGCAACGGCTCAGGCTCGCCTACGTCGAAGCAGCGACCCCCGTACACGCGATGGTAACCCGAGCGGAACAAACCATGCCGCCGGGTAGAGGTAATCCTCACCGCTCTCATCAACGACCCGAAGGTCACCCTGGCGCATAGCTTCTCCATCAGACACGACGCGATAGATCTTGTGCAGCTCGAGCGAGGCCGGATACTCACTGTTGTTGATGCACACCGCAAACTTCGGCGTCAGGCGCCGGTGCCTTCTAGCAGCTCTAGTCGAGGTAACGCTTACGCTTGATTTCCTT
>Ga0134076_10000643_pt1 | contig 9520 bp, 6 predicted proteins | sample 15_taG_12_FD_109979 | JGI IMG/M metagenome (GOLD analysis project Ga0134076, IMG submission 109979) | Grasslands soil microbial communities from the Angelo Coastal Reserve, California, USA - 15_D_Wat_40cm_5_0_1 metaG | ecosystem: Environmental > Terrestrial > Soil > Grasslands ... | reverse complement strand
AGCTTGGCGTTCTTCACGCACGACCAGTTGAAGTTGCCGCCGACCAGCGACGAGTGGAAGAGCGGATAGAGCCCGTCGGGATCGGTGGCGCGCAAGAACATGACCGGCCCGTGGGTGGCGCAGCGGTAGTTGTCCTCGTACCAGGGCGGCCGCGCCTGCGCCTTGATCTTGACGTCGACGCCCACCTCGCGCAGCGAGGATTGGATGAGCTGCGCCGTCGGCTCGGGGCCGCCGCCGTACTCGATCGCGTTCAGGACGATCTCGAGCCGCGCGCCGGCCTTCGTGCGGATCCCCTCGGCGCCGGGCTGCCAGCCCGCTTCGGCGAGCAGCGCCTGCGCCTTCGCCGGATCGAACGGGTACGCCTGGCGCAGAGTCGGGTCGTCGAGCATGGCCGCGGTGAGCGGCGCGAAGGCCTTGAGGGCGATGCCCTTGTAGACGGTGGCGAGGAGCGCCTCCTTGTCGACCGCGTAGTTGAGCGCCCGGCGGACCTTCACGTCATCGAGCGGCGGCTTCGTGATGTTCAGGAGCCAGATGCGCGGCGCGCCCGGGTAGGGGATCTTGTCGACGCGCATCGCGGTGTTCTTCTCGATGCGCGGCAGCGACTGGGCCGGGACCAGATAGACGCCCTGAGTCTCGCCGCTCTCGAGCGTCGTCACGCGGGTGCCGGCCTCGGGCACGAACTTCCACACGACCGTGTCGACCAGCGCTCCGCCGGCCCTGTCGCTCCATGGCGCCTTGCGCGTGTACGCGGGGTTCTTGACCATCGTGGTGCGGTCCTTCGCCACGTAGTCCTTGATCATGAACGGCCCGCTGCCGACCGGACGCGTGTGGACCAAGTCGCCCGTCTCGCGAACGGCCTTGGGCGAGACGATGCCGAGCGTGCCCCCCGCCGCGTACGCCAGAAACGGCGCGTACGGGTTCTCGAAGCTCACCTGCACGGTGAACTCGTCGAGCACCTTCGACCCGGCATAGCCGGCCAGGGCGGAGCGCGAGCCGCCCGCCTTGAACTTCGGGTCGACGATCCGGTCGAAGTTGAACTTGACCGCGTCGGCGTTGAACGGGGTCCCGTCGTGGAACTTCACGTCGCGACGCAGCTTGAAGGTCACGCTCCTGCCGTCGCGCGCGCTCGTCCACGACTCGGCGAGCCACGGCACGAGCTTGCCGTCGAGCCCGCGGTAGACCAGGTTCTCCGTGACCGAGGCGATGATCTGGAAGGTCACCGCGGAGGGCGACGCGTGCGGGTCGAGCGTCGGCGGCTCCTGGTCGAGCGCGATCACCAGCGAGCCGCCGCCCTGCGCGTCGGCCGCGGAGGTCGTCCCCAGCAGGGCCAGGACACACGCGAGGACGAGCGTGAGGCGCGAAGAGCGCGAGAGCGGCATGAGGCCCAATCCTCTGCCGGTAGACCCACCGGCGTCAAGAGGGCGCATACTGACGGCCACAGGAGGCCACAGGATGGACGAGCGGGAGCTTGCCGAATCGCTTCGCCGGGTTCGCGGGGGCTCGCTCGACCGCCGCGAGTTCGCGCGGACGCTCCTCGGGCTCGGGTTGGCGGCGCCGATGATCGCCGAGCTGATCGGGGCGCGGCCAGGCCACGCGCAGCCGCGGCGATCGACGTTCACGCCGACGCGCCGGGGCGGCGGCGGTGAGCTGAAGACGCTCTGGTGGCAGGCGCCGACGATCCTGAACCCGCACCTGGCGACCGGAGCCAAGGACGCCGACGCCTCGCGGATCTTTTACGAGGGGCTCGTGTCGTTCGATCCCGACGGTAAGCTGGTCCCGAACCTGGCCGCCGAGATCCCGACAGTCGAGAACGGTGGCATCGCGCGTGACGGGCTCTCCGTCGTCGTGAAGCTCAAGAAGGGCGTTCAGTGGCACGACGGCAGGCCGTTCACGGCGGACGACGTCGTCTTCACCTGGGAGTACGTGACCGACCCGGCGACGGCCGCGACGACGACGGGCGCCTACCGCGACATCGCGCGGATCGACAAGCCGGATCAACACACCATCAAGATCGTCTACAAGACCCCGAACCCGTTCTGGGCCAAGGCATTCAGCAGCATCGTGCCCCGACACGTGTTCGCGTCGTTCAAGGGTGCGAAGTCGCGCGAGGCGCCCGCCAACCTCAAGCCCATCGGCACCGGGCCCTACCGCTTCGTGGAATTCAAGCCCGGGGACATCGTCCGCGCCGAGATCTTCTCCGGCTATCACGAGGCGAACTGGCCGTTCTTCGATCGGCTCGAGATGAAGGGCGGCGGCGACGCCGTGTCCGCGGCGCGCGCGGTGATCCAGACCGGCGAGTACGACTTCGCCTGGAACATGCAGGTGGAGGACGACGTGCTCCGGCGGATGGAGCAGGGCGGCAAGGGGCGGCTCGACATCGCCTGGGGCGGCGGCATCGAGCAGATCCTGTTCAATTTCTCCGATCCCTTGAAGGAGGTCGACGGCGAGCGAGCGAGCGTCAAGGCGCCCCATCCCTTCATGAGCGATCCGGCCGTGCGCAGCGCGCTGAGCCTGCTGGTCGACCGCGCCGCGATCCAGGAGCAGATCTACGGCCGGCACGGCCAGGCCACGGCGAACTATCTCAACGCGCCGCCGGCGTTTCGATCCAGGAACACGCGCTGGGAGTTCAATCCCGAGAAGGCGGCGAAGGTGCTGGACGACGCGGGATGGAAACGCGGCGGCGACGGCGTGCGCACGAAGGACGGCCAGCGCCTGCGCATGCTCTTCCAGACCTCGATCAATTCACCACGCCAGAAGACCCAGGCCGTCGTCAAGCAAGCGGCGGCCAAGATCGGGATCGAGCTCGAGGTGAAGGCGGTCGTCCCCTCGGTGTACTTCTCCACCGACCCGGCCAACCCGGACACGCTCGCGCATTTCTCGGCCGATCTGCAGATGTACAGCCTCGTCAACGGCTCCCCCGATCCCCAGCTGTTCATGCAGCCGTTCGTCTCCTGGGAGATCGCTCAGAGGGAGAACAAGTGGGCGGGTCGCAACTCGAGCCGCTGGCGCAGCGACGACTACGACCGGATGTACAAGGCCGCCGAGACCGAGATGGACCCGGTCAAGCGCGCCGCGCTGTTCATTCGCATGAACGACGTGGTGGTCCAGACGCCGGTCATCATCCCGTTCCTCTGGCGCGGCACCGCCTCCGCGATCGCGAACCGCCTGCGCGGCACCGATATCAGCGGCTGGGACCTCACGTTCTGGAACCTCGCCCACTGGTATCGGGAGGGCTGAGAAGATCGCGCGACTGAGGCGCTCTTCCCCCTCAGCGGACGAGCTGTTTGCCCTGGCGGCGCGCCTCGGTCACGCCTCGGGCGTCCGCGCCCGCACGATGACGAGCGGTAGACCCACCGACTTGGCGGCGCTCTTGGCGGCCCGCTCGTCGTGGAGGGGATTGTTAGGCTTGGCCTCGAGCTCCGGCAGGAGACTCGCGAGGCCCGTCATGTTGCCGCCCGGGTGGCTCAGGCTCACCGACGCCGGCCATGACGATCGGAATCGTGGCCGTGGCCTGCCGCGCGGCTTGCGCCACAGTCGACGGGCCGGCGACGATCACGTGAACGTCGAGGCGGACGAGATCCATGGTGAGCGCGGCAAGGCGGTCCGTGTGACCGTCGGCGAACCGCGCCTCGATGGTGACGTTCTGTCCCTCGGTACGCCGCGCCGATCCCTTGCGCCAGGGCGGTCGACGACGTGGCGGCGAGGGCGACACCGAGCACGACGGCAAGGCGCATGAGCATCAAGCCGCTACCATTCAACGCTGGGTGAGCACCACGGCGATCTTCTTCCAACCGTCGATCCGGCGCAACCAGCCTCCGGTTTGGCGAGCCAGCGGGACTAGACTATGCTTCCGCTATTCACACAAGGTGGAGGCCGCGCCGAGCGTGGACGTTGGGGTCGCTCATGGCGCGACTGTAGCGAAGCGGAGAAGAACGAGGGAGGCGTATCAATGAAGCGGAGCTCAGAGCGCATCTTGACCACCCACACCGGGAGTCTGCCTCGAGCGAACGATCTCACCACGCTGCTCGAAGCGCTCGACGCCGGCACCGTCCCCGAGCAGGCGGCCTTCGACGCCCGCGTGCACCGCGCCGTCGCCGACATCGTCCGCCAGCAGGTCGAGGCCGGCGTCGACGTCGTCAACGACGGCGAGCAGGGCAAGGTCGGCTATTCCACCTACGTGCGGCATCGTCTCGCCGGGTTCGGCGGACAGGCCGCGGTGCCGACTCGAGCCGACTGGGCCGACTTCCCCGAGGCGGCCGCGAAGTCGGAGCGCCGCTCGACGATCTTGCGGCCGGCATGCAACGGCCCTATCGAATGGAAGGACCGCACCGCGGTGCAGAAGGACGTCGCCAACCTCACCGCGGCCGTGTCGTCCGTGAAGCCGACCGACGTGTTCATGACCGCGGCCTCGCCCGGCGTCATCGCCCACTTCCTCAAGAACGAGCACTACCCGAGCCGCGAGGCGTATCTGGCGCGCCTCGTCGACGTGATGAAGGAAGAGTACGACGCCATCCACCGCGCGGGGTTCATCCTGCAGGTCGACTGCCCCGACCTTGCGATGGGACGTCACCTGGCCTTCCCCGACCTCAGCAACGCCGAGTTCTTGAAGATCGCCGCCGCCAACGTCGAGGCGCTCAACCACGCGCTGCGCGACATCCCGCCCGACCGCATGCGCCTGCACCTCTGCTGGGGCAACTACGAGGGCCCGCACCACCGCGACATCCCACTGAAGGAGATCCTGCCGATCGCGCTCAAGGCGCGGCCGCAGGCTCTCTCGTTCGAGGGCGCCAACCCGCGCCACGAGCACGAGTGGATCGTGTTCAGGGACATCAAGCTGCCGGACGACCGTCTGATCATCCCCGGCGTGCTCGACTCCACGACCAACTTCGTCGAGCACCCGGAGCTGGTGGCGCAGCGGATCGTCCGCTACGCGGAGATCGTCGGGCGCGAGCGCGTGATCGCCGGCACCGACTGCGGCATGGCGACGTTCGCCCGGTCGGTCAACGTGGTCGAGCCCGAGATCGCCTGGGCCAAGCTCAAGTCGATGGCCGAGGGCGCGCGGCTGGCGTCGGCGCAATTGTGGAGATCGCGCTCATGACTGCCGACGAAATCGACGTTCCCCACGCGCTCGTCCGCGTCCTCGAGGAGGCCGGCATCCAGTTCGTCTTCGGCATGCCCGGCGGCGACACCGGCCGCATCTTCGACGCGCTCCACGACTCGCGCGAGATCCAGACGGTCCTCGTGCGCCACGAGCAGGTCGGCTCGATCATGGCCGAGATGTACGGCCGCCTCACCGGCAAGCCCGGCGTCGTCATGGGCCAGGGAATCTTCCTCGCGTGCAACGCGCTCTTCGGCGCGCTCGAGGCGGTGAAGGGCGCCTCGCCCATGCTCCTGCTGGGCGACTTCACCGACATGGCCCCCTTCATGCACCACGCCCCGTACCAGGCCGGCACCGGGGAGCACGGCAACCACGATCTCAGAAACCTGCTGGCGGGAGCGACCAAGTACGCCGCGGCCGTCTCGGAGCCGAAGCAGGCCGTTCAAACGCTCCAGCTCGCGGTCAGACACGCGACGACGGGCACGCCCGGGCCGGTCGCCGTGATCTTCGGCAGCCGAGCGTTCGGCGCGACCGTGAAGACGCGCCGGCCGCCGCGCCTTCACGCGACCGGACGGCATCTCGTTCATGCGATCCTCCGCCCGGCGGCCGACGATGTGACCCGCGTGGCCGAGGCGCTCGTCGGAGCCTCGAGCCCCGTGATCATCGCCGGCAACGGCGTGCACGCCTCGCGCGCGTGGGCCGAGCTCGCCGAGCTGGCCGATCTCCTCAAGATCCCGGTGGCGACGACGGCGACCGGCAAGAGCGCGATCGCCGACGTGCATCCGCTGGCGCTCGGGGTCTTCGGCAACTGGGGCCAGACGGTGGCCAACGAGGTGGTCTCGGCCGCCGACACGGTGCTCGTGGTCGGCTCGCGCCTGGCGCCGACCGACACGTGCTTCGAGAACCCGGAGCTGCTCGACGCCGACCGCCAGACGTTCTTGCAGATCGAAGTGGAGCCGCTCAACGTCGGCCGCCACTTCCCGGTGAAGGAAGCGATCGTCGCCGACGCGCGCGAGGCGCTCGCGGCGCTCGTGGCCGAGCTGGGGCCGCGGCTCACGCCGGCGCGGAAGACGGCGGGGCAGCGCCGCCTGGAGCACCTGGCCGAGCTCAAGACACTCCATCGCTACTTCGCCGAGCCCGAGCAGCGCTCGGACGCCGTCCCGCTCCGACCCGAGCGCGTGATCACCGAGCTCGCGCGCCGGCTGGACGCGCGCGCGATCGTCACGATGGACGCGGGCGCCAATCGCCTCTACATGACGCACTACTTCCAGTGCAAGGGCGCGGGCACGGTCTATCAGCCCTCGTCGATCGGCGGCATGGGGTATGCGCTGCCGGCGGCGATGGGCGCCAAGCTCACGAGCCCCGAGCGCGACTGCGTCGCCGTCTGCGGCGACGGCGGCTTCGCGATGACCATGAACGCGCTGTTCACCGCGGCCCAGTACAGGATCCCGGTCGTGACCGTCGTGCTGAACAACAGCGTGCTCGGCTGGGTGAAGGACGGGCAGCGGCGGCGCGGCAACCGCTTCATCGCCTCCGAGCTCGGCCGCAACGACTACGCGCGGATCGCGCAGGCCATGGGCTGCGTGGGGGTCCGCGTCGAGTCGATCAAGGACCTCGTGGGCGAGCTGGATCGTGTGACGGGCGCCAAGGAGCCGGTCGTCCTCGACGTGGTCACGACGGAGGACGCGCCCTTCTGGCAGGTCCAGTCGCCGCTCGCCAAGGAGGGCCCGGGCGGCGAATAGCCGATGCGTCACACGAAGAAGGAGGTCATCGCGCGTACCCGGCGCGAGTACGCGATCCTCGATCGTCTCGTCGCCTGGCTCCGCGCCGCCGACTGGAAGCGACGCGTCCCGCGCCCGCCGACGCGGGATCCGTGGACCGTGAAGGACGCGCTCGCCCACATCGTCTACTGGAAGGAGCACAGCGCTCGCGTCTTCCGGGGCGAGCGACGGCTCCCGGAGATGCGCGGGCTCGACGTGCCGCAGATCAACCGCCTCATCTACCGACGCTGGTATCGGCGGCGCCCGGCCGAGGTGGTGGCGTGGCATCGTCGAGTCCAGCGCGACGTGCTGGAGGCGCTCGCGGCGAATCCTCCGGAGTGGTTCTCTCGACGCGAGCGCTCGCCCAAGTGGCCGCTCGACTTCGACGCGCACTCCGCCGACCACCGCAGAGACGACATCGAGGCCGCGATCAGCCCAGGCCGCCGCGCAGCCCGAGCACCCGCGCGACGAGCGCGCCGGCCAGCGAGATGACCATGATGATGCACGCGACCACCATCGCCTCCTCGAACTTGCGCTGGGCGATGAAGTCGAGCTGCAGGATCGACAGCGGGCGGTTGGCGCTGGTGGCGAGCAGCGCGATGTTGCCGATGTTGCGCGCGGCGCCGACGAACGTGATCATGCCCACCGCCACCAGGGTCGGCGCCATCAGCCTGAGCACGATGCGCCGGTAGGTCGCCCACCACGAGGCGCCGGCGACGCGCGAGGCCTCCTCGAGATCGCCGCCGAGCTGCAGCAGCCCGCCCTTCACGATCTGGACACCGAGCGGCATGCCCGAGACCAGGCCGGCGATGATCAGGACGGCCATCGTGCCGTACAGCGGCCGTAGCACGGCCACGTCGAGGAACAGCCACAGCAGCGCCAGCCCGAGGATCACACCCGGCACCGTGAATGGGAGCCACGAGACGACGTCGAGCACCCGGCGGCCGCGGTAGCGCGTCCGCACCACGATGTAGGCGATCAGGGAGTGGACGAGCACCGCCGCGACCGCCGTGCCGGTCGCCAGCACGACCGTGTTCCAGAGCGAGCGCAGGAAGAGGTCGTCGGCGAGCACGGTCTTCCAGTTCTTCAACGTCCACGGGTCGGGGATGTTGAAGAAGCCAAAAAGCTTCATGAACGTACCGAGCACCGAGAACACCAGCGGGACCCCGAGCACGACGCAGATCAGCGCGAGCGCCAGCGCGAACGCGGGCCAGCGCCAGCGGCCGAGCCGGTGCCGGCGGCTCTGGAACTGGCCGGTAAGCGTCGTGTAGCGCCGGCCGTGGGTCAGCCACTGCTGCGTGAAGATCAGCGGGAGCATCGCCGCGAGCACGAGCACCGCCAGCGCTGTCGCCGCGTCGTAGCGCGGCACACGCGTCATGACCAGGTCGTAGATCATCGTGCTGAACACGAAGAACCGAAACGGCGTCCCCAGCACCTGCTCGACCTCGAAGGTCTGCAGCGACACCATCGTGCCGAGCAGGAGCACCGACAGCACGACCGGCGCCATGACCGGGATCGTGATCGAGAGGGCCGTCCGCACCGTGCCGGCGCCCGCGACGCGCGAGGCTTCCTCGAAGGCCGCGTTCATGTTGCGGAACGCCGGGGTCAGCAGAATCACCTTGACGGTCAGCGACCCGGTAATGACGTGGATCCACACGATGCCCCCGAACGAGTAGATGTCGAACGGCCCCTTGCCCACGAGGCCGAGGCCGACGAGTCCGGTGTTGAGCAAGCCGTAGTCGGGATCGAGCAGCAGGATCCAGCTCAGGGTGACGGTGAGGGTCGGCAGGAAGAACGCCGCCCAGAAGGCGAACTCGATCCAGTTATGGCCGGGCAGATCGGTCCGCGCGATCAGCCACGCGATCAGTAGCGCCAGCGCGAGCGACAGCACCTGGCGCGCGATCGTGACCTTGAGCGTGTTGACGAGCGCGGCGCGCAGCAGCGGCTCGGCGAACGCGGCGCGCCAGCCGTCCAGCCCGTACCGCGCCGGCTGCCCGGGCGGCGCCACCTGGAAGCTTTCGAGGACCACCAGGAGCAGCGGATAGACGACGCAGAGGGCGACACAGAGCAAGACCGCTGTGTAGGCCACCGTCGACGGCTCGAGGGCGAAGGGACGGCGGCTCGCACTCGCGCGCGCGATCGCCGTCATGCCGGCGGTCTCAGTGCATCACACCGCCGCCGGTCACGTTGATCGACTGACCGGTGATGTACTCGGCGCCGTCCCCCGCGAGGAAGGCCGCGACCTCGGCCACGTCGCTCGGTCTGGCGATGCGGCCGAGCGGCGTCGCCGCCGCGGCCTGCCGGATCCGCTCCTCGCGCTGCTTGGGGTCGAAGCTCCCATCGGGCCGCAGTCCCATGTGATCCAGGCGCTCGGTTTCGGCGGCGCTCGGGCAGATGGCGTTGACCGTGATCCCGGCCGGCGCCAGCTCCTGCGCCAGGGACTGCGTGAAGCCGATGATCCCGAACTTCGAGGCGCAGTACGCCGCGCGGAGCGCGCCGCCCTTCTTGCCCCACTGGGAGGACATGCTGATGATGCGTCCGCGGACACGGCGCTCCAGCATCGCGCGCGCGACGGCCTGCGAGGTGATGAACGTCCCCTTGAGGTTGGTGTCGAGGACGGTGTCCCACTGCTCTTCTGGCAGCTCGACGACCGGCGTCTTGT
>Ga0134076_10000639_pt1 | contig 9539 bp, 9 predicted proteins | sample 15_taG_12_FD_109979 | JGI IMG/M metagenome (GOLD analysis project Ga0134076, IMG submission 109979) | Grasslands soil microbial communities from the Angelo Coastal Reserve, California, USA - 15_D_Wat_40cm_5_0_1 metaG | ecosystem: Environmental > Terrestrial > Soil > Grasslands ... | reverse complement strand
CTGGTACGAGAAGAACGTGATGGGCACCGGGCCCTTCACCTTCGTCGAGCACGTGAAGGGCTCGCACTGGGTCGGCAAAAAGAACCCGGCGTACTGGGATCGCGGCAAGCCGTATCTCGACGGGTTCCGCGCGCTCTTCATCAGCTCGTCCTCGGCCCAGGTGGCCGCCATCCGCGGCGAGCGCGCGCACATCCAGTTCCGCAGCTTCAGTCCGGCCGAGCGCGACACGCTCGTGGCCGCGCTGGGCCCGAAGATCACGGTGCAGGAGAGCCCCTGGGACTGCTCGATGCTGGTCGCCATGAACCACGAGCGCAAGCCCTGGGACGACAAGCGCGTGCGCCGGGCCCTGACGCTGGCGCTCGATCGCTACGAGGGTGCCAAGAACCTGTCACGCATCGCGGTCGTCAAGGACGTCGCCGGCATCCAGGTGCCGGGGACACCCTGGGCCACGCCGCCCCAGGAGCTGGAAAAGCTCGCGGGCTACGGGCGCGACATCAAGACCAGCCGCGCCGAGGCGCGCCGGCTGCTGCGCGAGGCCGGCATTCTCGACGGCTACGCGTTCACGTTCAAGAACCGCGGGATCCCACAGCCCTACGAGCCGCTCGGCATCTGGCTCATCGATCAGTGGCGGCAGATCGGTCTGAACGTGCGGCAGGAGACCATCGAGGCGTCGGCGTATCACCCGATGCTGCAGCGAGGCGACTTCGACGTGGCGATGGACTTTCAGTGCAGCTTCGTGGTCGAGCCCGATATGGACATCGACAAGTTCCAGTCCGTCGGGATCTCGGACCGGAACTTCGCCCGCTACAAGGACGCGGTGCTCGACGACCTCTTCCTCAAGCAGGCGCGTGCTCTCGATCCGGAGGACCGCAAGCGCTACCTGCGCGCCTTCGAGAAGCGCCTGCTCGACGAAGAGGCGCACTACTTCTACACGCTGCAGAACCACCGGATCATCCCGCACAGCGCCAAGGTCCGCGGCTGGACGATCACGCCGAGCCACTTCCTGAACCAGCAGCTCGACACGGTGTGGCTGGCGGAGTGATCAGCGCATCGAGCGGCGTGGCCGAGGCGTGACCAGCCCGTATGCCTGCTCGACGAGCTTCGCCACCAAGGTCCAGTCGGGCCGCCGATCGATGCGGACGCCGACCCAGCCACGGTGGCCCACGTAGGGGGGCCTGAAGAACCGCACGGGGTCGGTGAAGATCATGGCCTCCTGTTCGCCGAGCGGTGCAGGCAGCCACACCGCGAGATGGTTCGCGCCGTGATGGTGGTCGTCGAGCTGTGCGAATAGCTTTCCGCGCACGCGCCACGTGGGCTCGCCCCACGCGAGCTTTTCGGTGGTGTCGGGGAGCGCGAGGCAGATCGCACGCAGTCTGTCGACCGCCGTTCGGCGCGACCGCCGGGCCACCCCGCGTCGTGCCGCTGCGCGAGTGCGCGGCCTCATCGGTCGCGAAAGTGCGGCATCACTTCGCGCGCGAACAATTCCATCGAGCGCCGGATCTTCTCCTGCGGCAGGCCGCCGAAGTTCATCCAGCAGAGCACGTGACCGACGCCGGCCGCGCGCATCGCCTCGATCTTGCGCGCGACGGTGTCGGGTGAGCCGAAGGCGACGGTCTCGCGCACGAGATCGTCCCAGTTGACACTCGCGAGCCGTTCGGCGAGCTGGCGGAAGTGCGGCTGCAGGCTCGGGTGCGCCTCCTCGATGCGCTCGGGAATGACGAAGCGGCGGAACGACTCCTGGTACCAGAGCTCGGCGTCCTTGGACTCCGCCAGCGCCTGCGCGTCGGTGGGCGCCACGTAGATCTGGCGCGAGACTCCCCAGTTCCGGAGCAGGCCCGCGATGTCGGCGTCGGAGCGCCCCGCCTTCCGCGCGGCGGTGACATAGGCCTCGCGGTTGGTGAGGAGCTGCTGCTCGGCGTTGCCGCGCAGCACGGAGTTGAGCATCGGCCAGCCACGTGCGGCGGCGCCTTCGATGCTCTCCTTGCTGCCGCAGACCTGGTAGACCGGCGGATGCGGCTTCTGGTGGGGCTTCGGCATCACGCGCGTGTCGCGGATGGTGAAGAACCGGCCCGCGTACGAGAACGGCTCGGTCTGCGTCCACGCCTGCGTGATGATCTCGACGGCTTCCTCGAAGCGGTCGCGGCTCTCCTGCTGCGGCACGTTGTAGCCGCGGAACTCGGCGGGGCGGTTGCCGCGGCCGAAGCCCACGTCGAGCCGGCCGCGCGAGACGATGTCCACGAGCGCGGTCTGCTCCGCCAGCCGCAGCGGGTGGTGAAAGGGCAGGATCGCCGCCGCCAGCCCGATGCGCACGCGCCGCGTGCGCGAGGCGGCGACGGCGGCGAGCGTGCCCGGGTCCACGGCCAGACCGTAGTCGATGAAGTGGTGCTCGGTGAGCCAGATCTGATCGAAGCCGAGCTCCTCCGTCCACTCCATCTGCTCGAGCTCGCGATGCACGACCTCGTCGTGGCTCAGCCACGGCACGGCCTGGAAGAAGTAAAAGGTCCCGAAGCGCATGGGCGCGTGTCTCCTCTCGTGGCGTATGGGTATACCATGGCCCGCGATGGCCGACCCCGTTCGCGTCCACCTGCGCGTGCCCGGCACGGCGCCGATGCCCGAGCTCATGCGCCTGCTCTCGTCCATCGAGGCGGCGGGCTTCGACGGCGCCGGGATCCTCGACAGCCAGATGCTCTCGCGCGACACGTTCGTCGTCCTCGGGCAGGCGGCCGTCAACACGTCGCGTCTCACGCTGTTTCCCGCCGTGACCAACCCGTTCACGCGTCACGCCTCCGTGCTGGCGAGCGCCATCCAGACGGTCGAAGAGCTGGCACCGGGGCGCGTGAAGTTCGTCATCGGCACGGGCTACACCTCCGCGAGCACGATCGGCCGCAAGCCCGCGACGCTGGCGGAGATGCGTGCATGCATCGGGACCGTTCGCGCGCTGCTCGCGGGCGAGACGGTGGACTTCGACGGGACGTCCGGACGCCTCGGCTACGCCTCGAAGCGGCGTATCCCGCTCGTCATGGCCGCCTCCGGTCCGAAGGCCATCGAGCTGGCGGGAGAGATCGCCGACGGCGCGCTGCTGCTGGTGGGCTTCAACCGCGGCATCGTCGAGAAGGCGCTCGAGCACCTCGAGCGCGGCGCCAAGCGCTCCGGCCGCCGGCTCGAAGATCTGGAGGTCACCTGGGCGGTTCGCGTCGGCGTTGCGACGACCACCGCCGAGGCGCGCCGGCTCGCGCGGCCGACGGCGGTGCACTGGGGCGTGCTGCGCTGGGGCGGGCACTGGGTCGAGCCCGCCGGGCTGCGGCTGCCCAAGCTCGACATCCCCGACGCGGTGTGGAAGATCTACCCCGACCTTTCGCACGCGCACGACTGGGAGGCGGCGATCGCCGCGACGTCGTTCGTGCCCGACGACGTCGTCGCGCAGCTCTGCGACGCGATCGGGCTGGTCGGCACGCCGGCCGACTGCGCGGCGCGCATCGTGGAGATGACCAAGCTCGGCGCGCGCAACCTCTTTCTGATGCCGCTGCTGACGTTCGGACTGCCGGAGGCGGAACTCGCCGCGTTCAGAGATGTTGTATTCCCGAGGCTGGCCGCGGCGGGTGTTCGCCCGGCACGCTGATCGATGCTCGGAACCCCGCTGTCAAGGAGGCGCCCAATGCGAACCGTGATCGGAGTGGTTGTGGTGGCCGCGCTCGGTCTGGCGCTGGCCGGGCCCGCGCACGCGCTGAACGTCGGCGACAAGGCGCCCGACTTCACGCTCAACGGCCCCGACGGCAAGCCCGTCAAGCTCGGCGACCTGACGGCGAAGGGGCCGGTGGTCCTCTACACGTTCGTCGCCGCGTTCACCAACACCTGAACGAAGGAAGTGGCGGGCTTCGACGCGGCGCTGCCGCAGTTCGAAGCCGCCGGCGCCCAGGTCGTGGGCGTGAGCGGTGATGCGTACCAGGCTCTCGCGGCGTGGAAGAAGGAAAACAACATCAAGCATCTGCAGCTCTCCGACTTCCGGCGCCAGATGCTGCCGGCCTACGGCGCGCTCGTCACCGACGAGAGCAGCCCGATCTTCCGGTATCCCAAGCGCGCGTACTTCATCATCGGCCGCGACGGCACGGTGAAGTACGTCAAGGTGCTCGAGAATCCCACCATGCTGCTCGAGCCCTCCGAAGTCCTCGCCGCACTGAAGGCCAGCGGCGCCTGACCGGGGGTGTGGGGGGTCATGTCGGGGCCCCCCACGTTCTCGGCAACCCTTCGGGTACCGGAGCGGCCGATTCCCGCACCGCTACTCGACGCTGATCACCTTGTGCGTCGTCGTCGCATCGAACTTCAGCATCGCCGGCCACACCGGCCACGTGACGCCGAGCTCAGGCGCGTTCGGGTCGCCGGTGCGCGCGAACGCCCCCAGGCTCTGCATCATTGTCTCGGAGAGCTCGAGCCGGCCCGGCCGGTTGGCGGTCGAGAACTCGATCTTCGAGAACAGCGATGGCCCGAAGCTGCCGAACACAAACGCGAGGTCGAACGCGTGCGCGGCGCCGTAGATGTCGTTGAACGGCGCCGGCTCCTGGTCCCAGTCGAAGCGGTAGTACCACACCTCGGACTGCTGGCGTTTCAGCGCGTCGAGCACGTTGTCGCGGCTCGGGATGAAGAAGATGCTGTTCAGCAGGTCGGTGCGCGCGTTGAAGCCGGTGCCCGGCGTCGTCACCGGCAGGTAGAACGCGGGGATCCACTGCTCGATCGCGATCTGCGGCGCGGCATCGGGGTCGTAGTTGAACTGGATCGAGAAGAGCTGCGCATCGCTCACGAGCCGGCCACTCGGGCCGCCGAGCAGCGTGAGAAACGTCGGGAACAGCTTGGCTTCGTCGCGCGTGTTGCCTGCGAGCACCGGCACGCGCAGGTAGTCGCCGGCGTCGATTGCGGCGATCGGGTCGGCCGGCAGAACGGCGCCATCCGGGATCGGCCCCGAGCCGGCGAGGCCCAGCGGCGCCAGCCGCGTCAGCAGCGTGAGCAGCAGCGACGCCGGGCTCTTTGAGCGCAGGTATGCGGCGATCTGCGCCGGCGGGTGGCTCGCCACGTACGCCTGCGCCGACGCCGGGTCGGTGGCGAGGCCATCGACGATGAGCTGGTTCACGAGCAGCGCATTGCCCTGCGCGAGCGCGACCGACGGCGGGTTGAGTGTCGGGATCCGCCCCGGCGGCAAGTTGCTGGCGAGCGAGATACCGCCGCTCAGCGGCGCCGCGCGGTGGAACAGCTTCGGATGGCCGCCGACGACGAGAGGCGACGTCAGCATCGCGTAGACGTCGATCGCGCCCGCCGACTGGCCCATCAGCGTGACCTTCGCCGGGTTTCCGCCGAACAGCGCGATGTTGCGGTTGACGAACTTCAGCGCCTTCAGGATGTCGAGCAGCGCGAAGTTGCCCGAGTCCTCGACGGCGTCGACGCCCGACTTCAATTGCGGCACGTTGAGGAAGCCGAAGATGCCGAGCCGGTAGTTCACGGTGACGACCACCGCGTTGGCCGACTTCGCGAGCGCGGCCCCGTCGTACACCGGATCCGCGGTGTACCCGGAGACGTTGCTGCCGCCGTGCACGAACACGATCACCGGCAGCCCGCCGTGCGGTGTTGCCGGGCGCCAGATGTTCAGGTACAAGCAGTCCTCGCTGCCCACCGCCTGGTTGAGCGTGGTGCCTATCGTCGCGTCGTAGCGGTTGTTGGCGCCTGGGCCATAGATGCGGCCGTACTGCACGCACGCGTTGCCGAACTGCTGCGTCGGGCTCGGCGAGGTCCACGCGTGCGGGTCGACCGGCTTTTTCCAGCGTAGCTCGCCGACGGGCGGCTTCGCGAACGGCACGCCTTTCCAGGCATAGGTGCCGGTGGTGGCGGAATCGTCGCTGCCGACGACGATACCGAACTCGGTGCGCCGCTCGGCGGGCGAGTGTGCGCCGGCGCCCCAGGCTGGATGCATGGAAAGGGCAACACAGGCGGCGAGCAGCCAGCCCGTACGGGCCACGATATGCGACATGGGCTCCTCCTCGAGTCGGGAAATGGCGGGTACGCGACAGTGTCGCGCCGGCCCAGTGGCGAAAGAGCAGAGGCGGGCTCGGCCGGCCGACCCCTCTTGCGTTTATCCGAACGCGGCCTCCAGCTTCGCCAGCATCTCGGCCTCAGCCTTCGAGACCTTCGAGCCGACCCCGAACATGCCGCCGCTGGCGGCGGCCACTGCGCGCGCCTTTTCGAGCAGGCTCGTCTTGAGTCGTGCGCCGGCGTCGGGAGCGAGCTGGTTGCGCATGGCCTGGACCGTCTGCGTCCAGGCCGTCAGGAGCTTGGCGTCCGGCCGGCGATCCAGCCAGGCCTCGAGCAAGGCGCCCGCCGTCGACTCACGCGCGATGCCCGCGTGTTCGACGATGGCGCGGCGCTCCTTGGCGTCCAACTCGCCGTCGGCCCATGCGACCTCGACGAGCGGGACGACCGAGAGCGCCGCGAGCGTCTCGGCGCGGATGCCGAGCTGCACGAGCTGATCGAGCACGGCCGGCGTGCTGATGCCCGAGGCCTTGGCGAGCGCCTCGCGGGTGGTCTCGGCCGCCTTCAGCTCGGCGAGCCGCTTGATGAGCCGCTGGTCCTCGCGGCGGAAAAACTCGTCCTCGAGGCTGCGTCCGCGGTCACGCAGGATTTCCGGTGAATCTGGCATGGATCTCCTCTCGGCTACTTCGTCTGCCGGGGACATACGCTACCACTTCGCCCGCGGCGGCGCACATGCGTGCCGCGCTCCAGCGTGCGCTCGAGCACCAGTCGCTCGAGTCCGCGGGAGCTAGAGACCCAGGGCCTGCCTCGCCGCCTCATATGAGCCGGCATTGGGGATCTCCGCCCTGTCGATCGCTCCGGTCATGTCGATGCCGGCGGCTTCGGAGAACAAGACAATCAAAGCGTTTCCGGTTTGCGGTGACGTGAGGTCGCAACTGTCGAAGGCGATGACAGACTGTGGAGTCAGTACGGCGGCGACGAACGACTGCGACAATCGACCCAGTCGGTGAACCTGCCAAAATGGGCAGCTCCCGGCGTCGTGGATCTCGAAGTTTTGCGTGATCGCCGCGCAGCCCTGATCGAAGTCCGTTCCGCGCAGGCCAGTCGGCCCGAAGTCCTGTTCTGGCAGGAAGCCTGCGGCGAATGCAAACGCATCCGCCAACCCTTCGTTCAAGCATCCGTGAGGCCCCGGATGGCGCTCCACGACCTCGCTGAAGAGCTCATGCACGTACTCGTGTGCGAACCGCGGCATGGCCACGACCACGATACCGCCCATAGCCTCTATGAACGGAGGATTGGAGTAGTTCATGAAGATGTTGAGGTTACCGTCGGAGAAATTGCCTTCACCGGACGTGGCGAACTCTGAGGGCATGAACAACGCGCGCATCTGTCCCGGAACGATTCCAGCGATTTCGCTTTCCGCGGAAATGATCTCCCGCCCCCGTTCGTGCAGTTGCGTCGCCTCGTCGTTGAGTAGAAACGTCGGATGGCGGTAGACGGTCGTGACGACCTCGGCAGAGGTCAGCGTCGTGCTGACAAACTCCAAGCGCGTCGTGCCTCCCCAGACCGGAATCACGCTGTAGTAACTGAGCGTCACGTCCACGTCCGATTTGAGGATCACCGGGCTCGTGAGCGACAAGACCAAGGAGCTGCCAAGGATCGAGCCAGAGCCCGATACGACGGTCGCGACGAGGCCGTCGCCATTGGGGTTCTGTACTGGGAAAAAAATCTGATTGATCTGCCGCCCGTCCAACAACGGCATCACGGTGGTTGTGCGGCTCGGCGCGCAAGACGGATTCGCCTCCGGACATACATTCACCACCAATGGGGGCACGCCCCCACACGTCGCGTCCGCGCAATACGCGAGCCAGAAGGGCAGCGGCGTAGGTGTCTCGGCTTCGTGCACGCTGAACTGGTTGACGGCTCTGGCTCGACGCTCGGGAGGATCCGTATCCACTATAAGTGCATGTCAATGGCGAAGAGCGACCGCAAGGCTCGTGCACAGCGAATCAGGTCAGGTCAGACCGGTCGCGGTGGCCTGCGCAGACCGCGGGCGCCGAACGCGAGCAGCGCCGCCGCCAGCCACGCGAGCACGCCGTCGAACACGTACGCGCCGGGCAGGCTTACCGCCGCCAGCGCGCCCGTCACCAGCGGACTCGCGGCCGTCCCGAACTGCAGCCCGAACGCCAGCCAGCCGAACGCCGCGCCTCGATGCTCGCTCGGCACCATCTCGGCGCCGAGCGTGTAGGCCAGCGTGATGGCGCCGCCCAGGCAGAGGCCGACGAGCCCGCGCAGCACCAGCAGCGTGGGCCAGCTGCGCGCCACCGCCATCGCCGCGCACAGCGGCCCGCCGATCAGCAGCGCCAGCATCAGCAGCTGAGCGGCCGGCATGCCGCGCGTGAGGCGTGCGGCGACGTTGGACGACACCGTGGCCGTGACGGCGGCCACCGAGATGATCGTGCCCGAGATCGCGGCGATGGCGCTCACGCCCGGCAGCTGCGCGACTTGCAGGGGGATCAGCAGCCCGAGCCCGCGGTCGAGAAACTGCGCGATGAGCAGCAGCCCCACGACCACCGGGAAGTTGGGCTGGCGGACCACGTCGCGCATCCGCAGCCGCGACGCCGCGCGTGCGCTGGCCTGGGGCAACGCCACCTCACGAAACAGGACGATCAGGGCGATCAGCGCGAGGGCGCACATGGCCGCCGTCACGAAGAATGCATAGCGGATGCCGAAGTGCGACGCGACGTAGCCGCCGGCCGCGGGACCGACGGCGTTGCTCAAGAGCTGCGCCGACTGCAGCATGGCGATCACCGTCGGCACGCGGTCGGGCGGCGCCGAGACGCTGGCGAGCGCCATGGCCATCGGCGTGAAGCCGGCGAAGAAGCCCTGGACGATGCGCGCGACGAGGAACTGCTGCACGGAGGTCACCAGCCCCATGGCCGTGATGATGACGACGAAGCCGCCGAGCGAGCGGATCAGCATCATCTTGCGGCCGAAGCGATCCGCCAGCCGCCCGACGACAGGACCGAGCAAACCCGACACGGCGGGGGTGACCGCCGCGAGCACGCCCGACCAGAGCGCGATGCCGCGCGGATCGGTCACGCCGAGCTCGTGGACGTAGAGCGGCAGGAACGGCGAGAAGAACTGAAAGCCGACGAACGCCACGAAGACCGTCAGTGTCAGCGCCCAGACGTTGCGCTGCCAGCGCGGCGCCCGGGCCGTCACGAGATCCACCCGTTCAGCCGCCGAGATAGGCGCGCTGGACGTGCGCGTCGCCCAGCAGCGCGTCGCGTCCGCCGGCGAGCATGACGCGGCCGGTCTCGAGCACGCTCGCCGGTGGCTAACGGATGCAGGACGTCGATGGCATATCCGACGTCCAGGCGCTCTCCGAGCCACCCGGGCTTCGACGTCTCTGCGTCGATGTGAATTCCGTCGGCCTCGTTTCGCGCGCGCAATGTCCCGATAGGATCGGCTGGGACTGGAGGTAGCGCCGGGCTTTCGGACAGGAGCTGCCCGTCGGGGCGCCG
>Ga0134076_10000638_pt1 | contig 9540 bp, 9 predicted proteins | sample 15_taG_12_FD_109979 | JGI IMG/M metagenome (GOLD analysis project Ga0134076, IMG submission 109979) | Grasslands soil microbial communities from the Angelo Coastal Reserve, California, USA - 15_D_Wat_40cm_5_0_1 metaG | ecosystem: Environmental > Terrestrial > Soil > Grasslands ... | reverse complement strand
CTGATCGTGCTGCTCACCTCCTACGCCGCCGCGGCGATGGGCATGTATGCCCTGGCGCCCTATGTCGCAGACTTCGCATTCGGTTCGCGCGACCATACGATGCTCGTGCGGCTGGCGGCGGCGAGTCTCGCCTTCGAGAGCCTGGTGCTCGTCCCGCTCGCCTACCTGCGGGTCCGAGATAAATCGACGTTCTACGTGGCTGTGACGACCGCAAAACTGGTGTTGCAGTTGACCCTGAACGTCGTGTTCGTGGTGCATCTGGGCTTGGCGGCCACGGGCGTGCTGCTCAGCACGCTCGTCACCAACGTCGCGACCGGGGCGTTCTTGGCGTGCTACCTCGTCCGGGACGTGGGCCTCCGGTTCTCGAAGGGCTCCGCCCGTGACCTCCTGCGCTTCGGCATCCCGTTTATCGGCACCCAGGTGGCCACCTTCATACTCACATTCGGCGATCGATACTTCCTGCGGAGCGTATCCGACACGAGCGCGGTCGGGTTGTACGGCCTGGCGTACCAGTTCGGGTTCCTGCTCGCCATGATCGGCGAGGTCCCGTTCACGACCGTATGGGAGCCGGCGAGTTTCGAGATCGCCAAGCGACGCGACCGGAACGAACTGTACGCGCGGGGCTTCATCTACTTCAACGTGGTACTCTTGTCCGTCGCCGTGCTCATCATTCTGTTCGCCGGGGATTTTCTGCGAATCGTAGCCGCCCCGGCGTTTCGGCCCGCGGCGGATCTCGTGCCGGTCATCGTGCTCGCCTACGTCCTACAATCGTGGACCATCATGCACTACATCGGCATCCAGATTCGCGAGCGGACGGAGTTCTACACGCTGGCGAACTGGGCGGGGGCGATCGTCGCCCTCGCCGGATATGCGTTGCTCATCCCGCGTCTCCTCGGCCTCGGCGCGGCGTTGGCGACGGTCGCGGCGTTCGCGGTGCGAGAGGGGGCCGTGTATCTGCTGTCCCAGAGGCTCTGGCCCATCCGCTATCGTTGGGGTCCGGTGGTACGCCTGCTGCTCGTCGCGACCGTCGTCTGCGTGGTTGGGCTGCTGCTGCCTCGCCCGAGCCTATGGTTCTCTCTCTCCGCCCGGGGACTGTTGCTGTTGGCGTACTGCGGTGGGCTATGGCACGCCGGAGTCCTGCCGGCAGACGATCGCCGGCTCCTCGGGGAGTTTATCCGCCGCCCAAGACTCGCGCTCGTCACCATCAGGGAACAACTGTAGCCCGAGGCTCAGCTTTCGAGAATGACCACCGCCGCCGCCAGCCCGGGTTGATGCGTGAGGCTGAGGTGAATGTGTCGGACCCCCTTGCGGCGGGCCTCGGCCGCCGCTGATCCGGTCAGGCTCATGGCGGCGCTGCCGCCGTCTACGCGGACCACTTCGACCTGTTGAAACGAGATGCCGCGCGCCGAGCCCGTGCCCAGCGCTTTGAGCAGGGCCTCCTTGGCGGCAAACCGTCCGGCCAACGCTTGGGCCCGGTCGGCCCGGTCGTCGCACGCCGCCAGCTCTGCGGCGGTGTAGACCCGCTCCTCGAACCGCCCGCCGTGCAGGGCGAGTGCGCGGGCGATCCGCTGCGTTTCCACGACGTCGAGCCCCACTCCGAGGATCATCGGCCGCTCCTGATGACACCAAGCTAACCGATCGCTCGCTCCAGCTCACGCGCGCACCGCTCGATGCGCGCGTAGGCCTCCTCGAACACGGCGAGCGGCTGGCTCACGGGATCCCGGATCGTGCGGCCGTCCCCGGGCTCCGGGTCGAGATCGCCCAACACGAGCACGTCGCGCTCGGACCGCCCGAAGCGGTCGCAGACCTGGCGGCGCTGCGCGGCGTCCATGACGACGATGAGATCGGCCGCGCGGGCGCCGTGCGCCGTCAACAGTTCCGACCGGTGTGCGGAGAGATCGACGTCGTAGCGTGCCGCCGCCGCGACCGCCTCGGGCGGTGAGCGGCGACCAGGTCCGAGAAACCCGGCGGAATCGACCCGCACACCACGCCCCGAGAGCCACGGACGCAGCAGTCCCGCGGCGAACGGGCTCCGGCACATGTTGCCGTGACACACTACCAGCACTGACCGCACAGGGCGGTGGCGGCGCAGCAGCGCGAGCGCCCGGCGCCGGCGCAGCGAGTGCAGCACCCGGTTGCGCACGCCCCCCAGTCGCCAGCGGCCGCTAGCCTCGTTCACCCGAATGCCCGGATCCACTTCCCCTCGGCTTTGGCGAGCTGCAGCGCGCGGGCGGCGCGCGCCAGCAGGTCCTTCGGCTCGACCGGTGTGTAGCGCACGTTGCCGACCGCATCATACCCGGCTCGCAGCTCGGGGGTCGGCATGGCGCGCCGGAACCGTTCGGCGAGCTTGACCGCGCCGACGGCATCCGTGCCCGGCGCGACCACGGCGAACTCCCCCTGCCCCACTCGCCCGATCGCGTCAGAGCGGCGCCCGCCGGCCTGGAACGTCCGGCCCACCACCTGCAGCAGCTCGACGGACGGCTCGCCTTCGAGGGCCGGAGCGAACATCACGCAGGCCGCCGACGTGTTGTGGTGGGCGGCTTGGAGGATCAGCTCGCGGGCGCGACGCGCCAAGCCCTGCGCCGTGTACAGACCCGTCAGGTCGTCCACCACTTTCTCCGTGGGCGCACCGTCGGCTTCGAGCTTGGCGCGGACGTAGGTGTCCAGCGCCAGCAGCAGCTCGTCGGGGTTCAGGGGCAGCGGGAGGAGCTCCCAGATGCCCACGCGAAGGGCGGCGATATGGTCGCGCGGCGTCGGATGGCCCGTCGTCATGAGGAGAATCGGCGTGCTCGTCCCGATCAGCGGATCGTCGCGCAGCGCGTTGCCGAGGGCGAGGCTGTCGCGGTCAGCGAGCCTGGCATCGAGGAGGATCACATCCGGGCGCACCTCCCGCGCCCGCTCGAGCACAGGGGCGCCCGCATACACCCGCAGGACGGAGTAGCCATGTTGACCGAGGAAGCCCTCGAGCTCCCGCAGACCATGGTTCTGGTCGCTCGCGATGAGAATACGCGGCGGACGGGAGAGACGCTTGCGATTTGCCATACGGCTCGGTAACCGTCAGGTCTCCGAACCTGCCGGGTCGAGAGCCTCAGCTAGGAGGTCTGCGGCGCCCAAGCGCGACACGTGGCTGGCACGTAAGGATGGCGGTTGTGGTGGCCCGCGGGGAGCGAAGCCACCACCCGGCGCCCGCAGCGCCCGCTTCTCCGAGCGCGTCGGGCCATGCCGCGATGGTCAACACAGCCGGTTCGCTCCCCTCGGGCCACGGCCCACATCTCGCAAGCTGGATGCCACGGATAAGCCAACCCAGCTCGTTGTGTCTTTGAGACTTGCGCTAGGGCGCGTGGCCGCGAGGCTGCGACCGTGGAGCCCGCGCTCAACATGCGGCTCGGTCGCCACAGCTGGTCCACGGGTCAGAACACGTCCCAGTCGGCGAGCGTGACGTGCCACACGGAGGGCTCGAACAGCTCCGGCCCGCTCTCGGCCAGCCCGCGAGCGAGCAGATCGAACGGGCGGGGGTTGAAGCGCTGCGGCACCCGGACGAAGCCGAGCCGGCGCAGCTCGCCAAACGCCGGGTGCAGACCCATCGTCACAGCGAGCACCGCCCCCTCGCGCCGGTCAGCCTCGAGCCGGGCGCGGATGAGCCGGCGCAGCGCTGCCTCTTCGCCCGCGAGGCAAGCGAAGTCCATGAGCATCGTGCAGCGCGTATCGAACAGGGCCGCCGGACGGGTGACGACGTAGGCACAGAGCCGTTCGCCCCGCGCGAGCGCCCAGACGGCGTATTCACCCTTCGGCTTCTCGAGGAAGCGCCACGTGAGGTAGCGGGAGCTGCGCTCGAGGCCCGTCCCCCGGCTGCGGGCAAGAGCGCGGACCACGGGCTCGAGGCGGTCGTCGAGGCGGTCGAGTCGGACGAGCTGCTCGGTGTCTTCCAGCGTGGGGCGGCGCGATCCCAGGGCGCGGGCGAGTGGTTGGAGCAAGCGACCGAGCCAGCGTCCCGCCGCGCCCAGGTGCATCCGCGAGACGAGCAGCGCGCCCACGTCGAGCGGCGCCACGTAGACCGGCACCCGGGCGACCACGCCGTAGCGATGGTTGCGGACGAAGCTCGGCAGGCTGCGCGCGTTCGGGAACGTGTAGATGAAATCCACGTCCCTGGCAGCGCGCAGGCGCTCGAGCATGAACCCACCCATGGCGCGAAACACGCCCTGGCGACGGTACGCGCTCAGCATCCCCACATCCTGGATCATGGCCCCGAGCGCCGGCCGCCCGCGGAACCGCATCCGGAACCGCAGCGCATGGTAGTAGCCGCACAGCCCCTGCTCTCCTTCGGCGACGACAATCAGCGACGGCAGCTCGTTCTGCAAGTACTGCCACTCCCACAGCGACCGATCGAACCGCTGGCTCTTCCGCCCGGCCGTCTCACGGAACACCTCGTCCATACAGCAGCGGACTGCCTCGTAGTCGCCAGGAACCGCTTCCCGTACCCGCAACCCCGCGAGCACCTCGGCCCCCTCTCCCACGCGGCCTCGCGGTAACACGGCGCGCTCGTCGCTCACCGCACCGGCTCCGTAGCAGGGAGGAAGTCCATCCCGAGCCGCTCGAGCACCGTGCGAGCCGGCGCGAACGGGAACTCGCGGAGCAGCAGCGCCAGCTTGCGCGCGTAGCCCGCGATCCCGACGCGATGACGGAGCGTGCGGAGCCGCCCGGCGCCGCGCACGCGCGGCTGGTCGGGATCCAACTCCCACGGGTGCACATAGAAGACCGCCGGCCGCCCGATTCGCTCGAGGCGTCGCACCGCCCAGCGCGTCAGCCACAGCGGGTACAACCGGAGGTAGCCGCCGCCGGCCACGGGTAGCCGCACCCCGCCGAGCTCCATCACCGAAAGCGGAACCTCCCAAATGCCTTCCGCGCGGCGGTGGATGGCGGTCGGCGCGTCGGGAATGCCATAGCGGTCGTGCCACACCGGGAAGATCGATGAGTCGTAGCGGTAGCCCGCGCGCCGCAGCTGCCGCAGCGCCCACAGGCTGCGTCGGGTCACGGAGAAGGTCGGCGCCCGATAACCGATCACCGGCTGCCCGCTCAACTGCTCGAGCAGAGTCCGCGAGCGCGAGACCTCGTCGAAAAAAGCCGCCTCGCCCAACGTGTGGATCGCGGTGTGCGACCAGCCGTGACTCGCGATCTCGTGCCCGGCGCGCGCGATGTCGCGCACCAGCTCGGGGAGCCGCTCTGCCACCCACCCGAGAACGAAGAACGTGCCCCGCGCGTTCGTCCCGGCCAGCAGATCGAGCAGCCGGTGCACGTTGTCGGCGACGCGCAGCTCGCAGCGCGGCCACTCGTCGCGCCGGATGGCGTGGGCGTAGTTTTCGACTTGGAACCAGTCCTCGACGTCTACCGACAGTACGTGACTCTCCACTTGTGGCCTCGACGCGACACGACTCCAGGATGACGTGGGGACGCAGCAGAACCGCTAGCGGGTTTGGAGGAGCGGCAAGAATCAGGCCGAGCGTTGTGCGGCGAGATCGAGTCCCCGGTCGTGAACACGATGCGACGCTCCTGCCCCCGCGCGTCGCGCCAACGCCACCTCCGCCGTATGTTCAGGGACCGTGACCCACTGAGGAGGCGTCCCATGGCGGCTGTTTCGGTCGAGCGACTCGTCCAGGAATTGGAAAAGCTGAAGCAGCAGATGGACGCCGGCGCGCTGAAAGCCGGCGACTACGACCAGCGTCTCGCGCGGGTGATCCGAGAGCTCCGCGAGCGGAAGCTCGACGCCGATCGCCCGGCCATCGCCGCGGCGCTCGCGGACGCACTGCGGCGGGGCGTCATCACGCCGGCGGTGAAAACGCACATCGAAAAGCGGCTCGGGCTCACGCCCTGAGCGCCGCGAACACCCCGACCACGGCGATCGCGAGACCCAGCGCGATCTTGACGGCCGCGGCCGCGGCACGTCCCAGCACCGCCCCCCAGCCCGCGCTCACCGCCACGCCGGCCCGTGCGCTTCGGGTGTACTCGAATAGCGCGGCCCCGGCGAATGAGCCCACGAACGCGCCGATCACGCTGCCTACGATCGGGACCGGCACACCGATCGCGGCCCCGACGAGGCCACCCACGAGGGCGCCCCATCCCGCTCGTCGCGAGCCGCCGTAGCGCTCCGCGAACCGGAACCCGAGCCACCACTCGATCACTTCTCCGAGCAACGCGAGTCCGACGACGAGCGCCATGACGCCGATGCCGACCGACCGGAAGGCCGTGAGCCAGCCGTAGCCGAGCACGCCGAGCACCATCAGCCACAAGCCGGGCAGCCCGAGAGGAATGAGCAGCAAGCCGGCGACGCAGCACGCGAGGAGTAGGACGGTCGGCAAGACATGAGGCATGCCGCCTAAGATGGGATGCGGGTCACTATGGGGCGAGACCCAGGCGTACATTGATCGGATGACGCGTGCGCTCCGGGTTGCTGTAGGGCTCGTGTTTCCGGTGGTCGGCGCCGCCCTCGGCTGCGGCGACGGCTCCGCCCCCGGCCTCACGCCACGGCCGTTCCTGATGGGGTTCTCCGCCCTCCCGCCGCGGATGGACAGCACGATCGTCGTGCCGGCGATCAATTTTTGGGCGCAGCGCGCGGACGCCGCGATCATCCACGCCTCGCCGCCCTGGACGGCGCTCCTCAATGGGGTCTCGCCCGCGGCGGCGGTCGACACGGTCCAGGTTCCGCTTGCGAATTACTTCCGGGCCAAGGGACTCGCCCTCGTGTTCACCGTGGACGCGACCGACGGGCTGAACCGCGCCGCCGAAGCGCCGGAGCTCGTGGCGCTGGGCCGCAGCGTCACCGACACCGCCATCCAGCGACTGTATCGCGAATGGGTCTTCGCGGTCGCCGACAAGCTGCGGCCCGATTACTTCGGCCTCATTGCGGAGACCAACCTCATCCGGGCGGCGGCGCCGGATTCCGTGTACCAGGCGCTTGTGGTCATGGCCAACGCCGCCGTCGCGCCGATCCGCGCGGCGGGGCTGCCGTCGCAGCTGTACGTGAGCGTGCAGGTCGAGACGGCCTGGGGCCGGTTGACCCCGGGTGGGGGATCGTATCAGGGAATCGCGCAGGACCTGACCGACTTCCCATTCGTCCAGGCGATCGGCCTCTCCAGCTACCCCTACTTGGGCGGGTTCGCGGTGCCGGAGAGCCTGCCGCTCACCTATTACAGCCGGATCGTCGAGGGCACGACGCTGCCGGTGCTGGTGGTCGAAGGGGGATGGCCCTCGGTCACGGTTGGCAGCGTCGTGTCATCGCCGGCCCTGCAGGCGCGCTACATCGCGCGCCAGACGGAGCTGTTGGACCGGGCGCACGCCCGCGGCGTCTTCCAGCTCACCTTCTACGACCTGGATCTCACCGGGGTCCCGCTGCCGCCCGGATCGATCCTCCCCCTTTTCACACATCTCGGCCTCGCCGACAGCGCGCTCAATCCCAAGCCGGCGCTGGCCGAATGGGATCGCGTGTTCGCACGGCCGTATCAGCCCTAGAAGTAGCAGCGATTGGGGGCAGGGAGGCATTAGGCCCCTCCCCGCCCCCTGAGTTCCGTTCCCGGTACAGCCGCTACTGACAAGCAGGTGTGTGCAGCTGGATGTTGCCGCCGTCGAGGGAACCCTTCGCGCTATAGCCGTTGGACAAACTGAGCGCGAAGACGTCGTTGCGCCCGGGCTCGCCGTTGTCGGTCGCATCCACCTTGTACGTAAATCCCCCTTGGCCATTTATCTCGGCCGTGCCTTCGATGTGCCGGGTAGTCGTACCGCTCACCACCTCGTAGTCGCTGACGCTGGTACCCTTCACCTGCGGGCCGTTCGGGCCGTGATCGTTATAGACCAGATGGCCCCAGAACGCACCCTGTTTGATCCCGCCCGCGACGCCAAAGTTCGCCTTGGCCCCGGACGGGGTGATCCACCCGCCCCCTGTCACGAAGTCGCCGCCGCTGCAGCCGGCCGGAGGCGGGCCCGCCTCACACGTGATGTCCGCGTGCGCCGACGAGATAACGACATCGGTAATGTCGTCTACCCTGACGTGCAGCGCGTTGACGGTGATGTCCCCCGGGCGCTCACTGGTCTGCTCATTGATGATCAGCACGGCGCCGCCCAGCAACGAGATGGTTTGGTTGGGCTCACCGGAGACGGTGATCGTTTGGTTGTTCACGGTCAGAGTTGCGATCTCCGAGCTGCCGCTCGCCGTCGCGCCGCCGTCAGTGCACTGCGCCGTCGCGCGCGCCTCGAGAAAGCCCGCCGAGATGGTGTTCCCGGCAACGGTGAGCATGAGGTTGGCGACTGATGCCTCCGACCGGCTGGCGTTGCCCTGACCCACCGTGGTGGCGTGCACCACTTTCGCCGTGAGCAAGTCGGGGACGCTCGCGTCCAAGAGCGATGCCTCCTCCGCCCCACCGGATGACGGCAGAGGACCGGTGTCGCCGAGCTTCGTGGACAAGCCGAGCACCGTGGCTTGCACCACCGTGGCGCGACCACTGTAGCTCGTGGCGTGGGTGGCCGACCCGGTCGTCCCAAACTCGGGCGCCGCCGGATCGTGGCCCTCGGTGCACGCGAACGCGAGCGCTACCGCCAGCGCACCGCCACCGAGTAGTGCGTTCCGTGGAATCGTCATGCTAGCCTCCTTTGCGTTAAGACCGGACGGGAACGTGAACGCTTCCCGTGGGAGGCAAGGCAGGTGCCATGCTGTGGCGTGAGCGCAACTGTGGGGAGCGGGTCCAGTGTGCAACGGAGTGGCGCATCGATGTGGGGCTCAGGAGCGTTGCGCGGCGACGCGATTCGCGGCGCGACGCGAGGGGAGAAGTCCGACGAGCCCCGTCAGACTCCGGCCGAGTGGCCTGTCGTACTTTTCCGACGGCGAGCCGGGGTGGCGCTGGAGGTGACGAGGTGGTGTTCGATGGCGTAGCGAATGATGCTCGCGTTGCTCTTCAGCTTCAGCTTGTCGAGGATCCGGCTGCGATACGTGCTCACCGTCTTTGGGCTCACCCCGAGTTCGGCCGCGATTTGTTTGAACGCGACGCCGGAGCCGAACATGCACAGCACCTGGTACTCCCGGTGGGAGAGCGCGTCGTGCCCGGGCCTCGTCCTGCCTCCCCCGAGGCCGGTGATGAGCATGCTGGCAAGCGACGGGCTTACGTATGACGCACCGCGCGCGACCTGTCGGATGGCATCGATCAGTTGGTGGCGCGAGTGATCCTTGCTCAGGTACCCCGCGGCGCCCGTGCCGAGGATGCGGAACGCTTCAGGATCTTCCCCTCGCACATTCAGGACAAGCACACGGCAACGCCCGTGGCGGCGTTTCACGGCGCGGATGAGCCCGAGAAGCGTGGCGCCGCCGAGGAAGAAGTCGACGAGGACCACATCCGGCCTGGTCGCCCGGGTCTGCTCGACGACTTCGTCCCAGGTCGCCGCTTCGCCCACCACCGACATGTCGGGGCATTCTGCGACGATGCGCTTGAGCCCTTCGCGGACGACCAGGCGGTCGTCGGCGAGGAGCAGCGTGATCGTGGCGGGCGCGGGGTGCAGCGG
>Ga0134076_10000637_pt1 | contig 9546 bp, 6 predicted proteins | sample 15_taG_12_FD_109979 | JGI IMG/M metagenome (GOLD analysis project Ga0134076, IMG submission 109979) | Grasslands soil microbial communities from the Angelo Coastal Reserve, California, USA - 15_D_Wat_40cm_5_0_1 metaG | ecosystem: Environmental > Terrestrial > Soil > Grasslands ... | reverse complement strand
TCGCGTCGAGGAACGCCGCGGCTTCCGCGAACGCCGCGGACGAGTCGGGCGCCACGTAGCACTCCTTGATCAGCGGAGTCTCGGTCGCCGCGGGACGGCCGAGCTCGCGGCGGGTGCTCCGGAAGAGTACCTGCTGACGCTCGAGCGTCGGAAGCGTGGCGTGGGGATTCAGCAGCCAGGCGTCTCCGAGCCGGGCGGCGCGCCGGACGCCGCCGTCGCTGTTCGCCGCGAGCCAGACGGGCGGGCGCGGGTGCTGGAGCGGACGCATCGAGATGCGCACGTCGCGCAGGCGGAAGTGCGTGCCGTGGTAGGTGACGGGCTCGCCGCTCCAGAGACGCTCGATCACCTCGAGCCCTTCGACGAGCCGCCCGACGCGCTCCTTCGGGTCCTGCCCCATCGCCTCGTTCTCGACGTCGCGATAGCCGAGGCCGACGCCGAAGACGAAGCGGCCCCCGGCGATCACGTCGAGCGTCGCGAGCTGCTCGGCGACCTCGACGGGGTGGTGGAGGGGCAGGAGCAGGCACCCCGTCCCGAGCGTCATGCCCTCGGCGTCGGCGGCGACCCGGGCGAGCGTCGGGATCGGCTGGAAGTAGGTGAACGGGTCGGAGAGATAGTGCTGGCTCGCCCAGATGGAGGTGAACCCCACGGCGCGCGCGAGCCGCACCTGCTCGACGTGCTCGCGGAACCGGGCGGCCTGTGGATCGTCCGGCAGATGCTGGACCGAGAGCCCGATGCCGAACTTCACTCGGGGAGCCTCCACACGCGCGCCGGTGCGGGCTCGTCGGCCAGAGTGAACTGGGGCAGCGCCATGTGGTCGGCGAGGTCCTGGAAGATGACGCGCACGCGCCGGCCGATCGCGACGTTCGCCTCCGCTTCGGGCGTCAGGTCGGGCTTCACGAGGTTGCCGATGATCCGGAGCGCCTCGTCGGGCGTCGGCTGGCCGCGCTGCTCGTCCAGCTCGACGAGGACGACGGGATAGGGCGTGAGCTCTCTGAAGCCGGGCTGGATGGCGTGATGGACGATCTCGTAGGAGTAGATCGTTCCGCGTGCGGAGAGCTCCTGCCAGGTCCACTCGAGCTCCATGCACCAGGGACAGGCGTGCGTGGGCGGGTAGCGCATGAGGCCGCAGGCGGTGCACTTGCGGACGACGAGGCGGTGGGCGCGCGCGTGGGCGTAGAACTCCGTCCACTCGCTGTCGTTGTCGGGGACGATGAGCGTCATGCCGCGGTACTGGACAGGCTGGGGCATGGGGGCTCCTTATCGCCGAAGGATGAGGGCGCTGCCCGTCGGCGGCACCGCCCAGCCCAGGTTCATCGTGATCTCGGCGTCCCTGACCTGACGGCACCGGCCGGGGGAGTAGTCGTAGGTGTGGACGCCCTCGGCGGCGCGCGGGCAGTAGTCGTCGACCGTCCCGCGGAGCTGGCGGACGTTCTCGATCACCATGGACATGCCGTGCGTGTAGCCCTCGCACAGGTGGCCGCCCGAGGTGTTGTTGGGGCGCCCGCCGCCGAGCTCGATGATCCCGCTCGAGACGTACTGACCGCCCTCGCCCTTCTTGCAGAAGCCGTACTCCTCGAGCTGCAGCAGCGTCGTGAACGTGAACGCGTCGTAGGAGCCGGTGACGTCCACGTCCTCGGGACCGATGCCGGCCTGGCCGAAGACGATGTCCTTGGCGTAGTAGCCGGCGACGCGGGTGATGGGGCCGTGCGCCCAGTGGAAGTCGAGGCGCGGCTTCGACACGCGCCCGGCGACGCCCATGATGTAGACGGGCCGACGCTTGAGGTCGCGCGCGCGCTCGGCCGAGGTCACGATGAGGCAGGTCGCGTTGTCGGTCTCGAGGCAGCAGTCGAGGAGGTGGAGGGGCTTCACGATCCAGCGCGAGCCGACGACGTCCTCGACCGTCACGCGCTCCTTGAGGAGCGCCTTCGGGTTCTGCGACGCGTGCCTCGAGTGGGCCACCTTCACGCGGGCGACCTGCGCGGAGGTCGTGCCGTACTCGTACATGTGGCGCATGAAGGTCAGCGCGAAGTTCTGGCCCGCGCTCCGCATCCCGAAGGGCACCTGCGCGAGGTCGAGCCCGCGGACGGGCTGCGCGGCGCGCGCCCCGGTGCCGCCGATGCGGAACTCGGAGTAGCCGTTCATCGAGCGGTAGATGGCGACGGTGTTGCACATGCCGGCCTCGATCGCGCCCATCGCCAGACCGATGAGCGCCTCGGTCGACGAGCCGCCGCCCATCACGTCCATGTAGAAGTTCAGGCGGATGCCGAGATCGGGTGCCACGTGGTTCGCGAGCGTCGAGTCGCCCCCCTGGTAGTCCAGCATGCCGTCCACGTCGCGAGCCGTGAGGCCGGCGTCGAGGATCGCCCGGCGGATCGCCTCGACGGCCATCGCGCGTGTCGTGCGCCCGGAGGCGCGCGAGTACTCCGTCTCGCCCACCCCGACGACGCAATACTTGTCCCGAAGGGTCTTCATCGCGTCTCCTTGTCGAGCCAGCGCGCCATCCCGCGCGATTCTAGCAGGCCCGCGCTCCGCTCGGCGGCTCCGAGCGCACGAGGAGGACGATCGCGCCGACGTTCAGGAGCGCCGAGAGCATCCACGTGAGGTCGTAGCTCCCGGTCGCGTCGTAGATCGCGCCCGCGACGAGCGGTCCCCACCCTGCCATCACCCCGGCCAGCGCGAAGAGGAACCCGACGAGCTCGCCCGCCTGGCTGCGGCCGAAGAAGTCGCCGACGATCGCGGCGAAGAGCGTGGAGACCGCGCCGTACGAGTAGCCGAAGACGAGCGCGCTGCCGAAGAGCAGGGGGAGGCCGCGATCGGCGAGGAGGAAGCCGAGGAAGCCGACGGCCTGGAGCGTCATCGCGACCCCGACGGCGGGCTTGCGCCCGATCCGGTCCGAGACCGCGCCCATGACGAGGCGGCCGGCGACGGCGCCGATGCCGAGCGTCGAGACGGCCCAGGCGCCGGTCAGGGGTGAGTGGCCGAGATCACGCGTGAACGGCACGATGTGAACGAACGGGATGAAGACGGGAATCCACGTCGCGGTGAACGTGGCGCCGAGCATCCAGAACGCGCGCGTCCGGATCACGCGGGCCAGGGGCCCGGCGCCCGCCTGGGCGCCGACGGCGACGGCGAGGGGGCGGCTCGCCCCGTCGGGGTGAAGGCCGAGGCTCTCGGGGTCGCGTCGCATCACCTGAGCCACCAGGTTCAGGAGGACGAAGATCCCGACGCCGAAGATGACGTACGCCGTCCGCCAGCCGACCGTCGTCACCAGGAGCTGGGCCACGGGTGGCAGCACGACGGTCCCGACGCTCGCGCCGCTCGACGCGAGGCCGACCGCGAGGCCGCGCCGCGCGACGAACCATTTCACGACCGTCGTGTTGCACGGCACGTACGCGGTGGACATGCCGAGCGCCGCCACGAGACCGTAGAGCAGGTACGGCTGCCAGAGCTGGGTGACGAGCGACATGCCGGTGAGCGCCGCGCCGAGGAAGATCCCACCGGCGGCGATCACGACGCGCGGGCCCCAGAGGTCGGTGAGTCGCCCGGCCGGAAAGCCGAAGACGCAGTAGGCGAAGGCGTAGACGGAGAACGCGCCGGAGAGGCTCGCGCGGCTCCAGCCGAACTCCTGGAGGAAGGCGCTGAAGAAGACGCCGAACGAGTACTGGGCACCGTAGGCGACGAAGAGGACGAGGAACGCGCCCGCGACGACGATCCAGCCGTAGAAAACTTTCAAGTCTAGCGATTCTTGCCGTTGAGCTTCGGGAGGACCTCCGCGAGGAACTTGCCGGTGTACGAGCCGGGCGTCTGGGCCACCGCCTCCGGCGTCCCCTCGGCGACGGTCTCGCCACCCTCGTCACCGCCCTCCGGCCCGAGGTCGATGACGTAGTCCGCCGACTTGATGACGTCGAGGTGGTGCTCGACGACGAGGATCGTGTTGCCAGCATCCACGAGGCGATTGAGCACGCCGAGGAGCTTCTTGACGTCGTCGAGGTGGAGCCCCGTCGTCGGTTCGTCCATGATGTAGAGCATGTCGCTCGCCGCGCGCGCGCCGAGCTCGGCGGCGATCTTGAGCCGCTGCGCCTCGCCCCCCGAAAGCGTCGTCGCGGACTGGCCCAGGCGCAGGTAGCCGAGGCCGACGTCCTGGAGCACGCGCAGCCGCCGCGCGAGCCCCGCCTGGGCGGCGAAGAACTCGACGGCGTCGTCCACGGTCGTGTGGAGCACGTCGCTGATGGCCCGGCCGCGGTACCTCACGGTGAGGACGTCGGGCCGGTACCGCCGCCCTTCGCACTCCTGGCAGGTCACGTACACGTCCTCGAAGAAGTACATCTCGAGCTTCTGGAAGCCGTCGCCCTGACACGACTCGCACCGCCCGCCCGGTACGTTGAACGAGAACGCGCCGGCGTCGAGGCCGAGCGCCCGGGATCGGGGCTGAGCCGCGTAGAGCTTTCGGATCTCGTCGAACGCCTTGACGTAGGTCACGGGGTTCGAGCGCGGCGTGCGGCCGATCGGCTCCTGGTCGATCAGACGGACGCCCTTGAGGTACTCGAGGCCGGTGACGGCGTCGTAGACGCCGGGCGGCGTGAATTCGGTCTTGAAGGCGCGCGCGACGGCGCGGTAGAGCGTGTCGTGGACAAGCGTGGATTTGCCGGAGCCCGACACGCCGCTGACGACCGTGAGCGTCTGGAGCGGGATCCGCACGGTCACGTCCTTGAGGTTGTGCTCGCGCGCGCCGACGAGGACGAGGTGGCGCCGGCCCGTGCGGCGGACCGACGGGACCGGGATCGACTCGCGTCCGGTGACGTAGCGCGCGGTGAGCGAGCGCGTCGCCTTCTGGAACTCCGCCTGCGGGCCGCTGAAGACGATCTCGCCGCCGCGCTCGCCCGAGCCCGGCCCGAGCTCGACGACGTGGTCCGCGGCGGCGATGAACTCGCGATCGTGCTCGACGACGACGACGGTGTTGCCCGCCCGGGCGAGCTCGCGGCAGAGCTCCACGAGCCGCATGGTGTCGCGCGGGTGCAGTCCGATCGACGGCTCGTCGAGCACGTAGAGCGTTCCGACGAGCTGTGATCCGAGCTGATTGGCTAGATTGATTCGTTGCGCTTCCCCTCCCGACAACGTGCGCGTCTGGCGCGACAGCGTGAGGTAGCCGAGCCCGACGCGCAGGAGGAACCCGAGCTTGGCGTTGAGCTGCCGCAGGATCTCGCGGGCGACGACCGCTTCCCAGGCCGTGAGCGTGAGGTCCGCGAGCAGGCGCGCGGCCGCGTCGACGGTGAGCGCGGCGAACTCGGCGATCGTGAGGCCGCCGACGCGCACGGCGAGCGCGGCGGGCTTGAGTCGCGCACCGTGGCACGTCGGGCACGGCGACTGGCTTCGGTAGCGCGAGAGGAACACGCGCACGTGGAGCTTGTAACGGTACGACTCGACCTCCTCGAAGAAACCCTTGATGCCGGCGAAGCTCGCGTCACCCTCGTAGACGAGCGCGCGGGCGGCGCCGGAAAGCCTCTCCCAGGGCGTGCCCGTGTCGAGCTTGTGCCGGCGCGCCGCCTTCATCAGCTCGCGCTGGTACCACTTGCCCGACGGGTGGGTCCAGGGCTCGACGGCGCCTTCCGCGAGGCTCTTGCTCCGGTCGGGAACGACGCGCGCCTCGTCGTATCTCAAAATGTTGCCGAAGCCCTTGCACTCGGGGCAGGCACCCAGCGGGTGGTTGAACGAAAAGAGGAGCGGCTGCGGCCGCTCGAGGGCGGCCCCGCAGCCGCTGCAGCGAAAGTCCTCGGCGAAGACGCGCGTGGGCCCACCGAGCACCTCGACCGCCACCTGCCCGCCGCCCTCCCGCAGCGCCGCCTCGACGGACTCGGCGATCCGCGTGCGGTGGGCGGACTCGAGCACGACGCGGTCGAGCACCACCGAGATCGTCCGGTGCTCCGCGAGGTTCGCGGGCGGCGGTGTGGCGAGGTCGTGGATCACGCCGTTCACCCGCACCCGAGCGAAGCCGCGTCGGTTGAGGCTCGTCCACAGCTCCACGGGTGGGAGCCCCGCGGGCACGGCGAGACCGAACATGATCAGCGCGCGCGCGCCGGGGTGCTCGCTGAGGAGCGAGCTGACGATGGTTTCGGGGGAGTTCGAGGCCGCGGCGGCGCCGCACGCGGGGCAGTGGACGCGCCCGATCTTCGCGTAGAGCAGGCGCAGATAATCGTAGACCTCGGTGGCGGTGCCGACCGTCGAGCGCGCCGTCCGCACCGCGTTCTTCTGCTCGAGGGCCACCGCGGGCCGGATCTGCTCGATGCGGTCCACGTCGGGACGGTCCACCCGATCGAGGAACATGCGCGCGTAGGTGGACAGCGACTCGATGTAGCGCCACTGCCCTTCGGCGAAGAGCGTGTCGAAGGCGAGCGACGACTTGCCGGAGCCGGACACGCCGGTCACGACCGTGAGCCGGTCGTGCGGGATCTCGAGCGAGACGTTCTTGAGGTTGTTCTGCCGGGCTCCGTGGATCCGGAGCCCAGAGGGCTGGGCCATTCGAACGGTCCTCCTGAGGTGGGTAGTCTACTGGAAGGGGACACGACGCGCCAGAGCGCCGCGCGGTTGACAGCCCCTGGCGCGCCGGGTACACTGCGTCCGCTTGTTGATAATGATTACTAAAAACAGCGTTACCCTCGCGGCCGACGCTACGCTGCGCGCCCGGGGCCTCCGGCTCACGCGGCAGCGCCGGATCATCCTCGAGGTCGTCCGCGCGACCGACGCGCATCCGACCGCGGCGTTCGTCTACCGGCGCGTGCGCCGGAGGCTGCCGCGCGTGAGTCTCGCAACGGTCTACCGCAACCTCCGGACGCTCGCCGCCGAGGGATTCGTGGCCGAGCGCGCGGACCCCTCCGGCGCGCGCTTCGACGGCAACACAGCGCCGCACGATCACTTCACGTGCGTCGCCTGCGGCCGCATCTACGATGTGCCGCCGCGCGCCGACCGGGCGGTGCGGGCCCGCGTCGCGACGCGCACCGGCTTCGAGGTCTTCAACCACCGCACCGAGTTCTACGGCCGCTGCGTCGCGTGCCGCCGGCATGGCCGTCGATCCCCCGTCAAGGGACAAAGGAGGAGCTGAGTCATGGCAGGCAAGAGCCTCAGGGGCACCAAGAGTCTCGCGAACCTGAAAGAGGCGTTCGCCGGCGAGTCGCAGGCGAACCGCCGCTACCTTTACTTCGCCCGCGTCGCCGACATCGAAGGGTTCCCCGACATGGCGGGGCTCTTCAAGGACACGGCCGACGCCGAGACGGGTCACGCCTTCGGTCACCTCGACTTCCTGAAGGAGGTCGGCGATCCGGTCACGGACGAGCCGATCGGCAAGACCGAGAAGAACCTCAAGTCCGCGGTCGCCGGGGAGACGTACGAGTACACGCAGATGTACCCAGGCATGGCCAAGACCGCGCGTGAGGAGGGCTTCCCCGAGCTCGCCGAGTGGTTCGAGACGCTCGCCAAGGCGGAGAAGTCGCACGCGGGCCGGTTCAACAAAGGCCTCAAGCAGATCGCGGGCAAAGAGCCGGCGGAGGCGATCTAGCTCACGTACCGGCTCGGGCAGGCGGGTCGCGGCGACCCCGCTCGACCACGCTAGCTGCGACGCGCGGGGTCGAGGCGGAAGGTTCGCGATTCGGGCGACCCTGACTACACGGGTCTCGCGGGGTCACCGCGACCCACCTGCCACAGCCGGCATGTGGTGAGTCAGCATCATGGCATCTCTCGATCTGAAGTCACCGGAGTTCTGGGACCCGTCGGCGGTCGACAGGGAGCTGCGGCGCGTCTACGACATCTGTAGCGGCTGCCGCCGCTGCCTGCCGCTCTGCCCGTCGTTCAAGGTCCTCTTCGACCGGCTGGATGTGGACGCCGTCGACGGCGACGTCGAGAAGCTGCCGACGCGCGACGTCAAGGAAGTCGTGGACCTCTGCTACCAGTGCAAGCTCTGCTTCAACCATTGCCCGTACACGCCGCCGCACCGATGGGAGGTCGACTTCCCACGGCTGATGCTCCGGGCACGCGCGGCAGAAGCGCGTGCCAACCGCGTGACGTTCCAGGATCGGATGCTTGGCAACACGGAGCTCATCGGCAAGCTCGGACGCCTCACGGCGCCGCTGTCGAACTGGATGAACGAGCTAGCGGTCCACCGCGCCTTCATGCACGCCGTCGCCGGCATCCACAAGAACCGCAACCTGCCGAAGTTCCACCGCGAGACGTTCAGTGCCTGGTTCAAGTCGCGCGCGCGCCGCGGAGCCGGGGCCGGTAACGCAAGCGCGGCGAGCGTGCCGACAGGCCGGGTGGCAGGCAACCACGTGAGCGCGGCGGGCGTGCCGACAGGCCGGGTGTCCGCCGCTTATAAAGTCGCGCTATTTCATACGTGCACGGTGGAGTACAACGACCCCGCGACGGGTCGCGCGGCCGTGCGCGTGCTCGAGCGGAACCGCGCCGACGTGTCGCTGCCCCGGCAGCGCTGCTGCGGCATGCCCTACCTCGACGGCGGCGCGGTGGACGAGGCGAAGGCGCTGATCCGCGAGAACGTGACGAGCCTTGCAGCGGCGGTGCGCGAGGGGCGGACGATCGTGGTGCCCGGGCCCACGTGCAGCTACATGCTCAAGCAAGAGTACCCGTGGCTCGACGGCTCCGACGATGCGAAGCTCGTCGCCCGCAACACGCGCGACCTCTTCGAATACCTCGCCGAGCTCCGCGCCGAAGGGAGGCTCGACACGAGCTTCACGCGGTCCGTCGGCGCCGTGACGTACCACGCACCGTGCCACCTCCGGGCGCAGAATATCGGGCTCAAGTCGGCGGAGATCCTGCGCCTGATCCCGGGCGCCGAGGTCAACGTGGTGGAGAAATGCTCGGCGGTGGACGGCACGTGGGGCTTCAAGAAGCAGTACCACGAGCTTTCGCTGAAGCTCGCACAGCCGCTGTTCGACGCGATCACGACCGCCGATGCGCCCGTGACCGCGACCGACTGCCCGCTCGCGGCGCTCCAGATCGAGCAGGGGACCGGCCGACAGGCGAAGCACCCGATCCGGATCCTCGCCGCGGCGTACGGCCTCGAGGAGTGATCCGTGAAGCGCCTCGAGACGTCAGAGATCCTGAACCTCGTCGAGTACGAGAGGGTGCGAGAAACGCGGCGACGCGAGATCATCGAGCTGAAGAAGCCCCGCCGCGTCTCCGTGGGCCGCTACCTCACCTTCGTCTTCGAGAACCGGGAGACCGTCTGGTTCCAGGTCCAGGAGATGGTCCGCGCCGAGCGCATCGTGGACGACGCGAAGATCGCGGAAGAGGTCGAGGTCTACAACGCGCTGCTGCCAGAGCCGGGCGAGCTCGCGGCGACGATGCTCATCGAGATCACCGCATCGGCGGAGATCAAGCCCGTGCTGGACAAGCTCCTCGGCATCGACACGCGCGACTATGTGAAACTGACGGTCGGTCCGCACGTCGTCGTGGGTGCCTTCGAGGGCGGCCACTCCGACGAGGAGCGCGGCAAGCTCTCCGCCGTCCACTTCGTGCGCTTCGCGCTCCCGCCAGGCGCCC
>Ga0134076_10000617_pt1 | contig 9646 bp, 8 predicted proteins | sample 15_taG_12_FD_109979 | JGI IMG/M metagenome (GOLD analysis project Ga0134076, IMG submission 109979) | Grasslands soil microbial communities from the Angelo Coastal Reserve, California, USA - 15_D_Wat_40cm_5_0_1 metaG | ecosystem: Environmental > Terrestrial > Soil > Grasslands ... | reverse complement strand
GACCGACAATCCGCTCGTGTTCGACGCCGACGTGCTCTCGGGGGGCAACTTCCACGGGCAGCCGATTGCCCTGGCGCTCGACGTCCTGGGGATCGCGTTGGCGACGCTCGCGGGGCTGGCCGAGCGGCGTGTCGAGCGGATCGTGAACCCGGACCTGTCGTCCGGGCTGCCGGCGTTTCTGGCGCGCGATCCGGGCGTGGAATCGGGGTTCATGACCGCCCAAATCGTGGCCGCGGCGCTCGTCGCCGACTGCCGGGTGCTCGCCACGCCGGCCAGCGTGCAGTCGGTGCCGACGGAGGGCAACCAGGAGGATGTGGTGCCCATGGGGATGAGCGCGGCCTGGAAGGCGGAGCGCATTCTCGCGAACGCAACCCGCATCGTCGCGATCGAGCTGCTGGCCGCGGCGCAGGGGCTCGAATTCCTGAAGCCCCTCACCCCGGGGCGAGGCGTGGCTCGCGCGTACGGGGCGGTGCGGGGCGAGGTGTCGGCCCTCGCCGGTGACCGGCCGTTGACCGCGGACATCGAGCGAATCGCGGGTGGTGTACGGGAGGGGAAGTTCGATCCGGAGGCTTGGCAGGATCGCGAACCGTGACTGGCCCCAGAGTCGTGCGCGCGCCGCGGGGACCGCAGCGGTCCTGCAAAGGCTGGATCCAGGAGGCCGCGCTGCGGATGCTCATGAACAACCTGGATCCCGAGGTGGCGGAGCGGCCCCAGGATCTCGTGGTGTACGGCGGCACGGGGAAGGCGGTGCGGGACTGGGCCTCGTTCGACGCGGTGTGCCGGACCCTCGGGGCGCTGGAAGACGACGAGACTCTCCTGGTACAGTCGGGCAAGCCGGTAGGCGTGTTCCGAACCCACCCCGAGGCGCCGCGCGTGCTGATCGCCAATGCGAACCTGGTGGGTCGCTGGGCGACATGGGAGGTGTTCCGCGACCTCGAGCGGAAGGGTCTCATGATGTACGGCCAGATGACCGCGGGCTCGTGGATCTACATCGGCACGCAGGGGATTCTGCAGGGCACGTACGAAACGTTCGGGGCGGTGGCGCGGCGCCACTTCGACGGCTCCCTCCGGGGCCGCGTCGTGCTGACCGGCGGGCTCGGCGGGATGGGCGGCGCACAGCCCTTGGCAGCGACGATGCACGACGCCGTCTGCCCGTCGTCGAGGTCGACCCGGCACGCGTCCAGCGTCGCCTCGACACCCGCTACCTCGACCGGTCCACGGCCTCGATCGACGAAGCGCTGCGCTGGTGCGACGAGGCGAGGCGAGCCGGCCGGGCGCTGTCGGTCGGTTTGGTTGGCAACTGCGCCGAGGTGGTGCCGGAGCTGGCGCGCCGCGGCTTCACCCCCGACGTCCTCATCGACCAGACGTCTGCTCACGATCCCCTGAACGGGTACATCCCGCCGGGGCTCTCGGTGCCGCAAGCGGCCGAGCTGCGTGGGCGCGATGCCGCGGAGTACCTGCGCCGCTCCGTTCCGGCCATCGCGACACACGTGCGAGCGATGCTCGACCTGAAGCGGAAGGGCGCGGTCACCTTCGACTACGGCAACAACATCCGCGGCCAGGCGCGCGACGCCGGGGTCGCCGACGCGTTCGAGATCCCCGGCTTCGTCCCGGAGTACATCAGGCCGCTGTTCTGCGAGGGGAAGGGCCCCTTCCGCTGGGTGGCGTTGTCGGGCGAGCCGCGCGAGCTGCACCGCACCGATCGCCTCGTGCTCGAGCTGTTTCCTGAGAACGAGCCGTTGCGCCGCTGGATCACGCTGGCGCAACAGCGGGTCGCGTTCCAGGGACTGCCGGCACGCATCTGCTGGCTCGGCCAAGGCGAGCGTGCCCGCTTCGGGTGCGCTTTGAACGACCTGGTGAAGCGGGGCGAGATCGGTGCGCCCGTGGTCATCGGACGGGACCACCTGGATACCGGCTCGGTGGCGTCTCCCTTTCGGGAGACGGAGGCGATGCGGGACGGCTCGGACGCGGTGGCCGACTGGGCCATCCTGAACGCCCTGCTGAACACCGCCTCCGGGGCGGGGTGGGTGTCGTTCCACCAGGGGGGAGGCGTCGGCATCGGAAACTCGCTCCACGCGGGGCAGGTGAGCGTCGCCGACGGGACGGCGGCGGCCGGCCGGCGGCTGGAGCGGGTACTCACGAACGATCCCGGCATCGGCATCGCGCGCCATGCGGACGCGGGGTACCCGGACGCGATCGAGGCTGCCCGCCGGCACGCCATCCGACTCCCGATGCGCGAGGCGAGCGACTGAGGACGCTGCTGGTCGGCGCGCGCCAGGTCGTCACCTGCCGCGGTCCGGCGCGGGCGCGCCGCGGCCGGGAGATGGCGGAGCTCGAGGTCCTCACCGACGCCGCTATCCTGATCGACGGTGACCGCATCGCCGCGGTCGGTCGCTACGCCGACGTGCGGCGGGCAACGGGCGACGTGGAACAGGTGGAAGTGAGCGGCGTGGTGTACCCCGGTTTCGTGGATTGCCACACCCACGCGGTGTTCGGGGCGCCGCGCCTGGACGACCACGAGCGGCGCGCCCTCGGCATGGAGTACCAGGGGATCGCGGCGGCGGGCGGCGGGATCCTGGAGTCGGTGCGCGACGTCCGCGCCCGCTCCGAAGCGGAGCTCGTGGCGCTCACCCGCGCGCGGCTGGGCGCGCTCCTCGCCCACGGCAGCACCACGATCGAGGTGAAGTCGGGGTACGGTCTCGACCGCGAGACCGAGCTCAAGCAATTGCGCGTCATTGCGCAGCTCGCGATCGCGCAGCCGGCCGCCCTCACCTCCACGTTTCTAGGGGCGCACGAGGTCCCCCCCGAGTTCCGCGATCGACGGGGCGAGTACCTGCGTCTGCTGTGCGACGAGATGATCCCGGCCGTGGCGCGCCAGCGACTTGCCGTCGCGTGCGACGTGTTCTGCGAGCCGGGCGTCTTCAGCGTCGCCGAGGCGCGCGCCATCCTGGGCGCCGCCAGCCGACACGGTCTGGGTGTGAAGCTGCACGCCGATGAGCTCGACGGCTCGGGGGGGGCGGAGCTGGCCGTCGAGCTCGGGGCGCTGAGCGCAGATCATCTCGCCGGCGTGTCTGACGCCGGCATCGCCGCGCTCGCCGCGAGCGATACGATCGCGGTGCTGCTTCCGGCTACGCTCATCTTCCTCGGGAGACGACGGCAAGCGCCGGCGCGCCGGTTGCTCGACGCCGGTGCGGCGGTCGCGCTCGCCACCGACTTCAACCCGGGGTCCTCGCCGACCGTGAGCCTGCCGCTCGTCATGGCGCTGGCCGTCTCCCAGCTCGGGTTGCGGCACGCCGAGGCGTTACACGCCGTGACGGTGAACGCGGCGGCCGCGCTGCGCATGGCGACGGATCGGGGGCAGATCGCGCCCGGTTTCCGGGCCGACCTGGTGTTGTGCAGCGTCTCCGACTGGCGCGAAGTCGCCTACTGGATGGCCGTGAATCCCGTAACCGCCGTGTGGACAGGAGGTTCCGCTTGTCCGCTCCGGATGGGCCCCGTATCTTTAGGGACTCATGTCCAAGCTTGAGAAGCTGAAAGACAAGGCCAAAAGCCTCGAGCCCAGAGATCCGCGGGGCGCGATCGAAGCGTGGCTGGAGGTCCTCAAGGCGCAAGAGGAAAACGCGGAGCCCAACCCCGACCTGTCCGTCTTCAATCGCGTTGGCGACCTCTACCTGAAACTCAAGGACCCCGGCCAGGCGGCCGACTACTACGACCGGGCCGTGGACAAGTACGCCGAGCTCGGGTTCCACAACAACGCGATCGCGATGTGCAACAAGGTGCTCCGCAACGCACCCGGCCGGCAGACGACGTACCTCAAGCTCGCGAAGTTGTATGCAGCCAAAGGGTTTGTGGCGGAAGCGAAGCAGAACTTCGTGGAGTACGCCGGGCGCATGCAAAAGATCGGCAAGATCCAGCATGCGTTCGCGGCGCTGAAGGAGTTCACCGACATCTCCCCCGAGAACGCGCACCTCCGGTCGGTGTTGGAAGAGCATCTCAAGATGTACGGCGATGCCGAGCGGCATCCCTCCGCCCGCGTTGCGCCCGCGGCCCCAGCGCACGACGACCTGTCGCAGTCGGGGAAGCGCAAGACATCGAGCCTGGTGTTCCTGGACGTGGATGCGCCCCCCGGCCAGAAGGTGAAACCGACGGCGCGCCCTGCGGAGCCGCCACCTCGAGCGCGCGAGCCCGAACCCGAGGTTGAGGCGGGCGCGGACAGCCTTCTGGAGTCGGTGACACCGGAGCCCGACACATCGCTCGAGATCGAGTCGACCAGCCTGGCCGAGGGCCTTGAGCTCCCGGGGGCGAGCGGGGGCGGGGGGTCGGAAGGCAGCCCGCTCGAGGGCTTCGAGACCACCGTCGCCGACTTCGGGCAGGTACAGCTCGATCCCGAGCAGGGAGATATGCCGTCCCTCCGAGACGAGGTTACGGCTGAGGACGTCGCACCGATGGCGGAGCTCGAGCCTACGGTGCCGGAGGACGCCGAGGCTTTGGAGCCCGAGGTCGAGCTCGACCCGATGCTGGATCACGGGATCGATGTTCAGCCACCCCGGCCCCCTGCTCCCCGGCCGCCCCCGGCCGCCCCACCCAAGCGGGGCGGCTTCCCGACCGGCACGCCGCCCAGGGCCGCGCCGCGTCCTGTCTCACCGGTCGTGCCCAAGCGGCCGGGCCAGCCGAAGGCGCCCGCGGCACCAGCAGCGCCGCCGCCGCGCCCCGGGGTCGGGTCGCCACCCCGGGTGACGATCCCGCGGAGCCCGGCGCCGGGGGGCGGCGGACCGCCGACGGTCAAACCAGTCACACCCAAGCGGCCAATGGCGCCGCCACCGGCGCCCGCGCGTCCGTCGCGGAAGACGGTCGTCGAGGTACCGCCGCTCGAGCTCGAGCCCGATTTCGACACGGGGACCGACGCCGGCCACGATGTGGACGACCAGCCGCTCGCGATGGAGGATATCCCCCCGACGGGGGGATTCGTGGAGATCGAGGAGGACAGGTCTCTCTCGGGAACGCGGAAATCCGCGTTCATCGACTTGGGCCTGGACGGCGCGGTCGAACAGGGGGACACGTCGGGTTCCCTGGTATTCGCGAACATCGAGGCCACGCCCTCGGCGCCCACGATCGAGGAGCTGGAGGGTCGCGTCGCCGATGACCCGGACGATCCCGAGGCGCACCAGGCGCTCGGCGAGGCCCTGATCGAGGGCGGCGAGCGAGATCGCGGGATCGAGGAGCTCGACCACGCGACCGCGGGTTTCGAGAACCTGGGGAAGCTGCCGCAGGCGCAAGATCTGGTGGAGGAGATCTTGCGGCTCGACCCGAACAGCGTGCGCCACCGCCAGAAGCAAGTCGAGTACGCGTTCAAGTCGGGGGACAAGGCGAAGCTCATCGACGCCTATCTCGAACTGGCGGACACGCTGCTGCGCCAGGATCTGCCGGACAAGGCGCGGGCCGTGTACCAGCGCGTGGCCGAGCACGACGCCAAGAACGAGCGTGCCAAGGCAGCGCTCGCGATGCTCGCGCCGGCCGCATCGCCGCCCCCGGTCGCACCGAAGCCAAAGGTGAAAGAAGAGCGCACCGCACCCAAGGACGCGAAGCTGAAGGTGCGCGACGAAGCGGTGGAGGAAGGCGACTTTGTCGACTTGGGCGCGATGGTCCTGGAGGGGGAGCCGCCGGCGCGCGACACCCGCATGAAGGTCGCCGACGAGGAGCCCACTGGGGACGAAGAGAAGGACTTTCAGGACATGCTCGCCCGGTTCAAGCAGGGGATCGACGAGAACATCGACGAGGCCGACTTTGAATCGCACTACGATCTGGGCGTCGCCTTCAAGGAGATGGGCCTGTTCGACGAAGCGATCGCCGAGCTCCAGAAGGCGTTGCGCGCCCCCGAGGGGAAGCTCAGGACCTCGGAGGCGCTGGGGGTCTGTTTCATCGAAAAGGGTGCTCACGTCGTGGCCGAATCGATCCTGCGGCGCGGGCTCGACCTGCCCGCGTCGGGCGACTCGGAGCGCGTAGGGATCTTGTACTGGCTGGGCCGGACGCTGGAAGAGCAGGGAAAGAAAGCGGAGGCGCGGGAGTTGTACGGGCGCGTGTTCGCCGTGGACATCCGCTTCAAAGACGTCGGTGAGCGAGCCCGAAAGCTCGCCAAGGTGAAGTGACGTGAGCCAGCAGATCGCCCCGGTGTCGTTGGGGGACATCCAGCGGCCCGTCGCCGCCGAGCTGGGGCAGGTGATCGGGGAACTGAGCCGCATTATCGCGGCGGACTTCCCGGTTATCGCCGAAGTCAACGAGCATCTGCGGCGGATGAAGGGCAAGCTGTTCCGTCCGACGTTACTGCTGCTCAGTCACCGGGCCTCCGGAGGAGGAGGGGACGACGCGCGGGCCGTCACGCTCGCGGCGGTGGTGGAACTGATCCATCTCGCGACCCTGGTGCACGACGACTCGGTGGACCACTCGGTGCTGCGTCGCGGGATGCCGACCATCAACGCGCTGTTCTCCCACCAGGTCGCGGTGATCATGGGCGACTACCTCTATTCTCGTGCCATCATCGAGCTCGTCGGGCTCGACGACCTCGCGCCGCTGCGCGTGTTCGCCCGGGTCACGAACGAGATGACGGTCGGCGAAATGCGGCAGCTCGAGGCGCACGACAAGCTCGCTTATGCTGAAGCGGACTACGACCAACTGATCCGCTCGAAGACGGCGTCGCTGCTGTCGGGCGCCTGCGAGGTGGGCGCGCTCGTGGCCCCGGTCGCGTATCGTGGCGCGCTGACTCGCTTCGGATTGCGGCTGGGCATGGCGTTCCAGATCACCGACGACCTGCTCGACTACACCGAGCCGGAGGCGGTCACCGGCAAGCCGTCCGGGCTCGACTTGCGGGAGCACAAGGTGACGCTGCCGCTCATCGCGGCGCTCGCGTCGATGGGTGCGGCGCAGCGGCGGAGCGTCACCGAGCTGATGGCGACCCCGGACCCCGGCGATGAGTTGGTTGCCGAAGTCATGCAGGTGGTAGAGGCCACGGGCGGGCTCGACTATGCGCGGCGTCGCGCGCTCGAGCTCGCCCAGCAGGCCGAGGCGGAGCTCGAGACCCTGCCACCCTCGCCGGCCCGCGAAGCGCTGCGCGACAGCATTGCCTATGCCGTGGAGCGGCGCAGCTAGGGCCGTGGCGCGCGGACACCGCGGCGCGCTATTTTACGTCGGATTCCTGGCCGGCGGGTTCGTGCTGGGCGGGCTGCTCCACGCGTTGCTGCGGCGGTTTCTGCCGCAGGGCGCGGCCAAGGAGTTCTTCACAACGGCCGTGACGCCGACCTTCGGGCCGGTGCATCTCGACCTGCTCGTGGTGTCGATCACGCTCGGCCCGATCGGGTTCGACGTGTCCTTGCTGGCCGTCGTGGGTGTGGCGATCGCGTACTTCGTCGCCCGATCGATCTTCTGAAAACGAGGCGCGTATGTTCGGGGACCTGTCGTTCAGCCATATCCTGATCCTGCTGCTCGTGCTGGTGCTGGTGTTCGGCGCGAAGCGGATTCCGGAGATCGGATCGTCGCTCGGCCGGGGTATCAAGGAGTTCCAGCGCAGTTTGAAGGACGCCACCAACCCCGATCCGCCTCCTGCCCCCCCGCGCAACCTCGACCCTCCGAGCGCGTCGTCCGGGGGCGATCCCAAGCGGTTGAGCGACTGATCGCCTAAGCGCCGCTCTCGGTCGCGCTGGGCCGGAAGATTTCCTTGCGGCGATCCACCACGCTGGCCTGGGCCTTCAGACCCGCGAGATACTGCTGGACGCGCGCTTGTTGCGCCGGCCGCAGAATGGCCTCCCGCTGCTGATCGCGCTGCTTGAGCCACGCTCCCGAATCAGCCGGCTGGCGGGCGATGTCCTGCAAGATGAAGAAGCCGGTTTCGCCGGCGAGCACGCCGGTCCGTTGGCGCGGCCGCAACCCGAACGCCGCGCCCACCACTATCGGCTCCCGCGCGAGGGCACCCGGAGGATTGAGGCGGGTGAACGACCCGACCTTCTCCACCGGCAGGCCCCGCGCTCGTCCCGCCTGTAGCAGGTCCGGGGCATCGGCCAGGACGGCCAGGGCTTCGTTGGCGCGCTGCCGAGCAAGCGCCTTCTTCTTTTCATAGCGAACGGTCTCGCGCACCCGCTCGCGGACCTGCGCCAGCGGCGGCGCGCCCGCGAGATGGAGCGAATCGAGCCGGAACACGTAGTTGGCGCGCTCGCCCTCGATCACCGGACTGGTTTCACCCACCCGCGCCTCGAATGCCCACACGCTCACATCGGGGATCGCGTACCGGCCCAACGTCAACCGGTCCCCCTGGACCAGCTTGGGCGCTTGCGCCACCTGGAGATGCAGCCGCTGCGCCGCGCTGTCCAACCGACTGCCGTCGGTCTGCGTGGCCGCCAGGCGATCCAACGTGTCGGTGCGCGCGTCGATGGCATCGAGATGCCGACCTTGCGGAACGATGGGGATCAGGATGTGACGCACGTGGAGCGAATCGCCTTTCGCGGCTTCGACGCGGATCAGATGGTAGCCGAAGCTCGAGCGCACCGGTGGGCTAAGTTGCCCCGGCGTCAGGCCGCGCAAGCCCGCCAGAAACTGGGAATCAAACCCGGTCTCGTTGCGCTTCACCCAGCCCAAATCGCCGCCCCGCGCGCCACTCACCGAGTCCGCCGACTCCTTCTTGGCCGCGTCCTCGAACTTCACCGCACCTCGCGCGATCTCGTCCCGCAAGCGCCGCGCTTTCGCGAGCGCCGCCGCCGTGTCGGCGGCGTCGGCCACGCGCGGCTCCGCCACGAAGCTGAGCCAGGCCGTGGCTGGGCGCTTGAAGTCGTCTTTGTGGGCCGCGTAGTAGCGCTCGACCTCGTCATCCGACACCGGGGCGAGCGAGTCCGGAATCTGGTCGGGGCGGATGTGGAGCACGGCGACCGTCACGGACTCGTGCTGATCACGCCAGATGCGCCACAGCTTGGCGTCGGAGATATAGACGTCGGCGGTGAGGTACTCCTGGAGCTTGCGCTCCGGGAGATACTCGCGGTACAACTGCTCGATCTGGGCGCGGAACTCCTCGCTGGCGCTACCGAGATAGCGTTGCCACTTGGTGATGTCGAACCGGCCGTCCGTCTGGAACGTGGGATCCTGCATGATCTGCCGCAGGATCTGCGGCGGTGGGGTACTGCGCGCCATCTGCCGGACTTCATCGTCCGACACCTGGATCCCGAGCCGGCGATACTCGCGCTCGAGCAGGATTTTCTGGATGAACTGGTCGGTGACCTGATCCTGGAGCTGCTGTTCGTCTTCGCGGGTCAGCCGCGCGCCGGTCTGACGGCGGGACTCCTCGATGGCCGCCTGGAGCGCCGCCTGGAATTGGGGGGCGCGCACGACCTGGCCGTTGACCTTGAGGACGACGTCGCGTCCGCCACCCAGGATATCCGTGACTTGGCCGTAGGCCAGCCAGCCGATGAAGGTGACTGACACGATGAAGAACACGGGCTTATAGATGGCGCGCATCGAGCGCATCATGGGACGCGAGCTCCGGGCCAGGGGCACGTGAGGGGGCCTAAGTCTAAGAACCGCAACGCGGAAACTCAAGCGAACGGGGTGCGTTTCCAATTGACAGCGGCGCCGGCCGAACACTATCTTCGACCAATTCCCCCAAGAACTT
>Ga0134076_10000611_pt1 | contig 9689 bp, 8 predicted proteins | sample 15_taG_12_FD_109979 | JGI IMG/M metagenome (GOLD analysis project Ga0134076, IMG submission 109979) | Grasslands soil microbial communities from the Angelo Coastal Reserve, California, USA - 15_D_Wat_40cm_5_0_1 metaG | ecosystem: Environmental > Terrestrial > Soil > Grasslands ... | reverse complement strand
GCCGTCGATGCCGACGCCTATCGCGCCCGCTACGGCAGGGCCATGCCGGTCCGCGGCGGCGCCGCCGCCATCATGGTGCCCGGTGTCGTCTCCGGCTGGTGGGAGGCGCACCGGACGAGCCGCGACGCGCTCGGCTCACCGATTCCGTGGAAGAGGCTCCTCGAGGACGCCGTGCGACATGCACGCGATGGCTTCGCCGTGTCGCCGGGCCAGCGCCGCGTCACTGCCGGCGCTGACGCGCTCTTTGCCGCCAGCGCTCCGGCCGAAGTCCGGAGCTCGTTCTGGCCCGTCTACCACCCTGATCGGTTCGCTGACGGTCGCTTCGTCCAGGCCGACCTCGCCGCTACGCTGGCCGCGGTGTCCGAAGGCGGCGACGAGGAGTTCTATCGTGGCGATCTCGCCCGCCGCATCGTGGCCGGCGCTCACGCCGTCGGCAGCCCGCTGACGCTGGGGGATCTCGCCGAGCATCGCGCCGACTGGGTCGAGCCCCTGCGCGTGCGCTACCGCGACGGCGAGGCGACGAGCTTCCCGCCCCCGACCCAGGGCTTCGCCGCCCTCGCCATCCTCGCGCTGCTCGACGGTTTCGACGTCGCCAACCTCGATGATGCCGACTACGTCCACGTCATCGTCGAGGCCACCAAGCTCGCGTTCGAGGACCGTGATCGGTACCTCGCGGATCCGACGATGGTGACCGTGCCCGTCGAACGCTGCCTCGACGCCGCTCGGCTGGCCCGCCGACGCTCTCGCATCTCGCGGCGGGCGGCGATGGCCGTCGGGGGGCCGCCCGCCGACGGCGACACGATCGCCATCGTGACGGCCGACGCGCAAGGCAATGCGGTCTCCGTGATCCAGAGCACCTATCACGAGTTCGGTGCCGCTGTCGTGGCTGGCGGCACCGGCGTGCTGTTACAGAATCGAGGGGCTTTCTTCTCGCTCGACCCCGGCCACCCCAATGCGCTGGCCCCTCGCAAGCGCACGGCCCACACCCTGATCCCATCCATATATATGGTCGGCGGCCGGCCCCGGTTCGTGTACGGGACGATGGGGGGTGAAGGCCAGCCTCAGACCCAGGCCGCGCTGGTGACGCGGCTGGTCGATCGTGGCCTGGGACCGCAGGCCGCCGTCGAAGCGCCGCGCTGGCTCTACGGCCGGACGTGGGGCGAGCCGTCGAAGGCCTTGCGACTCGAATCGCGCTTCGGCGACACCGTGGCGACCGCGCTCGGTCAGCGCGGCCACGACGTCCGCGTCGTCGAGCCGTGGAGCGACCTCATGGGCCACGCCCAGTGCATCGCACTGGCCGACGGCGCCCTGGTCGGCGGCTCCGACCCACGCGCCGACGGCGCCGCACTCGGCTGCTCGTCCGCATGAGGGCGGGCCGCCAACGGGCGTTCGCTGCGCTCTACTACGCCGCGCGAGGGCTGGAGTCTGCCGCCGCGGGCCTGTACCACGCCGCAGCTGGACTGATGACTCACGCCGACCTCCACGCCGCGATCACGGAAGAGTGGCGCCGCTTCCCGAGCAGCGAGGAACCGTCCGACGCGAGCCTCTTCGACTGGGAGAAGGCCTTTTACGCGCGCTTCCTGGAGCGGACCGACAAGATCCTCCTCGTCGGCTACGGCACGGGGCGCGATCTGATCGCCCTGCTGCAGTGTGGCCACCGGGTCGACGGTGTCGATCTCGTCCGCGAAGCCGTGGTACGCGCCCGGCAACGCCTGGCGGAACACAAGTTCGAAGGGTCAGTGTGGGTCGGCGACATCGAAACAATCGAGCTGGTGGAGCGCTACGACGTGTTCGTGTTCTCGTGGTTCTGTTACGCCTACATTCCGGAGTCCGCTCGGCGGGTCCGGATCCTGAAGAGGCTCGCGGAGCACCTGGCTCCGGAAGGCCGAATCCTCATCAGTTACGTGCCGACGGACAAGGCTCGCCGGGCCATCCGCGTCGCTCGCCTCGTGGCGCGTCTCACGCGCTCGGACTGGCGACCCGAATTGGGCGACAGCGTCGCGGCGACGGGCGACAGCATGAGCTCGGTGTCGTTTCAGCATTTCTTTCGGACCGGTGACGCAGAAGCGGAGGCAGCTGCGGCGGGTTTGCGCGTGCTCGCACAGGTGCCGAGTGATCAGGTGATCACGATGGCCCTCGCGAAACCATCCCTAGGATAGCGGCACGACGCGGCGGAAGACCTCGAAGGGCGAGCGCCGCGTCGCCTCGAGTGCCTCGCGGATCTGGGCGGCGCCTCGTCCGGCGCCCTGACGGAGCAGCACTTCGTAGAAGCCCGTGTAGAACGCGTCGGGATAGACGACCACGCTCAGGCGCGCAGAGATGCCGGCCGCGGGCAGCTTGCGGCGATAGCGCAGCGTCGCGGACTGGCCAGGCAGGAGTCGCGTGTCGGAGACCTCCCGCGAGAGATCGAGCGCGATCTCGCGCGCGATCACGCGCTCCTCGCGGCTGCCCTCGATGACCGCGCCGGTAGCGTCGACGAGCTCGGCTCTCAGCACGACCTTCGGTGTAACGTACGTCGGGAACGCGTGCCCCACCCGAACGCTACGCACCGTCAGGCCGACGTCGACGTTGTCACCGGCGCCGGCGCGGCTCCTGGGCGCGGCCACCTCGATCGACAGCCCCGAGCGCACCATGTCGACGTCGTGAATTCCGCGCCAGAGGTGACGGCGGTCGGGCATGTGGCAGTCCTGGCATTGCACGCCTTCACGGGCGAAGCGGCTCGCCTCCCACTCTCGGTAAGTGTTCTCCAGGGGCTTGCCGTTCAACGTGGGCGCATCCTCGGCAAACTGGTGGCAGCCGCGACAGAACGCCGCAGACAGAAACGCCGGTGTGCGGGTCACGCCGCCGTGCGGAAGCGCCTCCGGGGGCCCGGCGCTCGCGAGTGAGCCATCGCGTCGTGGCGGCCCGAAGCGCTGGTGGCCACGCACGTGACAGCCGGCACAGGGCAATCCCTCCCGGTGCAGCGCAGAGTCGAAGGTGGGATTGGCGGCGAGGCGGCCCGTGCTTCGTATGAGAGGCGACTGCTCGGCGAGCGGTGCGTGACAGCCGAGACATCCGAGCGCCGACGTCGGATCGCTCTCGAACATCTCGACGAGCTGCCCCATGACCCCGGGCCCCGTCGCAGCGGCGTGCCAGCTCGTTCGCCAGTCGGCGTACTGCGCGGGATGGCAGGTGCCGCACGATTCCGGGCGGAGCGACGCCTCGAGCGGCGAGAAGCGGGCGGGCGCCGGGCCTTGCGGGGCCAGTGGGCCGCGCCAGTGTCGTCGCACGAACTCCTCGACGCTTTCGGTTCCGCCCGAGGCTGTCGCGACGACGGCCAGGATGAGACTCGTCGCGAGCAGCCGCGCCGCGCGCGATGACATGCGCCTCACCTTAGCAGGAACCGCCGGCGCCCTGGCCCATCATCCGCGTGATAGGGTGGCCGCGTGGCCGACGAATCGATCCAGGTGGCCGAGCTCGGCTGGCTCGCGCGCGACGCGCTCATCGAGACGCGAGGTCGCGCGCGTGTCGTGGCGGCCCTCGCGCGCTCCGCCTATCTCGAGGCCGGCGTCACGCTCATCTGGATCGGCGCTGCGGGATCGCCCCTCCACGGCCGCGCCATCGTCGCCGGCCGGCCGCTGCCGCCGTCGCTCCCTGACGCGATGATGCTCGACGTCATCGACGCGGTGGTGTGGAGACCCGACGATGACCCAACCGCGATCGATGCGGCCACCGTCGCCGAGGCCGCGCGCTCGCTGCTGACCCGGCTCGGCGAGGCCGGAACGCCTGATGGGTTCGCCACGCTGCTGACAGGAGGCGTGCTCGGCTTTCCCTTCGACCGCGCCGCGCCGGCGGGCCGTGCGCTCGCGGCCGCGAGTCACGACGAGGACACCGACGCTGCGACGCGCGCCGCCGACGAGCTGATCGGCCTCGGGCCCGGGCTCACGCCGGCGGGCGACGATTTCGTCGGCGGTGTCTTCTTCGCTCGCGCAAGGCTCGGGCCGCCCGATTCCCGTGAGCGCTGGCGCGCTGCTGGCGAGATCGTCTGCGCCCGCGCGCGTCAGTCGACTCATCCGATCAGCGCGGTGCTTCTCGCCGATCTCGTCGCCGGCCGCGGCCACGCTCCCCTCCACGATCTCGCTCGTGGCTTCGCCCTCGCTGCGTCGCCCATCACGCTGCTCGACGCTGCGCGCCGTCTCGTTCGAATCGGGCACTCATCCGGCTGGGACATGCTCGCGGGGTTCCTCGCTGCGCTCGTCCCGCCGAGGTACTGGCACACAGGGTGCAATCCTCTCTGACGGCGCCGAGCATCGGCGCCGCGCAACTTTTTTCCATGACCCGTCAGGAGGATTCATGTTGAAACCGATCGGCACGATTGCAGGCCTCGGTCTGGCCGTGGCGAGTGTGTCATGGCTCTATCGCGCCCTGCGACGACGCTTCGTCAGTCGTCGTGGCAATCTCAGGATCAACGTCGAGACCTCGATCACGATCAAGGAATCACCGGAACGGCTCTACCGATTCTGGCGAAACTTCGAGAACCTGCCCCACGTCATGTCACACCTCGACTCCGTGCGCGTGACCGCACCGACGCGTTCACACTGGATCGTCAAGGCGCCGGCGGGAGTCCGGCTCGAGTGGGACGCCGAGATCATCAACGACATGCCGACCGAGCTGATCGCGTGGCGCTCGGTGGCGAGCGCCGACGTCACCCACGCCGGGTCGGTGCGCTTCGAGCCGACCGCCGGCGGCGCCTGCATCGTCCGCGTCACCTTGCAGTACGATCTGCCGGGCGGTGAGCTCGGCCACGCCATGGCCGCGCTCTTCGGTCACGACGCGCGCCAGACGATCGACGACGATCTCGCCTCGTTCAAGACCTCGATGGAACGCGGTGCCCTTGCCGATGCCGTGAGCTTCTGAGCAACGTGACGACGTGACCGGCGGCATGAGGTAGAGTACGGATTGTCCCATCCACTGTCCAGGAGGCGACCAATCCGTGGATCTCTACCGGCTTCCGCGTCACGTCGTCCCAACACGTTACGAGATCCGGCTCGAGCCGGATCTGGTGACGGCGTCGTTCACCGGCGTCGAGACGATCGCCCTCACCGTGAGCGAGCCGACCACGGAGATTGTCCTCAATGCCGCCGAGCTCTCGGTCACGGACGCGTGGCTCGAGAGCGACCGCGGCGATCGCGCGCGGGCCACGGTGGCGCTGGAGGAAAGTCTCGAGCGCTGCCGGCTGACGTTCCCTTCGCCGATCGCGCCCGGCCAGTGGCGGCTCCGCCTCGCGTTCACCGGCATCCTCAACGACAAGCTGCGCGGCTTCTATCGCAGCACGTATAAGGATGCCGCCGGCGTCAGCCGGACCCTCGCGGCCACGCAGTTCGAGGCCACCGACGCCCGGCGCGCGTTTCCCTGCTGGGACGAGCCGGGGTTCAAAGCCGTCTTCGCCGGCACCCTCGTCATCGACCCGGCGCTGACTGCGGTCTCGAACACGCGCATCGCCTCCGAGCGGCGCGAGGGAAAGCGGAAGGTCATCACGTTCGCCGACACGATCAAGATGTCCACCTACCTGGTGGCCTTCGTGGTCGGGGAGCTGGAATCCACCAACCCCGTGTCCGTGGGCCGCACGCCGCTCCGCGTCTGGTGCGTGCCCAGCAAGGTCAAGCTGGCGGCCTTCGGCCAGGAGGTCGGCGCGGCCTCGCTGCGCTTCTTCGAGGAGTACTACGGCCTGCCCTATCCCGGCGACAAGCTCGACCTGCTCGCCATTCCGGACTTCGCCGCCGGCGCCATGGAGAACCTCGGCGCCATCACGTTTCGAGAGACGGCGCTCCTCGTCGACGAGCGCCAGGCGACGCACGCCGAGCAGGAGCGCGTGGCCGACGTCGTCGCTCACGAGAACGCTCACATGTGGTTCGGCGACCTCGTCACCATGTCGTGGTGGAACGGCATCTGGCTCAACGAGGCGTTCGCCACGTTCATGGAAATGCTCGCGGTGGATGCGTGGAAGCCGGAGTGGCGCAGGTGGACGACGTTCGGCGTCTCTCGCGCCGCCGCCTTCGCCGTGGACGGACTCTGGTCGACGCGCCCGATCGAATTCGAGGTTCGCGCGCCGCGTGACGCCGACGCGATGTTCGACGTCTTGACCTACGAGAAGGGCGCCTCGGTGCTGCGCATGCTCGAGCAATATCTCGGCCCCGACGTCTTCCGCGCCGGCGTGCGCGGCTACCTCCGCGAGCATGCCTACGCCAACGCCGACACCGCTGACCTGTGGGCCGCGCTCGGCAACGCCGCCCACACGCCGATCAACGCCATGATGGACGGGTGGATCTTGAAGCCCGGTTTCCCGCTGGTCTCGGCACGCCGCGACGGCGGCGACCTGGTGCTGACCCAGCAACGTTTCACGTACCGGCCCGACCCACCGCCGTTCGTGACGCCGAGCGGGAGCCACGATCAGCGCTGGCAGATCCCGATCCAGGTGCGGTTCGGCACGCCCTCGGGCGAGCGCGTCGTGCGCCTCGTCCTCGACGGCGCCGAGGCCCGGGTGAGCGTGCCCGCCGGCAGCGATTACGCCCTGGTCAACGAAGGCGGCCACGGGTTCTACCGCGTCCGCTACGTCGCCGATCTGCTCGACTCGCTCCTGCGCCGTCTGCCCGACGGCCTGATGCCGATCGAGCGCTTCAACCTCGTCAGCGACGCGTGGGCCACCGTGCTCGCCGGCCTCACGCCTGTGACCGAGCACCTCGACCTGACCGCGCGCTTCAAGGCCGAGCGGGACCGCAACGTGTGGACGAGTCTTCTCGTGGCATTGGCCGCGCTGAATCGGGTGATCACGCCGGCCGACCGCCCGGGCCTGGAAGGATTCACCCGGCGGCTGGTCGCGCCGGCAGTGGCCGACCTCGGCTGGGATCCCCGCCCCGGAGAGGATGAGCTGACGCGGCAGTTGCGCGGCGACCTGCTCCGCGCCCTCGGCACGCTGGGCAACGATCCCACCGTCCAGGCCGAGGCCGCTCGGCGCTATCGGGCGTCCCTGGTCGATTCCGGCGCGGTCGATCCCAACGTGCTGCCCGCCCTGATCGCCATCCTCGCCCACGTCGGCGACGCTGACCGCTACGAAGAGTTCCTCCGCCGCTTCCGCGCGGCCACGACACCGCAGGAGGAGCAACGCTACCTCTACGCCCTCGCCGGCTTCCAGCGGCCCGAGTTGCTCGCGCAGACGCTCGAGCGAGCGGTGAGCGGCGAGATCCGGACCCAGGACGCGCCCTTCGTCGTGCGCACGTTGCTCATGAGCGTCTACGCGCGGGAGCTGGCCTGGGACTTCGTCAAGCGGCACTGGGACCAGATGGACCGGCTCTACCCCAAGCACGGCCTGCGCCGCATGTGCGAGGGCGCGATCGGGCTCGCCACCCCGGAGCTCGAGCGGGACGTCCACGCATTTTTCGCCGCCCGCAAGATCGACTTCGGCGGCAAGACGCTCGAGCAGTATCTCGAGCAGCTCCGAGTGGCTGTCGCCCTGCGAGAGCGCGAGGGAGACGCCCTCGCGACCTACCTCCGGCGCTTCAGCTGAGACGAGCGCTCAGGGCGCCGTGACGGTCACGCCGTCACCGGCCGCCGAGATCAGGAAGGTCCCGTTGGCGTTGGTGGCGTAGGCGTACGCGGGGCCCCACGACGTTGACGGCGGCGTCGGGATGGAGCCCATGAACGGGCCCGCCGTGATTCCAGCCGGGTTGGTGGCGACTGCCGTGAGATTCCCGAGCGCGATGGGGTACGTGCTCATGTGCGACTGGTACATCGACACGGCGGTGACCAGCGAGCTGATGTCGGCCTGGGCCTTCGCGATACGGGATCGCGCCGTGACGTTGGCGTAGAGCGGGACGGCGATCGAGACGAGGACGCCGATGATCGCCACGACGATCATCAACTCGATCAGGGTGAAGCCTCGCGCGTTCCATCGCATCGATCTCATGGCATCCCCCGCGGCGTCAGCACGCTGCAGCGACGGTGCCAACCCCTCGGCGGTCGCGGTGTCCCCAGAGAAATCGCTGAGTTGAGCGGACGGCTGTCGTGACGACGCCCTCGAAACGGCCATAATTTGTCAGCGGGGTGACGGAAAGCGGCAACTGGACGAAAAGTGGCGGGGTACGGCAAGGCGACGGTCCCGGCTCTTAGTTCGAGACCGTCCGCCACCCGTAGAGCGTATGGTTCTTCCGGATCCGGTTCATGAGATCGAGCGCCTGCTGGCTGTAGTGGAACGTCGCGGATCCCAGCATGGTGCCGAGGTGCAGCTCGGCAAAGCCCGGTTGCTCGTTCCAGACGGTCTCGTTGCTGACCAGGGCGCCGTTAATCATGGTCGTGCTCCCATCCATGAATCCCGCGCCGACGTTCCGCCCCGTGACGATGATGACCCCGTGCCAGGTCAAGTTGCCGAACACCTTGAGATCGCCGTCCTCGACGACCAGGATGCCCGCGCCCTGCACCTGGTTGTTGATGCCGAGGCCGGTGAAATTCGAGGTCGGGTCGAGGTCGCCCCGGAAATAGACGAGCTGAGGATTGCTGGGCGTTCCGAGATCGATGGTCTGGCTCTTGCCGCATCAGTTGGTGACGGTCGGCGTCGACGTCGGGCCGCCCACGTCCCCGGTGATCTGCATCGGGCAGGCGAGCGTGGATTGAAGGATTTGCGTCTTCGGGTTGCTGCTCAGCGTCGAGAGAAGATTCTGCAGGGAGTCCGGAGTGAGCGTATTCGTCGCTCCCATCGCGGCGAGGCCGCTCGTCTGGTCCTTGCCAGTGACCGAGGTCTGCTTCTGCGCTGCCTGGTTTTGAGAGCCGCTCGTAAAGGCATTCTCGACGTTCTGCACGTACGTCGTCGGCGGCTCGCCGAGATTCGCCTGGTTTCCGGGCTGCGTCGCGATTCCCAGCTTGGAGGCCGAGCCGGACGCCGACCAGTTCCCGCTCTTGTACCAGGGAGCATCGGTCTCCGGCGTGCAGGTGCTGCACGCATAGTCACGCCCATCGATCTGGAAGTTGGCGCACGGACCTTCTTTTTCCGCGCACACGACGTTCGTATCGGACTGAAGGCCCGGCTCGTTGACGGCCGCGGGAAAGCTCAGCCCGGGCGGCAGATGCCGGCGCATCACCACCTGGATCTTCTTCTGGGCGCCGTGAAAGGAGCCGGTCGCCGTGAGGATGACGACGCCGTTGCCGTCGTTGATCGCCGTGCCGGTGACGTTGTCGACGGCAACGCCGGTGATCTGGTCGTCGCCGGCCAGGCAGTCGTTGCGAAGGCTCACGGTGAAGACCCCGATGAGGTTCGGCACCGACACGTTGCTCCAGCCGGCCGGCGTCACCGGCGTCGCGCAGTCGGCCGCGCCGGTCAGCAGGGTGTTCCAGGAGTTCGTGTCGACGAGCTTGTCGAACGCCCACTCGATGCCGGCGTCCGCAGCGTACTGAGCCTGTATGGCCTCGGCGAGGTTCTGCGAGATGACCGGCTCGAAAGCGCTGACCGCCAGGAAGGCGGCGACCAGCAAGCTGAGGGCGAGCACGACGATCAGCGCCATGACCGCGGCCATCCCGCGCTCGTCGAGTCCATGTGCGCGCGTGGCCATCATGCTCCGCTCTTGGGCTCACAGCCGGGATTCCGGATGCGCGCGGTGTCCGTCATCTTGACGAAGACTTTGCCTTGCTGGTACGTCGCCGGCTGCCTCCCCTCGGGATGG
>Ga0134076_10000609_pt1 | contig 9708 bp, 9 predicted proteins | sample 15_taG_12_FD_109979 | JGI IMG/M metagenome (GOLD analysis project Ga0134076, IMG submission 109979) | Grasslands soil microbial communities from the Angelo Coastal Reserve, California, USA - 15_D_Wat_40cm_5_0_1 metaG | ecosystem: Environmental > Terrestrial > Soil > Grasslands ... | reverse complement strand
CCGTTATTTGCGGCACACCTTCAATCATTTCCGTGACAGGCATTGTGGAAGCGCCGGCAAAGCCAAGGGAATTCTATCTCGCGCAACTCGGAGGCATGACCGATGTCAGCGCCTTAAAAAAACGGTTCGCCGGCAGGTTCATAGACTATGGCGACGACAGGATGACTGCAGCTGCCACGGTGTACGCCCTGCAGGCGCTGTTCTTCTTTGTCGCCGACGGAGAGCCTTTCTGCGAGGACAAGAGTTGCAGGCTTTATAATGCCCACTGGCAGGAAGAATTGATGCATGTGATTGAAACAGAAACATTCTGTGCTCATCATAAACGGATGGCCAATAAATTTAACAACAATAGATCGGTCAAGCGCTAAAGTTTTTAGCTGCAAGAAATACTAGGTTCAATTTTTGTGTGTTGAACACAATTTCCTTGGAATTCATGCGTAATTTTCATATCCGAGCCTGCTCCGAACGGATTATTAAGAGGTCATGGAATTGTCACCCTGTACTTGTCCGAAAACCAGTCAGGCTCTGGCAACCAGAAGCATTACGATGTATTGATAATTGGCTCCGGACCGGCAGGATACACAGCCGGCGTCTACACTTCAAGATCCAAGCTCTCCACGCTAATCATCTCAGGCACGCTGCCCGGAGGCCAGCTCATGACCACGAGTGAAGTCGAAAACTATCCAGGATTCCCAAATGGCATTTTCGGTCCCGAGCTTATGATGAACATGCGCCAGCAGGCGGAGAGATTTGGCGCAGTAGTTGTCGATGACGAAGTCATTAGCGTCGACTTTAAGAAAAGGCCATTTACGATAAAAACGCATTCCGAAAACTACACAGCTGAAGCCGCCATTATTTGCACGGGCGCTTCGCCGCGCAAGCTCGGCATCGCGGCGGAACAGCAGTTCAGTGGTAGGGGCGTGTCGTACTGCGCAACGTGTGACGGCCCGTTCTTTAAGGGTGAGGATATTGTCGTTGTAGGCGGGGGCGACACAGCGCTTGAAGAGGCGACATTTCTTACAAAGTTTGGCAAGTCGGTCAAGGTGGTGCACCGGCGCGAGACACTGCGCGCAAGCAAGATCCTACAAGAGAAAGCGCTGGAGAACCCGAAGATAGAGTTTCTCTGGAACAACGTCGTTTCTGATATCAAGGGCGACAAGAAAATCGCAACGGTCCTTGTCAAGAACATCACCAGCGGCAAGGAAAAGACGCTCAACGCCGGAGGCCTATTCGTTGCAATAGGCCACGAGCCCAACACTGCGATTTTCAAAGAGCAACTAGAGCTAGACGACAAGGGCTACATCTTGCTAAAAGACCACACGAAGACGAGTGTGGAAGGAGTGTTTGCAGCCGGCGATGTCCATGATCACAGGTATAGACAGGCAGTGACTGCGGCTGGCTTTGGCTGCATGGCGGCAATCGATGTTGAGAGATGGCTTTCAAAAAGAAAACACGACACGAATTAATTTAGGCTTGCAGTAGGTGGTTCTTTTGCGCCTGCACCGCAATGACGTGAACGTTCTTGCTTTTTTCCTTCAGGAAAGTCGCGGTGCCGGCTATCGCGCCTCAGGTTCCGCAATCCGTCAGGAAATGAGTCACTATGCCGTTTGTCTGATCCTTGAAAGACCTAAAGAGGTTATGCCATTCTAATTTAGCTAAGAGACTTTACATTCTTTGTCGAAAATGATCTCAATTCCAATAGCGACGTCTGTCCTATCCGTTCCACTACATCTGGGCTTGCAACTACTGCGATTTTATTTCGCCTTCTTTATCACGAATTCAAGGTCCTTATCTGACTTGTTCAGCGACAAGAGCTGGTGCCCACTACGGTTGACCCACCTTGAAATGTCCTCCTCTGACTCGGGATCGTCCGCGAGCACCTTGAGAATGTCGCCTATCTTAAGCCGCTCAATCTCCATCTTCGTTCGGAATACTGGCTCTGGGCAGTAAAGCCCCCTTACGTCAATCGCCTTGGTAGGAGAGGCACTCATATGCTAACGAACGGCGTAAAATTGTGGAAACGCAATATTAAATGTTACAGTTGCTACCTGAAAAGGTCTTGTCCTCTTGATCTCTGCAACGACTTGGCAGATGATCTTGCCGCTTTTTCAAATTTGAATCCGCGTATTATTGCGATCGGCACACCTTGAGCCTTGCCCATTACAAGTTCGGCCGCCGACGCAATCTCGTCTGCCACCGCAATCTCGGTCACCTTCAGCTTCCTGCCGTACATGTCCCGCGATCCGATGTAGCTCTTGATCGGGTTCAAGCCTGCCACGCCAATCGCGACATTCGTCTGGCCGTTTCGAAACGGCCGGCCAAACGTGTCTGTAATGACGACTGCGATCTCTTTCCCGACATTTTTTTTCACTGCGTCCTTGAGCCTGCTTGCAGATTTGTCAGGCTCAAGTGGCAAGAGCACCGCCGCGTCTCCTTCAACATTGCTCTGGTCGATGCCGGCGTTCGCGCACACAAGGCCATGCTTTGTTTCTGACACGATGATGCCATCTTTCTCCCGTAGGATTTGTACAGATTCTCTCAATATCAGCTCCATAACGCGCGGGTCTTTGCCATGCTCCTTCGCCATCTTGGCCGCCTTGCTTGATGGCTTGACATTAGCAAGGCCGACAATGCGCCCTTCTGCCTTTGACACGATTTTGTGGGCAACAACAAGCACGTCTCCGTTCTGGATCTCCTGCCCCGCCGCTTCGAGGATAATGACGTCAAGCTCGTCGTGCGGCTTGATGCCGACAGAAATTCTGACCGGGATTATCTGTATCAACGCCAGTTATTGATTAAGGAAGTTAAAAAACGGGTTGGTTACTATCTTTTGCTTGCCGCATTTATCAACACGGCTTCACCAAAATTTTTTTTTAACAGATGCAAAAGGAGGGCAAGATCGCGCTTGTCGATAGTTTCGTTCGCTTTCTCTCTTACCACGTCTACAGGGCAGAACCCTACCGTAAATCCGGCTAGCGCAAACAGCTTCAGGTCGTTGGCCCCGTCCACGACAACTACAATGTCTTCCTTCCTGATTCCCCACTCTCTTATCGTCTCCCTTACCGCTGCTGCCTTGTCAGACGTAACGTGCATCACAACGTTGTCGAGTTTGCCTTCCTTGAACACCAGCTCGTTTGAGAAAATCTTATCGATGCCAAGCTCGTCTTTCAGCCTGCTAGTAATTATCGTAAAGCCACCGGACACCGCTATCATTTTCCACCCTGCCTTTTTCAGCGAAGAGCAGAGCTCTTTTGCGCCCGGCATTAACGGCAGGCTTTCGCCTATCTTTTTTGCATCTTCATAGCTGATGCCGCGCAATGCCTGTACACGTCGCGTGAGCCCTTCTTCCCAGTTGATCTCGCCTCTGATACCGGCGTTTGTAATGTCCCAGATCTCTTTCTCTTTTTTTGGGCCCATCACCTGCGCCAAAACCGGAAGGTACTCTGCATTGAGAAGAACGCCCTCCACGTCAAAGATAATCAGCATACTGTGCTTATGTAAAGCAACTTTCTCGTCTGTATATTAAGCTTCTCAATGTTTTTCTACCACTGGGAGTGCGCCCGTATCGTCTTTTGTTTCTTGCTGTTAAGGTAATCAGTAAGCAGCACTCTGTCGATGTCGGCAGGATTGATGTAGTATGACCGCCCCTTTACGTACTTTTCCATTTCATTGACATAACCAAGCAATGAATCCTCTTCACTTATCATTATCGTGTCAATGTCGATATTGAGCGAGTGTACTTTTTTTGCTTCCACTATTGTGCGCTCGCCGATGTACTGATCAACCTGCCTGTACCGGTAGCAAAGGTAAACAAGCTCGCCTGACGCGATATCAAGGCTCATACTGTTCTCATGCTTCACCGTATCAAGCGTCTGCCTGTCTGGTGTGTAGAAATGTGAATATGGCCTCTGTGAAAGTATCTTGTCCTGCTCGCTCTTTTCGTCTATGAAGCAGGCGCTTGGGTGGCCGTCTGTGACAAGAACTATGCGCTTGTTCAATGCGCCGTTTTTTTGCAATATCTTGCTTGCCAGCCTGAAAGCCGCCTGGTAGTTGGTGTAGTGGAGAAAATCAGACCCCGGCTCAAACGTTTTTAGATATGGAATGTCATTTGACGCAACCTTGGATGCAAGAGCGCCAAAGCCCACTATGTAGACTGAGTCTGAGGGAAAGAATTTCCTGTTCAAGAGATACAGGCTCCATAGCGCCCTCTTTGCGGCTTCTATCCTGCTCATGTCGCCGTACATTGACGAGTAGCGCATAGTTGAGCTCAGGTCGATGCAATAGACAACGGCAACACGCACATCCTGCATTGTTTCGTACTCTTCAAAATCTTCGACGTTGATCTGCAACGGCACTTTCAGTTCGCTTCCGTCCTTTGACATTCGTTGAACGGTGTTGAGCAACGACTTGGGAACGTTGAGAAGCCTGATATCATCTCCCGGCTCGTATTTCTTGCTAGTGTCTAGCACGACCGAGCCGCTTCCAATATCATGCGTTTCGTGCATGCCATACTCACCAGCCTTGAGCGCCTTCATCACATCGCTCAGTATCTTGCCCCCTATCATATTGAAACCCTTGGTGCTTAGCCATTTTGGCGAGTCTTTCAGGTAGCCCTTGTTTATCAGCTGCCTTACCAGTGGCATACCGGAATCGTCACCAATGTTGCCTTTTGATCCCGTTTGCGAGCCCGGCTGTTGCTTGCTTTCCTGTTCCTGCTGCTCTTGCTGCGACATTATTCCCTGCAATGCCTGCTCTAGTTCCTGTAGACTGGGCGTTTTTTCCCTGAGCGCTTCCCTCCCCAGCGTTTTTAGGAGTTTGTCTAGAACGTCGCGGGGAAGTTCGCGTTCATCACGGCTCTGCTGCATTTGTTCTTGCCCATCTTTGTCTAGTGGAAAATACACGAATTTCTTGCTGCCCAGAGCGCTATTGTGCGAGTCCATAGCTGTTGTCCTTTCTGTCCAAAAGCGGTGGCTGGGTATGACGCAAACCCTCAAGTATAACTTCTATGACCGAAGCCGTGAACTCGCCGTTCAGATCCTGGCTCAGCAAGATATTGTCGCTCCTGATGCCGAGCTGTTTTGCTCTCTCAATCAACTGCTTTTGCTCCTCCTTTACATTTGCAATTGTTTCATTTACCGCCTGTCTTAATCCCGGGAACTTGGTCAACTGCGATTCATAGTCCGGGCTCTTAGCTTCGCCAACAAGCGTCTGCGAGACCTGAAAAGCCTTGTTCTTTACAAAGTCGTTTTTTACTTTTGTCAACTGCTCTGTGGCAAGCTTTTGTATGTATTCAAGCGCCACTTCTTTTAGCGCGCCTTCTATTATCGAGTCAAGTATGTTCCTTCGGTTCTCCCGAGTGTCCTCCATTTCTGCAAGTTCGAATTTCGACGACTGGTGGATGCAGTGTATGTCGCAAAAGCGCGGGATGGCCTTGACACCGTGCGTGATAGAGCGTGTGCGCTCAGCTTCTCCCACCATCATTTCCATCGAATGTACCGACATCCTGACGCTCACCCCTTTATCTTGGTTGACGTCGTGGTGGGCGCGTGTCATCTGCGTTATCATGGCTATCGTCCTTACCATAAAGACTGGTAGCATGACGTTCTTGGCGTCTGCAATCCTCGATTCTTGCACGATGATAAGCATCTCATCTTCCACAGTTCTTGGGTAGTGCGTATCGATGTGGCTCCTTAGCCTGTCAAACAGCGGCTCGATTATCTTGCCCGAGTGTGTGTAGTCGATCGGGTTTGCAGTCGCGATTATCCTGACATCTGGCTTGAACACAGCAGGGTACGCGCCCGTAGTGAACTTGCCCTCCTGAAGGACACTCAACAAAGACACCTGTTTGCGCGGGTCGAGCACCGGTAATTCATCGATGCACAAAATGCCGTGCCTCGCCTGTAACAGCTGGCCGGCAGAGTAGGATTCCATGCTGTAGAGCTCGACTCCTTTTTTGGCGATCTTGATCGCGTCGATCTGCCCTACCAGATCCTTGACGGAAATATCTGGAGTCGACAGTATGTACTTGTACCTGTCTGCGCCGCTTATCCAGTCGACTTTTGTTTCCAACTTGTTTGCCTTGATGATTTCTTCGCATTCCGGCGAAACAGTGAACTCGGGCTGCGTGCGCACAACTTCGGATTCGGACAAAAGCGCGGTCAGCTGATCTTCCGGGATCGAAGTCGGTATGTCGTTCGTCACCGTCCCCCTCACGACAGGGATTGGCGACAATAGGTTCTTTGCGATTGCTTCTGCGAACTTGGTCTTTGCCTGCCCGATCTGGCCAACCAGCAAAAGATCGTGGCCTGACAGGATTGCCCTGTTGACTGCAGGAACTACGTCAGCGTCATAACCGATGATGCCGGGGTACGGGTGATCCCCCTTTTTCAGCTTGGCAATCAGGTTGCCGCGCATCTGTTCTTCGACCGCGACATGCTTGTAGTTTATCTTTAAGATGTCGCCCAGCGTCTTTATCTGCCTATAGTCTTCCGGGACGCCGGGCATGATTTCAGTATACTTTGGTTTTGAATTGTAAGACCGATGAACCATTTCCTCTATTTTGGTGCTCATATCTTGAGATGAAGCTCTCGCGGTCTATCCACAAATTTAAAGCTTCATCACGTATCTAATTTAGAATTGGCCCATTCGTTTTCATTCCGTGCAATATTTTAGACGGCTGGAGCAGTACTGTGAGTTTTGTAATTATTATTGGCTGAGCTTCGATCCGCAGCCGCCGCAGAAACTTGTTCCACTAGGACTTTGAGTACCACATTTCTGGCACTTGATCAAAGATAATGAAGCGCCGCAGTTGTTGCAGAATTTTCCTTCTCCAGTCGGTTTTCCACACTGTGGACAGATGGTTTGCTTACTCTCAATATTGCCTGTAAACACCTGTGTATTTTCTGCCTTGTTCTGGATATCTCTTACCATTTTTCCGGCTTTTGCGGCAGCAACCTCTACACTCTCTCTGGGTGCATCTTGTACGCATAAACCTTCCTGATCATTCCAGTCGTTCTCGCAAACATATTTTCTGCACTTAGGACACCTTTGAAAATTACCTTTGGCCTCATTCTGAGCTTGTTCAAAAGCAGCTTCGTGTTCTTTATGCCATTCAGGAGATTGACCACGAAATTTCTCCGCATAGGCATTGGCTCCATATCCAATGGTGTGCCCAACTCCTGAGCCCAGCAAAGAGCTCCCAATAGAAGCTGCGCTTCCTAACCCCCTGAAGAACCCTCCTTTCTTGTGGGACTTTGATTCTATGAATTTTGTCTTGTAACCGTCGCCACAAACGTCGCAATTAAAAGTAAACTTGAACCCAGTCTCGTCACTATTATCGACAAAGTTTCTTGTGAATGGTTCCACTACGGCTCACCATTTGAGAGGCTTGCCACATTTTATACATTTCTCCGGGCCGGGCCTTTGTTCTGTCTTGCATTTTGGATTTCCGCATACGATTACCAGTCTGCTGTTGCAGGTTGCACAATAATTGTCCAAAAATGTCTTTTTCCCACAGTTTGGACATGATATTTCCAGTGATAGACCGCATCCACTGCAAGTTTTCCATCCTTTCTGTATTGGATTCTGGCATTTCGGACACCTCAAAGGACCAACTGGGTTCACTTTTCCACAGAACGGACAAACCTTGGATTCTGGAGGATTGAGCTGCTTACAATACCTGCATGGGTGCTTAAATCCAGGCATAGAACAAATCCAAAACTCCTGTAAAAGAATTTTTTCTGATAACCCGCTGGAAGACGCGCATTTTTAAACTAAAAATCGTTTCTGTCTTTATAAGATTTTCTATTGTGATGCTTGGTTGTTGCAGAATGAGAATAATCACTGTTCACTTTTTTCCCATCTAGCATTATCATCAATGGTCGACTGATTAAACGATAGGAGAGCCAAAACATTTGACTTCCATTGCTCAGAAGAAGAATGAATAACCCTGCCAATGAAACGCTGACGTAGATCTTTGAGTGATGGGATTTTGCCAGCTGCGAATTTGTATCTGGCATACTTGGGTTCTGTTTGCAGCGCTTCGTCAGAGAGAAAAATTGGCTCCCTTCGAAAGTTAATGTCTAGCATCAGCTCGTTCATCCTAGAAATCATGCTATCGACTTTTCCGTCCAACTCGTTCTTGTTGCCGCCGATCCCGGCGTAATCCTTCCTACTGAGTATTCTGAAAAAATAGGTCGCATTGCCACCAGTTGCAATTGCCGTATCACCGTCTGGCGGTATCCCATCAGCCATTTCACTATCCTTGGGACTTGAAGAAAGTATTCGTGCTGTTTCTAAAGCAATCGCATTACCAAATTCCGGATTCTTGTTGTCGATAGGGATTAGTACCCAGAGATAGTTTCCGGTAAGATCACCCATCAAGCCTCTCTTTATTCCGATAGCGATTTTTTCTTCGCGCCCTATTGACTTCAAGTATTGATAACCGTTCCAAATTGGTGTCTGTTCGAGCTTTTTCTCAAAGGCCCTCCAAACTTCTGGCGAGACAGATTCAATATCAGATCTCCTTGCAGCCTTCCCGTCTTTCAAGAGTCGCGAGGCACTTCTTACTACAGTTGGGTCGGCAGAGGGAACAAGATCCTTGATTAGAGATTGACTTTGAATATTCAGAGTGTTGATTGCGTCTGACAGCTCTTTTGATGTACTGTCAAGTTCCCTTCCGATTTTGGAAATAATGAATCTTTCCCCGATCTCTGTTGTAATAGCAATCGAATAATCTTTGGCTTCTATCCGCGCGACGTTGCTATAATGAATCCTAATCGGTTCTTCCGTAGTTGGGATCAACACTATCGACGTTTCGTAAAGCCTGAATTCACATCCTTCGAATTGCTTTGCTGCACTTGAAGCGTCAGTAAGAGACAGATCTCCCCAGACTCCAGATTTCTTGATCGACTCGTTCAAGAGCAAATACTTCAAAATCATTTCATTTCTTACTTGGAATAAGTTGGAAACAAGATCGTCGAATTTGTATCCAAGATCAAAAACAGAAATTCTTTCGCGCGATGAAAGTGTCATGTCCACCCTATAGTCAACTGGCAAAATTTTAGTAATATCGACCAATGACAGATCGATTGCCTCACCGAATTTTGGCAAAATTGAGAGTCTCTCACTATCGAGGTTAATTTGTGCCTCTCCCTTAGCAAGTTCGTTTCCTGCTTCATTGGAAAGGGCGAAGCCACAAGAACACGATATCATGCCTGCCATTTCCATTTTCACCGAGCTTCTCTCCGCCAACTACTTATTTCTTGTTTCTTGAATGATTGCTCAGTGCAATGGGAAGAGCCAAGATCGTCAAGGGAGGCATTTATCAAGAACCGGGTCACGAAGGTATAGGCTGACTTCCTCCGTGTGCGATCTGCGGAAGCCAAGTAGTGAAAAGAAGAACTTGAAGATTGACTGGCATGGCAAGTGGAAAGGCAACTGGACGTGTGAAAATGACCACAGAAACGTCTTAAAATAGAATTCTGGAACTGCGAATGATGTAACCGTGACTTTGAGCATTCAAGATTGAACATTTGATAACTCTCGTGCAGACAGCTTTGTTGTAAATATTCTAGCTTTTCTGCGCATCGCATCCAGCATAGTTTTTATTGCCGAATTTGTTTCGTGATTAATGAATTTGTCCGCATCCGAGTACAAGCACATCCTCAGAATTGCCGGCAAGGACATTGAAGGCGGGAAGAAAGTCAT
>Ga0134076_10000607_pt1 | contig 9716 bp, 10 predicted proteins | sample 15_taG_12_FD_109979 | JGI IMG/M metagenome (GOLD analysis project Ga0134076, IMG submission 109979) | Grasslands soil microbial communities from the Angelo Coastal Reserve, California, USA - 15_D_Wat_40cm_5_0_1 metaG | ecosystem: Environmental > Terrestrial > Soil > Grasslands ... | reverse complement strand
CTCATCGACACGGATCTGCCGGAGAACGCGCCGGACGACCGCGAGCTCTCGGCCAGGCTCTACGGCGGCGATCAGGAAATGCGCCTCCGCCAGGAAATGCTGCTCGGCATCGGTGGCGTGCGGGTGTTTCGGGCGCTGGGGCTCTCGCCGGTTGTCTGGCATGCCAACGAGGGACATTCCGCGTTCCTCACCCTGGAGCGGATCCGGGAACTGGTCCAGACTGGGCAATCCCACGCTGAGGCAGCCGAACTTGTGCGCCAGAGCACCGTCTTTACTACTCATACGCCGGTTCCCGCCGGACACGACGTCTTCCCGATCCCTCTGATCGAGCGCCACTTCAGTGGCTACTGGGAACAACTGGGCCTCACGCGTGACGCGTTTCTCCGCTTGGGTGAGCACCCTGACACCTCGAGGGCCGGATTCAACATGACCGCGCTGGCCATCCGAATGTCCGCGCACCTGAACGGGGTCAGCCGCGAACATGGCCGCGTGACACGTGCGATGTGGAGCCCTTTGTGGCCAGGAATTCCCCAAGATCTTGTGCCGATTCGGGGCATCACAAACGGCATTCATGCCCCCACCTGGATCGCGCCCGAGATGAACCACCTATACAGTAAGTATTTGGGTCCGGACTGGGCAGATCGGTCGGATGAGCCGGCGGTCTGGCACCGCGTGAGCGATATCCCGGAAGATGAGCTATGGGCAGTCCGTCAAACCCTCAAACGCAAGCTGATGAGGTTCATTCGCGAACGCGCCCGCGAGGGGTGGATGCAAGGTCGCCTGGAGGCCTCGCAAGTCTTAGCGGCCGGCACCTTACTGGATCCGGAGGCCCTTACCATCGGGTTTGCGCGCCGGTTCGCGACCTACAAGCGGGCTACCCTGCTCTTCCGGGACCTGGATCGGCTGAAAGATATTCTTCAAAGCCGTCGTCGTCCCGTCCAAATCGTGTTTGCGGGCAAGGCCCATCCGGCGGATGAGCCCGGTCGGCAGTTCATCCACCAGGTGTACAGCGTCTGCAAGGACCGCGGGCTCGGGGGCCAGATCGCGTTTCTAGAAGACTATGACATGCATTCGGCGAAGTTCCTGGTTCTTGGGGTGGACGTGTGGCTCAACACCCCCACCCCGCCCATGGAAGCCTGCGGCACCAGCGGTCAGAAGGCGGCGCTCAACGGCGTTCTACACCTGAGCGTGCTGGATGGTTGGTGGCAGGAAGGGTACGATGGGGCGAACGGCTGGGCGATCACCTCCTCGCCAGACCCCGCGGATCCGCATGCCCAGGACAGCCATGATGCCGAGCAGCTCTACCGCCTCCTCGAGCACGAGGTGGTCCCCCTGTATTACGCGCGGGATCTGGACGGAGTTCCGCGAGGCTGGATCCAGATCGTGAAGAATGCCATCCGCACGATCGCGCCGCGATTCTGTGCCCGCCGGATGGTCAAGGAATATATGGAACTGCTCTACGCCCCCGCTGGCTCCCCGCAGCGGAAGGCCTGGTAGCGCGTCACCCTTCCTCCTTCGGCAATAAGCCTTGCCTGATCAGTTCTACGGCACGACGCGGACGGAATCCCCACAAAACATAATTCCCCAAGAGTGAGGGGGGTCCCTCTACGAAAGAGTGGGGTGCTCACTTACATGCAGGGACCGTGCGTGGACCCGGTCTTGGGGCTTGGCCAGCCTGAGCAGAGGGTTTTTTCGACGGGGTGAGGCTTTCGCTGCATTGTTGGCTTGACACCGTTGACCCCGATGCGAAATGATGCCGCCGGTGAACGTGAGCACTTCGGGAACGGAACAGCTCCTCCCCCTTCGGGCGATCACGCTGTGCGTCTTCGTGGCCAGCTTCTCTTCGCCCACCCTTCTCCAGTCCGCTGAACCGGGAGCGGCCCCCAACGCCCCGGAGCCCCAGCGTGACGCACGGGTCGCCTTTCAGAAGGGCCAGTACGACCAGGTGATCCGCCTGCTGGAAGCCGCCCCGCCCGATTCAAAACAACCCCGCGAGTTGCTGAAGGTCGGGGTCCTCAGTTATGTGCGTCTCGGCCAGCCCGAGGCGGCGTTCACGGTCTACACCCGTCTCATCCCCCCGGGAAGCCCGGACGATCTCACGTTGCTCCGCGAACTGGCCCTGGTTTTCATCACCAGCCGGGTGCGCGATCCGCAAGAGCATTTGCGCATCGCGGCCTACACGGCCTTGGCCGAAATAGGCAGTCGCGACGTCGTCCCACTGCTTGAAGACGGGCTCTTGGATTCGTCCGTGTTGGTTCGTGCCCAGGCAGCGGAGGGCCTTGGCCGGTCCGCACCGGAGGCCGATTGGACAGCTCTCAAGCGAGCATTGGAGGACCCCTTTCCGGCCGTTCGGATCGCGGCGCTGAACGCCCTGGGCGACCGACGGGACCCCGCATTGCAGGAACTGCTCACCCGCATGGCACGGTCCGAAGAAGGGGCGATTCATGTGTTTGTGCTGGCCGCGCTGGTGAAACTGGGGCAAACCGACGTGCTCACCGAGATCATGAGCGCCGCCACCCTGCCGGAGGCCGACACCCGCATGGCGGCCCTGGGTGTGCTGGGGCGCCTCAAACATCCCCCCAGCCTGACGGTGCTCAGACAATCGCTCTACGATCCGAACCCCGACGTCCGTGCGTTCGCGGCCGGCGCACTCGGGGAGTTCGGCCAAGCCGGAGCTGCCACGGCCCTGGTGCGCGCGCTGGAAGACGAGAACCCGCGCGTCCGCGGGACCGCCGCCGCCAGCCTCGGGCGGTTCCGCGTGGCATACACCCGCCCACCGCTGTGGCAGGCGGCGCGCGATCCGATCCCGCTGGTTCGTGTCGGCGCCGTCGAAGGATTGCTCAGATTGGGGGAGCGCGACGCGGTCCTGGCGGCCGCCGACCTGGCGAGGCATTCCGATCCCTCGGTCCGGAGTGCGACGGCGCTGGCGGTGGGGTCCGCGGGCAACCGCAAGGCGCTTCCGGTGTTGGAGACTCTGATTCAGGACCAGCAACCCCAACCCCGCTTGATGGCCAGCCGCGCTCTGGGAAAGGTCGGCGGACGAGCCGCGATCCCGCTGCTCAAACATGCCCTTCAGGATTCCGACCCCGCAGTCCGGGTTGCGGCGGCAGGGAGCTTGGCCCAGGTGTCGTCCCTGCCACGGTGAGGACCTTGAACGAAGGAAGGAGACTTATGCTGAGATTTCTGGGGCTGGTGGTGCTGATCGGGACCACGTTCGTGCTCGGGTACTACATCGGCCAACGTCCGATCAGCGAACTGAGGAAGACCGTGCGGGACCTGTCGCGGGACGTCCTCGATACCACCTTGGGCATCGAACGCAACTTGCGACAGCGTTCAGGGCTCGTCGATGCCAAATCGCGGCTGATCCAGGCGAAATCAGAACTGCTGGACCGGAATTTCGGCAGCGCCGCCAAGGAACTGGCGGAGGCGGTGGATCATCTGGAGAAGGCAAGCAGCGTCGAACGGGACAGCGGTCGGACCTCCTCGATCAAGCCGCTGGTCGCAAGAATCCGAGAGGCGCAACTGGAACTCGCGGTGGGAAAAGCCGTGCCTCGAACGAGGCTGGACGAGATCCAAAAAGAGTTGGATCGGTTCATGGCCCGGCAGTGAGGGAGACCTGCGTTCAGGCACTGGCAGTCCGCTTTTTCCACGCCGCGAGGATCCGCTCCACGCGCATCTTCACAACCAGATCCGGATCCTGGAGGAGCGGCTTGATCGCCTCGCGCCCCCGTTCGTCGCCGATCGTTTCCAGGGCCGCCGCGGCAGTCAAGCGGATGAACCAGTCCTTGTCCTGCAGCCTCTCGATCAGAGCCTCGACGGCCCCGGAGTCCTTGATCCGCCCGAGCGCGATGACCGCTTGCTTCCGGACATTCTCGTCCTTGTCTTTCAGCGCGGCCACGAGTTTCTCCACCGCCGGCTGGCCGAGCTCGACAAGGGCCTCGGTCGCGTCCTCCTTGAACTCATCGCTCCGTAACTGAGCCAGCAACGGATCCAAGACCCGTTCATCCTTGATCTTTCCGAGCGCCCTGATGGCGTACTTCCGGATGTCCCAGTCCCGCAACTGTTTGATGAGTGGCTCGACCGCCGGGGAGCCGACCATGGCGAGCGCCTCGACAGCCGCCTCCCGTACCTGCCAATCGCCATCCCGAAGCGACCGCGCGAGCGGCTCGACACACCGCTCGTCGCCCATCTCCCCCAGCGTGATGACCGCCTCGCGGCGCACCGCCCAATCCGGATCTTTCAAGAGATCGATTTGGATTTCTATCTCATCCTTGACCCGCTCTTCTTCCAGGACCACGTCTTCCGTCGCCTCGGCGGGCGGCTGGTCCATCGTCGCCGTGGGATCGGCGAGCCGGTCGGACGTCGTCGTGATGGCATCCGACACGTGGTCGGTCAGCTCATCACCCGAGGGCGAGGCTTCAGGCAGGGAGCGTTCTGTGGGCTCCTTCGTCTCGTCGCTCATGCATTCGTCTCCGTCGTCCGGGTCAACTTCATCAGGTCCGATTCTATCGCTGCCGAGGGTGGGGTTTACACATCAGCGGGCGCTTCGGTCTTGGCCTTGGGCGGCTTGGCCTCTGGCGCCTCAGCTGCTGCCTTCTTGGCCTCCGGCTTGGCCTCCGCTTTGGTCTCTGCCTTGGTCTCCGCCTTGGTCTCCGCCTTGGCCTTCTTTCCCATCGCATGCCGTTTCCTGAGCTCGAGGCGCCGCCGCTTGCGCTGAATGCGTTTCAGGCGCTTGCGCAGCGAACGAAGGGCCGGATCCGTTTCCGGAGCATCCTTCGTGGCCGTACGTTCCCGCAGCCGGGCCGTTAATCGGGTTTCGTCATCCTGTCGTGCCGTCTTGGCCATTCGCGCCTCACCTGTCCCTGTTGAATCAACCCTCTGCCGAGGATGAACGCTCGCCGCCGTGTCAGTCTAGTCAATGCCGATCGAGTCTGTCAACACGGCGAAATCGGAAGCAAGAGGACGAGGGAAGGGTTAGGGGACTTGAAGGGTCGCCATGGCATAGACCCGGTGTTCGGCGGCCAGGATGTCCGCCACACGACGGGCGCGCCGCGACCGCAGGATGTCGCTCGGCGGGAGAGGAACCCCGCGTGCTCCCGACGCTCCGCGACGGATCAGGGGCTGGTCTGCAGGTCGAACTGACCCGGGGCGAATCAGAGAATGACTGACCCCTAACCGAGCAAGGGTCCACTGGGCCAGCATTCCCCGATCGACGGGGAGCAGAAGCCCCGCTCCTTGATGCCCGATGACCTCTAAGTGCACCGCCGCAACTCCGTGTTCCACCATGCCGAGCTGGCGGGCCGCTGCAAGGGACAGGTCAAGCACGCGCCCGTTCACGTAAGGACCGCGGTCATTGATGCGGACCCGAACCTGCATCCCGTTCAGCACGTTCGTGACCCGCACCACGGTCCCCAATGGAAGTGTTCGGTGCGCGCCCGTGAACGCTTCCATGTCGAAGATTTCCCCGCTGGCCGTGGCCAACCCGTGAAAGTAGGCACCGTACCAGGACGCCATGCCTTGCTCTTTGATCCCCACATCCAGTTCCGCCCGGCCTTTTGGCAGGCAGGTGCAGGCACTGATCCCAAGGCTCGCAGCAACCAGGAGCAGCCCTATGCGGCATCGTTGTTGTCGTGCTCGCCCTGTCCTCAATGGCACCTCCCTTCGCAACGCAGCACACCGCATCCGATGCGCTGCACAGACCCCGTCTCTTCTGAGACAGTCAGCCGCTCAGAACGGGATAACCGGATATACCCTATCGCTGGGGATGAACCGGAGATGATCGGAAGTGGCGCGACTCTAACAGAGCTTCGACGAATCCGTCAAGAGGGATTTTCTGCCTCCCGGGAAGGCATCCGGCCGTTCGGCCTGCCGGAGTCTTGTAGCCAGGCCCTGGCTCGTCGGGGGACGGAGGAGCCTGCCGGCTCTCACTTCAGCCGCAGGACGTTGTTCTCGACCTTGGTGGTGGTCAGCAGCTTCTCGAGGCTGTCTGTCAGAATGACATTCAGGAGGCTCTGCGCATCTTCCGGCTCGAACCAAAAGACGCTCTGTGACCCCTCCCCGTTCAGCGTCATACGGACGACGCTGTCGTCTGCTGTGTTCTTCGCTTGGATCGCCATCTTGGTCGTGGCCGTAATTTTGGTCGAAAAGACCCTGCTCTTGGCGTTCACCGACATATCCAGCAGCTTGCCCGTGAGCAGGACGTCCGGGCTGCCTGCCCCGGACGCGCCCCCCGCTTTCGCCACCTCGGCGCGCCACCCCTTCTGCTTCAGGTACTCGGCGATGACGAGGGGCACCACATCCGCGGGCTTGCCGCCCGTCAGATCAAAGTAGGTCTCGCCTCCCCAGAGGTGGGTACGGGTCCCGAGCCTCTTCGTCTCCGGCCGGGCATCGTCAAAGGCGGCCACTGCTACGCGCACCCCGTCGGATGTCTTGGCCATGGCTTCGGTGGCCGGCGGAGTCGTCCGGATATCCAAGGTCACGACCTCCCCCTTGCCTGCGCACCCGGCCAGCGCGATGAGTCCCGCCCCGAGCGCGAACAGAACAGTGCGTGTTCTCACGTCTCCCTCCTCGTTGACCATTGGATGATGGGTGAAAGACTCCCCTCACAGTTCGGGCCGGAGATCACTGCAGGACGAAGTGCGCCCGCCGATTCTGCTGCCAACAGTGGTCGCTGTGAACGGAGCAGAATGGCCTCTCTTTCCCATAGCTGGTAATCTGGAGCCGGGACGATGCGATCCCAAGGTCCTTCAAGTACCGCTCGACCATCCGCGCCCGCCGCTCACCCAGGACCAAGTTATACGCCACGGTGCCACGTTCGTCGCAATGCCCCTCGATCAGCACGGCGCCGTTCTCCGCCTTGAGTCGGCGGGCGTTCCCCTCCAGCGCAGTCTTCGCATCGCTCCGAAGCACGAACTGGTCATAGTCAAAATACACATCGGACAGCACCAGCGGTCCTGGTCCTGGAGCCACAGGAGCCGGGGGCGGCGCAGGCTCAGGGGCAACTGTTTCTTCCTTTGGGGGAGGCGGCGGGGACTCGACCTTCGCCTTTTTCGGCGTGCCGGGCACGAGAGCCTGGTCCTGTGCCGATGTCGAGAGCTTCCGGCCGCTACAGGCGGCCAGGAGGACCAGCAGACTCAGGCAGGCAACCAGTGCAGTGAACGAAGCGACAGGCTTTGCCATCTTGGTCATCCCTCCGCTTAACGGACATGAATCGAGCGGGCCAGCAGTCCGTTGGGGTTCTTGAGATAACTCATGGCCGCTTGCTCACCGACCTTGATGGCGCCCAGGGTGACCCGCTCTTTGCCACGGGTGATCACGGTACCCGAATCCACCGTGGCGCCCACGATGAGTTCTTCATTGTTCGCCGTCATGGTCTTCAGCACGATGACCGGTGGCGAATCCTTGACGTTGACCGCCACCACTTCGCCTCGCACGGTCCGCTCGGAGGCAGCGGTCGGGACCGACGCGAACGTTCCCACAACTCCTGCGACCAGGATCAACAAGGCTCGCGCCATGAGGCTGTTCTGTTTCCTAGCCACTGTGACTTCCTCCCTGCACCATGCCGTCGCCCACGCCTCGAAGCGGAAGCACTATAACAAATTTCAAGACCTTGTCAAAGAGCAAAAACCGGGAACCCATCGTTGTGTCCATGCCGCTCACGCAGCCAACCGGTCTTGACGGTCTCGGACAAGACTCTGTAAGATTCCGCGCGGGCCCGCTGCTGCTGCTCAAGGCGGTGGGTCCATCTACGAGTAGGGCTGGAGCAAACCCCCAATGATTGAAGTCCAGAACATCACCAAACGCTACGGTGACTTCACGGCCATCGACCGGGTCACCTTCACGGTGGACAAGGGAGAGGTGCTGGCCTTTCTGGGCCCCAACGGAGCCGGAAAAACCACCACGATGCGGATCCTGACCTGCTTCATGCCGGCCACCGAAGGTGTGGCTCGGGTGGCCGGGTTCGATTGCTTTGACCAGCCCATCGAGGTCAAGCGGCGCATCGGGTATTTACCCGAGCATCCGCCGCTCTACCAGGAGTTGACGGTTACGGAATACTTGACGTTCGTGGGCCGGATCAAAGGCATGGGCGCAGAGGACCTGCGCAGCGGATTAGACCGCGTGATGGAGCGCCTGGCGCTGGGCGACGTGCGCCACCGCTTGATCGCCAATCTCTCGCGAGGGTACCAGCAGCGGGTCGGGCTGGCTCAAGCGCTGCTCCACGATCCGCCGGTGTTGATCCTGGATGAGCCGACCTTGGGATTGGACCCGAAACAGATCATCGAGATCCGGGAGCTGATCAAGAGCCTGGCCGGCTCACACACTGTGATCCTGAGCACGCACATTTTGCCGGAAGCCACCGCGGTCTGCCAGCGAGTCGTCATCATCAACAACGGTCGGATCGTGGCGGTGGATAGTCCGGAGGGGCTCTCGGCGCGGCTGCGCCAATCGGAGAAGATTCGCGTCGCGGTCAAGGCGCCCCCTGCCGACCTGGCGAACCGGTTTCGCGCGTTGCCGGGCATCTTGAGCGTGTTCGAGCCGGCGGAGTCCGGCGCCTTTCTGCTGGAATACGAACTGGGCCAGGATCGGCGGGATGAGCTGGCTCGGTTCGTGGTCGACAACGGCTGGGGATTGCTCGAGTTAAAGACCGTGTCGATGACGCTGGAAGACGTGTTTCTCCGCCTGACCCAGCACGAAGAAGGGCTGGAATGACCTCGGTGAACGCCATCCTGGCGAAGGAACTGCGCTCGTACTTCGTCTCGCCCGTCGTCTACGTGGTGGGCGCGGTCTTCCTGTTGATCTTCGGGGTGCTGTCGTACCTGGCCGTCGTGAACGCGGGCACCCAGGCGGTCAGAATGATGCAGATCCAGGGAGCGGCGGCCCAGCTCAACCTGAACGACCTGGTGTTCCGGCCCACGTTCTACAGCGCGGCGATTGTCATCCTCTTAGTGCTCCCGATCCTGACCATGCGCCTGTTCGCGGAAGAACGGAAGTTGCGTACCTTTGAGCTGCTCATGACCTCTCCGATCAGGCTGAACGAAGTCGTCATCGGAAAATTTCTTGGCGCCTATCTGATCTTTTTGGGCATGCTCGCGTTGACGAGTATCGTACCCTTGATCCTGTCGGTTTACAGCAGCTTCGACTGGCGCCCGGTGCTGACCGGCTACCTGGGACTTGCGCTGATGGGTGCACTCTTTCTGGCCACTGGCCTGTTTGCCTCGGCTCTGACCGAGAATCAGATCGTGGCCGCGTTCCTCAGCTTCGGCCTCTTGATCCTGGTCTGGCTGCTCGGTGCGCTGGGATCAGTGCTCGGTGACAACCCGATCGGCAACACCATCTCCTACCTGTCCTTCATCGAGCACTATGACCGGCTCGTTCGCGGCTTGGTGGACACGAAAGATCTGATCTACTACGTGAGCGGGATGGTCCTGATGCTGTTTCTGGCTCACCGCGTGGTGGAGTCGCAGCGATGGAGATGAGGGGGGAGGGTGGCTGGGCCGGACTCCGTGCTCGCGCGTCGCGCACGATAAAGCTGTGCTCGCCGGACGCGCGCAGTCGAGCCCGGTCCAGCCACCCTCTGTGAGAATAGTAAGAATTGGGTAATGAACGCGCTCACTCAACGAAGCGCGCAGGAAAGAACGACACGTTTGGTGAGACGCTAGTATGAACCGGTTGACCAACCTCCTCGGCGTGTTGGGCGGCGCATTGGGCGTGGCCGG
>Ga0134076_10000604_pt1 | contig 9745 bp, 8 predicted proteins | sample 15_taG_12_FD_109979 | JGI IMG/M metagenome (GOLD analysis project Ga0134076, IMG submission 109979) | Grasslands soil microbial communities from the Angelo Coastal Reserve, California, USA - 15_D_Wat_40cm_5_0_1 metaG | ecosystem: Environmental > Terrestrial > Soil > Grasslands ... | reverse complement strand
AAACGGCGTCGACATCGATTTCCAGAATAGAAGGCGCGGCCTGGTCGCCCCTTTTGTAGGTGGTCACTGCATGCGGACTGCGCAAGACAATGTCAACCGGAGAAACTTTGCCAGAAGGGCCGCCTGGGCGATAGGGGCCGTTACGCGCCGGATCCGTCGGGCCAAAGATGGCGACGGCGGGCGTTCCAAGAGCGACGGCCAGATGCAGTGGGCCGGTGTCACCACCGACGATGCAGGCCGCATTGCGGAGAAGAGCCATCAGCTGAGTGAGGGACCCATTGTAAGCGATGGGGTCAGCCTTGCCACTCGCCGCTTTGACCGCGGAGGCGAAGTCCTCTTCACCCGGGCCATAGTTCAGTACGCAACGCAGTCCCAGAGTGTCAGCCATTCTCTGGCACAGCGCACCGTAGCGATCCGGCGGCCAGCACTTCGAGCGCCAGCCGCCAGCGGGGCTCAATACAACGTAGCGTTCAATGGAGAATCCTCGCAGAAGCCGCAGTACGAAGACTTCTTGAATGGACGGCACAGAGAGAGTGACGGGCACAACGCCGTTGCGGGCCCCTGCCCGCTGTGACAATTCCCCGTTCTGATCGACGATGTGAGTCTGGGTGCACTGGACGGGATCGGTGTAAAGGACTGGCACCCCGAATTCACGAACTGTTTGGGACGAGAATCCGATTCTGCGTGGAACGCCGCCTAAGAATGGCAGCGACGCGGACTTCCACAGCCCTTGGTAATCGATTGCCGCCGAGAACTTTCTTTTGCGGATTCGTCCGATAATTTCGCGTAGGGATTGGTACGAGCGAGTTTCTGTCTCCCAGATTTCCGTCGCGAGTTCGCTGCTCTCAACCAGGGCTTTCCAGCGGGGATGCGTCAGCCAAAGGATTTCGGCTTCTGGGAACGATTCGCGCAAGCCGGCGACGGCGGGAAACGTGTGGACGATATCTCCCAGGGAACCGAGACGCACAGTCAGGAAACGCGGCTCAGGCATGCGGCGCCTTGCGAATGGAATCCAGAAGTTCCCGTGTGGAGTGATCCTTGGGATCACCCACGATAACCACGCGAATGCCAAGCCGCCTAGCGACGGCACGTTCTGGCACGGTCTCGAGCGTGTAATCGGTGCCCTTCGCGTGGACGTGTGGCAGCAATTCTTCCAGAAGACGTTCCACGTTGGGTTCAGCGAAGATCACAACATAATCCACGCAGCGAAGTGCGGCAACAAGCCAGGCACGCGCGTTTTCTTCAAGGATGGGGCGACCCGGGCCTTTGAGATTGCAGACGCTGGAATCGGCATTCACACCAACGACGAGAACGTCGCCTTCGCACCGGGCGCCTTCGAGATAGCGAATGTGTCCAACATGAAGCGTATCAAAACATCCGTTTGCAAAAACGATGCGCTGGCCGTGGCGCTTGTGTTCGGCAAGCTTTTCGCGCAGTTCTTCCCTCGCGACGATCTTGGAATCCGCCTCGCGCATGACTTAAGAAGCGGCTCCGGATGCCTCGCCGCGGATGGCGTCGAGGAGTTCCGCGCGCGAAATCGTGGCCGTGCCACGTTTCATAACCACCAGGCCTCCAGCGATGTTGGCAATATGTGCCGCTTCCAGTGGGGATGCTCCGCAGGCGAGCCCCAAAGTATATGCGGCAAGGACGGTGTCGCCCGCGCCGGTGACGTCCACGGCTTGGTCACTACCGTGAACGGGGATCTGCATGAAGCAATCACCTGGCTCGAAAAGAGCCGCGCCGTGCCGTCCGCGTGTGACTAGGAGCGATTGCAATCTCATTTCGGAAAGAGTTGCGCGGCCCGCGCGCGCCAGCTCGCCGGCGTCTCGGCCAATGGAGGTGTGGTGCTCCGCTTCAAGTTCGGCCTCGTTTGGCGTACCGGCAGTGATACCTGCCTTCGCGTAGCGGTGCAGATGGCATCGCGCGTCGAGGGTAACGGGCAGCTCGTTCCTGCGCCCGCTGGAGGCTTGCTGCACCAGTTCGGGAGTGGCGACTCCAAAACCATAGTCCGAAACAGCCAGAGCATGGGCCTTGCGCAGGCCTGCGGCAAGCCGTTGATGGAGTTTCTTTCGAATGGCATCGGGCGGAGGTGATTTCGGTTCGTAGTCAACGCGCAGAACCTGTTGCCCCACGGTATGCGCCCACCCGGCGAGAAAGCGGCTCTTGGTCGGCGTCGTCCAGCCTCTCACACGAAGGATTCCGGAAACATTGACGCGAAGGCGACGGAAATGAGCGATCAACGCGTCTCCGGCGGCGTCATCGCCCACCGCAGTGATGGGCAGGACGCGAGCCCCGAGCGAGGCGAGGTTGTTGGCAGCGTTGGCGCCGCCGCCAGGAACAATGTGCGATTCCCGATGCTTGAGGATGAGCACTGGGGCTTCGCGCGAAACACGCGAGATTTCGCCATACTGGAATTCGTCCGCGACGAAATCGCCAAGGAGGACAATCGTTTTTGTGTTGAACTGTTCGACGCACTCGCGAAGCGCGAGAAGGTCGACCGAAGTTGATGCTGGCTCTTGCGACCGCGGACGCTTCATTTGTGCTGCCTCAGTATCCAGTCTGCCGCTTGCGCGAGGTCTTCAGCGACAAAATCAGGCTGCACGGGCCACTTTGCCGAGTGCCAAGCGAGTTCACCTTCACCATAGCCAGTACGGACGAGGATGCTACGCGCGCGCGCGTTTCGCGCAAGTTCCATGTCGCCATAACGATCGCCAACTACAAAAGAGCGCCGCAAGTCGAGCACATGCTCAGAAGCCGCACGTTCCAGCATGCCGGTTTTTGGCTTGCGGCACTCACAATTGTCGGCCGCAGTGTGCGGACAATAATAGATTGCATCAACTCTCGCGCCTCCCTTGACCAGTTGCTGGGTCATCAAATCGTTGACCGCATGTACGAGAGATTCCGGAAAGTAACCGCGACCGACGCCAGACTGATTGGTTACGACAATAACGGGCAAGCCCGACTCGTTGAGCCGATGAATGGCAGCCGGGACAAAGGGAAACATACGAAACCGGCTCACGTGATTCAAGTAACCTACTTCCTCGACAATCGTTCCGTCGCGATCAAGGAAAACAGCGGGGCGCAACGCCGACTGCTCAGGCAAGCTGCACCCTAACCGACGACAACCAGGACCTTGCCGCAGCATCCACCATGTCAGCTGTGATTGTGGTCATGCATCGATGGTCGGTCGGACAACGACGGAGAAAACACGGGCTGCAGTACGGCTTTTGCTGAACGATGCTGCAGTGCGGCGTAACCGGAGCCGTGCCGTATGGATCGGTCGGGCCAAAAATGGCAACGATAGGGAGGCCGACAGCGGCGGCGACATGCATAGCACCGGAGTCGTTGCCGATGAAAAGATGGCACTGCGACAGCAGTGCAGGCAGATCGGCAATCCCAGTTTTCCCGGTGAGGTCAATTGGCGGCCGGCTCATTTCGGCAGCGATTGCCGCAGAGACGGTCGCCTCGGCAGCGGTCCCAAAGAGGATTACATCGGCACCAGTTTCCCTTTGCAAGCGATTCGCCACATCCGCAAAACGCGAAGGCGGCCAGCACTTCGCCGATCCGTACGAAGCGCCAGCTCCGATTGCAGTCCGCAGCGCGCCTTGGCGAACGCCGTATTTGCGAAGAAATTCATCGGCACTCTGCCGCCTTGCTTCTGAAACGTGCAGACCGATGAACGATTCGTCCTGTACGGAATCCAGCCAGCCCGCGCGACGTAGCAGTTCCAGGTAATAAAACTTTTCATGCGCCGGAATTTCCCCTTGCCGGGGAGGAGGCACGGCTTGGGTCAGAAGGAAGCTGCGGCCGTCGCGCGCGTAACCAACGCGTTCAGGAATATTGGCGCGCCAGACCAGCCAAGCAGCATCAAACGCGTTTTGCAGCAGCAAGGCCATGTCAAACCTCTGCGCGCGAAGCTCAGCCGCCAACCGCTCGCGGCCGGAAAACCCCCCGTGCAAGCCTTTCGGATCGTACGGAATCAGTTGATTGCAGATTTCTTGATCGCGATAGATATCCGCGACGTAGGGCCGTCCCACGATCGAGATTTCCGCGTCAGGAAAACGCTTGCGGATTGCACGCAGCGCAGGCAGGGCCATGATAGCGTCCCCCACCCAGTTCGTGGCGCGTATTAGAATCTTCACGCGGCCGCTCCCGCACCGATTGCCAAAGTTTGTTGCAGTACATTGTGGAAATCAGCCTCGGGTGCTACTACCAGATCGATTACAGCGACGTAGAGCGGAACTTCATCGAACATGACACTGCTCAGATTCTGCGCATCTTTTTCCGTCGTCACAAATGCGTCGGCACCCACACGTTTCCCAGCCTGCTTGACTGCTGAAATGTCCCGCTGGGTGTAGCGATGATGATCGGGAAAAATGGCTTGGCTGCAAACGGTAATCCCCCAATTCCCGAGATCGCGGAAGAACGCATTCGGATTGCCGAGACCGCAGAACGCAAAAAATGGGCCGGCGCCGATTTCGTTGGCGGAGAGCAGGGTGATCTCTCCGCCAAACCGGCGAAACCCAAGCAGTCGAGTGGATGCGGCGAAAACCGGATATTGGTGGAGCTTCCCGACTGCCTCGAGCGTTCCAGATGCTGTTTCGGCGCGGGTAAAAATAATCAGGTTTGCGCGGCTCATGGCAGAAAGTGGTTCCCGGAGCTGGCCAGCTGGCAGCAAAGGCTCCCCTGCAAGCGGCCGCGAAACATCCATCAAAAGTATATTCAGGTCGCGGGCAAGTTGCAGGTGCTGAAAACCGTCATCCAGAATAAAAACATCGATGGGCTGCTCGGATTCGATTCGATGGCCCCCGGCAAAGCGGTCCTTGCCAACGCCGAAAACGACTTGGCCCTGGAGGCGGAACTTCATCAATTCGATTTCGTCGCTGGTCCCGTTTGCGCCACGGTAGCCCCGGCTCAGAATCGCCACGCGCTTCCCTTCTGCAAGAAACTTCTCAGCGAGCCAGATAACCATGGGCGTTTTGCCGGTGCCGCCGACGGTAAGATTGCCCACGCTGATAACCGTTCCTTTCAGACGCTTTTGCTTCAGCCAGGCGTGCGCATAGAGCCAAACCCGCACCCGCACAACTGCCCCGTACACGACAGATAATGGCCAGAGCATCATTCGCATTAGCGGTGAAACGTTCATCGCCCGGCGCCGTCCAAACACTTTGCGATCTCCACCATCGCGCGGTCTGTCGCCCCGCGAGAGTCCGCCACTAATTGGCGGGCCGTCTCGCTCATTTTTTTCATACGCTCGGGATCGCGAAACAATTCAATCCACGCAACGCCCACATCTTCGGGGCTTTCCACTTGAATCGCGGCCCCGGCGGCTACGAAGCGCGAAGCAATTTCCGCAAAGTTTTCCATCGAAGGGCCAAACACCGGAATCTTGCCGAAGGCCGCCGGTTCGAGAATATTGTGACCGCCGGATGAAACGAGCGAGCCCCCCACGAACGCGCCGTCGGCCAGTCCATAGAGTGAAGCCAGTTCACCGATGCTGTCCAGCAATAGGACAGTAACGTCATCGGGTATTGTGGCGGCGCTGGAGTTGCCGTCCGATTGCCTCGACGCCGGCCCCGGAACCGGCAATCGCGAGCGCCGGATGAACTTGCGGTGCGACTCGTCAATAAACTCCGCGGCGGCATCAAAGCACTCCGGCTTGCGCGGCGCAAGCACGAGCAGCGCCTTCGGGTACTCGCCCTGAAGAGTTCCAAAGGCGATAAGCGCGTGAGGCTCTTCCGTCGCAACGACGCTCCCTGCCACGATGATCGGCGATCGGCCGCTGCGCTCGATTTCGGTGGCAAGCCAATTTGACAAAGGCGTGGGTGAAGGGAGCTCAAGATCGTATTTCAAATTGCCGCTGACCTGAACGCGATCGGCTGGCGCGCCAAGCGCACGCGCGCGCTCCGCGTCCTTCGCGCTCTGCATGAGGAAGGCACTGGCATTCGACAGTGCGCTTCTCAGAAAGGGACACAAGAAATACCCAAAAACTCGGAAATAATTTTGATAGCGCGCGAAGGAGCGATCGGAAATACGCCCGCTGACGAAAACCACGGGGATCTTCCTCCGTCTGGCTTCGTGAAGAAAGTTTGGCCAGATCTCTGTCTCGAGCACCAGCACGAGCGAAGGCCGTACGGCCTCAAGCGCGCGACACACGCAGAAGGTCCAGTCCAACGGGAAATAAATGACGGCGTCGGCAAATGGCATACGTTCGCGCGCCAGCGCCTGCCCGGTCATTGTCGTCGTAGAAACTATCAAAGGCCGTCCGGGATAGGCCTCCTTCAAACGCCTCGCGAGGGCAACGCCGGAAAGCGCTTCACCGACACTTACTGCATGAATCCAGATTGCGCCCGCGGAATTCGCCGGCAGTTTGGCAAGCGCCGGAAAGGAGAATCCCAGGCGTTCCCGAAGGTTCGAGAGATACTTTCGGTGGCGCAGCCCTTTCACCAGCCAGTACGGTATCAGCAAAAGGGCTGCGAGACCCATGAGAAGGCTGTAAATGAAATACACTTAGCGTGGCTCCGGTCTGTTGTCACTCCGCAGCATGCGGCGCGCGACGCAGGGCAACCCTGCGCAACCCCCAGGAATCGAAGGCGTCGAGATGAGAAAAGTCTATTATAACCCGATGCGAAAACTAACCCTCATCGTTGCCTTTCTTGGTGCGCCGCTACTGAACGCTCAACGGGGCGCCTCTCAACAGCCTGCTTCGCTCAAAACTGCATCGCTCGAATCTCATGAGGGCATGACGATTACAGCGCGGCCGTGGATCGATCCCGCGCTCTATAAGGCCAAATTCCCGAAAAAGTCGCCCTTCGCCGCCGGCATCGTGGCCATCCAGGTGATTTTCCGAAATGATTCAGATGACAGCATGAAGATCAACCTGGAGCGCATTCGCCTGAACGTTACGCTTTCGGAGGAAGATCATCAGTCGCTCTATCCTCTCTCATCCGAGGAAGCAGCCGATGTCATCACGCATCCGGGGTCGAGAAACGTAACCATGAAGAGGCTTCCCATCCCCCTAGGGGGGCCAAAGGTGGGGCACGACAAGAAATGGGTGGAAGTGGAGAAGAGCTTGAATGACGCCGGCGTGCAAGCCAGCATTGTCGCGCCCCACAGCACCGTGGAAGGGCTTCTGTATTTTGATCTTCGAAGTCAATTCGATCTCTTGAATGCAGCGCACCTGTACGTGCCGGAAATCGTGGCCATCGAGAAGAGTCATGGCCTAATGTATTTCGAAATTGACCTGAGCCGGTCCACGGAACATTAGGCCATTCGACTTGGCGGAGAAATTCGCCTGTTTGCGCACATCGCCGTCGTCAGCTAACATGACGTGTGCACACTTCTTCCCAACACTCCAGACACATGCTGACTCTACTTGACGAATTGAACCCGGAACAACGGCTTGCGGTCGAAACCACAGATGGGCCGGTCCTCATCCTGGCCGGTGCTGGTACCGGCAAGACGCGGGCCATCACGTATCGCATGGCGAACCTGATCGCGAATGGGGTTTCGGCGGAATCCATACTCGCGGTGACGTTCACCAACAAGGCCGCGGAAGAAATGCGCAATCGTGTTTCGAGCCTGCTGTTGCGCGCTGGTGTCCCACCCGCGCAACCCTGGCTTTCCACATTTCATTCCCTGTGCGCGCGCCTTCTGCGGCGCGAAGCAGCGGCAGCTGGCCTGCCGCGGGATTTTTCCATTTACGATGACGACGATCAGCTCGCGGCCGTTAAACTGGCAATGGCCAAGCTGCAAATCGATGACGACAGCTTGACGTCCAGGAACGTTCTCAGCCGGATTAGTCACGCGAAAAATCATGGCCAGACCTCTGGGCAGTTGCGCGCCGAAGCGTTCGATCAGAACGGTCGCCACATTGCCGACATTTTCGCGGCGTACGAGAGGCTCCTTCACGACAGCAAAGCCATGGACTTTGACGATCTCCTCCTGCGCTCGGCTCGCTTGCTACGCGAATCCCCAGCCACGCAGGAAAAGTGGCAATCGCGCTTTCATTACATCCATGTGGACGAGTATCAGGACACCAACCGCGTGCAGTACGAACTGATGCGCCTACTAACCGGACCAAAGCAAAACATTTGTGTCGTCGGCGATGAGGATCAATCCATCTACCGCTGGCGCGGCGCCGACGTTTCCATCCTCCTGAGTTTTTCCCGCGATTTTCCCTCCGCCCGAATCGTTAAGCTGGAGCGCAATTACCGCTCCACTCAGAACATTCTGGACGCCGCCGGCACGGTCGTTGCCAACAATCCGGAGCGGCTGGGCAAGTCGTTGAGCGCGGAGAAGGGTCCCGGGGGAAACCTGAAATATTTCGAAGCGCGGGACGCCCAAGCCGAAGCGGAATTTGTCGCCGGCGAACTCGACCGCATTCTCAATGACGATTCGGACCAGACGTGTGCCGTCGAATACCGCACTAATTTCCAGTCGCGCGCCTTCGAAGAAGTTTTTCGCAGGCGCGGCTTGCGTTACAAACTCGTCGGTGGATTCAGCTTCTACAATCGCGCCGAAGTGAAGGACGTGCTCGCCTACGTGCGTCTGGCCATGCATCCGGAGGATGACATATCGCTGCTCCGGGTGCTGAATTTACCACCACGCGGTATCGGTAAAACAACCGTGGATGCGCTTCGCGAATCCGCGCGCGTTAAAGGAACGTCGCTCTGGACAGCCATTGAGAAATTTGTCTCCGGGGCATCGGCAGGCGGCCGCGCCGTAACTCCATTGCGAGCGTTCCAGGAACTCATCCGCAAATTGCAAGATGCGCTGGTCACTAAGGAACCCGCGGATTTCCTGCATGTGGTGCTTGAAGAATCCGGCTACATGGACATGCTCAAGGATCGCAACGCCCCGGAAGATGTCGCGCGGATGGAGAATCTCGAGGAGCTTACGCGCGCCCTTGCCGAGAGCATCGAGGCCGGAGAGACTTTCACTGATTTCCTGGACGCTGCTGCTCTAGTGAGCGACGCGGATCAATTTGAAGGGAAACCCGGCGTGACTCTCATCACCTTGCACAGCACCAAGGGCCTGGAATTCGATCACGTGTTCCTAACCGGCATGGAAGAAGGCATTTGCCCCCACAGTCGGGCCATGGATGAAGATAAAGGAATCGAAGAGGAACGGCGCCTCGTTTATGTTGGAATGACCCGGGCGCGGAAGTCACTTACGCTGACACGCGCCGTGTACCGGCGCATCTTTGGCAACGAGCAGCAACTGCGCGCTTCCCGGCCGTCTCGTTTCCTTGAAGAAATTCCCAGCGAGCTTGTCGAAACAGTTCGCGGTTCCTTGGCGGAGATTGGCGAAACGCGCCGCTATGAGCCCGATCCGGAGTATTCGTATTCACCTGAAGAATTTCTCCGGCGTGTGCGCGGAGGACCGAAGCAGCCGGCCCCGGCATCCCGGCGGCAAGCGAGCCCGAGTTCCTTCGGGCGCCCAGCCGCCAAACGCGGCGACTCCAATCCCATGCTCGGCCGCAAAGTGCGGCATCCCAGCTACGGAGTGGGAACGATCGTGGGTGTCGAAGGCGACGATGAGGACCGCCGGGTATCCGTAAGCTTTCCAGGGCGCGGGACGAAAAAGTTTATCGAACGGTACGCACAACTTGAGCAGGCGTAGCATGGGAAGACGTTCATCTGAAGGCGCGCGGCAACCGGTTGCGCCACCGGGTTTCTCGGGGTACATTGAGGCGCGCATTTATTCCTCAAATCCGTAACGGGTAACTTCTGTTTTCCGGTTT
>Ga0134076_10000603_pt1 | contig 9749 bp, 7 predicted proteins | sample 15_taG_12_FD_109979 | JGI IMG/M metagenome (GOLD analysis project Ga0134076, IMG submission 109979) | Grasslands soil microbial communities from the Angelo Coastal Reserve, California, USA - 15_D_Wat_40cm_5_0_1 metaG | ecosystem: Environmental > Terrestrial > Soil > Grasslands ... | reverse complement strand
TCCGCCGGAGGGGACGGTCGAGACGAGCAGCGCGGCGGTCCGGTTGCTGATGAGGAAATGCGCCCGCGCCCGCGGCTTCTTCTCGATCTACATGACGCTCGCCGGCGTCCTCGCCGTCGTGCTGGTGGCCGCGCTGCCGCGGGTCGCACTGGGTGGGCGACGGGCCGCCTGGGCGATCCCGGCCTGTCTGGCCGGGATCGTGGTCCTCGGGCTCACGTCGGTGCGTGGCGCGTGGCTCGGCTTCGCCACCGGCTGCGCGGCGTGCCTGCTCGGGCTGCGCCGCCGCTGGCTGGTGCTGGCCGCGCTGCTGGTGATCCTCGCCGGCTCTCTCGTCGTCGAACCGCGGGTGCTCGAGCGGGTGAAGACCATGGGCGACCTCGCCGACGACACGACGCGCGACCGGCTGGCGATGCTCGCCGCTGGGCTCGGTCTCGCGATCGCGCATCCGATCACCGGGATCGGGCCTGGCCAGGTCAAGAATGTGTACCCGGCGGTGGCGCCGCCGGAGGCCCTACGGCACTCGACCAGCCATCTGCACAACACGCCGCTTCAGATCGTCGTCGAGCGCGGGCTTCCCGGTCTGGCGGCGTGGATCGCGATCTGGGTGGGATTTTTCGGAGCCGCCTGGCGGGTGTACCGGCGCGTCCCGCCGGCGGACGAGGATGCCCGCGCGCTGGTGCTGGGCTCGATGGCGGCCATCGCGGCATTTCTCGTCGCGGGGCTCTTCGAATACAACTTCGGCGACACCGAGGTGCTGCTGGCGGCGCTCGCCGTGATGGCGCTACCGTTCGTCGTCGAGCGTGATCTCCGCGCGAGCCCGCCTCAGCTACGCGAGTGACGGGCGCGGTCGTAGCGGCCGAGGACCTGACCAAGCGTCTCGGCCTGGATGAGGCCTTGTGCCTTCATGGCCTGGAAGACGTCGCCCCATTTCCGGCCGCTCCGCCGCTCCTGCGCGATCTGCTCGAGCGTCATCGGCGTCGCCCCGTTCGCGGTCGTTTGCGCTTCGAAAAGCGCGGTCGCGATCCGCTTGTTGCCCGCCGACAGCGACTCGAAGGCGCTCGGCGAGGGCATCGACACAACCTCGGATTCCGTCTTTGGCTTCGATTGGGCCTCGGCGGATGTGGCGATCGCCGCGATGAGCGAGAGAATGCCAAGACCGGCAGTTGCGAATGATTGTTTCAATTGAACGCTCCATCTCCTGAGGTCATCACCCCGGCCGATCTCGTCATCTACCGTGGTCGACGTCGTGCGGTGCACGGGCGGTGCCAGGACGCGTGCGGGGGCGCCCTTTCCGATTTCTCGGGGACTTAGCAGAAACCGGCCGGTTGGAATCGGTGGTCAGCGACTGGACAGGCTGGCGCAGATGATACCGGACCGATGACAAATTATCGCCGATGGCCAGTGCTATGATGACCCGTGCTGTTCACGTCCCTGGAGTTCCTCTTGCTGTTCTTGCCCGTCGTCCTCGTCGTAGCGCTCCGGTTGCGCGGTCAGCCGCTGCTCCGCTGGATCACCGCGACGAGTGTCGTATTCTATGCGTTCGCCGGGCACTGGTGGTTCATCGTGCCGATGCTCGTCACCACGGCCGTCGACTACCTGGTGGCGCTCGGTATCGCGCCGCGGCCGGCGGGCCGTGGTCGCGGATGGCTGCTGGCGGTCTCGCTCGCGGGGAACCTCGGGATGCTGGCCTATTTCAAGTACTCCGGGCTCCTCGTCCACACCGCGGAACGTGCGGCGGAGGCTCTCGGTCTCGCCGGGGGCTCGTTCGGCTGGTTCGAGGTCGTCCTTCCCGCGGGCATCAGCTTCTACACGTTCCAGACGCTGTCGTACATCATCGACGTGTGGCGGGGCGCTGCGCCCGCCGAGCGGAACTTCATCCGCTTTGCGGCTTTCGTCAGCTTCTTCCCGCATCTCGTCGCGGGCCCGCTGACGCGCCATCACCAGCTGATCCCGCAGCTCGCGCGCATAGCCGAGAGGGGGATCGCCGCGCGCTGGCAGGAAGGCACCTTCCTCTTCTGCGTCGGACTGTCGAAGAAGGTGCTGATCGCCGATCGCCTCGGCAACCTGGTCGATCCCTTGCTCGCGCCGACGGCCCCGCTCGACCTGGTGCATGCGTGGCTCGCGCTGCTGGGGTACGCGTTCCAGATCTACTTCGACTTCAGCGGGTACTCCGACATGGCGATCGGGCTCGGCCGGCTGTTCGGCATCGAGCTGCCGCAGAACTTCAATAGCCCGTACAAGGCCGTCTCTCCACGCGATTTCTGGCGGCGCTGGCACATGACCCTGTCCTTCTGGCTGCGTGACTATCTCTACATCAGTCTAGGCGGCAACCGGTGTCCGCCCGCTCGACGTCGCTTCAACATCATGGCGACGATGGTGCTGGGCGGCCTCTGGCACGGCGCGAGCTGGACGTTTGCGGCCTGGGGCGCGTGGCATGGGCTGCTGCTGCTGGTGCACGGGGAGCTTCCCTGGTGGGACCGCCTCGGCACGACCGTCCGACGGAACCTCACATTCCTGTTCGTCACGCTCGGCTGGGTCTTCTTCCGGTCGAGCGATTTCGGTCGGGCGGCAGCATGGTTCGCCGCGCTCGCGGGGGCTCACGGCGTGCGGACGTGGTCGTCGCAGACCGGTATGCTGCTCGCGCTGGTCGTCGTCTGCTTCACCATCGTGCGGGTCTCTCCGAACAGTCTGGAGCTCCCGCTGGGCTCCCTTCGCGCCCTTCCCCAGGCGGGGCTCGCCGTCGCGACGGTCGCCGCGCTGCTCCTGATGAACTACGGCTCTCGGTTCCTCTACTTCCAGTTCTAGCGACGTGCGACCCTACGTCGTCACCGTGTCCCTGCTGCTGGGACTCGTGCTCCTGATCAACGGCGTCGCCGCGTGGGATCTGGCGCGTCACGAAGCGCGCGCGCGGCGGCTCGCGGGCGAGTTCCGCCCGGGCCTCGCCATGGTGTTCTCGGGCTATGTCGACGAACGGCGGCTCCAGAAGGTCCGCATCGCCGCGATCCCGCCTCCCCGCATCGTGGCGTTCGGCTCGAGCCGGATCCGCGAACTGTCGGGCGCGGCCATCGATGCGAGCGCCGGGACGTTCTACAACGCGGGCATGTCGGCGGCGAGCATCGAGGACTACATCGCAGTGTGGGCACTCCTGCGAGCCAGCGGGAAGATTCCCGACTTCGCGATCTTTTCCCTCGACGCCTGGCTGTTCAACGCCGCGCACGAGCAGGTGCGGTGGCTCGCGCTCGGTGACATCGTCACGCGCTTCCTCGAACGAAATGACGAAGGGCGCGGTGTGGCGCCCGTCTTCGGCGACGCCATGTACCACTGGTATCGCCTGAAGGAGCTGCTCTCCTTCACGGTGCTGACTACTTCCCTCGCCGATCTCGAGCGCCCCCTGACGGGACGGCGCCGCCTCGGTGAAAGCGTCGCCGAGGCCCTGCGGCGGGACCTCGTGCCGGAGGCTGAGGTCGGCGGACGCAACGCGATCCGCGCCGATGGAAGCGTGATCCGCGCCGCCGGACGGCCCACGATCGCCGATCTCCGCCTCACCGCGCAACGCTATGTCCAGGGTGGCGACACCCATCTGGCCGGCTTTCGCTGGGACACGCAGCGCGCGCACCGCCTGGAGGTTCTCTGGCGCGACATGGCCGCTCAGGGCGTCCGGGTTGTCGCGTTTATGGCGCCCTACCATCCATTGGCCTGGCGGCTGCTGCATTCCGACCCGGCGCAGGCCCACGCCATCGAGACCACGGCGGCGTTCCTGCGGGATCTGACGGCCCGGCTCCGTGTTCGTTTTCTCGACGCGTCCGATCCCGGAGTCGTGCCGTGCGGGGAGCAAGAGTTCTACGACGCGGAGCACGCGGATCCCTCGTGTCTGACGTTGGTGGTGACACGGCTCGTTCGCCGATGACAGACGTTGTCGTCCCGTGATGCCGGCCACCGGCAGCGCCCGTACACCGGCTTGGATCGACACGAGAGGGGTGACTGGGCGACGACGAATGGCTATCATCGTGACCTCGCGGCTCACGTCGCGCATCTTGGGGGACTGATCATGGATGAGGCTCGCGGTACCACGGACTCGACGCGCCGGGATTTCGTGCGAGCCAGCGTGATGGCGGCGGCCGGGATGAGTGTCGCCCCGCTGCTCGCGGCCTGCGCGACGGTCCGCATACCGGGCGCCGGGGTCAACGTCGAGGAGGCCGGCGTCGCTGAGCTCCAGGCGGCGCTGAGCGCAGGGCGCCTCGACGCCGAGACGCTCGTGCAGCTGTACCTCGCGCGGATCCAGGCGATCGACCGCAGCGGTCCCACCTTGCGCTCGGTCCAGGAGATCAATCCCGACGCGGTCGCGATCGCCCGCGGCCTCGACGAGGATCGGCGCGCCGGACGTGTCCGCGGCCCGCTCCACGGCATCCCAATCCTGTTAAAAGACAATATCGCCACCGCGGACAAGATGGAGACGACCGCCGGCGCCCTGGCCCTCGTCGGCGCGCGCCCGCGCGAGGACTCGACGATCGCGCGGCGGCTGCGCCAGGCGGGCGCGGTCATCCTTGGCAAGGCCTCGATGAGCGAGTGGGCGTACTTCAAGTCGACGCCCAACTCGAGCGGCTGGAGCGCCCGGAGCGGCCAGGCGCGCAATCCCTACGTGCTCAACCGCACGCCGTGCGGGTCGAGCTCGGGCTCGGCGATCGCGGTCGCGGCGAGCCTCGTCACGGTGTCGATCGGCACCGAGACCGACGGCTCGATCATCTGCCCGGCCGGCGTCAACGGCGTGGTCGGCATCAAGCCGACGGTGGGGCTCACGAGCCGCGCGGGCGTGATCCCGATCTCGGTGACGCAGGACACCGTGGGCCCGTTCGGGCGGACCGTCGCGGACGCGGCCGCGGTCCTGGGGGCGCTCGTCGGCGTCGACTCGCGCGATCCCGCGACGCAGGCGAGCGCGGGCAAGTGGCAGAGCGATTACGTCAAGTACCTCGACCTCAACGGGCTTCGCAGCGCCCGCATCGGCGTGCCCCGCGACGGATATTTCGGCTACAGCCCGAAGGCCGACGCGGTCGTCAACCAGGCGATCGACGCCCTGCGAAACGGCGGCGCGGTGATCGTCGACCCCGTCAAGATCCCCAACTTCGATCGTGTCGCGCTCACGTCCGCCGAGCTGATCGTGCTCCTCTACGAGTTCAAGGCCGGCGTGAACGCATATCTGTCGAGCGTGGCGCCGGGCGCGCACGTGCGGACGCTCGACGACGTCATCCAGTTCAACAAGCGCAACGCCCGCGAGAACCTGCCGTACTTCGGCCAAGCTGCTCGAGCGCGCGCAGGCGAAGGGCGAGCTGACGGAAGCGGAGTACCTCGAGGCGCTCGACAAGTGCCGCCGTCTGGCGGGCAAGGAAGGCCTGGACGCCGTCATGGATGGGCAGCAGCTCGACGCGCTGATCGCGCCCACGACCACCCCGGCGTGGCCGGTCGATCTCGTCAACGGCGACCAGTTGCGCGGCAGCAGCGCCAAGAGCGCCGCGCTGGTCGGCTATCCGCTCGTCAGCGTCCCGGCGGGCGCCGTGTCCGGGCTCCCGGTGGGCATCACGTTCATGGGCCGCGCCTGGAGCGAGCCGACGCTCATCAAGCTCGCGTACGCGTTCGAGCAGGCGACGAAAGCGCGCCGTCCCCCGCAGTACCTCAACGCCTTGCCATAGAGGATCGCCCATCGTGCGTGCCGTGATCTGTCGTGCGTGGGGAGAGCTCGACGGTCTCAAGCTGGAAGAGGTCGCCGCGCCGACTCCCGGCCCCGACGACGTCTTGATCGCCGTGAAGGCGACCGCCGTCAACTACGCCGACGCCCTGATGACGGCCGGCCGCTACCAGACGAAGCCGGATCTGCCGTTCAGCCCGGGGCTCGAGACCGCCGGCATCGTGGCCGCGTGCGGCGCACGCGTGACGCGCCTCAGACCCGGCGATCGGGTGATGGCGATCCTCGCCTACGGCGGCCTCGCCGAGATGGCGGTGGCGCCGGAGTCCGAGACGTTCGCGATCCCGGCCCGGATGAGCTTCGAAGAGGCCGGTGCATTTCCCGTCGCGTACATCTCGAGCCACGTCGCGCTTCGCTGGCAGGGCCGCCTCGAGCCCGGCGAGACCCTGCTCGTCCTGGGCGCCGCCGGCGGCGTCGGCCTCACGGCCGTCGAGATCGGCAAAGCGATGGGGGCGCGCGTGATCGCGGCGGCGAGCACGGCCGAGAAGCTCGCGGTGGCCCGCGAGCGCGGCGCCGACGATCTCGTCAACTACTCGACCGAGAAGCTCACCGCGCGGGTGCTGACGATGACGGACGGCAAGGGCGCCGACGTGTGCTTCGATCCGGTCGGTGGCGGGCTCTTCGACGCCGCGCTCTCGGCGCTCGGCTGGGGCGGCCGCATCCTGGTCGTCGGATTCGTCGGTGGCGTACAGCAGATTCCCGCGAACCGGCTCCTGGTGAAGAACCGGGCCGCCATGGGCACGTCGCTCCGCTACTTCCGCTGGCACGCGCCGGAGAAGCTGCGCGCGTCGGTCGACGAGCTGTTGCGCTGGTACGAGGAAGGCAAGCTGCGGCCGTGCATCTCGCACCGTCTTCCGCTCGAGAAGAGCGTCGAGGCGATCAAGCTCCTGACCGATCGCCGGGCCTACGGCAAGGTGGTCGTCGTCCCGGGGCTGCGGGGCGACTGAGCGTGGAGATCCACGTTCGCGAGCACGGCCGGCACGTCGTCGTGGTCACTCTCGACAACCAGCCCCGGCTCAACGCGATGTCGCGCCAGATGATGGCCGACCTCGCCCGGCTGTGGGACGAGCTCGACCGCGGCAGCTGCCGGTGCGTTGTCCTCACCGGCGCCGGCGCGCGCGCGTTCTGCGCGGGCGCCGACATGAGCGGCGATCTCTCCGCGGCGCCGGAGACGGCCCGCGTCGTCAGTCACGCGCTATTGAAGCATCACGTGTTCTCGAAGCCGATCGTGGCGGCCGTCAACGGCGACTGCGTCGGCGGCGGCGTCGAGCTGCTCCTCTCCACCGACGTACGCGCCGCCGCGCCTCACGCGCGCTTCGGGCTGCCGGAGGTGCGCTGGTCCATCTATCCGTTCGGCGGCGCGACGGTGAAGCTCCCGCAGCAGATCGGCTACGTGCACGCCATGGACCTCCTGCTGACCGGCCGGCTCGTCGACGCCGCCGAGGCCGCACGCCTGGGGCTCGTCAATCGCGTCGTGCCGGCCGAGGGCCTCATGGCCTGGGCCCTTGAGACCGCCGAGACGATCGCCGGCAACAGCCCGTCGGCGGTGCAGGCGGTGAAGCGCCAGATCAGCGCGACGATCGCCGACCACGCGCTCTCGCGCGAGGCGCTCGAGCAGGAGCTGGGCGACCGCGTGCGGGCCAGCACGCACTTCCGGGAAGGCGTCGCCGCCTTCCGCGAGAAGCGACCGCCGCGCTACGAGTGATCGGGCCGGCGACCGGCGCGACCAGGTCATCGGGTCGCCCGCGGAGCACGCGCGACGCCGTTCGCCCACCCGGCTTCCGTTTCAGGCGCCGTGAGCCGGGCGCGAGCGCAGTCCGCGCCCGCCGAAGAGCAGCAGCGCGGCGGCGACCCAGGCCAGCGCGCCGTCGAACACGAACGCGCCGGGAATGCTGACCGCGGCGATGGCGCCGCTCGCGAGCGGGCTGGCCGCGGTGCCGATCTGAAGGCCGAGGCCCAGCCAGCCGAACGCCGCGCCGCGGTGCTCCGCGGGCACGATCGTGGCGCCGAGCGAGTAGGTCAGGGTGATCGCGGCGCCCAGGCAGAGCCCGGTGAGCAGGCGCAGCACGAGCAGCATGGGCCAGCCACGCGGCAGCGCCATCGCCGCGCAGAGCGGGCCGCCGACGAAGAGCCCGATCAACAAGATCCGCGCGGCGGGCACCTCGCGCGCGAGCCGCGCGGCGACGTTGGCCGACGCCGTCGCGGCGATCGCGCCGATCGAGACGATCGTGCCCGAGACGGCCGCGATCTTCTCGATGTCGGGAAGATGCGCGACCTGGAGCGGGACCAAGAGCGCCAGCCCGCGGTCGACGAACTGCGCGACGAACAGCAGCGCCATCACCACGGCGAAGTGAGGGTATCTGAACACGTCGCCGAGCGGCATCTTCGGCGCCGGGTGGCGCAGGGTGCCCGCGGGCGGCGACAACTCCTGGAACAGCACGATGAGCCCGACGAGCGCCAGCGCGCAGAGAGCAGCCGTCGCGAAGAACGCGTAGCGGATCCCGAAGTGCGAGGCGACGTAGCCGCCGATCGCCGGGCCGACCGCGACGCTCAGGAGCTGAGCCGACTGCACCATGCCGATCGCCGCCGGCATCTTGTCCTTGGGCGCCGAGACCGTGGCCAGCGCCATCACCATCGGCGTGAAGCCGGCGAAGAGCCCCATGATCACGCGCGCGAGGAAGAGCTGCTGCACCGAGGTGACCAGCCCCATCGCGGCGACGATGACGACGAAGCCGACCAGCGAGCGAATCAGCATCACCTTGCGGCCGAAGCGATCGGCGAGGCGCCCGAAGACCGGCGACAGGACACCGGACATCGCGGGCGTGACCGCGGCCTGGAGCCCCGACCACAGCGCGATCTTCGCCGGATCCGTCACGCCGAGCTCGCGGATGTAGAGCGGCAGGAACGGCGAGAAGAACTGAAAGCCGACGAACGAGATGAAGACGGTGAGGGTCAGGGCCCAGACGTTTCGCCGCCAGTCGTTCGGCAGCAGGCGCATCAGGCGCTCGCGGCGCCGCGCGCCCGCCCGAGCAGCTCGGCGAGCCGGAACTTCTGCACCTTGCCGGTGGCGGTCACCGGCAGCTCGTCGCGCCGCATCAGCCGGAACTCCTGGGGCACCTTGAACGCCGCGAGCGCCTGCTTGCAGAACGCGCGCAGCGCCTCGGGCCCGGCGTCGTGGCCGTCGCGGAGCACGACGACCGCGGCGAGGATCTCTTCTTTCCGCGCGTCCGGCAGCCCGACGACATACGCCTGCTCGACGGCCGGGTGGCCGAGCAGGACTTCCTCGACCTCCAGCGGCGCGACGTTGATGCCGCCGGTCTTGACCATCTCCTTGATGCGGCCGCGGAAGCTGAGCCGGCCGTCCTCGCCGACGGCCCCGAGGTCGCCGGTGACGAGGAAGCCGTCGGCGTCGAAGGCCGCGGCGTTCTTCTCCGGGTCCTTGTAGTAGCCCGGCGTCAGGTAGCCGCGAACGAGAATCTCGCCGACCTGGCCCGTCGGCAGCGGGCGGCGCGTCTCGCGGTCGACGATGCGTATCTCCATCCCCGGCAGCGGACGGCCGACCGTCGTCCGGCGGATCTCGGCGGGATCGTGAGCGTCGGTGACGCTGCAGTTGCCGTAGGTCTCGGTGAGGCCGTAGACGTTGCAGATCTCGCGCGCGCCGAGATCCATCACCATCTGCATTGCCGCCGGCGGACCGATCGCGGCGCCGGTGCGGAGCGACGCGAGATCGCGACGCGCGCGGTCCGGATGCTCGGTGAGCGCGAGCGCGATGTTGGGCGTGCCGTAGTAGACGGTGCAGCGCTCGCGCTCGATCAGCGCCAGCGCGGCGCCCGCCTCGAGCGCGTCCTGGAGTACGATCGTTCCTCCGTGCGTCATCACCGCCAGCAGGGCGTTTGCGCAGCCGAAGCTCCAGAAGAGCGAGATGCCCATCCACAGGCGATCGGCGGAGGTCAGGTGCTGGCGCTCGCCGATGTTCCACATGTTCTCGACGAGCCCACCGTGCGCGAGTTTG
>Ga0134076_10000600_pt1 | contig 9761 bp, 8 predicted proteins | sample 15_taG_12_FD_109979 | JGI IMG/M metagenome (GOLD analysis project Ga0134076, IMG submission 109979) | Grasslands soil microbial communities from the Angelo Coastal Reserve, California, USA - 15_D_Wat_40cm_5_0_1 metaG | ecosystem: Environmental > Terrestrial > Soil > Grasslands ... | reverse complement strand
TGCCGCGGGTCCTTCGCGTCGATCACGTCCGCGCCGCCGAGCAGGGCGGCGCGCCCTTCGGACGCATCGGCGACGCTGACGAGCAGCTGCATGTGGCGTGGCTCCCTTGTGGGTGTCCTAAATCCGCCGATAGGTTAGGCTTCCGGAGACCCGATGTCAAAACGACAGCACGTGCCCTCGCAGCCACTGGCACATTCAAGGAGCGAGCCATGACGTGGACTCAGGTTTACGATCCGTTGCACAACTGGATCCTGTCCACCCTCATCGCAGCGTTGCCCATCCTGGTGCTGTTCGGCTTGCTCGCCGGGCTGCGCGTGAAGCCGCACTGGTGTGCCATTGCCGGTGCCGGCACGGCCGTCCTGATCGCCGTCGCGGTCTTCGGGATGCCGGTCGCGCTGGCGGGCATGAGTTTCCTCTACGGCGTGGCGTTCGGCGTCGTGAAGATTGCCTGGATCGTCCTCGCCGCCGTCTACCTGTACGACATCTCGGTGCACACCGGCCAGTTCGAGATCATGAAGGAGTCGGTGGCCGGGATCACCCCGGACCGGCGGCTTCAGGTCCTGCTGGTGGCGTTTTGCTTCGGCGCCTTCATCGAGGGAGCGGCGGGGTTCGGGGCTCCGGTCGCGATCGCCGGGGCCTTCATGATCGGGCTGGGATTCAAGCCGTTCCATGCGGCGGCGCTCAATCTGATCGCGAACACGTCGCCCGTCGCATGGGGTGCGATCGGGACGCCGGTGCACACGCTGGCGGCCGTGTCGGGTCTACCGGAGTCCGACCTAAGCGCAATGATCGGCCGCATCCTGCCCATCACGGGCATCATCGTGCCCTTCTGGCTGGTGCGCGCGATGGTGGGCTGGGCCGAAACGTTCGAGGTGCTGCCCGCCATCTTGGTGGTAGGAGCCTCCTTCAGCCTGACGCAGTATCTCTGGTCCAACCACGTGGATTCGAACCTCGTCGACATCGCGGGCGGCGTCGTTTCGTTGCTCGCGACGGTGGCCTTCCTGCGGTTCTGGCGGCCGAAGCAGGTCTGGAGGTTCGAGGACGAGCGTGCCCCGATGCCAGCAGGACAGCTGAGAGCGAATCCCACGGCCGGCCGCAAGCATACCGCGCGCCAGATCGCCAAGGCCTGGATGCCGTTTGCGATCCTCTCCGTCTTCGTGTTCTTGTGGGGACTGCCGGCCATCAAGGGTGCCATCAACCGGGCCACCACGCCGATCTGGAACGTCCCCTTGCTCCACAATGCGGTGACGCGCGCCGCTCCGGTCGTGACCAAGCTGACGCCGGAGGCGGCGCGGTACGACTTCAACTGGCTTTCGGCCACGGGGACCGGCTGCTTCATCGCCGCGATCATCGCGGGTATCGTCCTCGGCGTGGGGCCGGTCCAGCTCGCGAAGATCTTCTGGTACACGCTGAAGCGCATGAAGCTGGCGGTCATCGCGATTTCTTTCATGCTGGGCCTGGGGTTCACGACTCGCTATTCGGGACTCGATGCCGTGCTCGGTCTGGCGTTCACGCGCACTGGCTGGCTGTTTCCTTTCTTCGGCACATATCTGGGTTGGCTTGGCGTGGCGCTGACGGGCAGCGACACGTCGTCCAACGCGCTCTTCGGTAGCCTGCAGCGCATCACCGCCGAGCAGCTCAAGCTCGACCCGATCCGGATGTGTGCGGCCAACTCGGCGGGCGGCGTGATGGGCAAGATGGTGGACGCGCAGTCCATCACCGTGGCCACGTCGGCGACCAATCAGGTCGGCAACGAGGGGATGATTTTCCGGCACGTCTTCTGGCATTCCATTGGGCTGGGCGCCATCGTCGGCGTGATCGTCCTGCTGTATGCCTACGTCTTCTCGGGCGCCGTGCCGCACGGCCTGACGATCGTGAAGTGAGGCAGGGGGAGCCCGATGTCAAAGCGACAGCCGGAAGGAGAGCTCCAGGCAGCGCCGCGCAGTGCGGCGCCCGGCGCCGCCGACGTGACGCTCGCCGGTAAAGTCGTTGTCATCACCGGTGGCTCGAGCGGCATCGGCCGCGCGATCGCGCTGGCGTGCGCGGACGCCGGCGCCGACGTGGCCCTGACGTATCGCGCCAACCGTCGCGGTGCCGACGAAACGGCCGAAGACGTTCGCTCGCACGGGCGCCGCGCCGAGTCGCTGCTCGCCGACGTGACCGACGCGCGGGACCTGGAGGCGCTCGTAGGTGGCGTGCGCGGAGCGTTCGGCCGGGTGGACGTGTGGGTGAACAATGCGGGCGCTGACATCCTCACGGGGGAGCGGGGGGGGCGCCGGGACGTGCAGTCCTGGGTGGAGAAGCTCGACCGGCTGCTCGCCGTGGACCTGCGGGGGACGGTGCTCGCCTCCTGGAAGGCAGTGGAGCTGATGCGGACGCAGCCTCCGGGGGGGGTGATCTTGAACATGTCATGGGACCATGTGCTCACGGGGATGAAGGGCGGGTACGGCGAGGTCTTCTGCGCCGCGAAGGGCGGCGTGTATTCCTTCAGCCGGGCGCTGGCGCAGTCGGTGGCGCCCCACATCCGCGTGAACGTGCTCGGCCCGGGCTGGATAGAGACCGCGTACGGCAGCACGCTCGAGGCCACGGTGAAGGAGCGCATCACCCGGTCCATCCCGCTGGGCCGCTGGGGCGTGCCGGAGGACATCGCCCACGCGGCGGTGTACCTCGCCTCGGACGCGGCTTCCTACATCACCGGTCAGATGTTGCTGATCAACGGCGGGGGCGTCGTCTAGCCCTCCGGACAAGGAGATTGGTATGGCGCAGAAGGAGCCGACCTACAGCGATGTCGAGGTCGAGCAGAAGCTGAAGGAGTTCCCCGGCTGGTGGTACGAGGACGGCTGGATCCGTCGCACCTATAAGACAGACGGCTGGCCGACCACGCTGATGTTGGTGAACGCGATTGGCTACTTCTCCGAGGCGGCGTACCACCATCCGGATCTGTCGGTCACGTGGGGCCGGGTGATCGTGAAGCTCCAGAACCACGCCGCCGGCGGGATTACCGACAAGGACTTCGAGCTGGCGCGCAAGATCGAGGAATCGGTGCTGTGGCGCCCAAAGGGCGGCGCCCTCGAGGGCACGCCGAACAAGTTCGTGCGCTCGGGCGACCCGCGGTGACGCCCGCCCCGGCGGACGCCGGACCGCGGCGAGTGCTCTTCGTCACGGGCAAGCTCGCCGAGCCCGCGCTCCGCCGCACGCTGGCCGAGATGGCACCGGCGTTCGCCTACGACATCGCGGTCATGAAGATCACGGTGGCAGCCCTGATGACGACGCCGTGGATCGCGCGCTTCCTGGCGGTACCGCCGGGCACTGACCTCGTGCTGATCCCGGGGCTGTGCGAGGGAGAGGGCGCCGTCCTCGCGGAGCGCGTCGGAGTGCGCGTGGAGAAGGGGCCGAAGGACCTGCGCCAGATCCCCGAGTATTTCGGCCGCGCCGCGCTCGTGCGGGAGTATGGGGCCTACGACATCGAAATCGTGGCCGAGGTGAACAACGCCCCCCGGCTCGCACGCGCCGCGCTGCGGCGCGAGGCCGAGCATTACCGGGCGAGTGGCGCCGATGTCATCGACATCGGCTGCACCCCCGGCCGCGCCTTCCCCGAGCTTGCGGACGTGGTGCGGGAGCTCGTCGGCGCCGGGATGCGGGTGAGCGTCGACTCCTTCGATGTGGACGAGATCGCTACGGCGGTGGCGGCCGGTGCGGAGCTCGTGCTGTCCGTCAACCAGTCCAACCTCGACGTCGCACGGGACCTCGCGGGCACGAAGACACGCGTGGTCGTGATCCCCGACTTAGGCCAGGGCCTCGAGACGCTGGAGCCGAGCATCGCGGCGCTCGAGCGCTGGGGCGTGACGTACCTGATCGACCCCGTCATCGAGCCGATCGGCTTCGGCTTTTTCGCCTCGCTCGAGCGCTTCGCCGCCGTCCGCCGCCGCTACCCCACCGCGCCGCTGTTCATGGGCATCGGCAACATCACCGAGCTCACTGCGGCCGACACGACGGGGGTGAACGCCTTGCTGATCGCGATCTGCGCGGAGCTGGGCGTGCGAGCGGTCCTCACGACCGAGGTCATCCCCTGGGCCCACGGCGTGGTGCGTGAAGTCGACATCGCGCGTCGCCTCATGCACCACGCCGTCAGGCAAAAGTCGCTCCCCAAGGGCGTGGACGACCGTCTGGTCACGCTCAAGGATCCCACGATCCTCGCCTACCGCGAGACAGAGCTGCGCGAGCTGCAGGCCAGAGTGACCGACCCGAACTTTCGGATCTTCGCCGATCGCGACGTCATCGCCGTCTTCAACGACGAGCTGTTTGTGCGGGGAACCGACATCCAGGAGATCTTTGCCCGGCTTGGCGTCGACGAGGCCACCCACGCCTTCTACCTCGGTCGCGAGCTGATGATGGCGCAGCTCGCGCTCACCCTCGGCAAGAACTACCGGCAAGAGGGGGCACTGCAGTGGGGGTACCTCACGCCCCCGGACGACCGCGGCCCCGCGCACGTGAAGCTCACGCCCCGGTCCAAACGATCCCGCGAGCGCCGCAAGGCGAAAGGCGGAGCGTGAGCGACGTCGTGCCCGTGGTCGAAGAGCTCGTCCCCGCCCCCGATCCCGTTGAGACGTGCGCGCGGTTCGCGGACCTGCCCTTCCTGGTCTTCCTCGACAGCGCCACGCACCCGGAGCAGGCTGGCCGGTACTCCTTCCTCGTCGCGGACCCGGCGACGATCGTGCGCTCGAAGGGTGCGCTTACCCAGCAGCTGGGCGAGGGCCGCTGGACGAGGGTCGCCGCGGATCCCGTGGCTCACGTAAGCGCCCTGCTCGAGCCGTTCGCGGCGGAGCCGGTCGCCGGCCTCCCGCCGTTCCAAGGCGGGGCGGCGGGCTACGTGGGGTACGACTGGGGAGCCCAGCTCGAGCGCGTGCCGCGGACGCGCTACGACGACCTCGCAATCCCGGACGTGATGCTGGGCTTGTACGACTGGGTCATCGCCTGGGATCATCAGACGAAGCGGGCGTGGGTGATTTCGACGGGGATCCCCGAGCAGGGGGCGGCGCGGCGCGACCGGACGGCCCGGCGGCTGGCGTTCGTGAAGGAGCGGTTGGCGGAGCGGCGCTCCGACCGCCCCGCCGCGCCGTCCTACCCCGTGCCAGATGTCCCCGGCCTCCGCTCGAACTTCACCCGCGAGGGCTACCTCGACGCCGTGGCGCGCGTCATCGAGTACGTGTACGCCGGCGACATCTTTCAGGCGAACCTGTCGCAGCGACTCGAGGCGCCGCTTGCCGGGACGCCGTTCGAGTTGTACCGCCGCCTGCGGCAGCGCAACCCCGCCCCGTTCGCGGCGTACCTCGCGTTCGGCGACGTCGTGGTGGTCAGCTCGTCCCCTGAGCGCTTCCTGTGCGTCGACGCTGGCCGCCGCGTCGAAACCCGTCCCATCAAGGGCACGCGACCGCGTGGGGTCGGCCCGGAGCACGATGCGGCGCTCGCCCTGGCGCTCGCCGAGAGCGACAAGGACAGGGCCGAAAACGTGATGATCGTGGACCTGCTGCGCAACGACTTGTCACGGGTATGCCAACCCGGCACCGTGCGGGTACCCGAATTGTTCGCACTCGAGCACTACCAAACCGTCCACCACCTCGTGTCGACGGTCGTGGGAGAGCTCGCGCCCGAGCTCGACGCGCTCGACCTGTTGCGCGCGGCGTTTCCGGGCGGCTCGATCACCGGCGCGCCCAAGGTGCGGGCGATGCAGATCATCGCGGAGCTCGAGCCTACACAGCGTGGCGTGTATTGCGGCTCGATCGGCTACCTGAGCGCCACCGGGGCCCTCGACTCGAGCATCGTGATTCGGACCTATCTGGTGGTCGGCCGCGACGTCTATTTTCAGGTCGGCGGCGGCATCGTGGCCGATTCGGACCCAGAGCAGGAGTACCGGGAGACGCTCGACAAGGCCCGCGGCTTGATCGCCGCCCTCAAGCCATGATCCTGCTCATCGACAACTACGACTCCTTCGTCTACAACCTCGCCCGCTACGTGCGCGAGCTGGGGGAGGAGACAGTTGTCCGACGCCATGACGCCACGTCGTACGAGGAGATCGAGCAGTTCCGACCATCACACATCATCATCTCCCCCGGTCCGTGCTCGCCCGGCGAGGCGGGGATCTCCACAGACGTGGTGCGGCGGTTCGGTTCCACGACGCCCATCCTCGGCGTCTGTCTGGGCCACCAGTGCATCGGGGCGGCCTACGGAGCGGGGATCGTGCGCGCCGGCCGCCCCATGCACGGCAAGGCGTCGCGCATCCGTCACGCCGGACGGGGGATCTTCGCCGGGCTCCCCAACCCGTTTCGGGCGGCGCGCTACCACTCCCTCGTCGTGGCGCGGGCCGGCCTACCGCCGGAGCTCTCCGTGATTGCCACAGCCGAGGACAGCGAGATCATGGCGGTCGAGCACGTGCGCCACCCGGTGATCGGCCTCCAGTTTCATCCTGAATCGGTGCTCACCGAACACGGGTACCTCCTGCTGGACCGCTTCCTCCACGGCGCGACCGCGCGCACCGACTGGCTCCCTGACCGCGCCGACGGCGCGCGCGCACCGCCCCCTCCGCCCCCTCCCGCCCCCCTGCTCCCCGAACGGGCGCCGGGGATCGCGCCGCCCCCGCCGCCCCCCGCGGAATTGGTGCGGTGATCATCGAGTCGATTCTCACGACCCTCGATCCCGCCGGGACGGCCAACTTCGCGCCGATGGGCGTCGAATGGGGCGAGCAGGAGATCGTCATCAAGCCGTTTCTCGAGACCACGACGTTCAAGAATCTCCGCGACACCGGGGCGGCCGTCGTGAACCTGACGGACGACGTCATGCTGTTCGCGCAGGGCGCGATCGCCACCGTCCAGTTCCCGGCGGTCCCGGCGACGGCAGTCCGCGGCGTCGTGCTCGAGGCGGCGTGCTCCTGGCGAGAGGTCAAGGTGCACTCGCTCGACGCCACCCCGCCGCGCGCGCGCGTCGTGACCGTCGTAGCGCACCGGGGGTTCAGGCGCGAGTTCCTCGGCTTCAACCGGGCGCGCCACGCCGTGCTCGAGGCTGCGATCCTGGCGACACGCACCCATCTCCTGGCGGCCGAGCAGGTCCGCGATGAGTTCGCGCGGCTGCAGGTGATCGTGGACAAGACGGCGGGTCCGCGCGAGCGCGACGCGATGGCGCTGCTCTCGGACTACGTGCACATCGCGCCGTCCGGGCGTACCGAGACCGCGTCGCGATGAGCGAACGCGCGTCCCCCGTGTTCGTGGAGGCGCCGGCCCGGCTGCATTTCGGGGTCCTCGATCTGCGGGGCGACCTGGGACGGCGCTTCGGCGGCATTGGGGCAGCGGTCCCCGCGCCGTCGCTGCTGCTCGAGGCGCGCCCCGCCCCTGAGCTTCGCGCGGAAGGCCCCGACGCGACCCGGGCGCTCGCGTTCGCCCAGCGCTTCGCCGCTCACCACGGCATCCAGCCCCGCGTGCACTTCTGCCTGCACCGCACCATTCCCGCGCATGCGGGGCTCGGGTCGGGCACGCAGCTCGCCCTGGCGGTGGCGCGCGCCACAGCCGAGCTGTACGCGCTGCCGACGGATGCGCCGGCCCTGGCGCGCGCCGTCGACCGGGGGCGGCGGTCGGCGGTCGGTCTGTGGACGTTCGCGTACGGTGGGCTCGTGCTCGAGGGCGGGCGCAGACCGGGCGACGACGCGCCCGCCCCGCTCCTCGCCCGGCTGGCGATTCCCGCAGCGTGGCGCTGCGTGGTCGTCGTCCCCGCGGGGAAGCCCGGGCTCGCGGGTGACGAAGAGGCGGCGGCATTCGGGCGGCTACCGCCGCCGGCCGCGAGCGAGGTGGCGCGCATCGCGCACCTCGTGCTGATGCAGCTGCTCCCCGCCGTGGCCGTGGCCGACTTGCCCGCGTTCGGGGCGGCGCTGACCGAGGTGCAACGCATCACGGGGGGGTGGTTCGCGCCGGCCCAGGGCGGTGTGTTTGCACCGGGCGAGACGGGCGAGCTCGTCGAGCGGCTGCGGCAGTGGGGAGCGATCGGCGTGGGCCAGAGCTCCTGGGGGCCGGCCGCTTACGGGATCGTGGAGGACGCGGCTGCGTCCCAGGCGCTCGCGGCGCGGGTCCGGGCCGTCCTCGGCGCCGGCGGGACCGTGTATGAAGCCGGGTTCAGCGGCGCCGGAGCGCGCGTATGGCGCGGGGCGAGCCCCGTTTCAATCTGAAAAGGTGGGCTTTTGGGGTCGATTGACAGTGCCTGCACCTGGGGATATAACCACTATCCCTGGAAGCTATTCCTGGCTGGAGGTAGTTCGGACGATGGCTGTGGCCTGTCGGGAACGCGCGCCCCCGGACGTTGCTCACGAGGGTTAGCAAGGCTGACAGGCAAGTTGCGTGAACCGTTTTTCTCTCCACCCTCATCCTCAACATGAGGTCAGCTATGAACCGCTTCAAACTGCTGTCCGGCGGAATCGCGGCGAGCATGATGGTGCTCACGGCGTCCGCCGTCGCCCAGGGTCCGGGCGAGTGGACGATGACGGGTCGGACGTACGACCTGCAGCGGTATAGTCCGCTCACCCAGATCAACAAGGCGAACGTGAAGGGCCTCAAGGCCGCGTGGACGTTCTCGACCGGTGTCCTGAACGGCCACGAGGGAAATCCGCTGGTGTTCAACAACGTCATGTACGTGCACAGCGCGTTCCCCAACATCGTCGCCGCCCTCGATCTGACCAAGCCGGGCGCGCCGATGATCTGGAGGACCGTGCCGAGCCAACCGCCCGAGGCGAAGGCGATCGCCTGCTGCGACCTGGTGAACCGCGGCCTCGCCTACCATCCGAGCGGCAAGCTGTTCATCGAGCTGCTGCACGGAGACCTGCTGGCACTCGATGCGAAGACCGGCAAGCAGATCTGGCGCGTCCCGAACGCCGACTACAAGACCGGCTCGACGATGACCAACGCTCCGATCGTGATCAAGGACCTCGTGATCGCGGGGATTTCGGGCGGTGAATTCGGCGTGCGCGGGCGGGTGACGGCCTACGACGTGAACACCGGCAAGGAAGTATGGCGCGCCTACTCGACCGGCCCCGATGCCGAAGTGAAGATCGTGGGCGACGCGAACCCCAACTATCCGTCGATGCGCGGCAAGGATCTGGGCGTCTCGACATGGCAGGGGGATGAGTGGCAGCACGGCGGCGGAACCACGTGGGGCTGGTACTCCTATGATCCGCAGCTGAACCTGTTCTACTACAGCACGGGCAACCCGGGGACGTGGAACCCCGATCAGCGGCCCGGCGACAACAAGTGGTCGATGACCATCTTCGCCCGCAATCCGGACAACGGCGAAGCGAAGTGGGCGTACCAGATGACGCCGCATGACGAGTGGGATTACGACGGCGTCAATGAAGACGTCCTCGTCGACCTGACGATCGGCGCGAAGCCGGTGAAGGCGCTGGTGCACTTCGACCGCAACGGCTTCGGCTACACGCTCGACCGGACCAACGGCAAGGTGCTCGTTGCCGAGCCGTTTGGGCAGGTCAACTGGGCCTCGAAGATCGACCTGACGACGGGCGTTCCGGTGCGCAATGCGCAGTTCGGGACTACCTCGAAGAAGAACACCGAGGGAATCTGTCCGGCCGCCATCGGCTTCAAGGATCAGCAGCCCTCCGCCTACTCGCCGCAAACTCACCTCTTCTACGTCCCGACGAACAACGTCTGCATGGATTACGAGGGCGTCGAGGTGAAGTACTCGGCCGGTCAGCCCTACGTCGGCGCGATTGT
>Ga0134076_10000596_pt1 | contig 9780 bp, 10 predicted proteins | sample 15_taG_12_FD_109979 | JGI IMG/M metagenome (GOLD analysis project Ga0134076, IMG submission 109979) | Grasslands soil microbial communities from the Angelo Coastal Reserve, California, USA - 15_D_Wat_40cm_5_0_1 metaG | ecosystem: Environmental > Terrestrial > Soil > Grasslands ... | reverse complement strand
GACCCTCCATACCCTCCGCCGATACACGTCGCCCATCGTCTCCACGCTTTCAGGCGTCACGACTACCTGCCGCGAGGAATTATAGCCCTCCTGCGCCGAGCGGCTCAGCCGCGTGTGACGTGTGCCGCCACGCAGCGCCACCGCCCCGCCGCGCGCCACCAGATGTCCGTGTAGCGTCCCTCCCCGGCCTGCCCGTCCGGCTTCGAGTACGCGGTGCGCGCGTGGATGATGCCGATGTCGCCCACCACCTGGATCCCCACGTCTCCTACGCGCAGGTTCGAGACCGGGCTCGGCTTGCCGATGAAGGCGATGAACGCCGCGCGATCCGAGAACGAGCCGTCCGCGTTGCCGTTCACGAACTCGGGCGCGAGATTCGTGTCGAACCACCGGACATCCGACTCCCGGACCGAGCGGATGTAGTGATGGTTGAGGTCGGCCAGGGCTGCGTGGTCCGCCGGGCTCGGCACCGCCGCCACGACGTCGGCCGTCTTCGTGGCCCCGACCTGGGGCGGGGCCGGGCGAAGGGCGAAGTGCGCGGAGACGCACTGCCAGCGTCCCTCCAGAAAGCCGTAGACGTCGGTGTAGTGACCGGCGCCGTCCTGGCCGTCCGGCTTCGTGTACCGGAAGCCCGAATCGACGATGCCGACGTCACCGACGATTCGAATACGGGTGTCGACGGCCTCCATGTTCTTGCTGGGATTCGGCCGACCGATCCGCTCCAGGAACCCGGCGCGGTCGACCAGCGACCCGTCGGGGTTGCTGGCCATGAAGCATGCCGCGAGATTCTTGTCGAACCAGCCGGTGTCCGATGCCTGGGCGGCCCGGACGTAGCCGCGGTTCAACTGCTCGAGTGTCTCCACGTCGTTGACGCGCGCGCGCCCCCGCTCGGCCGCATTGCCCATCGCCTGTTCCTCCGTCGCGGTGATCGTACCCCCGCATCGTGCGCCGGGTTCTGGCCTGTTGAAAGAGCCAGTTTCGAGCTACGAGGCGCTGCAGTCCCTGGACCGCGACGGCCGGGTCATCTACGTCGGCACGTTCTCGAAGACCCTCTTCCCGGCGTTGCGGATCGGGTACCTCGTGCTGCCCCGCTCACTCGTGCCGTCGTTCGTCGCCGCCAAGTGGGCGGCGGACCGATTCTCGGCCACGCTCGCGCAGCAGGCGCTCACAGACTTCATCACCACCGGGCAGTTCGAGCGCTACCTTCGGCGCGCGGGGAACCGGAACGCCGCGAGACGCCGGGCGCTGATCGGCGCCATGCGGCAGCACTTCGGGGATCGCGTGGAGATTGCAGGCGAGAACACGGGGGTGCATCTCGTGGTCTGGCTGAACGACGTGCGGCCACGGGAGCTCTCCGCCGTCATCGCCCGCGCGCGCGAGGCCGGCGTCGGCCTCTACTCCGTGGCGCCCTCTTATACGAGCCCGCCGCCGCGCGGCGGCCTGCTCTTCGGCTACGCCTCCCTGACGGAGGCCGACATCCGAGCCGCCATCCGTCGAGTCGCAGAAGTCGTCTAGGTCGGCTATTCCGGCTCGAGGGCGCCGCTCAGCTTCCGTACCGCGTCGAGGTCAAAAGCGTGGTAGTTGCAGGTCAGCTCCTCGCCCGCTTCGATGTCGCGGGCAGCAATGTTCTCCTCCCGATCGGGGTCTCCTTCGATCACGTTGGGCTTGTCCGAATGATTCATGTGCTTTGCGTGATCGCCGCACAGAATGACGATCTTCTCGCCATCACGCATCTCGACGTGTCCGTAGGTCAAGTAGAACCTCTCGGTGGGAGGCGACAGGCTGCCGAGCTTGGCGAGCGGCATCTGGATATCGATGCTCTCGTCCAATGTCCAGACGACGGTGCCCCGCGGAATGCGCTCGGCGGCAAAACATCCGAGTCCGTGAACCTTGCTGGGCTTCAACCGGGTTCTGACGAGGAGCATGTCCACCTGATTTCGGTCGCTAGCCAGTTAGCTTGCCGATGTAGTCCGTGAACCCCCTGTCGAATTCATACCCCAAATCTCCCCAAAGTCATCGATAGTTTCGTCGCGGTCGAGCTCATCGTGCGCGCACGACATTCTTCTGGGTCTCGCCGATGTGCTTGCTCACCACCCGGGACAGATCGATGCGCAGCAGGTCGATCCCGAACCAGCGAACGACGGCTATGACCGCCAGCGTCTTGCCGGGGCCGCTTGGAGGGAAGAGAGCAGCGCGCAGAGGCCCTAGGCTCAGCGATCGAGCCAGGCCGCCATCAGGCGGCCGCCGTAGTCGTAGCCGAGGTTCGGCCCGTAGTTCTTGAGCGCAGGGTCCCACACCGCAGGCAAGACGGCGGAGTAGGCTTCAGCCCGGTAGACCATCTTGGCCAGATAGCGCTGGATCTCGAGGATCAGCTCTCGCCGCTTCGCGGGGTCTTGAACGCGCCGCTGGCGCAGGAGCATGTCGGTGAGCGGGGGGTCGTTCACCTTCATGTTGTTGCGGGGGCTGTCCGGCAGGTAGGCGGTGGCCAGGAAACTGTCGGGCTCGAGGAACGGGGTCGCGGGCCCCCAGACGATACCCTCATATTTCCCGAGGGGCACGGTCGCGATGTAGGCGCCGTACTCCCGCTGGTTGAGCTTGGCCTCGATGCCGATCTCCTTCAAGTCCGTCGCAAGGAGCTGCGCCCCGTCGACCAGGGCCGTCTCGCCGAAGCTGTGGAAATCCACCACCGTCGCAAAGCCCCGCGGGTAGCCGGCCTGAGCGAGCAGCCGGCGGGCTTCGGCGGGGTCGTGCTTGTAGTAGTGCGCGCCCTCGCCAAGCTGATCGATCGGGAGAGACCAATCCCTGAGGGCGATGGGAAGACCCGGCGGATTGAAGACCGCCGCGCCATCGACGACCGCCTCGACGAGGGCCTGGCGGTTCAGGGCCAATTGAGGTCGCCGAATTTCTCCACCGCTTCGCGAGCCACGATGGCGCCGGTCATCGGGTTGGCGACGATGTCGGGGAACCACACGTAGGGCTCCTTGAGCGTCACCTTGACCGTATAGCGATCGGTCGCCTCGACCCGGTCGACAGCGCCCAGCAAATAGTTCTGGGGGTTGCCCGTCAGGTGGCGGAAGCGATCCATGGAGTAGACCACGTCGTCGGCCGTGAGCTCCCGTCCGTTCGTGGGGGCCTTCGTGTGCCACCGGGCACCCTTCCGCAGCCGGAAAACGTACGTGGTCTCGTTGGGCTGGCTCCAGGATTCGGCCAGATCGCCTTCCAGGACGAAGCTGCCGGGTTGCACCGAAGGTCCGGCCTTGTGCTTGAGGAGCCGGCTGTGCGTGAAGCTGTAGACGACCTGGGTCTTGAAGGCCACGATCAGGTACGGGTCGAAGTGCGGCGGGTCCCAGACGCGAAGCGTCAACGTGCCGCCGCGCTTGGGGGTTTGCGCATGGAGCCCCGTCGGCCCCAGCACCGTGCCGGCCCAGGCCAGTCCACTCAGGGTCAGGAGATCACGACGAGAGAAGTCCATGAGCGCACCTCCTCGCGACGTCGACGGGCATGCCGGATTGCCGACCCCTGCCAAGGCAGGCTACCTTAGCGCAAAGCGGATCGATCGAGGAGGCCTATCGTGAAAGTCGGCATCGCGCTCAACATGTTGACGAAGGAAGGCCTGTCCGACGCGGCGGTGCTCGGCGAGCACATGGCGCTCGGCGATCTCGCCGAGCCGCTCGGCTTCGACTCGCTGTGGGCGCTGGAGCATCACTTCACCGGCTACGCCATGTCGCCCGCCCCGACCCAGCTCTTGAGCTACTACGCCGGCCGGACCCGCCGCCTCGCGCTCGGCACGGCCGTCATCGTCCTGCCCTGGCACGACCCCGTCCGCGTGGCCGAGGAGATCGCGCTTCTCGACGTCATCTCGGGCGGCCGCTGCATCTTCGGCTTCGGCCGCGGCGCCGCGAGCGTGGAGTACGCCGGCTTTCGCGTCCCGATGGAAGAGGCGCGGCCGCGATTCGTCGAGGCGGCCCAGATCGTGGTGAAGGCCCTGACGCACGAGACGTTCGAGTGGGACGGCGAATTCTTCAAGATCCCGCGGACGTCGATTCGCCCCCGCCCGATCTCGCATCCCGAGCGACGGTTCTACGCCTCGTCGGTGAGCCCGGAGTCGGCCGAGATCATGGCGAAGCTCGGGTTCGGCGTGCTGGTCGTCATGCAGAACGAGTGGCCCAAGGCCGCCGAGGACATCGAGCGCTACCGCCAGATCGCGAGCGGCGTCGGCCACGCGCCGCGGCCCCCGATCATCCTGACCAACGTCTCGTGCGCCGAGAGCCGCGATGAAGCGCGCGCGCGGGGCGTGAAGTACCTCTCCCGCAAGTGGGACTCGATCGACCGCCACTACCACTTCTCGGACGGGCACCTCGCCACCGTCAAGGGCTACGAGTTCTACGGAAAGATGGCGAAGACGTACGCCAAGATGAAGGACGAGGGCTTCCGGCAGAAGGCCACCGACTTCTACGTCAGCATCCAGATCGTCGGCACGCCGGACGAGTGCTTGCAGCAGGTGCGGGAGCTCCACCGCCTGACGGGCCTCGACCACCTCATCACCGAGTTCGCGTTCGGCGGCATGCCGCACGAGGAGTCGGAGATCAACATGCGCCTCTTCGCCGACCGTGTCATGCCGGTACTCCAGCGGGATCCGGCGTTCGCGAGCGCGCGAGCGGGCGCCGGCGGCGAGGCGCGGCTGTCCGATGCGACGGCGGGTGGGGTGTTCGCGCCGGCGTGACCGCAGGCGCCCTCTAGGCGGTTTGTCCATCTAGCTGGAGCGTTCTGTCCGTAACCAGCTGGCGACGATCAGATACAAATACTTACTCAAGCTCACTTCTTGTCACCGGCACTGGTTATGCACTCTGGTCGATTTCCGGGACGATCCTCTCGATGAACGCGTCGAGGAGACAGTTATGAAGGCGATCAGGACTCTTGTACTGGTGCTTCTGGTGTCGCTCGCTCCATCCTTGGGACTGGCACAACAATCGGCGTCAAACGCCGCGCCGGCCCGGCCGGAGAGCGAGCGACTCCGGCAGGAGCTGCTCGCTCTGCTTGTAGACGTCCGATCTGCATCCGCCGTGCTCAGCGCTCAGTCGAGCTACGACGAATTCATGGTCAAGATCGGCAGAATCGAGAAGCGGCTCTCGTCGATCCGTAAGAAATACCAAATCCCTCTCAGTCGTGGGGACCACAAGGCGCTCGGTGCGCCAATCTCGGACGCCTGCGCCGCCCTGTACGCTGCCGCGAACGATTGGAAACAGGTGCGTGTCGCTGCCAACGAGGTCGCTGGGGCCCAGAGAGCGGTCGCTCACGCCGCCCCATGGGAGGTCGACTTCTTTCAACGACAACTGCAGTCGGCAAAGGTCAAGCAGGCGGAAGCGCAGAAGCGTTTGACAGATCACACGGCGACTACGCTGGCGTTGGTTCAGGCAGCGACACGGGTCCAGGAGGCGTCGAAGAAGCAAGCCATCACAGTTCAGAAGTGAAGGCGTCGCCGCCGGATGGTCTCACGGAGCGCGGCGAGCGCGGTTCAAGCTTCGTCCAGCAGAGCCCGGTTAGCAACTAGCGCCGCTTCAGTTTGCCGCATCCGCACACACTACTTCACTGGGCGCCTTGCCAAGGCCCACCCCCATGACTCGAGCTCTCGCGTGATGTCACGATGGCGCCGCCGATCCTGGTGGCGTCGTTCGATCGGCGGCGGCCTCAGGCCCTGCCGCCGTTCGCCCGAGCGACGGTCCAGAACCACGTCCCGACTCTCGTCCGCGTATACATGCCTGAGGTACTGGTACTGTTTCGCCTCAGTGCGCGACACTATGAAGACCAGATCTGCCATGATCGCCTCCATTCCTCATTCCGTGTCATATGCAATGGTGCCGATCTTCGGACAAGCGGGGAATTCCCCGAAATTTCCCGGAGTAAACACCCATAAGTCAGGTATCCCTGCCGCGGGCAACTACGCGTTCTGTATGCCCATAATCCCTTCCCCTCACCACACAGCCGATCATCGTCAGCAGGCAGGTCGCGCCGATCGTCATAGCTTCGCTTGGTCGCCCCATCGCTTGCTTCGTGATCCAAAGGGCGACGCCGGTGCCAGCCGCGAATCTCAAATGACGTAGGTACTTAGAGATGGGCGGTGATTCAGGGCGAAATGGCTGTCGGAGACGTTACTCGGCGCAGCCGTGATCGCCACGGGGCATCTGGAGGACAGGCGCGCACGGTGCCTGGGCGCTGTAAAGATGGTCGGGTATCTAGTAATCTACGTGGCCGCTTGACGTGGAGGCAGAACCTGATCACGAGCTAGCACGGTGGAGGACAGGATGATCACGATTCTGGATCTCAAAGCTGAGTTCGCCAAATTGAAGCTGCTACGCGGGCGCACCCCGCAGATGACCGAGGGCGAGCGGAAGGGGAGCGGAGGCTTCGCCACGTTGGCGCCGTTCCGCGACGGCAATATCTTCAGCGCCAAATTCGCCGGCGGTGGAGCGTGGGAACGCCACCCGAACGGCGATGAGCTCGTGCAGATCGTCGATGGCTCGGCGACGCTACTCATCATGGCGGAGGACGGCCCGAAATCCTATGCGGTGAGCGCCGGGATGCTGGTCGTCGTGCCCCAAGGCACGTGGCACCGCTTCCACTCACCCGAGGGGGTAAGCTTGATGACCGCGACGCCAAAGCCGACCGAGCATCTGACGGTCGACGTCGAGGACCCGCGAACACTCACGGCGGCGCAGCTGTCAAACACCGTCGAGGAGAAGTGGCGCTGACTACCCCTTGACCGCCCCCGTCAGAGCGGTGACGTAGTGCTCGACGAAAAGCGAATAGACGAGGGCGACCGGAATCGAGCCCAGAAGAGCGCCCGCCATGAGCGGCCCCCAGTAGAAGACGTCGCCGCGAACGAGCTCGGTGAAGACTCCGATCGGGATCGTCTTCTGCTGGGGCGATGAGAGGAAGACGAGCGCGTAGAGAAACTCGTTCCACGAGAGGGTGAAGGCGAAGATCCCGGCGGACAGGATCCCGGGCACGGCGAGCGGGAAGCTGATGCGGACCATGGCCTGGAGCCGGCTCGCCCCGTCGATCCGGGCGCAGTCCTCGATCTCCCGTGGAATGGTCTTGAAATACCCCATCAGGAGCCAGGTGCAGAACGGGATCAGGAACGTCGGGTACGTCAGAATCACGGCCCACGGCGTATCGCCGATCCCGAAGGCCTTGACGACGTCGCCAAGCGGGATGAAGAGCAGAGTCGGCGGAACAAGGTAGGTGATGAAGATCACCGTCCCGAGGGACGGCGCCCAGCGAAACTGCAGGCGCGCCAGCGCGTACCCGGCGAGCAGGCCACAGAAGAGCGAGATGCCGGTCGAGACGACGGCGATGAACAGCGTATTCCACGCCCACTGGAGGAACATGGTCAGCTCGAACAGATCCTGGAAGTGCTTGAGGGTCGGGCGCAGCGTGAAGAAGGGATTCATCTTCACGTTGTAGAGCTCGGAGTCGGGCCGGATCGAGGTGATCACCATCCAGTAGAAGGGAAACAGCGTCGTCCCGACCATCAGCACCAGAGGAATGTAGAACGTGACCGCGCGCTTGAGGGGGCTCCCGTACCGGACGGCCATGGTCAGTCGCTCCGCCGGATGTACCAGAGCTGAAACACGATGACCATGAGGAGGAATGGGAAGAGGAAGAGCGAGATCGAGGCGCCTTGACCCAGCTTGGCCGCCCGCATGGCGATCTCGTAGGCGTACGTCCCGAAGACATGCGTACTGCTGTAGGGCCCGCCTCGCGTCAGAACGTAGATGAGCTGGAAGTCGCCGAAGGTCGCGATCATCGAGAACAAGACCACCACCAGCATGATCGGCTTGATCAAGGGAAGGGTCACCCGCCAGAAACGCTGCCAGGCATTGGCCCCATCGATCTCCGCGGCCTCGTGCAAATCGGGGTTGACGGTCTGCAGCCCGGCCAGGAGGGTGATGGCGAAGAAGGGCATGCCGCGCCACACGTTGACCAGGATCAGGCAGCCCATGGCCATGGTGCCGTCGCCCAGCCATAGGATTCGCTGCGAGATGAGGCCGACGTTGATGAGCACCCAGTTGAACACGCTGAACGTCGCGTCGAACATCCACTGCCACGCGAGCGTGCTCAGGACGGTGGGCACGATCCAGGGAAGGAGCATCCCCGCCCGCACGATCCGCTTGAACCGGAAGTGGTGATTGAGAAGGAGCGCGGCTCCCATCCCCAACGCCAGTTTGAGGATCGTCGCGATGAAGGTGTAGACGAACGTGTTTTGAAAAGCGCGGAGGAAAATCGTGTCGTGCAGGTTCACCCAGAAGTTCTGTAGCCCGACGAAGTTGCCCGGCCGCCCGACGACCTTGTCGCTGACCGCGAGCCAGATACCCAGGACGAACGGATAGGCGATGAAGAGCGTCAGGATGACGAGGGTGGGCGCAAGGAGCGCACCTGCCAGGATGTGCTCCTGCTCCAGGAGATGGCCAAGCCGACGCGGGCGACGAGACTTCGCGACCGCGACCACGACGGGAGCCGCGATCGCCGGCGCTCCAGACGCCGCGCTCTTGGCCAGGATGGGCTCGATGCTCTGATCAGCCATTGGCGCTATTCCGGCCGCGCTCCGCCTATGCGTAAGCTTTCTTCAGCTCACTCTCCGCCCATTTCACGGCGTCCTCGGGCTTCATGCCCTTGATGGCCTGGGCGTACATGTCCACGAGGATGTACTTGACCAGCGCCTCGGACGCCTTCCGACTCGGCGGACCGGGATAGCCCGGCCAGCGGCCAAACTTCGATGCTTCCCTGAACGGGATGAGCTTCGGGTCCTTCTCCCACAAGGAATGCTTCTCCCAGTAAGGCGTCGGGCCGACGGTGTAGCCATCGTTCGCCGCCATCCACTTGTCGTACTGGGGTCGGTCCATGAACCAGCGAAGGAACTCCTTGGCCACCTGCTGATTCTTGGAGTACTTCATGACGGCGCGGCCCTGACCGCCGATGTTGTAGAAGCGCCCGCCCGGGCCCTTCGGCATGTGGGCGTGACCGGTGACCTTGGCGATGTCGGGGAATTGCCGCTTGGCGACGAAGTAGATGCTCGCGCCATTGATCGTCGCCGAGATCGTCCCGGCGAGGTACGCGCGGTTGTTGCTGCTGTCGTCCCAGGCCAGCCCGCCCTCGTCGAGGCAGTCCTTCCAGGCGGCGACGGTAAACTTCACGGCCTCGAGCGTCTCCTTGCTGTTGATGATGACCTTCCCGCTCTGGTCGGTCTCGGCGCCGCCGAACCCCCAGGTGACCGAGTAGGCCCAGTTGTTGGGATCGCCCAAGCTGTGGCCGAAGGCCTGCCCCATGGGCTGGTTCTTCTTCTTGAGCGCGATGCCCACCTTGCGCCACTCGTCCCAGGTCTCGGGGAACTTGGTGGCCCCGACCTCCTTGAACCAGTCCTCGCGGTACGCCCACGTCGAGGGAACCGAGCAGAGCGGAACCGCCTTCCAGCGGTTGCCGACGACGCTGACCTTCTTGTTGTGCTCGTAGTACGCGCCGTCCCGGCTGGCGATCTCCTCCGCAACATCGTCCACGTCGGCGAGGCCGTCGGCGTAGAGATGCGGCCAGTTGGACATCATCATGATGATGTCGGGACCGGCCTTGGTCTCGATGGCCGAGGCGATTCGGGGGTTGAGGTCGTTCATGTTGATCAGGTCGACGGTGACGTCGACCCCGACCAGCTTGCCGAACTCTGTCGCGAGGCGCTTGAACTCGACGTCGGAGGCCGGAACGAAGCTCACCCATTCCAGGATGTTGAGCTTT
>Ga0134076_10000579_pt1 | contig 9886 bp, 9 predicted proteins | sample 15_taG_12_FD_109979 | JGI IMG/M metagenome (GOLD analysis project Ga0134076, IMG submission 109979) | Grasslands soil microbial communities from the Angelo Coastal Reserve, California, USA - 15_D_Wat_40cm_5_0_1 metaG | ecosystem: Environmental > Terrestrial > Soil > Grasslands ... | reverse complement strand
TGGTCCAGGGTCACGAAATCACCGAGCAAGACCGGAGAGAGTCCTTCCGACAGAGGTCGCCGGCACTGCAACATCCGAAAGCCGTCGACGGGATCGCCTCCCCGTTTGACGGCAAGAACAGAGTACCCGGATAGCCCACACGCCTTCGCGACCGATTCAACTAATTGTGCAGCAATCACCAAGACTTCGTCCTTGACCTTCACCAACGCGTACTCAATGTCGGGGTGCAGGCAGACAGCCTGATTTGCCGGAAGCGTCCACGGCGTGGTCGTCCAGATCACGATTGAAACGCTGCGAATGCCGGAGGGAAATTGAACGTGGAAACGTCCCTCCGCATGAAGTTGCTGTGGCGTCTTCTGCAGGGGGAACCTGACATAGATCGAGGGCGAGGTGTGGTCTTCATACTCCACTTCAGCTTCGGCCAATGCCGTCTGATCCACGGTGCACCACAGCACCGGCTTCAATCCTTTATAGACGCCGCCCTTGGCGACGAATTTCCCGAACTCGCGGAGGATCGTGGCCTCATAGGCCGGGTCCATCGTGAGGTAGGGATGCTCCCAGTCGCCCAGGACGCCCAGACGCCGGAATTCATCACGCTGAATCTTGTAATACTTCTCGGCGTACTCGCGGCAGAGCTTGCGGATCTCAAGGGTGTCGAGGCCCTTTTTCTTGACGCCCAGCTCTTTCAATACTTGATGCTCGATTGGCAGCCCGTGGCAGTCCCACCCTGGGACGTAAGGCGCTCGGTAGCCAGCCATCGTCTTAGACTTGACGATGATGTCCTTCAGGATCTTGTTCAGGGCATGGCCGATGTGGATGCGACCATTCGCATAGGGGGGACCGTCATGCAGGACAGAGAGAGGGCGTCCCCGTCCGGCTTCCTGGATGCGCTCATAGAGGCGCTCCCGTTCCCACCAGGCCAGCAACTCCGGCTCCCGTTGCGGGAGGTTGGCCTTCATCGGGAACTCGGTGCGGGGCAGGTTCAGCGTCGCCTTATAGTCCATTGCTCTTGTTTACTCGAAGCAGTGATGGCCAGAGGGAAGGGGGCGGGGTGGCTCCTACTGCGCGTGTCCACCGAGCACATTCTGATCGTGCGCGGTGCACGAGCAAGGGAGTCATCCCGCCCCCGTTACCTAACCGAGGAGCGCTCAACTCACCGCCATCATGCGATCCAGGGCAATCTTGGCCCAGACCTTTTCATCGTCGGGCACGACGATGTGGTTGACCACATGCCCTTCGGCCAGGTTTTCCATCGCCCAGCAGAGGTGGGGAGCATCAATGCGGAACATCGTGGCACATTGGCAGACAGTCGAAGAGAGGAAAAATACCCGCTTGTCCGGCTGGGTTCGTTTGAGCCGGTTGACCAGGTTCAGCTCCGTTCCAACAGCCCAGGCCGTCCCGGCGGGAGCCGCGCTCACCGTCCTGATGATGAATTCGGTCGAGCCGACCAAATCGGCCCGGTTCACGACCTCCTCGTGGCATTCCGGGTGCACGATCACCTTGAGGTCAGGGTCTTTCTTTCGGAAGTAGTCCACATGCGCAGGCTGGAACATCTGGTGGACGCTGCAGTGGCCTTTCCACAAGATCAGCCGCGCCTTCCGGATCGCCTCGATGTGGTTGCCGCCGTTCGGTTGAAACGGGTCCCACACGATCATCTGGTCGCGCGGCACCCCCATCTTATTGGCGGTGTTACGGCCCAAGTGCTCATCCGGGAAAAACAACACCTTCTCGCGTCGTGCCCAGGCCCACTCGATCACGGCCCGCGCGTTCGAGGACGTGCAGGTGATGCCCCCGTGTTCACCGCAAAAGGCCTTGAGGACCGCTGCGGAGTTCACATAGACCACCGGCGTCACGGTTTCTTCCACCGGAAGAATGCCCGCCAAGGAGTCCCAGCACTGGTCCACCTGCTCGATCGCCGCCATCTCGGCCATCGAGCAGCCAGCCGCTAGATCCGGCAGGATCACGGTTTGCCGCGACCGGCTCAGGATGTCGGCGGTTTCGGCCATGAAATGCACGCCACAGAATACGACATACGGGCGCTCTGAATGTTCCGCCGCCAGCTTGGCGAGCAGCAGCGAATCGCCGCGGAAGTCGGCGTGTTCAATCACTTCGTCGCGCTGGTAATTGTGGCCCAACACCATCACTCGGTCGCCCAGCGCTCGCTTGGCCGCCGCCGTGCGCGCGAACAACTCATGGGAGGGGAGCGACAGATAGTCGGCCAAGGGTCGCTGTATGGATTCTACGGACTTCATCGGTCCGTCATTCTACGATAGTCTCTTGCGCACAATCAACGGGTGTGTCAAGGTGTCAGCCGGTGGAACACCCGGCCAGGTTGTTGCGCCTGGTGTGCGCGCCCCTCTCCCTCGCGCGTGTGGCGCGGCACGGCCGAAAGAACCCGGGCTGACGCGCCGGTTGACAAATCAAAAACCCGGGGTGTACGATCACCCCGCAATAGCTAGGGGAGCCTGAGGGCTGAGAGTCCGAAGGCTGAGAGTCCGACCCGACGGACAACCCTCTGAACCTGATCTGGATAATACCAGCGAAGGGAAGCGGCAGTCTGAGCGAATCGGCTCAGACCAATCAGGCCGCACCCTCATCTGGTGCGGCTTTTTTATTTGTCCCCCCAGCATTGGACGAGACAGCCCGAGAAAGGATCTCTCCATGAGTCAGCCACGCTCCCCCCAAAAAGGTTCCGGCAACGGATCCGGCTCTGACAACCTCCTCTCTGCCACCCAACCCTTCCCGGCGTCGCGGAAGGTGTACGTGGAAGGCACCCGACCGGGAGTCCGCGTACCCATGCGGGAGATCAGCCTCACCCCGACGCGGGTCGCGAACGGCGGGGCCCCCTCTGCCAATCCTCCCGTGACGGTGTACGACACATCCGGCTCCTACACCGACCCCGGCGTGGCGATCGATATCCGCGCAGGGCTGGCGCCTCTGCGCCGCGAGTGGATTCTGACTCGGAACGATGTCGACGCGTTAGCGGACGTAACCTCCGACTATGGACGCCGGCGGGCGGCTGATCCCAAACTGGCTGCGCTGCGCTTCCGCGACATCCGCAAGCCGCTTCGGGCTCGACCCGGCATGAATGTCACCCAGATGCACTACGCGCGGAAGGGGATTATCACGCCGGAGATGGAATACATCGCGATCAGAGAGAACCTGTCGCGGGAGCTGTCAGCATCCGACGGTCAGGACAGTGGACAAACGGGCGTGGACGGCCGGCGTTGGGATCAGCATCCAGGCCAGGCCTGGGGCGCCCGGATTTCTGACCGGATTACCCCGGAATTTGTCCGGGACGAGGTGGCGCGGGGCCGGGCGATCATCCCCGCCAACATCAACCACCCCGAGAGCGAGCCGATGATCATCGGCCGCAACTTCCTGGTGAAAATCAACGCCAACATCGGAAACTCGGCGGTCGCGTCTTCCATCGAAGAGGAAGTGGAGAAGATGGTCTGGGCGACCCGCTGGGGCGCGGACACCGTGATGGACCTGTCCACGGGAAGGAATATCCACGAGACCCGCGAATGGATCCTCCGGAACTCACCAGTGCCGATCGGCACCGTCCCGATCTATCAAGCCCTCGAAAAGGTGGACGGGAAGGCCGAGGAGCTGACTTGGGAGATCTACCGGGATACGCTCATCGAGCAGGCTGAACAGGGGGTGGATTATTTCACGATCCACGCCGGCGTGCGGCTCCGGTACATCCCGCTGACCGCCAAGCGAGTGACCGGAATCGTCTCCCGTGGCGGCGCCATCCATGCCAAATGGTGCCTGGCGCACCACGAAGAGAATTTTGCCTATACGCATTTCGAGGAGATCTGTGAGATCATGAAGGCCTACGACGTCTCGTTCAGCCTGGGGGATGGCCTGCGGCCGGGCTCCATCGCCGACGCGAACGACGAGGCCCAGTTCGCCGAGCTGGAGACGTTGGGAGAGTTGACCACGCTGGCCTGGAACCACGACGTCCAGGTCATGATCGAGGGCCCGGGCCACGTCCCGATGCACCTGATCCAGGTGAACATGGAGAAACAGCTCAGGGACTGCCACGAAGCGCCGTTCTATACCTTGGGCCCGTTGACGACTGACATCGCGCCAGGGTATGACCACATCACGTCCGGGATCGGAGCGGCGATGATCGGCTGGTACGGCTGCGCGATGCTCTGCTACGTGACGCCCAAGGAGCACCTCGGGCTCCCGAACAAGGAGGACGTGAAAGCCGGCGTGATCGCCTATAAGATCGCGGCGCACGCGGCGGACCTGGCCAAGGGGCACCCCGGAGCACAGGCGCGCGACAACGCCCTGTCGAAGGCCCGATTCGAGTTCCGATGGGAAGATCAGTTCAACCTGTCCTTGGACCCCGACACGGCCCGGGCCTATCACGATGCCACGCTGCCGGACAATGCAGCCAAGGTGGCGCACTTCTGCTCGATGTGCGGCCCGCATTTCTGCTCGATGAAGATCACCCAGGACGTCCGGGACTACGCCGCGCAGAAACAGCTTGATGAACAACAGGCGCTGGAAGTTGGCATGAAGGAGAAGGCGGAGGAGTTCCGGAAGGCCGGAGCCGAGATTTACAGATAGGAACTCATCCGTTATTCGTTATCCGAATAACGAACGCGCGAATAACGAAGGAGCCGCACATGAAACGACCCAAGCCGGCACCCTTGCGGGAACGGGACATCACCCGCCAGATCGCGCGGGAATATTACAAGGAATTCGATCAGCTCATCGAAAGCGATGTGATCGTCGTCGGAGCCGGTCCCTCCGGCCTCATCTGCGCGCGGGATCTCGCCGCCATGGGCTTCCGCACGCTGATTGTGGAGCAAGCCCTGGCACTGGGAGGCGGGTTCTGGTCCGGAGGTTATTTGATGAACAAAGCCACGATCTGCGCGCCCGCGAATGAGATTCTGGAGGAGCTGGGCGTCCCCTGCAAACAGGTGAAAGACTGCGAAGGGATGTACATTGTCGACCCGCCCCACGCCACCGGAGCCCTCGTTGCCGCAGCCTACAAGGCGGGCGCCAAGATCTTGAACCTGACGCGTGTCGTGGACCTGATCCTGCGACGAGAGGGCCTGCTGGAGGGGGTCGTCGTCAACAATACGACCGCCGAGACGGCGGGGCACGATGTGGTCCACGTGGACCCGATCGGGCTGGAGAGCCGCATCGTGGTGGACGCGACAGGCCACGACGCCGTGGTGGTGAACCTGCTGCATCGCCGCAACTTGTATCAGCCGGTGCCGGGCAACGGGGCCATGTGGGTGTCTCGATCCGAGGAGAAGGTGTTGGAGCAAACCGGCGAGGTCTATCCGAATTGCTTCGTAGTGGGACTGGCGGTCGCGGCGGTCTACGGCACTCCCCGCATGGGGCCGGCCTTTGGCTCCATGCTGCTGTCGGGCCGCTATGGAGCGGAGCTGATCAAGAAGAAGTTGAAACACGAATAAAGAAGGGAGCGGTCGGGCTGACCTCTGTGCTCCCAGAGCGCGCACGATCGGAATGTGCTCGCTCGATGGGCGCAGTGGAGGTCAACCCGACCACTCCCTTAGAATATCAGGGATATGGATATTCAGGACTTCCTGATTCAGGGTGAAGGGAGAGAGGAAGACAAAAAGGAGGCCTGGAGCTTTTTCCAGCAGGCCTACGAGCACCAGATGAAGGGAGAGCTGGAGGAGGCCGTCAATCTCTACAAGCGCTCCATCAACAGCCATCCCACCGCCGAGGCCTACACCTTCCTGGGCTGGACGTACAGCTTCATGGGGAAGCTGGACGAGGCGATCGAGGAATGCCGCCACGCCATTTCGGTGGATCCCGAGTTCGGCAACCCCTACAACGACATCGGCGCGTATCTGATCGAGAAGGAGCAGTTCGACGAAGCGATCCCGTGGTTCGAAAAGGCCATGCAGGCCAAGCGCTACGAGAGTCCGGCCTTCCCTCACCTGAACCTCGGCCGAGTCTACGAGCGCAAGGGACAGTGGGAGCAGGCCATCGAATGCTACAAGAAAGCGCTCGCGCTGAACCCGAATTATGCGCTGGCGAAACGCGCGTTGGGACGGCTCATCAGCATGTTGAATTAAAAAACGTCTCTTTGGTTTTTCTGGTTTCTCTAGTTTGTCTGGTAAAAACGAACCAGTATCAAAATCCCGGACGAAATTTCTCAACCAGACACACTCCAAAAACCAGAAAAACAAGACAAACCAGATGAACCAGACAAACCAACAAACCATTTTGGTCGCTGTGAGCGACGTCTTCTTCTACACGAAGATTCGCGACGCGCTGTTGCCGAAAGGCTATCGGCTGGATCGTGTCAGGACACAGAGCGAGGTGTCCGAGAAAGCCGCGGCGGTTCACCCGGCAGCCATGATCCTGAACATGAACGACGCGACGCTGGACGCGTTTCAGGCACTCGAACAGATCAAGGGAAGCGATCGCTTGAAGACGATCCCCATTCTGGCCTTCGCCAACCACGAGGAGGTTGAAACGTGGAAGCGGGCCAAGGAGTTGGGCGTCACGAAGATCGTGTCGCGCAACGAATTCTCGTCGCGCACGCGGGACCTGGTCGAGGAACTGCTTAGCGAACAGCCAACAGCGAGCAGCTAGCAGCCCAAGCCTCCTGGCTATCAGCTATTCGCTACTTGCTACTCGCTAATGCGAAGAATGAAACACTCGCGCCTACACGAACATCACCTGAAACGCGGCGCCGTCCTCGGCGAAGCGGGCGGATGGGAGATGCCTGTGCATTACGGCGATCCGGTCGCCGAGCACACCGCCGTCCGGCAGGGCGTGGGCATCGCTGACCTCTCGCATCGCGGCAGGATTCGAGTCACGGGCGAGGATCGAGTGAAGTGGCTGCAAAGTGTGATCAGTAACGACATCCTCCCGCTGGCAGCCGGACAGGGTCTCTATTCCAGCTTCCTCACGCACAAGGGCAAGATGCTCTCCTACTTTCGCGTCTATGCCCTGCCCGACTCGCTCATGCTGGAGGATGTAGGAGAGATCGGGGACACCACCTTTCAAGCCCTCCGGAAGTTCCTCCTGTATGGCACCAAGGCTAAGATGGAAAACTGCGCCGAGACCTGGGGACTCCTGCTCGTCAGCGGCCCGAAGGCGGCTGAGCTCATCAAAGCCGCGTTCGGAGCCGACATCAACGGGCTCAAGTCGCTGGAGTTCTTGATGCAGGAGATTGGCGGGCAGCAGGCTCTTCTGATCCGGACGGAGGAAACCGGCGAGACGGATATCGAGATCCTGCTCCCGGCCGATCAATTGGTCACGGCCTGGGACCGCCTGTGGAGCGCCGGAGAACCGATGGGTCTCAAGCCATTCGGAACCGAGGCGCGCGAGGCGCTCCGGCTCGAAGCCGGGCTGCCGAGGGCAGGCGCAGACTTGACCGATGAAATAGTCCCACCGGAGGCCAACCTGGAGGGGAAGGCCTTCAGCCTGTCAAAGGGCTGCTACCCCGGCCAGGAAGTGGTCGCGCGGATGGATACGTATGGAAGCCTGCGCCGGCGCCTGGTGGGCCTTATCCTGCGCGATCCCGTGCTCCCTCCGAAGGGCGCGAAGCTGTTTAGCGGCGAGCGCGAGGTCGGCTGGGTCAGCAGCGCCGCTCATTCCCCCTCGTTGGGATTCTCGATCGCGCTCGGGTTTCCGTTGCGCGACTTCACCACACCCGGCACCGCACTGACCGTCGAGGTCGAGGGCCGCCGCTACGACGCCACCGTCCGGCCGCTTCCGTTCTATGCCCCGTACTCGGCAGCAAGTCAGAACAAGACCACCAAGCCTTGACCCGCCGTCGGCTCGCCGGGTCAGGATGATTCTCTCGGAAGTCGTCGTTCCCAGAGCGTCGTTTTGGTGATCCTCTCGTCGAGCAAGGAGTCCGCGAGAGTCTCCATCGCCTTCTTCAGATTGACGTGGAGCTGCATCTCCTTCTTGCTCCGTTGCTCCTCCGGCAGTTCCTTGATGCGTCCCCTGGCGTAGATCGCCACCTCCATGCCGTCCCAGACCGTGATCCCCTTCTGGGTCTCCACCGCCTGGGCCTCCACCCGAACCGGACGGAAAGCCACACCGAACAGGTATCCTCCGCCGAACCAGATCGGCGTGCTGGTCAAGAGCTCGAAGCCGACATTGCCGAGGATGATCGCCGGATTCCAGGCGGTGGCCAAGCCGATGACGACGGATTCCCAGGTGATGTCCCCCACCATCCCGGCGGCCAGCCACTGCCAGCGGACTTTGCCGTAATCCTGCACGATCCCGGTGACGACCAGATCCACGTGCAGTCTCGCCCGGAGCTTGGCGAGCTGCTCCGGCGTGAGCTCCTCCACTGTCGTGATTCCCAGTTCGTCCAATGCTCGATCCGTTTCTTTCGGCAGGATCAACTCAAACGCCTCCTTGCTTGCCAGCCTTTCGTACATGAGCCGTCGCGCATCCTCCTGGACTTGCTTGACCGCTTGCTCGATTAACTGTGGCTCCTCTCCGTGCTTCAGTTCTCCACTCACACTTTGGATGGAAGCCAAGCTCGTGATCTCAATGCCCATGTCGAACGGGAGCACCGCCAGTCTTGGCCGTTCAGCCCGCGGAGGATCCGGCTTCACGTCGGACTTGAACCACCCACAGGCCGCCACGCTGAGGCCCGCCCCCAGAATGATGACACACACGCCAGCACGGAACAGGTTGCTGCTGTTCATAAAACCAATCCCTTTCAAGCTTGAAAGACAAGGGAGGCAGTCGTGAACTGGTCTCAGACCTGGAGGCCGCCTCAGATGCGAAGCGGCGGGAGGAAACCCGCCAAGGAGGGTGGTACCGAGTGGTCAGAGGTCCCGACAACCAACTGGGAGAAGCGGGGAACAGAAGGGAGTGCCGCAAGCCCGCCAGCCGATCCCGCAAGCCCAACGCCGGGCCCGGCCGTCTTCACATCCGGCACATGTCCGCTGACGCTGCGCACCGTCGCGTTTTCGGCCGGATCTTCGAGGTCCGGCTGAGGAAGAGGGGATTCGGCAGCATTCGCCTCAAACGGCTCGAAGACCAGGTCTTCCACGACATCCGCCGAGGCAGTGGCAGCGAGGAGGATCGCCAGCCAGGAGAGCGCGAAGAGACTGTTCTTGTTTCGGAGCTGCCGCATGCTCGATCTCAAGCCGCTGCAAAAAACCTGTCCCTACTGTATCCCATGAGCAGCCAACAGGCAATCTTTCCAGTGATTGTGCCGGATCACGCCAGGGGAGGTGCGAACCCCTCACCTCGCGTTACCGTTCCGGATGGCGGGCTGCAGTCACCGCATCGGCGAACGCAAGCAGGCTTCTCCGCTCTCCATCGTTCAGGGCCAGGAGCAGATGGGTTTCCTCGGCGTGCATCAGCCTCAGACTGAGGAATGGCTCCTCCTGGCGTTTCTCCCGGTTCTCCCAGACGCCGTCAACGACCTGCACCTTGTCGAGCTCGCTGAGCGACACCACGTCGTACCGGAAATAGGAATCGCCGAACACCATGTCATAGAGCACCTTCCCGCCGGTCAATAGCAGGAGGTTAAACCGGCCCTGCTCTTCGTACCCTTCAGGCAGAAAGCGATTCACATGCAGCAAGGCCGCTTTCCGGTCGCCGAGCGCTGCTTGGATCTTTGCCTTCAGCGCCGGGTAATCAATCTGGAGCGCTCGCTCATCGGGACCGGTGGCGGCCACCGCCGCCGCGCGTGCTTTCTCAAAGACCTCCGCCGCCGTCATGAGACCACCCATATTGGATTCTCCCGTTTGAATTCACCTTCCAGTTCCCGATCGCTCAGTCGCGGGCCCGTGCTCGCCCCTGCATCATGAAAACGCCCCCTCACCCCACCCCTCTGCCCATCACCCGTTGCGTGGACCTGTTGTTTGGACCCGTTGCAGTGAGGAGCAACGGGTACCGAGGA
>Ga0134076_10000571_pt1 | contig 9920 bp, 12 predicted proteins | sample 15_taG_12_FD_109979 | JGI IMG/M metagenome (GOLD analysis project Ga0134076, IMG submission 109979) | Grasslands soil microbial communities from the Angelo Coastal Reserve, California, USA - 15_D_Wat_40cm_5_0_1 metaG | ecosystem: Environmental > Terrestrial > Soil > Grasslands ... | reverse complement strand
GGGGGGCTCGGCGCCGAGCCGCAGCGGCACCGCGGTCACGCGCAGCATCCGCTCCACCGGGGCGCTCAGCCGCAGCTCGCGCCGCGCCACGTCGCCGGCGCTGCGGCCGGCGCGGAAGATCTCGTGCAGGTCGGCGTTGCGGATGACCTCGGGCAGCGGCTTGCCGTCCCCCCGCCCCGGGCCGACGCTGAACATCGCACGCGCGCGCTCGTTCATGAGCAGGATGCACTCGTGCACGTCGACGGCGATGACGCCCTCCACCATCCCGTCCAGGATCGCGGTGGCCTTGGCCCGCTCCTCCTGGAGGTCATCGATCCTCTCGCGCAGCCCCGCCATCATGGTGTTGAGCGCCCGACCGAGCGCGCCGAGCTCGTCGACCGAGAGCACGGGCGCGCGCGCCGTGTACTCGCCCTCGCTCATCCGCCGCGCGATCGCCTCCATTTCGACCACCGGACGCGTGACGCGTCCCGCGACGAAGATGCCGATCCCGGCCGCCACGGCGAGGGCGACCAGGCCGCCCGCGAACAGCACGCGGTGCAGCTCGGCGTAGGACGACGTGACGACCGACAGCGGCAGCGCCAGGCGGAGCACGCCGACGGTGCGCGGGCCGTCCCGGACGGGCAGCGCCATATAAAGGAGGGGCGCGTCGACGGAGACGCTGCGGCGCAGATCGCGGCCGATCTCGCCGGCGAGCGCCGCCCGGACCTCGGGCCGATCGCGATGGTTCTCGAGCCGTGCCAGCTGGGCCTCGGGCACCTCCGAGTCGGCGAGCACGACCCCGTCGGTCGCGATGAGCGTGACGCGCGCGCCCGTCGGTCGCGCGGAGCGCGCGACGAAGTCCTGCCGCGGTCCGGAGGCGGGCCGCACGAACAACGCGCGCGCCTCGTCGTGCAGCAGGCGCGCGGCCGTGACCAACCGCGCCTCGAGCGCGTCCACGGCGAACGCCTCGAGCGCATGATTGAGATAGAGTCCGGCGCCGATGAGGGAGAGCGCCACGAACCCGACGAGGGTGAGCGTCAGCTTGACGGCGATGCGCCCGCGGACGAACTCGAGCGGCCCGGTCATCCTCGGCATCATAGCCCGCATAGCCCGCGGGCGCCCCGGGCGCGGTCATTTCGTTAGGTTGACAATATTTTTGTCATTAGGTATACCTAAGCCCGTCCTACCAATCACGCCGTTTGAGGAGGCCGCGGATGAAGCGGCTCACGACGTCGCCCTTGCTGCTCGTTGCCGCGCTGGCCGCGCTCGTCGCGTGGAGCCCCCGTGCCCAGGCGCAGGACAAGGCGCCCGAGCTGTCCCTCACCGCGGCGAACCAGACCTTCGCCCCGGCCGAGCTGAAGGTCAAGGCAGGCCAGCCCTTCGTGCTGGTCGTCACGAACAACGACCCGAAGAAGTCGATCGAGGTCGAGAACAAGGATCTGAGGATCGAGAAGGTCGTCCCGGCCGGCAAGACCGTCAAGATCCGCGTCCGCGGGCTCAAGCCCGGCAGCTACGTGTTCGTCGACGACTTCAACCAGTCGGCGAAGTTCAAGATCGTCGCGGAGTAGCCCGTGGGCGCGACCTTCGTCGTCGTCCTGCGCGAGGGTTTCGAGGCCGCGCTCCTGCTCGGCATCGTGTACGCCTACCTCGCGCAGATCGGCCACGCCGAGAGTCGCCGCTACGTCACGCTCGGCGGCGCGCTGGCCGTGCTGGCCTCGATCGCCATGGGGGTCGCCGTCAGCGTGCTGAGCGGCCCGCTCGCCGACGTCGGTCCCGACGTCATCGCGATCGCCGTGATCTTCGTCGCGGTCGTCCTGCTCACGTGGCACGGCTGGTGGATGGGCCGGCACGCGCGCGAGATACGCGGCGACCTGCAGCGGCGCGTCGACGCCGCCCACGCGTCGCAGCAGCTGTGGATGGTGGGACTCATCGCGTTCACCGGCGTCTTCCGCGAGGGCGCCGAGACGGTGCTCTTCCTCTGGGGGCTCCTGGCGCAGCTGCAAGACGTGTCGAGCTGGACGGCGCTCGCCGGGGGCACGGCGGGGCTCGTCGGCGCCGTCGTGCTCGGCTGGCTGGTGTTCCAGGGCGGCCGCCGCCTCAGCGTGCAGCGCTTCTTCGGCGTCACGTCGCTGCTGATCCTGTTTCTCGCCGCCGGCCTCTTCAGCGCGGGCATCGGACGGCTGCAGGGCGCCGGCGTGCTGTCAGGCGGCGATCCGCTGTGGGACACCTCGTGGCTGCTCGAGGATCACAGCGGTGTCGGCAGCTTCCTCGCCGGCCTCATCGGCTATCGCGCGCGGCCGAGCGCGCTCGAGGTCGCCGGCTACGCGCTCTACCTCGCGGCGGGAAGCCCGCTGTTCTTTCCCGGCCTGTACCGGCGCGGCACGCATCGCAACGGCGACGTGATCGAGCCCGCGCAGACGAGCCGCGTGTGAGCGCGCCCGAGCCCGCACGGCCCGCCGAGCCCGCGCCCCGGAGGCCGGTCGTTCGCACCGAGCATCTCTTCGGAGCCGGACGCGAGGTCATCATCAAGCATGGGGAGGAGGAATACCGGCTGCGCATCACGCGGGCCGACAAGCTGATCCTGACGAAGTAACCGAGCCAGCCAGCCGAGGGCGCCGCCGCCCCGCCAGCCAGGCATCGACGTTGGATCTCACGCAGGCTGGAGGATGCCGATGAAGCGTATCGCCCTGGTGCTGCTCGCCGTGCCGCTCGTCTTCGCCGCGCGCCCGGCGCGCGCTCAGGACTCGTACCAGAACGTCTCCTATTTCTACCCGCTCCGCACGCGCCGGCCCGTGATCGAGCGCGAGCTCGAGCTGCGCGTCGAGCACGCCAAGGGCGCGGAGGGTCGCACGACCGAGGCGGCGGCGGCCCTCGAGCTGCCGATCATGCCGCGCTGGCAGGTGGAGCTGGAGGTACCGCTCGCCTTCAACGATCCGCGCGACGGCCCGTCTCAGGGCGGCGTCGGCGACGTCAGCCTCGAGACGAAGGTCGCGGTGTGGCAGTCGCTCGAATGGCTCTCGCAGGTCGCGATCGGCGTCGAGGGCCGCTTCCCCTCGGGCTCCGAGCGGCGGGGCCTCGGCGGCGAGGCGTCGGTGGAGCCCTTCGTCACCGGCGGCATCGCGCTCGGCGATTTCGACGTGCTGGCGTCCGTGGCGTACGAGTTCAACGTCAACGCGAACGTCGCCGGGCCGAACGAGCAGGAGCTGTCGGCGTCGGCGGCCGTGGCCTGGCGGGTGACCCGCGTCTTCGCGCCCCTGGTGGAGCTGGTCACGGTGACGCGCACCCGCGCCTCGCACGACGACGAGCTTCGCGGAAAGACGCGCGTCAGCATCGTGCCCGGCTTCAACGCCAAGCTCCTGCCCGGCACGACGCTGCGGCTGGGCGTCGAGCTGCCGCTGACCGATGCGCGGACGGCGGACTACACGCTGCTCGGCGGGTTCGTGAAGGAGTTCTAGGGACCCTGCTGCAGGTCCGGACGCGGCGGCGGCGGCGCGATGCGGCCGCCCTCGGGCGTGAAGATCACCCAGTGGCCGGGTTCGAACACGCCCTGCGGCAGGCCCGGAGCCGGGACCCAGCGATCGGGCACCCACACGGTGTCCGGACGCGACGGCGCCTGGCGGACCGGCGGCGTCGGCACGCCGCGCATGGACGACGCGTTCATCTGGTCCACCGCGCGCTGTGTCGTCGTCGGCCCGAGCGGCACGGCCATGGCGCCGGCCGCGAGCATCCCCGCCACACATCCCAGCCATCGACGTCTCATGCTCTTGAGAGTACTCTCGCGGCGCCCCGGGTTCATTCCGACTCGAAGCGGTAGCCGATGCTCTTCACGGTCGCGATCCGGCGGCCGGCGGCGCCGAGCTTGGCGCGCAGCCGGCGCACGTGCACGTCGACCGTCCGCGACTCGATCTCGTCGGCGCGCGCGTAGCCCCAGACGCGGTTCAGCAAGAACTCACGCGAGAGCACGCGCCCGGCCGACGCCATCAGGGCGTGCAGCAGGTCGAACTCCTTGGGCGTGAGCTCCACCGCGGCGCCGGCCACCGTCACCCGGTGGCGCGCGGGATCGAGCGCGACCTCGCCGCCCGACAGCGCGCGGCCCTCGTCGGCCGGGCGCGCGCGCCGCAGCACCGCGCGCACGCGCGCGAGGAGCTCCTTGGGCGAGAACGGCTTGGCGACGTAGTCGTCGGCGCCCATCTCGAGGCCCACGATGCGGTCGACCTCGTCGGCCTTGGCGGTCAGCATGATGATCGGCAGCCCCGCCCACGCCGGCTCCGCGCGCAGCCGGCGCGTCAGCTCGAGCCCGTCGATTCCCGGCAGCATCAGATCGAGCACGATCAGGTCCGGCACGCCCGAGCGCAGCCGGGCGAGCGCCTCGGCGCCGTCGGCGGCGGTGCGACAGCGGAAGCCCTCGCGGGTGAGATGGTGGACGATCAGCGCCTGGATGTCCGGCTCGTCTTCGACGACGAGGACCTCCGGCGCCATGCGCGGCGCCGTCAGACCTGAAACAGACGCAACAGCAGCCACGTGCCGGCGGCCATCACCGCCGAGGCCGGAATGGTCAGAATCCACGCCGTGATGATGCGGCCGGCCACGCCCCAGCGGACCGCGGACAAGCGCTGGATGGCGCCCACGCCCATGATGGAGCCGCTGATGGTCTGTGTCGTGCTCACGGGGATGCCGCCCACCGCGGTGCCGATGAGCGTGACCGCGCCCGCGGCCTCGGCACAGAAGCCGCCCACCGGCCGCAGCTTGGTGATCCGCATGCCCATCGTCTTCACGATGCGCCAGCCGCCGGCCATCGTGCCGAGGCCCATGGCCGCGTGCGCCGCCAGGATGACCCAGACCGGCACGTAGAACTCCGGGCCGAGGTGGCCGGTGCTGAAGAGCAGCACGGCGATGATGCCCATCGTCTTCTGCGCGTCGTTGGTGCCGTGGCCGAGGCTGTAGGCCGCCGCCGAGAGCAGCTGGCCCCGCCGGAAGATCTTGTCGACGCGGCCGGGTGTCGCGTTCTTGAAGATGTTCAGCGTCAGCACCATCAGCGTGAAGCCCAGCGCCAAGCCGATCAGCGGCGCCAGGATCATGAAGACGGCGATCTTCACGAGCCCGGCGGCGATGAGCGAGCCGAAGCCGGCCTTGACCACGGCGGCGCCGGCGAAGCCGCCGATCAGCGCGTGCGAGGACGACGTCGGCAGCCCCCAGTACCACGTGATCAGATCCCAGAGGATCGCGCCGACGAGCCCGGCGAGGATCACCCACTGGTCGATGACGGACGGCTGCACCACGCCCTTGCCCACCGTCTTCGCGACCTCCACGCCGAAGCCGAAGGCTGCCACGAAGTTGAAGAACGCCGCCCACACCACCGCCTGCAGCGGCGTCAGCACGCGCGTGGAGACGACAGTCGCGATGGAGTTGGCGGCGTCGTGGAACCCGTTGATGAAGTCGAAGACGAGGGCGACGATGACGATGAAGACGACAATGGAGAGCATCGCGCGGACGGCTCAGGCCATCTTGAGGATGATCCCTTCGATGACGTTCGCCACGTCCTCGCAGCGGTCGGTGACGATCTCCATCGTCTCGTAGATCTCCTTCCACTTGATGACCTCGATGGGGTCACCCGCCTCGTCGAAGAGGGCGGCCAGGCTGTCACGCAGCAGCGCGTCGGCACTGTTCTCGAGCCGGTTCACCTCCACCGCGTGCTCGTGGAAGCCGGGATCCATCGTGCGCAGACAGCGGATGGCGCGGTCCATCGCCTCCGTCGTCTTCACGATGACGTCGGCCATGGCGCGGCAGGCGGAGGTCGGCTCCTTGATGCGATAGACGACGAGCCGCTCGGCCGCCGCCTCGATGTAGTCGAGCACGTCGTCGAGGCGCGTGGCGAGATCGTGGATGTCCTCGCGATCGATCGGCGTGATGAAGGTCGTGTTCAGCCGCTTGACGACCTCGTGGGTGACCTGGTCGCCCGCGTGCTCGATCTCCTTGATCCGGTGCGTCTTGGCGCGCGCGTCGGCGAAGTTGTGGCAGAGGTCGTGGAGCAGCGCGGCGGCGTTGAGGATGTGCTTGGACTGCTGCTCGAAATAGTCGTAGAAGCGGACTTCTTTCGGGATCAGGCTGAACATGGGAACTGTCGGCAGTGTAATCGAAACGTCACGCGCGCGCCACCGGTTCTGGTCCGCTCACGGCTTGCGCAGGGCCAGCGGAGGCAGCTCGAGCACGCGCCGGCGCGCCGACGCCCAGACCGCGTCCACCGTGCGCGCGAGCGCGGGCGCGTCGGCGGCGAGGCAGCGCACGAGCACACCGCGGCGGGGCAGGCGCGCGGCGCCGACGTCCACGTCCCCGCCGGCCAGCGCGCCGACGTCGCTCGCGAATTCGGCGAGGCCCGCGTCGGCGATCACCGCGACCGTCGCGACGTAGAGGCGATCCTCCGCCAGGCCGAGGCCCGGAGCGGGCGCGCCGCCACGCAGCATCAGCCGGTCGTGCAGGAGCCAGCCGCGCGCGTCGCGAACGGCGAGCGCGCTATCCAGCAGCGCGAAGCGCCACGTCTCACCGCGCGCCACGCGGCCGGCCGCGAAGGCGTCGACCAGCAGCAGCGTCGCGCCCTCCGGCACCTCGGCCTCCACGCGCTGGCGCAGGGCCGCGCCGGCAAACGGGATCGTGTGGTCCGGCACCCATTCCAGGCGCGCCCGCGGCGCCAGCGCCAGCCGCACGGTCTGCGTGGCGGGCCCGGCGGCGGTGCGATAGACCTTCGTCGCCGACGGCGTCGTCAGGCAGGCGTGGGCGCCCGTGCCGACGGCAACATCGACGGAGAGGCGGTCACCGCCCACGAGCCCGCCCGTCGGGTTGAGCATGCACACGACGGCCGCGGGATCGTCGAGGGCCACCGGCGCCATGACTTGCAACGGCATCGTCCACCGGCAGCCGGTGAGCACGCTGCGGCCGCCGCGGTGGTCGACGCGCAGCGACAGCGCGCCGTCGCGCCCGACGCGCGTCGCCGGTGCCGTCAGACCGGCAGCGCCAATGTCAGATCTGTCCGCAGCCACTGCACGATCGCGTCGACGCCGGCGCCGGTGCGGAGGTTCGTGAACACGAACGGCCGCGCGCCGCGCTGGCGGCGCGCGTCGCGCTCCATCACCCCGAGATCGGCGCCGACGTGCGGGGCGAGATCGATCTTGTTGATGACGAGCAGGTCCGAGCGCGTGATGCCCGGCCCACCCTTGCGCGGGATCTTCTCGCCCTCGGCGACGTCGATGACGTAGATCGTCGCGTCCACCAGCTCGGGGCTGAACGTCGCCGCGAGATTGTCGCCGCCGCTCTCGATGAGGAGCAGCTCCAGCCCCGGGAACCGCCGGAGCAGGTCGTGCACGGCTTCGAGATTGACCGACGCGTCCTCGCGGATCGCCGTGTGCGGACAGCCGCCGGTTTCCACGCCGACGACGCGCTCGGACGGCAGCGCCGCGCGGCGGACGAGGAACTCGGCGTCCTCCTTCGTATAGATGTCGTTGGTGATCACCGCCATGTCGAGCGCGTCGCGCAGGCGCAGGCAGAGCGCTTCCGTGAGCGCGGTCTTCCCCGAGCCGACGGGGCCGCCGATGCCGATCTTGAGCGGGCGCGGAATCGTCATGACCGAAACAACCTCATCTCGAGGCTCGCGTGGCGGAGGCCCGCGAGCTCGAGCGCGGGAGTGAACGTCCACATGTCCTCGGCGGTGGCACGTGCCGCCTCGGCGGCCAGCCGCGCGATGCGCGGCCGCATGGCCGCGAGCACGCGCTGGCCGTCGAGCTGGCCGAGCGGCAGCAGGCGCAGCCCGGCGCCGACGAGGAGCGCCGCCGTCGAGTAGAGATACGCGGCGGCGCCCGCCTCCGGTTCGGCGCCCAGGCGGCCGGCCGCCGCGCCGAACACCGCCGCGTGGTGGCCGGGCGCGAGCCCGTCGTCGATGGCACGCGCGATCGAGGCCAGCACGGTGTCCTCGCCCAGCGCGGCGGCGACGCGCGCGGTCTGCCGCCCCATCTGGCGGCTCGCCGCACGAAACTCGGGCACCGCCTTCATCGCGTCGAGCCTCGCGTCGAGCTCGCACCACGCCGCGACGTCGGCGGCGGTGGCGAGCCGCGCGGCGACGGCGACGGCGACCGCGTCGCCCGGGCCGGCCGCGCCCTCGAGGTGCGCGGTGACGAACGCCTCCAGCCCGACGCGGTCGCGCACGCGTCCCTCCTGCGCGTACGTCTCCAGCCCGAACGAGTGGGCGAAGCCGCCCGCCGGAAACAGGCCGTCGCCGAGCTGCAGCAGGGCGAGCAGCGTCTCCCGCGTCATGCGTCAGTGATGGTGGTCGTGGCGGTGGCCCACGCCCAGCGGCACGAAGATCGACTGCATCCGCTCGAAGGGCACGTCGAGGCGCGCGAGCAGCTGCTCCATCGCGGTGTCGTCGGGCAGCAGCAGCCGCTCGCCGTCCAGCGCGAGCGTGAAGTGACGATTGCCCACCTCGTAGGCGATGCGCAGCGACTCGTCGCGCGAGCGCGGCGTCACCGCGAGCACCGGCTCGGCCGCCGCCTCGATGACGACGTACCAGTCCGTGGCGACGTGCAGGATGTCACCGGGGGTCAGGATGCTCCCGGTGGGCAGCGCGAGCGCCAGCATGCGCCCGGCCTGCGTCGTGACGCGGCGGCGCCCCCAGCGTCGCTCGTCCGCCGTGAGCACGAGCGCGTCGCGCTCCCGGCGCGAGAGGTCGGCGTCGTGAACGGGCACGTGCGGCCGCGTGATGACGACGACCGGCTCGCTCATGGGACGAAGAACGGTAAGAAAAATGTTGAATCAATCAGGGCGATCAAAACCGGCCAGATGCTAGGCGCCGACGAGCGACGACTGAGGCGTACGCCGCGTACGCCGCAGGGAGGAGCGAGAAGGCAACGACGCAGATGGCCGGTTTTCATCGCCCGTTCAAAATAGGAAGTACCTCTGCGCCATGGGCAGCACCCGCGCCGGCTCGCACGTGAGCCGCTCGCCGTCGGCGCGCACCTCGTACGTCTCGGCGTCCACCTCGAGGCGCGGCAGCGCGTCGTTGTGGACCATGTCCTTCTTGCCGATCCCACGGCAGCGCTTCACCGCCACCGCGCGCCGCGCGAGCCCGAGCTTTCGCGGCACGTCGGCGGCCAGGGCCGCCGCCGACACGAACGTCAGCGACGTCGAGCCACGCGCGCGCCCGAGCGCGCCGAACATGGGTCGGTACAGGACCGGCTGAGGCGTCGGGATCGACGCGTTCGGATCCCCCATCGCCGCCCAGCCGATGAGCCCGCCCTTCACGACGATCTCGGGCTTGACGCCGAAGAACGCGGGCTTCCACAGCACGAGATCGGCGAGCTTGCCGACCTCGACCGAGCCGACATGGTCGGAAAGGCCGTGCGCGATGGCGGGGTTGATCGTGTACTTGGCCACGTAACGCTTCACACGGCGGTTGTCGTCGCCGGCGTTCTCTCCGGGCAGCGGCCCGCGCTGGCGCTTCATCTTGTCCGCCGTCTGCCAGGTGCGGATGATGACTTCTCCGATGCGTCCCATCGCCTGCGAGTCGGACGACATCATGCTGATGGCGCCGAGGTCGTGCAGCACGTCCTCGGCGGCGATCGTCTCCGCACGGATGCGCGACTCCGCGAACGCGAGGTCCTCGGGGATCGACGGGTTGAGGTGATGGCAGACCATCAGCATGTCCAGGTGCTCGTCCATCGTGTTGACGGTGAACGGCATCGTGGGGTTGGTCGACGACGGCAGGCAGTTGGGCTCGCCGCACACGCGCAGGATGTCCGGCGCGTGGCCGCCGCCGGCGCCTTCGGTGTGATAGGTGTGGATCGTCCGCCCCTTGAACGCGCGGATGGTGTCCTCGACGAAGCCCGCCTCGTTCAGCGTGTCGGTGTGAATCGCCACCTGCACGTCGTGCTCCTCGGCCACGGCGAGCGCGGTGT
>Ga0134076_10000567_pt1 | contig 9945 bp, 12 predicted proteins | sample 15_taG_12_FD_109979 | JGI IMG/M metagenome (GOLD analysis project Ga0134076, IMG submission 109979) | Grasslands soil microbial communities from the Angelo Coastal Reserve, California, USA - 15_D_Wat_40cm_5_0_1 metaG | ecosystem: Environmental > Terrestrial > Soil > Grasslands ... | reverse complement strand
GCGACGGCAGCCTCGACTGGGAGTTCGACCTCGTCGGCGTCTTCGACTCCGAGGATCCGGCCGTGCGCGCGAACACCGAGATCGTGCTGATCAACGTCGCCCACTTCGACGAGGCGCGGCAGTTCGGCCGTGGCAAGACCGGCTGGTACATCATCCGCATCGCCGATGCCGAGCAGGCGCGCGCCATCGCCGCGGACGTCGACCGCATGTTCCTGAACTCGCCCGACGAGACCAAGACCGCGCCCGAGAAGGAGTTCGCGCTCGGGTTCGCCAGGCAGATCGGCGACATGGGCGCGCTGGTCACGCGCATCCTGATCGCCGTCTTCTTCACCATCCTCATCCTCACCGGCAACACGATGGCGCAGTCGATCCGCGAGCGCATCCCGGAGCTGGCGATCCTCAAGACGCTCGGCTTCTCCGACACCGCGGTGACCGCGCTCGTGCTCGGCGAGGCCGGGCTGCTGTTCGTCATCGGCGCCGGGCTCGGCATGCTCGCCGCCCTCGCCCTGCTGCCGGCTCTGAACGGCGCCACCGGCGGCCGCTTCCCACCGCTCTTCATCGACCCCGAAACCTGGGTGTGGGCGGCCGGGGTCGCCGTCGTGATGGCGCTCGCCGTCGGGCTGCCTCCGGGGCTGCGTGTGCACCGCCTGCGCATCGTGGACGCCCTCGCCGGACGATGACGTCGCTCAATCAAATCCTCCAGATCACGCTGATCAATCTGCGCAACGTGCCGCGCCGTCTCGGCACCTCGCTGGTCGTCGTCGTCGGCATCGCGGGCGTCGTCGGCGTGCTCGTCTCTGTCCTGGCCATGGGCGAGGGGTTCCGCCACACGCTGGCCAGCACCGGGCGGCCGTCGCGGGTGATCATGCTGCGGGCGGGCTCCGACGCCGAGATGTCGAGCGGCGTCGCGCGCGATCAGGCCACCCTGCTCGGCAGCCTGCCCGGCGTGGCGCGTGACGAGGCGGGACGCCCGCTCGTCTCCGCCGAGCTCTTCGTCATGGTGGACCTGCCGCGCCACGGCCAGACGGATCCCAACAACGTCCCGGTTCGCGGCGTGCAACCGGCCGCCTTCGCCATTCGCGACGAGGTTCGCATCGTCGAAGGCCGGCACTACGAGCGCGGCGTGCGCGAGGTCATCGTCGGCCGCAAGGCCGCGCGCCAGTTCGCGGGCCTCGGCATCGGCTCGCGCATCGCGTTCCGCGACAGCGACTGGACGGTGGTCGGCACGTTCGAGAGCGGCGGCGACGTGCACGAGTCCGAGATCTGGGCCGACGCCGAGGTGGCGATGTCCGCCTTCCGCCGTGGCGGATTCCAGTCGGTCACGGCGGCGCTCGCCGACCCGTCCGAGGCCGGCCTCGCCGCGCTCAAGGCGGCGATCGCGCGCGATCGCCGGCTGTCGATCAACGCGCTGCGCGAGCCAGAATACTACGCCAAGCAGGCCTCGATCCTGTCCAAGCTCATCGGCGTCCTCGGCTACAGCGTCGCCACCTTCATGGCGATCGGCGCCACCTTCGGCGCGCTCAACTGCATGTACTCGGCGATCGCGAGCCGGCAGACGGAGATCGCCACCCTGCGCGCGATCGGCTTCGGGGGCGCGCCGGTGGTCGTGTCGGTGATGATCGAGGCCCTCGCGCTGGCGCTCGTCGGCGGCGCCCTCGGCGGCGCGCTCGCCTACGTCTACTGCGACGGGGCGTCGCTCTCGACGCTGAACTTCAACACGTTCTCGCAGGTGGCGTTCGACTTCCGCGTGACCGCCGGGCTGCTCGTCCGCGGCCTGGTGTGGGCCCTGGTGATCGGCGCCGCCGGCGGGCTGCTGCCCGCCATCCGTGCCGCGCGCCTGCCGGTGACGGTCGCGCTGCGAACCGCGTAGGCGCCGGCCATGGATCACGCGATCTACGACAAGCGCCGTTATCCGGTCGTCGGCGTGCGCGAAGGCTACGCCGAGTGGTCACGCACGTACGAGTCGACCGTCCACGACGAGATGGACCTGCGGCTGCTCGAGCGCGTGCGGACCATCGACTGGTCGAGCGTGCGCGCGGTGCTCGACCTCGCCTGCGGCACCGGGCGCATCGGCCTCTGGCTGCGGCGCCGGTGTCCCAAGGCCGCCATCGACGGCGTCGACATCACGCCCGAGATGCTGGCGGGCGCGCAGCGCACGGGCGTCTACCGGACGCTGCGGACGGCCGACGTGGCGGACACCGGCCTGGCGGCCGCGACGTACGAGCTCTGCACGCAGGCGCTGGCGGACGAGCACCTCGCCGACCTCGGACCAATGTACCGCGAGGTGTGCCGCCTCACACGGCCCGGCGGCGCCTTCGTCATCGTCGGCTATCATCCGCACTTCTTGATGGCCGGCGTGCCCACGCATTTCGACCGCACGCCGGGCGAGTCGGTGACGATCCGCAGCTACGTCCATCTCTTGAGCGATCACGTGAAGGCCGCGGTCGCCGCCGGCTTCACGCTCCTCGAGATGGACGAAGGCCTCGTCGACGAGGTGTGACCTAGGCGGCGCTCAGGCCGTGTAGCCCTTCGACTTCATGCAGCCGATGTAGGCCGAGCGGTAACGCTCGTCGTGCTTCTTGTTGTCGTAGATCCCGTAGAGCGTGCCGGCCCCCGCGCCGACGCCGCCGCCGATGAGCGCGCCCTTGCCCGCGCCCTTGCCGCCGCTCGCGATGCCGCCGCCCAGCGCGCCGACCGCCGCGCCGCCGAGGGCGCCGATGCCCGCATCCTTCGCGGCGTTGACGATCTTCTCGTTGCGCGACCGCTCGGGCCCGCTCATGTCGCCGGCCACGCGGTTGCACTCCGCGACCACCGACTGCGGCGGCACGCCCTTGTTGGCGGGGGCCGCGGCCGACGGCGCGGGTGTCGCCGGCTGGACGGCCGGCGTCGGTGCCTCGGCGACGGTCGGATTGGCCGTGGTCGAAGGCGATGCCGACGGCACGGCGACCTTCGTATCGGTGTTGGCGGTGCGATTCGCGACGACGATGCCCGTCACCACGGCGACGATGGCGGCGATCACGAGCCCGATCGACGTCATCTTCCACATGTTGGTTCTGTCCTCGGCCATGGCACTGTCCTCCCGTTGCCATGCCACGCAGTTGCCATGCCAGCGACTTTCAGGTGCGCGAGGCCTCGCCCGCCAACCGGGCGGCGTCGGCGCCGCCGCGCGCCGGCGCGGACGGCTCCAGCGCGACGGCGCTGCGGACGACCAGGACGGCCAGCGGCTCCGCCCGGTTGCGCAGGGTCAGCTCGTGGCGCGGCAGGCCGTCGGTCCGCACGCCGGCGCGGCGCGCGACGGTCTCGGAGACGACCAGCTCGCAGTCGTAGTCCTTCGTCAGCGCCTCGAGCCGGCTGGCGACGTGGACCGTGTCGCCGACGGCCGTGAGATAGATGGCCTCGGCGTAGCCCATGCGCCCGACGACGGCGGGGCCCGTGTGGATCCCGATGCCGATCCGCAGCGGCTCCGGCAGGTCGGCCGCGAGCGCCTCGCTGAGCGCCGCCACGCTGCGGACCATCTCGGCCGCGGCGGCGAGCGCGTGACGGCAGCCCTCGTCCGGTCCGGCGTCGACGCCGAACAGCGCCATCACGCCGTCGCCGGTGTACTGGTTGGCGACCCCGCCCGAGCGCCGGATGGCGCCGCCGACGGCCTCGAAGTATCGGTTGAGGAAGAACACGACGTCGTACGGCAGCCGGTGCTCGGCCAGCCGCGTGAACCGCCGCAGATCCGCGAACAGCACGACCACCTCCTGCTCGCGGCCGTTGTGCGAGTCGCCGGGCGGGCGCCCGTCGGCGGCGGTGGCCGTCGCCGGCAGGAGCGGCGTGACCGTCAGATCGGAGATCGGCCGCAGCTGGCAGGCCAGGCGCACGTCGTGCGGCACGCCGAGACGGCGCAGCACGCGGCTCTCGGCCTCGTCGGGCGGCGGCTGGGTCCGCGCCGTGAGGATCCGCACGCGGCACGTCGAGCAGCGGCCGCGCCCGCCGCAGACCGACGCGTGCGGGATGCGCGCGTAGCGGCTGATCTCCAGCACCGACAGGCCGACGGGCACGATGACGCGCCGGCCGTCGGGATACGTCACGCGGATCCGGCCGCGGCGCCGCTTCATCACGCTGCGCACGCCGCGCGCGATCAGCACGGCGCCGAGCAGGCTCGCGTAGCCATAGAGGCCGGTAGCGCGGGCGCGATCGAGCGCCGCCACCTCCGGCGGCGCCAGCGGCGCGCGCCCGTGCCAGAGCATCTGCGCGCGCACCGCCGGATCGCCCGCGAGCACGGCGGCCTGGCGCCCGCCGTTCACGAAGCCGAGCACGGCCAGCACGGGCAGCAGCACGACGACGCCGAGCAGCCACGGCGCCGCGCGCGGATACCACGCGCGCAGCTTCACGATCGAGTGCAGGCCGATCATCGCGTGGATCCAAGCCAGCGCGACGATCACCATCTGGCGGCGGCCGAGCTCGGGCGCCAGCGCCCACAGCGCGAGCGCGACGCGCGAGTACGCGTCTTCGACCCCGTACGCCTGCCACGCGAGGCGGGTGCCGACGATGTGACTCACGAGCAGCGGCGGGATGGCGAGGCCGAGCACCAGCTGCGCGGCCTCCCACAGCGGCATCCGTAGTGTACGTCGCTGATAAACGGCCCAGAATGCCAGCGCCACGTGGGCCGTCCATGCCGAGTAGAGCAACAGCGACCCGATCGGATTCCGCCATAAGGCGAGGAAGTAGGTCCGTCCCGCCTCCATGGCGTCGAGCGAGATGAGACCGAGCGCGTGGTTCGCCAGGTGCGTGGTCACGTAGGTGAACAGGACGAGACCGGAAGCGAGCCGCACGCGGCGTGCCGAGGGCATGATATGCACCCAGGAGGACTCTACCCCAATGGGCGAACGGCTCGCGGGCAAGATCGCGATCGTCACGGGCGCCGGCTCGCGCGGTCCCGGTGTCGGCAACGGCAAGGCCTCCGCAACCTGATGGCGCGCGAGGGTGCGCGCGTGCTGTGCGTGGACGCACAGAAGCCCCGCGCCGAGGAAACCGCGGGCCTCATCCGCGCCGAGCGCGGCGAGGCGCTGGCCTTCGCCGCCGACGTGACGCGGAAGGCCGACTGCGAGGCGATGGTGGCCGAGGCCGTCGGCGGCTGGGGCGGGCTCGACATCCTGCACAACAACGTCGGCATCGAGTCGCGCCAGTCGGTGATGGACTTATCAGAAAGTGAGTGGGATCGTGTGATGACCGTTGATCTCAAATCGATGTTCCTTGCTACCCAGTCGGCAGTGCCGGCTCTCACCCTTCGTGGCGGCGGCGCCATCACGTGCGTGTCGTCGGTGGCGGCCGTCCGCGGCGCGTGGGGCACCGCGTACGCCGCCGCCAAGGCGGGCATCCTCGGCTTCGTCGTCAGCGCGGCGAACCAGCTGGCGCCGAAAGCGATCCGCGTCAATGCGATCGCGCCCGGAACGGTGTGGACGCCGATGGTCGAAGACCTCGGGCCGGAGATGCGCGAGCGCCGGCGCAAGGCGATTCCGCTCGGCGTCGAGGGCACCGCGTGGGACGTCGGCTGGGCCGCCGTCTATCTCGCCAGCGCCGAAGCGCGCTGGGTCACCGGCCAGACGCTCGTGGTGGACGGCGGGCTGACGCTGACGACCCGATGAGCGTCGAACGTCTGCGCGAGCATCTGCTGCTCCGCTACGTCGTGGCCGTCGGCGCCGCGGTCGCGACGATCGCGGCGCTCATCCCGCTGCGCTTCCTGATCGAGCCGCTGCCGTCACCGCCATTCCTGCTCACCGTCATGATCGTGGCCTGGGTGGCCGGCTTCGGCCCCGCGAACATCGCCGTCGTCATCAGCGCCGTGGCGCTCGATTACTGGTTCGTTCCGCCGCTCGGCGCCGTCGCGACGACGTGGCACGAGATCGCATCGGTCATCTCGTTCGCCGTCGTCGGGATCGGCGTCGCCTGGCTCACCGCGACGCGACGGCAGGCCGAGGACGATCGCAAAGCGCTGCTGGCGCGCGAGCGCGCGTCGCGCGCCTCGGCCGAGGCGGCCAACCGCGCCAAGGACGAGTTCGTGGCGATGCTGGGGCACGAGTTCCGCAACCCGCTGTCGGCGATCGTCAACGCCGTCCACATCCTCGAGCGGCCGGCCGCGCCGGAGGAGACCACGCGGCACGCGCGTGAGGTGATCGCCCGCCAGGCGAAGAACATCACGCGGATGGTGGAAGATCTGCTCGAGATCAACCGCATCGCCACCGGCAAGATCCGCCTCGATCCGCAGCCGATGGAGCTCGCGGAGACCGTGCGCCGCTGCCTGGCGACGCTGACGGGCCGCACCGGCGGTCACCGCGTCGCGCTCGACGCCGACGAGGTCTGGGTCGATGCCGATCCGGTGCGACTGGAGCAGATCGTCGTGAACCTGCTCGACAACGCGGTCAAATACACGCCTGCGGGCGGCGCCATCCAGGTCCGCGTGTCGCGCGAGGGCGGTCACGGCGTCCTGCGTGTGCGCGATACCGGCGTCGGTATCGCGCGCGACGTCCTGCCCCGGATCTTCGAGCTCTTCGTGCAGGGCGAGCCGGGCGCGATCCGCGGGCGCAGCGGACTCGGCATCGGCCTGGCGGTGGTGCAGCGCCTCGCCGAGCTGCACGGCGGGACGATCGATGCCGCGAGCGACGGGCCCGGGCGCGGCAGCACCTTCAGCCTGCGGCTGCGCGGCGTGGCGGCGCCGGCGGTGCGGACGCTCCGCGTCCGGCCGCTCGTGGCCCCGGCACCGTGCCGGCGCATCGTCGTCGCCGAGACCGACCCGGACCTCCGCGCAATCCTGCGCGCGCTGCTCGAGACGTCGGGTCACGACGTGAGCGCGGCGACGGATGGCCCGGAGGCGTTCGCGGCGGCGCTCCGCGTGCGGCCCGACGTGATGCTCATCGACGTGGACCTCGCCGGCTTCGACGGGTACGAGCTCGCGCGGCGCCTGCGCATGACGCCCGAGGCCAAGTCCACGCTGCTCGTCGCGCTCACCGGCTGGGGGCGCGCGGACGACGTCGAGCGCGCGCGCGCGGCCGGGTTCGATCATCACGCGACCAAGCCGCTCGATCCCGACGCGCTGGCCGAGATCCTCAGGCGGTGAGGCGCTCGCTGAGATGGACGTCGCCACCAAGCGCATCTACGAGCCCGCCGCGCCGGACGACGGCCACCGCGTGCTCATCATGCGGCTCTGGCCGCGCGGGATTCGCAAGGAGCGCGTGAGCGTCTGGCTCAAGGAGCTCGGCCCGGTCCCCGAGCTGCTGCGCGCCTACCTCGACGGGACGATCACGTGGACGCAGTACGTCCCGCGGTATCTCGCCGGGCTCGCGCGGCCCGAGGCGCAGGCGGCGCTCGCCGAGGTGCGGCGCCGCGGCGCCACCGGCCGCGTGACGCTGCTCTGCGGTTGTCCGGACGAGGCGCGCTGCCACCGCTCGCTTCTCAAGGCCTATCTGCTAGACTCGCCGCGTGCGACCCCTCGCCTGCGACCTCGGCGCGTTCGAGCCCGCCGAGCGCGTCCGATACGCCGCACTCCGCGCTGACCTCGGCGCCCGGCGGCTCGGCGTGCGCGACGCCGCCGACGGCTACGTCTTCACGTACTCCGGCGACGCGGAGACGATCGTCAAGCTCGCAGAGTTCGTGACGCTCGAGCGTCGCTGCTGTCCGTTCTTCGATTTCACGCTCGAGGTCGCGGCCGGGCTCGGCCAGGCTCGCTTGACGATCGGCGGCGGGCCGGAGGTCAAGGAATTCCTGCGGAGCGAGGCCGGATGAGGCGCGTCGCATTCGCGGCCGGGTGCCTGCTCGTGCTGCTCGTCGGCGCGTTCGCCGCCGCCGAGCACGAGATCTATTACCGCTTCACCGTGCTCGGCTACGTCAAGGACGCTCACGGCAAGCCGGTCGCCGACGCCACGGTGGAGGTCACGCGCGACAAGACGGGCTTCTCGTATCTCGGCGAGACGGACACGGAGGGCTTCTATGTCGTGCGCGCGCGCCTGGGCGACGAGAGCCGCGGCGAGCTCCTCACCGTGCGCCAGGGCGCGAGCGTGCGCCGCGTGGCCGTCGCCTTCGATCCCGCCAACCAGACGGACGAGCGCGGCACGCGCGTGGACTTCGAGGGCGCCCGCGTCGTCGAGCACGCCGCGTCGTTCCGCTCGACGCTGATGAACGTCATCGGCGCCACCAGCCGGCACTGACCGATCACCGGAGGAGCTGCCATGGCCGCCAAGAGCAAGGGCATGAAGGCGTACGTCCTCATCGAGACCGCCCCCGGCAAGACGAAGGCGATCCGCAAGGCGCTGGGATCCGTGTCGAAGGACTCGGTGTCCAATCTCGATGCGGTCACCGGGCCCTACGACTTCATCGCGGTCGTCGAGGGACCGACGCTCGACGCCATCGGCCGTCTCGTCACCGACGAGATCGGCGCCATCAACGGCGTCACGCGCACGACGACCTGTGTGGCGATCTCGCTGACCTGATGCGCGTCCTCGTCGTCGGCGGCACCGAGTTCATCAGCCTGCACCTCGTGCGCGCGCTCCTGCGCGAGCGCCACGACGTGGTCGTGCTGAACCGCGGCCGCCAGCCGGGGCGCGTGGCCGCCGGCGTGAAGACGATCGTCGCCGACCGCAAGGACCACGCGGCGCTCGGCCGGGCGCTCTCCGGTGAGCGCGTCGACGGCCTCGTGGACATCGCGTACGCGCCGACGACGGGCGACGACGTGCGCGCGCTGCTGGCCGCGCTCGGCGGCCGCGTCGGCCACGCGATCTTCGTGTCGACCGGGCGCGTGCACGATCACGCGCTGCCCATCCCCTTCCACGAAGACACGCCGCGCAACCTCTACTGGGGCGAGTACGCGAAGAACAAGATCGACGGCGAGGACGCGTATCTCGGCAGCGGCCTGCCGGCCACCGTGGTGCGTCCGACCCACGTCTTCGGCCCGCTCAACACGCGCAACAACGAGACGTTCTTCTTCGACCGGCTCGTGCGCGGTCGTCCGGTGCTCGTCCCCGGCGATGGCGGCTGGCTGCGTCAGTTCGGCCACGTCGAGGACCTCGCCGACGCCATGGCCGCGATGCTCGGCGACCGCCGCGCCTTCGGCCGCGCGTACAACGTCACCGGCGAGGAGTCCGTCACCCAGGTGGGCTTCGTCGAGCTCATCGCCGACGTCGTCGGCCGTCCGCTCACGCTCGTGCCGGAGGCCAAGGCCCCGTTCGGCCAGAACCTCGTCTACGACTGCCACGCCGTCTACACGACGACGCGCATCCGCGCCGAGCTCGGCATCCGGCCGCGCTACACGCTCGCGTCCGGGCTCGCGCAGACGTTCGACTGGTACCGGCGCGAAGGGCTCGACCGCCGCGCGGTGGACTTCTCCCAGGAGGACGCGCTGCTCGCCGCCGCCCGCCCGTGAGGCACCGCGAGCCGGTCACCATCCTCGTCTACGACGCGACCGACGCGAAGGCCTATGCCGCGCTCGTGTCGGCGCGGCGCGAGCGGGTGCGCGTGGTGGCGTGCGCGACGCCGGCGGAGGCCGCGGCGTCGGTCGCCGAGGCGGACGTCCTGTACGCGTGGAAGTTCCCGCCCGACCTCTATTCCCGCGCGCCTCGCCTGCGCTGGCTGCAGGCGATGGGCGCCGGCGTCGACTGGGCGCTCGTCCCCACGCTGCCCGCCGGTGTGATCGTGACGCGCATACCCGGCATCTTCGGCCCGTGGATGCGCGAGTACGTGCTGGCCTGGTGTCTGTCGATCACCCAGCGCACGCAGACCTACCGCGCCGCGCAGCGCGAGCGGCGCTGGCGCCAGGAGCTCCTGCCCGAGCGCCTGGCCGGCAAGACGATGGCGGTCGTCGGGCTCGGCGACATCGGCCGCACGATCGTCGCCGCCGCGCGTGCGCTCGACGTGAGGGTGATCGGGGTCAGCCGCTCCGGGCGCGCCGTGCGCGGCGTCGAGCGCGTC
>Ga0134076_10000548_pt1 | contig 10056 bp, 9 predicted proteins | sample 15_taG_12_FD_109979 | JGI IMG/M metagenome (GOLD analysis project Ga0134076, IMG submission 109979) | Grasslands soil microbial communities from the Angelo Coastal Reserve, California, USA - 15_D_Wat_40cm_5_0_1 metaG | ecosystem: Environmental > Terrestrial > Soil > Grasslands ... | reverse complement strand
CTTCTACGAGCTTCTCTCCGTTTTCTCCCGTGAGACTTTCGATCGGGTACCAATGCTTCTTCCCGTCGAAATCCGGCATCTCCACCTCGCAGAATCCCGCCAGCGTCATCCCCGTAAGGGTCCCGAGGGTATTCTTCTCACTGCCGAACGAAACCTTCTGTATGCCTACACCCTCCTCTCCAAACACCGCCTCTCGCGAAGCGCGCACGCGAACCTTCAACCCTTTTGCTGGCTTCAGTTCCATCCGTATCTCGGGACGCTTGAAGGCAAGAATACTTAAGGGAAACTCCGACAAAGTGTTAGCGAACAATAACAATAACACGACGCCCCCCAATCAAACTTAATATGACTCAGCCTCCTTTCGCTGACTGTGGTGAAACGTCTAACCAAAGCGAAGATCGAATCGGAACTGAAGAAACTCGACGGCTGGAAGCTCGAGAGAGACTTCATCACGAAGACCTTCGAGTTCAAGACTTTCATGGCTGGAATCAAGTTCGTCGATGACGTGGCCCAGATAGCGGAGGAAGAAGAGCATCACCCCGACATACACATCAGATACACCACAATCAAGCTCTCGATTCAAACCCATAGCGAGGGTGGCGTAACGGAGTGGGACCTCGGGCTCGCCAGAAGAATAGAGAGCTTCCTCCATCAGAATCCGGTCACGATGCGCTAGAACTACCGGATGACCGACTAGACCCCGAAGTAGAGAGACGCATAGAGGACCGCAAAGTTTACCGCCGTGACCAGAACCCCGACCTTCAAGAAGTCGATGAAGCTAAGTTTCACTCCTCCGCGCTCCGCCTCCTCGATGATTATCAGGTTGCTGGCAGCCCCGAGTATCGTCAGGTTTCCGGCCAGCGTGCTCCCTCCTGCGAGTGCCGCCCAGGCGTAGACGTCCTGTGGCCCGTAGCTGAGGGACTTCATGATCGGCAGATAGAGGGCGACCATCGGGACGTTGCTGAGAACCTGGCTCAGGAGGAGCCCTGAGACGAGTATGGAGAAGAGTGAGGCGTGTGGGTCTCCCCTACCCAGCGCGGGGAGGTACTGCGCGACCGAGGCGATGATTCCGTTGTTGGAGAGCGACTGCATCAGGACGAAGAGGCCCGCGAAGAGGAGGAGGATGCCCCAGTCCATCGCCCGGAGTATCTCCCGTCCTCTGCCGCTGAGCAGAAGGAGGAGGGCCGCGCCCAGAAGGGAGACCTCGCTGATTCCGAAGGGTTGCTTGATTCCGAAGGCCTCGAGAATATTTACCGCCAGAATCAGCGCGAGAGTGAAGACGACGAGCGAGACCGAGAGCCTCGCAAGGCGCCTGTCAGTGGCGCGTCTGCCACCCTCCTCCAGCAGAGCGACGTTCTCGAACTTGCCCCCTGGCTTGTGAAACTCCTTCTTGAAGAGTACTCTTAACAGCAGGTAGGTGGCCCCCAGGTTCAGTAGGGTGGGGAGAAGCAGATACGAGGCGAAACCGATTACAGGGGCTGTAATCCCACTAGCGAGGGCAATGAGGAGGTTTTGCGGGTTTCCCATCGGCGTGACGACGCTCCCCGTTGTGACCGCGAAGGCGAGCGTTAGGAGGAGCGGCCTCGGCGAGATGTTCAGCCTCCTCGAGAGGGTAAGCATGATCGGTGTCCCCATAAGTGCAAGAGTGTCGTTCATCAGGAAGGCGGAACCAAAGGCGAAGCCGAAGAAGGTCAGGTAGATCACGTCCCCGGGTTTCTTCGCTCTTCGGAGGAGGGCTTTCGCGAAGCTCTCCAGGGCGCCGGAGATGTCGAGGCCTGTCACCAGGGTGAACATGCTGAAGAGGAAGGTAATCACGGGGAGGTTTACCGCCCGATAGGCGTCAACCACCCCGATTGAGCCAACGAAGACCATCGCGACCGCCCCCGCCAGCAGAATGGCCCATATCGGAAGCGTGAAGCCCTTCAGGTTCCTGAGGACAATGGCGCCGTAGGTGACGGCGAAGACAACTAGGGTGATGAGTTGCTGGAGTTCAGCCGACAAGTTGGTTTCAGCGTGTGTGCCTTCTCCGCGGGTTCGGGGCCACGGGACCCTCCCCCTTCGCCCCAAGAAAATCTTATATACAAACGGAAGTTGTATACCGGAAGGTGAATACGGATTATGTCAACAACGATGGCAATTCCAGCAGTCACATCTTCAGGTCAAACAGTTCTCATTCTCAAGGAAGGAAGCAGCCAGAATAGGGGAAAGGAAGCCCAGAGGAACAACATTGCGGCTGCGAAGCTCATCGCGGAGATAGTGAAGACATCCCTCGGACCGAGAGGGATGGACAAGATGCTCGTCGACTCCCTCGGCGACGTTACAATCACGAATGATGGTGCGACCATGCTCAAGGAGATAGATGTGCAGCATCCCGCAGCAAAGATGCTCGTCGAGGTCTCTAAGACGACAGATAACGAGGTCGGAGACGGCACAACCTCGGCAGTGGTGCTGGCAGGAGCGCTCCTCGAGAAAGCGGAAGAGCTTCTCGACAAGAACGTCCACTCGACAGTTATTGTGGACGGTTACATGAAAGCGGCCAAGAAAGCCGTCGCCGCCTTGCAGGAGGTGGCAGAGAAGATAACACCAGACAGCAGGGAGTGGCTCGTGAAGGTCGCCAGGACGAGCATGCAGACGAAGCTCGTCTCCAAGGAAGCACAGGACCTGGCGGAGCTCGTCGTCGACGCCGTACTGGCGGTCGCCGAGAAGCAGGACACCAAGTATGTTGTAGATATCGAAAATGTGAAGGTAGAGAAGAAACCTGGTGGGTCACTGGGCGACACCAAGCTCGTCCAGGGAATCGTCCTCGACAAGGAGGTCGTCCACTCGGGGATGCCAAAGCGCGTTGACAAGGCGAAGATAGCCCTCGTCAGCGCTCCATTCGAGATAGAGAAGACTGAGTTCGACGCGAAGCTGAACATCACCGACCCGTCCATGATGAAGAAGTTCCTCGACGAGGAGACGAAGATGCTGAAGGGGATGGTTGACAAGGTGACTTCGATTGGGGCGACGGTCGTCATCTGTCAGAAGGGAATCGACGACATCGCACAGCACTACCTGGCGAAGGCAAACGTTCTCGCCGTGAGACGGGCCAAGGAGTCCGACATGACCAAGCTCGCGAAGGCGACTGGCGCGCGGGTGGTGAACAACTTCGAGGACCTCTCGGAGAAGGACCTCGGTTATGCGGCGACGGTAGAGGAGCGGAAAGTAGAGGAGGACAAGTGGGTCTTCGTCGAAGGAGCGAAGAATCCCAAAGCCGTGACGCTCCTGATACGAGGCGGGACGCAACGCATAGTCGATGAGGCGGAGCGTTCGCTCCACGACGCGATCATGGTCACCAAGGACGTAATCGAGAAGCCGGCGGTCGTTGCGGGCGGCGGCGCCGCGGAGGCTGAGGCCGCATACCAGGTCCAGAAATGGGCAGAGAAGTTGTCGGGGAGGGAGCAGTTGGCGGCGCCGAAGTTTGCCGAAGCGCTCGAGACGATACCCGTCGCGCTCGCAGAGAACGCGGGGATGGACCCCATCGATGCCCAGGTTGAGTTCAGGGCGAAGCACGCCGAGGGTGGGAAGTGGTTCGGGATCGATGCCCACGAAGGGAAGATCAAGGACATGTATCTGAAGCAGGTCTTCGAGCCGCTGGCCGTCAAGGAGCAGATAATCAGGTCCGCGAGCGAGGTAGCGAGCATGATCCTCCGGATCGACGACGTAATCGCCGCAGGGAAGATGAAGGGCGGGCCACCGAAGGGCGGTGGTGGTGGCGGTGGAGAGGACGGCGGCGGCGGCGGCGAGTTCGACTAGAACCGTAGACAGCTAAACAGACAGAACTTTCACGAAGAACCGACGATGCCCCGAATTTCATCGCTATGAACTCAGCTAGATTACCCATTCTTCCCTTTTCACGTCTCGTCTCTCAAAACCTACTTTTGAAACGCCGTACTCGACTCCCCCATAAAGGGAGGCGTCGGCTCCCTCCCTGTAGAGCGCGTCGACGATTCTTCCCAGCGCGTCTCCCTTCATTATCCCGCTGCCGCTGTCACCGCCGACGACGATCAGATTGCCCTCTCTGAAGGCGTATGGCAGATAATCGACCGTGTTGTACGCGTAGAGACCCGCCCACATGCTTTCGGGTCTCGCGTTCCTGAACTGGGGGAAGTATGCCGCGAGGACGGGATGAACGCCTCTTTCGTAATAGCTCGGTTCAGCACGGTAGCTGTCGAGGTCCCGGTCAGGGATGTTGATGTAGGGGCGGTTGACCTCGTCCTCGCACGCTACCCAGAACTTTCTCTCCTCGCTGACTGGCTTGAAGTGGACGCCAGACTTGGGAAGAATCACGAGGGGTATCAGACCGAGGTTGTTGAATCCCCTCGTGTGGAGGAGGGAGAGCAGCGGTCCGTCGTTCTCGGCTGAAACGCTGAAGAGTTGTCTCTTCTTCGCCTTCACGTGACCATCTACACCTATCTGCTCGAGGAGTTCGTTATTCCATGCTCCACACGCCACCACCACCGACCTCGCCTCGATTTCGCCCGAGATGCCCCCCGCCACTCTGACACCCTTCACCTCTGCCTCTTGCCAGACGAACGGCTCTCCTTCGACACCTAGCTTTCGGGACGGGCCGAGGAGGAGACCTTCGACGTTCGTCTTGAATGCAATCTTTCCTCCCAGCCTCATGAATTCGTTCGCGTAGAAACGAACAAGCTTCTCTGGATCGAGCCTGCCGCACTTCGGCCCAAAGACGGCACCGCTAATGTCTTCAAGTCCCATGACGTTCGCCTCCTCGTCGTCTCGGTCAAGATTGGTGACGACTCCACCGACGAGCCTCCTCAATTCCTCTACGGAATATTCTTCGACCTCGATCCCGTTTCTCTTCATCCCCTGAACGTACTCCCCCGTCTTCGCGACCTGACTCTCGCTCAGCAGCCAGAGGTAGCCGATGAGCTGCAATCCGATGTCGAGCTTCAACTCGTTCTGGAGGTGGAGATAGAAGTCGATGGAGGTGTTCGCGAGAAGCTGGTTGTCGGAAGAGGTGAAGGTGTTCCTGAACATCGCGTTGCTCCGACCGGTGTTGCCCTGACCCGGGGCGCCGAACCTATCGAGTACCAGGACGCTCTTGGAGGGATTGTTAAGCTTCAAGTGGTAGGCGGAGGCGAGCCCCATGATTCCGGCCCCAACGACAACCAAGTCGTAAACAGGCAAGCAACGCTTCTACCTCCAATTATGATTTAATCGTTGGCTCCGGGATCGCTGCAAGGAGAGGAGACGACCGCCTAGCCCAGCTGCTCCACGAATTTCGTGGGAACCACTTCCATGGAGACACGCTCCTGCTTCCAGTAGTTGTTTCTCGCAGCCTTTCTTCCTTCCGCCTCACCCTGATACCTGACCGCGAGCCTCTCGATGTCTTTCAGTGGGTCCCGCTCCTTGGCGATTCTCGCCCTCCCCTCGACGAGAAGGTAGGAGTATCCCTCGTGGATGAGGAGAGCGACCCTTTCGTCCCTCAGCACGTTCTTCACCTTGACTCTGTCAAGACTCGTGTTGACGATGAACTTTCCATCGTCGTACGTGTACCAGATCGGAGTCGTGTGAGGGGATCCGTCTCTGTGTATTGTGGAGAGGGCGGCGAAGTGCTTTCCCATGACGAAATCGAGGCCCTTCCTCGAGAGTGGTTTCATGAATCCTGCCCCCTCACTAATTGATGAGCGTCGCTTTTCAGCTTCTCATCGCAACTTCTTCGCGTAAGAGGAGAGCATCTTCCGGTATGCGCTGCGAGGAGGGTAGCCGATGCTGCAGAGGTAGGTGGAGAACTTCACGCGCTTCTTCGGGTCCTTGATCCTCTTCTCTATCGACATTATCTCCTGCCCAACCACCGCGTAGGCGGTCGCGTATCCCGGGAAGATCCCCTCGTGGGCCGGGAAGAGCTGAAAGTAGAGGTTTGAGCGTGGCACCCCCGTGTACTCGTGGGCCCAGTCGAGGAATTCCAGGAGCCCCTGCTTCCCCGTGTTCAGCCTCACGTCGCCGACGACCCTGAGAAACCTGATTAGCCTCCATTTCCTGACGGCGAACTCCTCTTCCAGGTTCATCAGCTCGAGACCTCCGTACTTCTTCATCACCCCGACGTAGTCGCTCTCCGCCCTGGCGAGCCTCTTCTTCGTCTCGAGACTTCTGACTGCCTCCAGGAACTCCCTCTCCCTGTTGAACGAGAGACCCTCGGTGATGGGAACGCTGAGCAGCCCGGGAATGAGGTAGAGAGGGTTCAGCTCGCCAATGAAACCCAGGGCGCTGTTCGAGTGATTCACACAGTGGCCATACTCCTCGTGAACAAGCAGGTTCAGAAGAGCCGAGACTGACTTGTCCGGGTCGCGCTTGGGGTCGGTTGTCTGGAAGAAGAGCTGAAAGGGCCTCCTCGTGAAGGTATCGAAGAACTGCGCCGCCCCAGTCGGGATCACCCCGGTCAGGTAGCTCGGCGTTTCGATGAGCTTCGTCTTGTACTTCGGGTTTATCCTCACTATGTCAAGGTCAGCGAATCGCTGAACCACATTTCGAATCGTTCGAGTAACCTTCAGTAGCTCGCTGGGTTTCAGGTTGAGGCGTCCGTTCATCCTCTTCTCAACCTCCTCAGTCTCCGCCTCACAGGCGTACAACTTCGCGAGCTTCTCAGCGACTCCCCTAAATCTCGGGAGCTCTTCGTCGATCCAAGAGATTGCCTTCTTCTCAAGCTCCTCTGGCGTCTCGACGTAATCGAATCCCTTCGCCAGCGCCACGCCGTAGAAGTCCTTCCTTCCCAGCTCGAAGCCGTACCTTCTGAAGACGCTCTCCACCTCCTCAAAGGTGCCCTCACCAAACCCGTCGAGCTCGAAGAGTTTCACGAACTCGGCCGCCTTTGCCTTCAAGCTGTCGCACTCCCCCTTCAGCTCCTCCCCCACCTTCACAGTCGCCTTCACCGCATCGAGAATCTCGATGATTGCGCTCAACCTGTAGAGGCAGAGAGCCTTTACCCCCGTCGGGACCTCCCTCCCCTGGAAGCGCGCCCTGGTCGCATCTATCGCCTTAGAGGAGTAAGAGAGAAGAGATAACAGGTGACCCTCGTTCACCCCCTCCTTGGCCAAGTGGCTGAAGATGGTCCCGACGATGTCATCGAGAATCGGCTGTGGCTCGTCGAAGAGCAGCGCCACCTCGAGGGCGTCTAGAACCTTCTCCTGGAGTTCAGTCTTTGCCCTCTTCCTGAGTTCCCGGACCTTCCCAAGAGCACCCTGAATGTTCTCGGTAGAGGGGATGAAGAGCTTCCCGGCGTATTGGTTGAATCCCAGGAGAAAGGCCGCCGACGGATTGATGTCCTTGTATGTCTCTAGGATCTCGAGGTCGAGGAGGTCAGCATTCACGTATTCTGGCAAAGGAGCCGCACTTATATCATTGAAGTGCATCGAGGGGCTTGAACTTCTCTACCGTCTCCCGAAGCTCGGCGCGCAGGTGATCTCGCCACGCCGCGAATCTTCCCGGCGACTCCGGATACTCGAGGTTGTGGGTTACCAGGGTCTGACTCTTCTTCGCCGTGTATCTGAGACCTCTCGCAAGGTTGAGGTCGCCGAGCACCCTGAACCACATCGCGGGGTTGAAGAACTGCGTCCTGTTGAAGTCGGGGTGCTTCCTATCGGTTATCGCCTGGATGTCCTCCTCAGAGAGGAAGTGCTTCATGCCGTAGTTGATCTGCTCGTTCGTCAGGGTCTGGAGGTAGCGTCTGAGGACCTCAAAACTCGCCATCTGGAACCCGTGGGTCTTCACGTACTCGACGTTGTAACCCCAGAGGGACTCCTGCCCCGTGTCATTCGCCTCAAGAGCCGCCGCGACGACCTTCCCGAGGATCACGCTCGCATAGATCGAGGGACCGATTCCGCCGGCGTCGAGCGGCCTGGGAGCCAGGCGGCGTCTCCGACCACCGCAAAACCGTTGGCCACCATGCAGTCGTTCTGCCTCCTCACGGGGACCTGCCAGTTTCCCTTGGCGTTCTCCTCGTCCGCCTCGCCGTGGGCAAGCCTCGGGTTCTTGATCACTGGGTTCGCCTTGACGTACTCGTCAATCAGGTTCTGGAGGTTGTCCTGTTTGTTGAACCTCCTGTTTCTTCGGTCGAGCCCCGACTTCGAGACGCCCAGCCCGATATTGACCTTGTTCTGCCCCTTCGGAAATACCCAAGCGTACCCGGCTGCCGCGATGTACTGGTCGAGGTGGATGAGACAGTATTCAGGAGTGAAGTATGTCTCGTCCTCCGCCCCTCGGTCGAACTCCAGGATGTACCTTCCCGTCGCCTCGATGTCATCCATATCGATCTCCCGCTCGATGTAGCTCTCGATCGGGAGGAACCTCCTGAGAACTGACGACGAGCCGGTCGCGTCTATCACCGCTTTGGCGTTCGCCCTGAAAGGCTCGCCCTCGCTATCCCTCCCCGTGATCCCCGCGATGGATCCGTCTTCGGCGAGAAGGCGCTCCGCTGTTGCGCCCCACATGAACTCAACTCCGAGCTTCTGGGCATCCTTGACCTGGCGCCTCGGGGCCAGCTTCCTGTTCAGCAGATGCCCCTCGCCCTCGAAGAGGACCTTCGTCTTGTGGTCCGGCGAGTAGACGTAGATCCCCTTGACGTCGTGCTCCACCTCCGGCCTCCCGTACTGGATCCCAAGGTTGCTGGCGAGATAGCTGAGGCTATTCCGGCTCACCGCGTCGCCGCAGGTCCAGCCATTGCGGGTCTTCTTCCCCGGCTCGGCCGCCGGGTTTCTGTCAACCACAAGCACTCTCGCCCTCTGGTTGGAGTAGTGGGCGACCGAGGCGGCCGTGATCAGACCGGCCATCCCTCCCCCCGCGATGATCACGTCGTAGTCTGGATTCAATCACGGAAGCTATCGGGCTCCGCCTAAAAAACGCGTGGGTCAGGTCGCGGGGGCGACGAAGAGCTTAATTTCCAATTCGTTCAACGCTGGGTGATGAGCAAGATGCTTGACCTGGGTGAGAAGGCACCGTCCTTCACGAACCTCTTAGGAGCCGACGGGGCGCGATACTCCATCGCCTCATTCAATGACAAGCCGGTCTTGGTGGTCGTCTTCTCCTGCAACCACTGCCCTTACGTCAAGGCTTACGAGGATAGGATGGTCTCAATCCAGAGAGATTACGCCTCGAGAGGGTTGCAGCTCGTCGCGATTAACTCCAATGACGACAAGACCTACCCGGAGGACAGCTACCCCCAGATGGTCAAGAGGGCGAAGGAGAAGGGGTTCAACTTCCCCTACCTGAGAGATGAGGATCAGATCGTCGTCGGGGAGTACGGGGCAGTCTGCACGCCGCACGTCTTCGCCTTCGACAAGGCTCGGTTCCTCCGTTACAGAGGCAGGATCGACGACTCGCGAGACCCTTCGTGGGTGTCGAGCCACGACCTCCGAAATGCCCTTGATGACCTCCTCGCCGGGAGAGAAGTTCGTGTCCCTGATACTAGGCCGTTCGGGTGCAGCATAAAGTGGGCGGCGGACTAGCCGCCGGCCGGCTTACCCCTGTTCCCCGCTCGTGAAGATGGGCTCGTCGGCGTTGGAGGCGGGAACGTCGGGGAAAGTCTCGTTCACCCTCTTCTCCGCTATCGCCGAGGCCTCGGCCAGTATCTTCTGGGCATCCTCGTTTGGTTCGCCTAGTGAGAAGTTAGTCCCTGTGATCTCGCCGACGTCCACCATGATCGAGTTCAGCTGGGAACCTATCTCTCCCAGTGTGTCCTGGGCGTCAGGGACAGCCTCACCCAGCGTCCTCCTGACCGTCCGTACTACCCCGATGGCGGGCGCTATCGTCGCCGCGAAGTCTCCCAGCTCCGTCACTGTCTGGAGCCTTATCGATATCTGCTCGAGGGCAACCCTGGATTGAGTCACGATTTTCTTCATCTTCTTGACCTCCGAGAGCTCGTTAGAGTAGGCCTTGCTCGACTCCTGGTCGTGGACTTGGACGGAGTGAACCGTCTTCCTGAATATCATGCTCTCCCTCTGGTTCAGCCTGGCGAGGGCGGCGTCGAGCCTGTTCACCTCAGACTGAAGTTGCGCAGAG
>Ga0134076_10000538_pt1 | contig 10111 bp, 9 predicted proteins | sample 15_taG_12_FD_109979 | JGI IMG/M metagenome (GOLD analysis project Ga0134076, IMG submission 109979) | Grasslands soil microbial communities from the Angelo Coastal Reserve, California, USA - 15_D_Wat_40cm_5_0_1 metaG | ecosystem: Environmental > Terrestrial > Soil > Grasslands ... | reverse complement strand
TGAACCCCGTGGCGCCCGTGACGAGGACACGATCGTCGGGCTCGATGATGAAGTCGTCGTCCTCTCTGTGTGGGAGCACGCCGTGCCCATTCAGGGCTGTGGCCGTGGCGCTCACGCCGTGCTCCCCGCGTCGACGGTGAGGACGGTGCCGGTGATGCTCTTGGCCTTGGGGCCGAGGAGGAACTCCACGGCATCCGCGACGTCGTCGATCTCGGCGAATCGGCGCAGCGCGCTGCGCCGCGCGACGTGTTCCCGGCGATCGCCCTCGAGGCCCCGGGTCATGTCCGTTTCCAGGAATCCCGGCGCGACGGCGTTCACGTTGACCCCGCGCCGGCCGACCTCGCGCGCGAGCGATCGCGTGAACCCGATCATGGCCGCCTTCGTCGCGGCGTACACGGAGAGACCGCTGTACCCGGTGAAGCCGATGATCGACGAGACGTTGACGATGCGGCCGCCGCCGTCGGCCATCATGTGGCGAACCACGTACTTGGTGAGGACGATCGGGGAAAGCGTGTTCACGCGGATGAGGCGCTCGATCTGCGAGTTGTGCATGATCGCCAGGGCGCCGTCCGCGGCCGCCGCCGCGTTGTTGACGAGCCCATAGATGGGGCCGAAGTCCTTGTGGAGCTTCTTGACCAGCTCGGGGATATCGTCGATCTCCGCGAGATCGAACGGGATGAACTGGAGCGCCCCCGGACGGGCCTGGTCGATCTGTTCCATCGTGGCCGCGAGCTGCTCGTTCATGTGCCGCGCCACGGCCACGGCGCCGTAGCCCTCGGCGGTGAGGCGGCGGAGAATACCCAGGCCCAGACCGCGGCTGCCTCCCGTCACGACGACGTTACGCATGCTGGCGGATCAGCCTGCCGGCCGCGTCAGCGGACCCGGCTCGGATCGGCTTCACGGGAGTGTGCGGCCCTTTCATAGAACCTGATGAAGTCGCCGAGGGTCACGGGATAGGCGACGTCGTCGGAGTCCGTGAACGGGTCGAGGCCGAGCGTCTCTTCGAGGCGGGCGACGAGGATCGCGATCGCGAGCGAATCGAGCCCCGACTCCAGCAATATCAGGTCGTCGGTCAAGGGCGGTAGCGTCTTGTCTTCGTCCTCGGCAATCTGCTGGATCAGGGAAATCACCGTCGACTTGATGGCCATTCATTCCTCCCTATTCGAGTTCTCTGGCTTGAGGGGCGAGGACGAGCTGGCGCGGCAGGCGCTCCGCGCGGACCGGCGTCGACTCGAAGAATCGCTTCAGCCTCAGGAAGGGCTGCTCGAACCAGCGCCACGAGGCGGCGGCCAGGGCGTAGCTCGCCGCGAGCACGATCGCCAATGCCAGCGCGGGATGCCGGTCGAGGTGAAGCACCTGGGCCACGTCGACGGGAATCTTGTGCAGCAGGTAGAGGCCGTAGCTGATCGCGCCGGTGTACACGATGAAGCGGGTCGTCAGCGCCGCCTGGAGCCACCGCCGCGCGGAGAACAGCGCGAGATACACGAAGGCGGCCGAGGCCACGGAGGTCAGGGAGAAGACCAGCCACCGGGCGTGGAGCGTTTCGAGCGCGAAGGCGAGCGGCACCGCGACGACGAGCACCACCGCGGCCCATCGGACGTATCGCGACGGGCGAAAGCCGTCGGCGCGGACGACGACCGCGAGCAGCGCGCCGGCCATCAGGCCGTCCAGGCGGCAGAAGGTGTTCGGGTAGAGATCGACGCCGTACCGGGACAGACCGTAGCGCAGCACCGGCGACAGACAGATCACGACGATCGCGAGACGACGCAGTCGAGCCGTCGAGCAGTACCGGACGACCCAGGGCCAGACCAGGTAGAACTGCTCCTCGATGGCGAGCGACCAGGTGACGGCGAGCAGTCCCGTGGCCATGGTCAGATGCGGCACCAGGAAGTTCTGAAGGAACAGCGGGTAGGCCCACCAGGGCGACGACCTGTCGAAGATGGCCTGGGCCTCCGACGGACGCAGCGCCGGAACGACGACGAACATCAGGACGATCACCGAGTAATACAGGGGCCAGATCCTCAGGCACCGCCTCGCGTAGAAGTTCGTGAAGTAGCCGGGCGAGTGCTTCGTGTCGAGGAGGATCCCGGTGATCAGGAGTCCGGACAGGACGAAGAAGAGGTCGACGCCCATCCACCCGTTGGCGAACACCTGTTGCAGGTACAGCGACGGGTACTTCATGCTCGTGTTGTGCAGGAGCACGAGCAGGATGGCCACGCCGCGAACGGCGTCGAGCTGAGGGATCTTTCGTTGCACGATGCGCGCTCAGGTCTCGGGTGGCTCGCGTGGTATCCGAACCCCGTAATGCGTGGTCTTCAGGTTGCTCTCCACGATGCGCGCCGGGTTGCCGACCACGAGCGATCCCGCGGGGACATTGCGTGCGACGACGCTCGCCGCGGACACGATGCAGTTGTCCCCGATCGTCACTCCGGGCAGGATGATCGAGTGGGCGCCGATGAAGCAGTCGTTCCCGATGTACACGTCGCGATCGCGCTGGTTGACGTAGTCGTGAGCCAGGACGGCCGCGCCGAACGTCACCACGGTGTACTTCCCGATGTGGACGCCCCGCGGATTCGTCTTGTCGAGCTTCGCGCTCAGCGAGATCGCCGTCCCTTCTCCGATATCCATCCGCCAGACCCAGATGAAGTAGAGACGGCGCAGCTCCAGCACGAGGTCACGGAGCTTGTCGCGTATGCGGGATGCCAGGGGGACCGGCACGGACGTCACGCTCGGTCGCGACTGCCCCCCGCCCAGGACATCGATGCTCTCGGAACTCTGATGGCCGGCCATGGCTGTGCGGGCGCTAATCGGTGACGTACGGGTCCCTGACCGGGTTCATGCCGACCAGCGCGAGCAGCCGGCCCAGGTGATCGAAGAGGCTGACGAGGCATGCCATGAATCTATGGTGCCCGAGAACCAGCGCGAACGGCAGCAGCGCGGCGTAGGCGGGGACGGCGACGAGGGACTTGACGATATCCCGGGATCCGAAGCTCGGATCGAGCGGAGAGACCTTGCCGCGCAGCAGCGCTCGCCGCAACATGAACGTGCGTCGCCAGCGGACCGGCGGCACGACCTCGTACACCACCGCCTCGTTGCACCACACGAAGGCGTGCCCTCGCTCGATCATCCTCCGGAACAAATCCTGGTCTTCTCCCGTCAGGAACTCCGGTCTGAACACCGGGGCGCCGGCCGGCAGGATGCGTCGCCTCAGCAAGACGTTGTTGGTCCGTCCCATCCGCCAATCGATGGCGCGGCCGGTCGGGTACGTCGACCGCTGGTAGAAGCTGCCTTTGACGATCCACTTCGGTGGTTCCTCGTCGAAGTGCCGGTGCACGGGTCCGATCACACCGTCCACGCCGTATTCGTGACACGCCTCGAACAACGTCAGCAGCCACCGTGGGCTCGGAAATTCATCGTCGTCGATGAACGCGACGAAATCGCCGCTCGCGTGGGCGAGGGCCTCGTTCCGGGCCAGGGCGATGTTCTGGCGCGGCTCCACGCAGTACGTGATCGGCCGGCTCGACGTCGCCGCGAACTCGGCCACCAGCTCCCTGGCGGACTGCAGGTGGTCATTGTCGGCCACCACGACCGAATACGTGAACCGCCCACCCGTCTCCTGATCACGCAGACCCTCGAGCAGGCGTGTGAGCAGCCGGGCCCGCTTGTAGGTGCAGATGCAGACGGTGATGTGCTCGGCCACGATGGACGTCCCCCTCAGATCGGCACGCAGGCGTCAAGCGTGTCACGCAGGGCGACGTCGATCCGGCCGCGGGTCGCCTCGGTGGCCATCCCGCTGAAGCGCCGGGGCTCTCGCACCCGGTGGATCCGGAGGCGCAGGTCGGGCACGTGGTCGTCGGCGTCGACCGGTGCCGTGGCGCGCAGGCTGCCGCCGGCATCAAAGACCACCGCCCGCCGCTTGACGAACCACGCCACCGCCTGGGACGCCGTCGCGAACCAGGCGCCGGCACGCTTCAGGTCGTCGAGCAGCTCCACGTAACAGCCGCCCCACAGCCGCTCGGGCGCGAGGCTCCGATCGTGCCAGTTGACGGTCACGGCGCCTCCGAAACGGAGCGCGTTGTCGATGATGCCGCGCAGTCGCTGTCGGGCCTCCGCGGGGGAACAATGGAGATGGGCGGGATAGAAGAGCGCGGTGTCCATCACGTGCAGTGGGAGCTCGAGCAGACGTATCGCGTCGAGCGGCTTGAAGACCTGCGTGGTCCCGGCCCGATAGCCGACGGTGCCGTTGTAGCCGCTCGTCGAATCGTAGGCGAAGCCGGCCTTCTCGAGCGTCGCCGGCGAGTGTTCGTCGGCATAGAGCCAATGCATCCGGACCCCGACGCTCGCGCTTCCGGTGATTCGAGCGATCTCGTGGAGCTCGTCGCGCCCCTTCGAGCTGTCGCGCCACGCATCGATGCCGTGAACGCCGATCTCACAGCCCGCCGACGCCAATCGCGTGATCCGGTCCGCGATGTCACGCGCCCCGTACCGCGACGCCCGCCGCCCCGGGGCGCGACCCCGAGCGGTTCTTCCCGGGTCGCCCTCGAAGGGAATCACGAAGAAGGTCGAGCCCAGGCCCGCTTCGAGCTCGAGGTAACGGTCGAAGTCCCACCAGAAGTCCTTCGCGAGCCCCAGGTGAACCAGCGGCAGCCTGGCCGCGGCCGCCCAGTTGGTGAGCAGACGGCGCGCGGAGGCGCGCCCGGCGAAGACGTCGATCAGCGAGCCGACGAGGGCGCGGTAGAGGAAGCCCACCATGGTGTGGTCGAGCCGATGCCGGCGAATCGACGGATGATCGACATCGTGAGTCAGGCAGGCAATGAATCGACACCCGTCCGGGACCGGCGGGATCTCGACCAGCGGGGCCGCATACTCGATGACGAGATCCCGCAAGAGCTCGATGTGCATCTCCACGACCGGGATGTCGGCGTTCGCCGGCGGCTGACCCACGGTGAGGACCGTGCCGATCTCGCGAAACAGGTCATAGCCGATTCGCACCCGCACGGTGTCGCCGGACGGCAGCACGACGGCCGCCGGCTGCTGCGACGCTTCGTCGGTGAGGCTGAGCCGCTCGGACCGAAACGTGAGGCAGCTCCCGTAGATCGGGATCCGACGGCCCTTGTAGGACAGCATCGTGCTCGTGCGCCGTGACTCGACGGGTGTCTTCGCGTCGGCGTCGAACGCGACCTCGTCGCCGCCATAGACGAGCACGAGATCCGCGCGGACGTCGCCCAGGTGGTCCTCACCCGCACAGAGCACGACCTCGTAGCGGCGATCGGGCCGATACAGCTCCCACGGCGTCTTGAAGAGCTCGAAGAACTCGCGGACCACCCCGTGGTCGGCAGGATTCGCCATGACGCCGATCATCGTCGATCCCGAGTCATTGCGCGCGCAGCCATTCCTCGAAGAGCACGAGACTGAACAGGATCTTGTGGTTGTCGTGACGACCCGAGGCGTGCTGCTCGAACAGCTCGCGGACCACCGGCTGCCGGAGATACCGATAGATGTTGGACTGGGGATCCGTCAAGACATCGGCCATCCTGGTGTGGGCGGCGTCACGGAACCACCGGTCCACGACATTGACGGCGAACCCGCGCTTCGGCCGTTTCAGGACCGACGGCGGGAGGTGGCTCCGGCACACCTGCCGGTGCAGCCATTTCTGGGATCCGTTTCGGACCTTGAAGCTGGCCGACAGTCGTTCGACGTATTCGACGATCTCTCTGTCCAGATACGGGACGCGCAGCTCGAGACCGTGAGCCATGGAGAGCTTGTCGGCATACATCAGCAGCTCGTCCGGGAGCGTCGACCGGACCTCGAGGAACTGCAAACCGCCGAGCTCGTCGGTCTCGGTCAGGAGCTCCCTCAAATCCCCCCACGCCTCGAGAATTCTGTCGCCGGGGTCCGGGCCCAGCAGTCCGTCGTGAAACAGCTCGTCGATCGTGCTCCCCGGCAGGATGGACAAGACCCGCTGATATCGCTGCATGCGGTCGGGAGTGGCCAGCGCGTACACACCACGCTTCAGGGTTTCGTTTCTCGGCAGCGCGGTGATCGTGGAGGACACCGGGGTCCGTATCCAGCTCGGGAGCCGGGCCCACAGCGGCCGATAGCGAACGCCGAGGTGGCGACGATACCCGCCGAACAGCTCATCAGGCCCCTGGCCGACCAGCGCGACCTTGACGTCGCGGCGCGCCCGTTCGCAGACGAAATACATCGGCACGATCGAGGACGACGCGATCGGTTCTTCGAGGGCGGCGACGATCTTCGGCAGGGCTTCCTCGAAGGTCGAGCGGCTGATGGTGATGCTGGTGTGTCGGGCGCCGAGCGCGTGAGCCGTCGCCGCCGCATCGGCCAGCTCGTCATCGGCGAAGCTCGATCCGTAGCCCACCGTGTAGGTGGGCCAGGAGCTCCCGTTGAGGTTCATCAACGCGAGCAGCATTCCGGAATCGATGCCGCCGCTCAGGAGGAGGCCAACGGGCACATCGCTGATGAGCTGCCGGCGCACGGCATCTCGATAGAGGGTCAGGAGCTCTTCTCCGACCTCGTCGGCGCGCTTGGCCGAGGCGAAGGGTCGAGGCTTGAACCGGTACCACCGACTCACCTGGCACGAGCCGTTTTCGACCGTCAGCTTCGTTCCCGGCGCGAGCTTTCGGACGTCCTTGAAGAGCGTGTACGGCGAGGGCGTATAGCGGTAGCGAAGGAAGAGATTCAAACAGGTCGCGTCGATCTCGCGCCGAGCCGGCGTCGCGGCATGCAGGGCACGAATCTCGGAGCCGAAGTCCAGGCGCCCGCCGGCGATCCTGTAGTACAGGAGCTTGATCCCGAAGGGGTCCCGCGCGAGCACCAGCCGCCGCTTTCGGGCATCCCAGATCGCCAGGCCGAACATCCCGTTGAGGCGATTGAGGACGTCGTCGCCCCATTGCTTGTACCCGTGGACGATGACCTCGGTGTCCGACTTCGTCCGGAAGCTGTGGCCGTGATCCTCCAGCTCGCTTCTCAGCTCCTGGAAGTTGTAGATCTCGCCGTTGAAGACCACCCAGACCGACTCCTCGTGATCCGACATCGGCTGGTGGCCGCCGGCGAGATCAATGATGGAAAGACGCCGAAACCCGAGTCCGAGCGGGCCGGCCACATGGTAGCCCTCGTCGTCAGGACCGCGGTGAACGAGGGTCCTCGTCATCGCTTCGACGTCGTGACGCCGAACCGGCTCCTGCGTCGCAAAATTGTACTGCCCGCAGATCCCGCACATGGTTGCCGTTAGCCTCGGGTGTCCCGCGGCGACGTCATGGATATTCCGGCGAAGGGAACGGTCTCATGGCGCCGGGCCGCGCGATCGTGCGACGTCCGGAGGTCGTCGGAGAGGAGCACGCACAGACTGCGAAACATCTGCGCCTGCGCCCAGCGATGCATCGGCACACTGTCCCAGCCCAGGAGGAGCTGCCGCGTTCGGAAGGAGCCGTCGGGCTTCTGCCAGCGATCGAGCACATCGCGGAGGACCGTCGCCCGCACCGCGTCGAGCTCGGGAAAGCGCCCCCGCAGCAGCGTGGCGAGGTTGAGGCACTCGGCATAGTCATAGAGCTCGCGCCGATAGACGGTCAGGCGAGGCGCCCTGGCGAATGGCCTTGGCAGCCGCTGCTCGTCGAACAGGTGCCGGACGTAATAGGCGACGCCGCGCTCGATGGCCTCCGTACAGCGGGACGCCCCCGTGAGCGCCTCGATCTTCGCGAGGGCCTTGAGGACGAAGCACGTGTGGAAGTGGTCGACGAAGTCCCGCTCACCGTCGACGGAATAGCACCAGGAGCCATCGGAGTTCTGCGCGTCGAGGACGAAATTCAGGTTCCGATCAGCGGCCTCGAGGTACGCGGCCTCCGCGAAATCGACGCCGGCCTGCGTGAGGAGGAAGGCTCGGTACGCGCTCGCGTTGACGACGCCGCCCCCGTCCTCCGGGCTCGGCGTATACGTGCAGCTCGCCGCGCGCGGAGAGGTCGCGATCTCGCGGTAATCGACGAGCGCGTGCTGCGCGATCGATCGCATCCCCTGCCGCCAGCGCTCGTCGCCGTCGACCGCATGGACGTCCCGGCGCGCCTCGTAGACGTAGGCCAGGGTCGTGATGAGCGGCGTTCCGCGCTCGATGGTCCCCTGTCGCGTCTCCCAGTCGAACGGGTAGCCCCAGCCGTCACGCTCGGATCCAGGGCAGCGTGTCTGGTCGAGCACCTCGAGGAAGTGAACCGCGCGGCGGTGGTACCGCGGCTCTCGGAGCACCCGCGAGAGAGCGGCGAAGCCCATCGCATAGTGCGCATCCGCGATGGGAAACCGTTGCGGGATCCAGAAGAGCCGGCGCGCTCCCGGCACGAACGCCTCGCAGAGGACCATCGGCGCCACCGCGAGCGCTCCCAGGCGCGGCTTCCGGTAATAGAGCCGCTTGGCGCCCCGCCCCAGCCGCCCCGCGAAGAAGCTCTGATGATCGTAGGATGTCTCGCCATAGCGCTCGAGCCACGCCACGAACCGCTGCACGGCCGCGCGGACCCCGTCGAACGGCAGGCGTTGCATCGTGCCGGGCACGGCGGTCTGCTTCATCGTTCGGCCTCGCTCGGCGTGACCCGGAACGTGTCGATGCGCTTGAACGTCCGGGCGGCCCGCACGATGGCTCTCAACTTTTCCATCTGCTCCTTGCGATGAAACCGCATGAGATCGTCCGACACGGCGCGGTCGATCCGGCGCAGGCTCGCCCAGACGTAGCCCGCGCCCACCGCGAGGCCTCCGACGATGTAGGGGCGCTTGAACATCCGGTAGAGGGCCCGGCAGAGCTCCCACAGGGGGTGCCCGCCCAGGTAATAATCCTTCTCGCCGTACGAGAACGCCGAGCGAAGCCTGCCGCGTTCCGCCGTCCCCAGGTGCCGATGATGGAAGAACGACTTCTCCCGGAACGAGCGCGTTCTCCAGCCCATCATCCGGCCGGTGGTGACGGCGATCCAGTCGATGCCGCCCGCGGGATTCGGGATGTAGCCTCCTATCTCCTCGAAGCACCGGCGCCGAAAGAGCTGACAGCCGCCGGGCACGTGGGTCTCCCCTTCGAAGCCGTCGCTCCCGGAGTTGTAGCCGTCCTCCTCGAAGATCGTGCCCGCGACTCCGAGACGAGCATCGTCTCGGAACTGGCTGAGGAGGAACTCACAGTAGTCGTGGTCGAACGAGATATCGGCGTCCAGGTTGCCGATGACCTCGTACGCCAGGGGCTTGACTCGCTGGTAGCCCGCGTTGAAGGCGTACACCTTGCCCGCAAAGCTGCGCTGGCCGTGCGGTGGCATCTGGAGCATCTCGATCCAGGGGTACCGTGCGACCCGCCGCCTCACCACCTCGGCTGTACCGTCGGTGGAGCCATCGTCCACGATGACCCATCGGATCGGGAGGACGGTCTGCCGAGTCACGGCCTCGATCGTCTTCTCGATGAAGGCTTCTTCGTTCCGAGCGGGCGTGATCAGGACGTACGGCGGATGGGAGCGCGACTGATCCATGGTCTCTCGTTCGCGGCGGTGTCGCCGGCCTCAGCGGCTCACCAGGTCGGCCGCGAGATTCACGAGCGTCTGTCGTTCCGCCCGCCATGCGTGCGCGCGATAGACGTCCTGTCCTCGCCCGGCGATCTCGGCCGCCTCCGCGGGGTGGAAGAACACATATTCGATTTTCTGCGCGAGGTCGGCGACGTCCCCGAGCTCGAAGAAGATCAGCGACTCTTCGTCGAAGTAGTCTCGGATGCCACCCGCCCGCGGCGCGATCACGGGCTTGCCCACGGCGAGGTATTCGAAGATGCGGGTCGGCGTATTGATCTCCGTGAACACGCTTCGCTGATTCGGAATGACCCCCACGTCACAGTCTTCGATCGCCCCGACGATATCCTCGAGTCGGATCGGCCCGAGATACTGCACGGCGCTGGTGAGGCCCTGGGCGCGAACGGACTGCATCACCCGCTCGAGAAACGGGCTCGACGGCCCGTAGATCCGGAGCTCGGCGCTCGGCACCGAGCGTCGCACCCGCGCGAGCGCATCGACGGCGAGCTGCAGGCCGTTTCGTTCGACGAGAGACCCGTGATACATGATCACGAACGGCTGGCCCGGAGCGCGCGGCG
>Ga0134076_10000535_pt1 | contig 10132 bp, 7 predicted proteins | sample 15_taG_12_FD_109979 | JGI IMG/M metagenome (GOLD analysis project Ga0134076, IMG submission 109979) | Grasslands soil microbial communities from the Angelo Coastal Reserve, California, USA - 15_D_Wat_40cm_5_0_1 metaG | ecosystem: Environmental > Terrestrial > Soil > Grasslands ... | reverse complement strand
GACGCGGTACGCCACGCAATTCCTCGCCAGGCAGCTCGACGAGGCGCGCGGCAAGCTCGAGGAGTCCGAGGGCAAGCTCACGAGGTTTCTGAACGGCCACGACATCCTCTTCGTCACGGCCGACCGCGGCGGCCAGCAGCAGGACCTCGTGACCCAGCAGCTCGCCCTGCTCTCCGACGCGCTGCTCAAGGCGCGCGGCGAGCGCATCGCGAAGGAGAGCCTCATGACGCTGGCCACCACGAGCAGCACCGACGCGCTGCCCGCCGTGCTGCAGAGCGCCGTGATCGGCGGCCGCAAGCAGGAGCTCGCGACGCTCGAATCCGAGTATCGCAGGCTCGCGCAGACGTTCAAGGCGGACTATCCCCGCATGCAGCAGCTCGCCGAGAAGATCACAGAGACACGGCAGCAGGTGCGCGTGGAGATCGAGCGCGTGGTGGCCGCGCTCCACACCGACTACCAGGCGGCGTTGCGGACGGAGCGTGAGCTCGAGGTGGCGCTCACCCAGCAGCGCCAGCTGGCCCGGGGTCTCAGCGACAACATGGCCGAGTACAGCCTGTTGCGCCGGGAAGTGGACACGAACCGTGAGCTGTTCGCCTCCCTGCTCGGCAGGCTGCGCGAGACGCAGATCTCCGCCGCGCTGTTCACCTCGAACATCTCGGTGGTCGACCGGGCCGAGATTCCGAGCGCGCCGTACAAGCCGAACAGGGCGCACAGCATCCTGATCGCGTGCGTGGCCGGCCTCCTCGGCGGCGTCGCGCTGGCCTTCCTGTTCGAGTACCTGGACACGAACATCAAGGACGCCAAGGAAGTCGAGTCGGTCCTGCGCGTCCCCGCCCTGGGGCTGGTGCCGTCGCGTCGGGCGCTCGCGGGACGGCGGGCGCGGCGGATGCTCGGCGCCACCGACGGCGCGCCGTTCGCGCTCCTCGCCCACTCGGAGATCGCGTCGGTCTTCTCCGAGGCCTTCCGAAATCTCCGCACCAGCCTGCTCTACTCGACGCCGGACCATCCACCGAAGACAATCCTCGTCACCTCACCGAATCCCGAGGACGGTAAGACGTCGCTGGTGACGAACCTGGCCATCACGCTGGCGCAGCTGGGGTCGGGCGAAATCCTCGTGATCGATGGTGACATGCGCCGGCCGAACCTGCACGACATCCTCGCCGTCCCCAAGGCTCCCGGCCTGTCGACGTACCTGACGGGGCAGGCCGAGCTCGCGGACGTCGTCGTCCCGAGCCGGATCCCGAACCTGTCGGTCATCCCCGCCGGCCGTGTCCCCGTGAATCCCTCGGAGCTCCTCGCCTCCGCCCGGTTCAAGCAGGCGCTCGAGACCCTGGGCCAACGGTTCGCCTACATCATCATCGACACGGGGCCGCTGTTCGGCGTGAGCGACGGCATGATTCTGGCCGGTCAGGTCGAGGGCGTGGTGCTCGTCCTCCGGCAGGGGCGCGCGAGTCGCGATGCGGCCCAGCGCGCGATCCGGAGCCTCATGTCAGTGCGTGCGAGGTTGCTCGGCGTCATCCTCAACGACGTGGAGATCGGTAGCTCGCGGTACTACGGCTACTACGAGTATTACAGCAACGGCGGCAGCAACGGTCACGCCTCGAGCGGCGAGGGAGAGCGTAACGGGACAGGGGCGGAGCCGGCCGTGGACGACGCCCCGCGTGTGAGTTGAAGAATCAGCGGATCTTCATTCGTCTCGAGTCGCGACGTCGTCGAGCCCTCGCGGTCGGCCTGACGCTCGTCGCGGCCGCGGCGCTGGCGGGCGTGATCGTCCAGCCGGTCGTCGCCGACCGCCTCGCCACGAACGCCGTGACCATGGCCGACCGGGAACGGGCGACGGCCTGCGATCCGACCGACCCTGCCCTGCATCTCTGGCTGGCCCGGGCGTACGAAAGGGAAGGCGACGTCGAACACGCGCGGTCGCATTTCGACGAGGCCCTTCGCCTCCGTCCGACGGACGGCTACGCCGTCATGCAGGTGGCGGTGCTGGCCGAGCGTCGTCACGACACCCAGGCGGCGCGCGCCGTCATGCGCCAGGCCCTGGCACTCGACCCTCACAACGTCGCAATCCGCTGGGACGCCGCGCTCCTCGCGCTGCGTCTGAACGATCGCGACCAGGCGCTCGAACACCTTCGCTACGTGCTCGCCGTCGATCCGGCGCAGCGCGACGCCGCCTTCCAGCTGGGCCGGGCGCTGCTGAAACCGAAGGAGGACCCGCAGGCGCTCCTGCCCTCCGAGCCGGAGGGGGTGATCGGGATCCTGGTCGCGGCGCTCGAGCACGACGACCTTGCGCTCGCGACCGTGGCGTGGGCCAGAGGGCAGTCGCTCGCGGCGACCGTGCCCGCCCACATCGGCCGTCGGTACCTGCAGCACCTTCTCGACAGTGGCCGCGGCCTCGCCGCCCACGGCGTGTGGACGACGCTGGTGCGCGGTTTTGAGGACGACGGCAACGCGGTGTGGAACGGCAGCTTCGAAGCGGATCGACTGCTCGGCTGGGGCTTCGACTGGCGGATCCAGCGTGTCTGGGGCGTCGACGTCGCCCTCGATCCGTTCGTGGCCTCGGCGGGGCGGCGCTCCCTGCGGCTGACGTTCAACAGCTTCCCGACGCTCGACTTCGGCGGCGTCACGCAGCTCGTCGCGGTGGAGCCGGGGCGCGAGTATCGTCTGCAGGCGCGCGCGAAGGCGGCCGCGTTCGAGACCCGATCGGGCGTGAAGCTCGAGATCGTCCGGCCCGGAGACAAGGTCGCGCTGGCGGAAACCAACACGGTCGCGGGGACGACGGACTGGACCCCCCTCACCGCGCGCATCCGCGTCCCCGATGACGTCAGCCTCGTCATGCTCCGCGTCCGCCGGGAGCGAACGGTCTCGCCCGAAGGCAATCTGGGCGGCAAGGTCTGGATCGACGACGTGAGCCTGCGATGACCCTGACGCGGTCCGAGCGTCTCATCGAGGCCGGCACCCTCTTCCTCGTCGTGTTCACGCCACTGGCCTTCGGCACGACGGAGCTTTGGTCGGAGGCCGTCGCCGAGGTGCTGATTCTCGGGCTGGTGCTCGTCTACGTGCTCACGAACGTCCGAAACTGGGAGATCCGTGTGGAGCTGCCGCCGGGCTGGGTTCCGGCGATGCTCTTTCTCGCGCTGGCGGCCCTCCAGGTGCTCGCCGGCTGGTCGGCGGATGCGCACGAGACCCGGCGCTATCTCCTCAAACTCGGCGGCGCCGCCGCGTTCTTCCTCGTCTGCTTCAACACCTACCGCACCCGAGAGCAGGTCGGCCGCGCGATCTGGACGATGCTGGCGACGGGGACGCTCATCTCCATCGTCGGCATCATCCAGCGCGTCGGCGGCAACGAGCGCCTCTACGGCATCGGCCCCCGCATCGAGTACGGCGCGCCGTTCGGCCCCTACGTCAACCGCGCGCATTTCGCGGGCCTCATGGTCGTCATCGTGCCCGCGGCGCTGGTGTTCGTGCTGACGGGGACGCGCGAGCGTCGCCGCCGCGCGCTGTTCCGCACGTGGCGTGACCGATTCCGGGACTGGAACTCGAGCGCCGGCGGCGCGCGGAGCCTCGTTCCGCTGGGCATCGTCGTCATGAGTGCCGCGGCGTTCACGAGCGGCTCGCGCGGCGGAATGATCGCGCTCCTCGTCGCGCTGCCCGCGATGGGCGTCGGCGTGCTGACCGGCCGCCGCTCGTGGAGCAACCGGGTGGCCCGGGTGCTGCTGGCGCTCGGCCTGATCATCCTGACCGCGGGGTGGATCGCGGGCGACGTCGTGTACGGCGCCGCCGAACGTCTGGCCCAAGAGCTCGGCCGGCCGCAGGAGAGCATTCGGGTCGCGCTCTGGGCGGACGCGTTGCAGCTCTGGCGCGCCGCGCCGCTCCTCGGCTCCGGGCTGGGGACGTTCGGCGTCGCCTTCCCCCGCTACCGCACCATCCAGGGCCCGCGCGCGTTCTCGCACGCGGAAAGCGACTGGATCCAGCTGCTGACCGACACGGGCGTGCTCGGACTGGCCATGGCCCTGCTCGCGGTCGTCGCCCTCGGCATCGCGCTTCGGCGGAGCTATCGCACCACGCAGAGCCGCTGGGCGAAGGCGCTGACGCTGGCCGGCCTCGTCGCGCTCGCCGGCACGGTCGTTCAGGCCATGGGCAACTTCAGCCTGCCGGTGATGTCGAATCTCATCTACGTGGCATTGGTAGTGGCGCTGGCGTTCCAGGCCGCTCGGGAGAGGCCATGAGAGTCCTTTTCGTCTGCACCCGGAACGTCGCGCGAAGTCCGATGGCGGAGTCCCTGCTGGACGAGATGGTTCGTCGGCAGGGTCACCACGCGGCGCGCTCGGTGGGCACGGCGCCGGACGCGAGTCGCCGCCTGACGACTCGTGATCTGGCATGGGCCGACGTCGTCGCCGTCATGGAACACACGCATCGCGCGCTGATCGAGGCGTACTGGCCGCATCACGCCGCCAAGGTCGTGGTGCTCGACGTGGCGGACGACTACGACCCCGAGGAGCCCGAGCTTCGCCTGGTGCTCGCGCCGAAGATCCGCGAGCTGATCGAGAGCGCCGAGGTCCGGCGCGCGAGCGGCAGGGCCGTCCGATGACCGCCGTGGCCGACCGTCCGTCGCTGTTCAAGAGCGTCGCGCGATCGGTCCTGCCGCGACCCGCGCGAAATTGGCTGAGGAGTCCCGTGGAATCGCTCCACTATGTGTACGACGAGGGACTCTTCTCCCTCGGCGTCGTGCGGCAGCTCGAGATTCGGCCCGGGTGGCGGCTCAGCGCACACCCCGGGGCGTTCCGCATGGCCTTCTGGGCACAGGTCCACGATTCCGAGCAGGTGGGCGAGTTCGACCGGTTCGTCTCGACGTGCCGGACGGACATGGTCTTGTTCGACATCGGCGCTCACTTCGGGCTCTTCTCCCTCGCCGCGCTCCACTATGCTCCCTCGGCCTTCTGCGTCGCGGTCGAGCCTTCGCGGCTCGCCGCCAGAATGCTGCGTCTGCACGCGACGCTGAACTATCCCGAGCGACGGCTCCTGATCCGGCGCGCAGCCGCCGGCGCGTCCGTCGGCACCGCGCGCATGGTGGACGCCGGCATTCAGAGCCGCGGCTATTTCATCACGGCAGAGGGCTACCGCCGGACCGGGGACGTGACGCTCGTGCCCGCAGTGACCGTCGACGCGCTGGCCGCGGAGTACGGCGTGAGCCCCACGCATCTGAAGATCGACGTGGAGGGAGATGAGGCGGGCGTGTTGGCCGGGGCGACCCGAGCCTTGCGCGCTCACGGAGCGCGCCGCCCCATCGTGTTCCTCGAGCTGCACAACGAGATCATCCGGGCGCGTGGTGACATGCCCGGGCGCGCGCTCGACATTCTCACGGCGTGCGGTTACCGCATCGAGGCGCCGAGCGGGGCGCCGCTGTCCGTCCACGACGCCGTGAGGCCGGCGGTGACGCGACTCGTCGCGTTGCCGCGCGAGTAGATGCGAATCGCGTACCTGTCCGCGTCCGGCGGGTCCGGTGGCGCCGAGCGCTGCCTCATGGACCTCCTCGCCGTCGTTCGTCAATTCGAGCCGTCCTGGCGTCTTCACGTGATCGTCCCCGCCGATGGACCGCTGCCCGTGCGCGCTCGGAATCTCGGCGTCGACGTCAGGGTGCTCCCGTTTCCCGCCTCGCTGGCGCGTGTCGGCGACGCGCGCGCACGACTCGGCTGGCCGATCGCCGGGCGGCTGACGGCCGCGGCGTTCCCGGCCGTCCCCTACGCCCGCGCGCTGGGCCGGTGTCTGGAGGACATTCGTCCGGATCTCGTGCACAGCAACGGGATCAAGACCCATGTGCTGTCCATTGGCGCCCCGCGCCGTGTGCCCGTGCTCTGGCATTTGCACGATTACATCAGCACGCGGCCGGTCAGTCGTCTGCTGCTGCCGCTCCTGCGCACACGATGCACGGCGGCCGTCGCCAACTCGTCGGCCGTCGCCGCGGACGCCGAGCGAACGCTCGGCGGGGCCGTCCCGGTGCATTGCGTACCCAACGGCATCGATCTCGACGAGTTCTGCCCACCGGGCGCCTCCCTCGACCTCGACGCGGTGTCGGGGCTGCCGCCGGTCGGTCCGGACGTCGTGCGGATCGGCCTGATCGCCACGCTGGCGTTCTGGAAGGGCCACGACGTCTTTTTGCGCGCCCTCCGAGCGCTGTCCCGGCACGCCATGTTCCGCGCCTACGTCATCGGCGGGCCGATGTACGACACGGCCGGCAGTCAGGTCTCGCTCGATGACGTGCGGCGCACGATCGCCGAGCTCGGACTCGAGCGCCACGTCGGCTTGACGGGATTCGTGGACCGTCCGGCGACCGCGATGCGCGCGCTGGACGTCGTCGTCCATGCCAGCACGCGCCCGGAGCCGTTCGGTCTCGTCGTCGCCGAGGCGATGGCCTGCGGTCGTGCCGTGATCGCCAGCCGGCAGAGCGGTGCCGCGGAATTCGTGCGGGACGGCGACGACGTGATTCTGTCCGAATCGAACGTCGAGGATCTGACCCGGTCGCTGCGACGCGTGGTGGCCGACGCAGATCTGCGGGCGCGGCTCGGCGGGCACGCGCGCGCGACGGCGTTGAAGTACTTCGACCGGCAGCGCATGGGCGGCGAGATCATCTCCGTCTATCGCGATGTCGTCAGGGCGAACACGTGATGCGGACGCTGCAGATCTACAGCGGCAACCTCTACGGCGGCGTCGAGAGGACGATCACGACCATCGCGACGACGCCCGGCCATTTCCAGCGCGAGTTCGCCCTCTGCTTCGACGGGCGCCTGCGGACGGAGCTCCGCGCCCTCGGTGTGCAGGTCCATGACCTCGGTCGCGTGCGGGGACGCCGGCCCTGGACGGTCGCCCGAGCGCGCCGCGCGCTGCGTACCGTGCTCGAACGCCGTGCCTTCGACGTCGCGATCTGCCACTCGGCCTGGTCGCAGGCCATCTTCGGCCCGATCGTCCGCCGCGCCGGGTTGCCGCTGGTCTTCTGGCTCCACGACGTCGCGACCGGACGTCACTGGCTCGAGCGCTGGGCGCGGCTCACACGACCCGACCTGGTCATCTGCAACAGCCGCTTCACCGCCCGCTCGGTGGCGTCCCTCTATCCGAACGTGCGCACCGAGATCGTGCGGCCTCCCGTGGTCACGGGGCCCGACGGCCTCGTGGCCGGGCGCGCCGACGTTCGGCGCACCGTCGGCGCCGGCGATGACGTCGTGGTCATCGTCCAGGTGGCCAGGCTCGAATCGCTCAAAGGGCATGACGCACACCTCGAGGCGCTCGCGCTCCTGAAGGACGTCGCGCCGCCGTGGCAGTGCTGGATGGTCGGCGGCGCCCAGCGGCCTCACGAGGCGCGCTACCTCCAAGCCTTGCGGCGCAAGGCGACGGCGCTCGGCATCGCGGACCGTGTGAAGTTCCTCGGGCAGCGCTCCGACGTGCCGGCGTTGCTGAGCGCCGCCGACATCTACTGCCAGCCGAATGTGCGGCCTGACGCATTCGGCATCGCGTTCGTCGAGGCGCTCGCGGCTGGGCTGCCGGTCGTGACGACGGCGCTCGGGGGCGCGCTCGAGATCGTCGACGAGACGTGCGGATCGCTCGTGCCCCCCGCAAGACGAGAGGCGCTGGCGTCGGCGTTGCGTCGCCTCATCGTCGATCCGGGGCTGCGAGCGACGCTGGGCTCGGCGGGGCCGGCCCGCGCGCGTCGGTTGTGCGATGCCAACAGGCAGATGGACTGGCTCGACTCGGTGCTCGGGTCCATGGCGCCGGCGCCCGCCGTGGAGGCCTTGGCATGACGACGGCGGCGCGCGTCGTCGGCTCCATGCGCGGCGACATGACTCCGCGCTCGGCGTCCGTGGCGTGGGTGATGGGGTTCGTGCTGACGATGTTCGCCTGCCAGACCATGATCGCCTTCGGGCCCTTCCCGGCCCTCCGGACGTGGCTGCGGGTCACGGTCTACGCGATCAGTCTCGTGCTCATGATCATCGTCCGCGGAGGCGGGCGGCGACACCCGGCCGTGCTGCCGGCAACGCTCGTGCTGCTGATCCTCGGCGTCGAGTTGTTCCATCCCGACACGAGCGGCTACCTCCCGGGAGTGGTGCACGCGGGACTCTACTTCGCCATCCTCGCACCGCTGTTCTGGGCGCCGCGACTGCACATCGACGCGCAGGCGCTCAAGCGTCTGTTCGTCGTGATCTGGGCCTTTCACTCGCTGAGCGCTACGCTCGGTGTCCTGCAAGTGCAGTTTCCGGGCACGTTCGATCCGAACGTATCGGCAGTCATCGACCCCGACGTCGTCAGCAGCTCGGTCATCACGAACGCCCGTGGGGACGTGGTGTACCGCGCGATGGGCGTCAGCGACATTCCCGGCGCCGCGGGCGTGTCCGGTCTCTATGCCGTCGCCCTCGGCACCGCGCTCTTCGTGGCCGATCGCCGCGGGCTCGTCCGAGCGCTGTGTGTCGCGAGCATGACCCTGTCGCTCACGTCCATCTATCTCGCGCAACTGCGGTCGACGCTCGTCATCGCCGGCGTGATCGTGGGCGGATTCATGCTCTGTCTCGTGCTGCGGCGGGGCCGGCGCGCGCTGCTGACCCTCGCCATCGTCGCCCTCACGCTGCTGGCGAGCATGAACATCGCGGTGCTCGTTGGCGGGATCGAGGTGTTCGACCGCATCGCCACCCTGGTCGAGGAGCGTCCGCAGACCGTCTACTACGCCAATCGCGGGCGGTTCCTCGAGCAGACGTTCACGGAAGACCTGCCCGAGCATCCGCTCGGCGCCGGATTGGCCCGATGGGGGATGGCGAATCATTACTTCGGCGGCGCGAGCGCGACCGCGTCGTCACCACCCTTGTGGGTCGAGATCCAGTGGACGGGCTGGCTCTACGATGGCGGCGCTCCGTTGATGCTGGCGTACGCGTCGGCGGTCGCGGTGGCCATCGTCGTCGCCGGAAAACTGCGCCGGAGGGCTCCCCGCTCCTCGCCGATGTTCGTCTGGGCCTCGCTCGTCCTCGCGTACGACCTCGGGGCCCTGGCCCTGACGTTTTCATACCCACTCTTCATCGGCGAGTTTGGCCTGCAATTCTGGCTGCTCAACGGCGCCCTGTTCGCTGGGGCGTCTCGGGAGCTTTCCGAGTCGCGCGCCACCGCGACGGTCGGCGTCCCGTGGCGGCGAGTGAGCGGTTCCGTCCCCATTGCGCGCGGTGAGGCATGACGCTCGGAGGCGCGAAGACGTTGATCCTCGTCAATGCGCCTCCTGCGAGCGCGTTGGCGGAGCGGGCCGCCTGGATCGCGGAGGCGGACGGGAGCGCGACCATCGTTCACCGGGATGGGCGTCGACTGCACACGATCGTCAAGTTCGCGCTCGCCGTCCTGCGGCGTCGCGCGATGCGCGTCTATCTCGTGGATTGCGCCGTCGCCACGGTGCTGGCGGGGTTGGCCGCGCGGTTGACGTGTCGGGCGCGCGTGGTGCTCGACACCGGCGACGCGACGGCGGCGCTGGTGCGGTCGTCGGGAAGCGGCGGCAGACTCGGGGTTCTGCTCGGCACCCTCATCGAACGCCTGGCCTATCGCCTGGCGACGACGATCGTCGTCCGCTCACACGGCCTCGCCACACGGGTAAGGGAGATGTCGGGACGGGAGAGCGTGGTGATCCCCGACGGCTTCGACCCGAAGTTCGCGGGTGTCCGCGACGGGGAGTATCTGCGGCGGCGCTGGGGGATCGCCGGCGAGAGCATCACCATCGGCGTGCTGGGGACGGCGCGCTGGAACGCGCGCCTGCAATGGTGCTATGGCCGCGACGTGATCGAAGCCCTCGCTCGCGCGAGGCGGCCGGATGTCGTCGGGGTGCTCCTCGTCGTGGGCGACGGGGTATCGCACCTTCGCGCGCTCGCCCTTCGACGCGGCGTGAGCGATCGCGTCCGCTTCATCGAGCCCGCGTATGGGGCCCAGGCGTGGGACCAGCTCGCCGCGCTCGACGTCGCACTCTCGACCCAGACCAATGACGCCGTCGGGCAGGCGCGGACGACGGGGAAGCTCGTGCAGTACATCGCCGCCGGCAAATACGTGCTGGCGAGCCGCGTCGGCACGGCGGCGGAGGTGCTTCCGCCGGACATGCTGCTGGACTACCACGGCGCGT
>Ga0134076_10000531_pt1 | contig 10158 bp, 11 predicted proteins | sample 15_taG_12_FD_109979 | JGI IMG/M metagenome (GOLD analysis project Ga0134076, IMG submission 109979) | Grasslands soil microbial communities from the Angelo Coastal Reserve, California, USA - 15_D_Wat_40cm_5_0_1 metaG | ecosystem: Environmental > Terrestrial > Soil > Grasslands ... | reverse complement strand
GGCGTATCGTGCTCGGCGGTGAGGAGAGCGCCGGACTTTCCATCCGAGGGCACGTTCCGGAAAAAGACGGGATCCTGGCGTGTCTGCTCATCGCTGAAATGGTGGCAAGCCGCGGTAAATCGTTGAGACAGCAATTAACGGATCTTTTTTCGAAAGTGGGAGAAGTATATAATCGCCGTTTGACTGTCAAGCTCGATCCGGCGATCAGCGCCCGCGTGAAACAAAAGATCGCGTCGGATGTTCATGAGTTTCACGGCCGGCGTGTCGTTCAACAGAATCGGGTGGATGGTTTGAAGCTTTTGTTCGACGACGGGAGTTGGGTGCTGATGCGAGAGTCGGGTACCGAGCCGGTGGTACGCTACTACGCGGAGTCCACATCCCAAGCAGATCTGGACAAACTTTTAGAATACGGGAAACAGTGGATCATAGAAACTTGATGCAAGACGTCAGTGTCCGAATTGCAGTGGCTGTGTTTGGCCTGCTTACCATCGCCATACTTTTGCTGGCTGTCTTCAATGAAAAAGGAGCTCTTCAGGTCCACACCCAGGCGAAGAAGCTCGGCGCCATCGAATCCGAAATCAGAAGACTCGACAGCGAAAACCAACAGCTAACTACCGAAATCCAGGCGTTGCGCACTGATCCAACAGCTATTGAAAAACTCGCCCGCGAGGAACTGAAGCTGGTTAAACCCGGCGAAGTCGTTCTCGTCATTCCGGAAAATTAGGAAGAGCCACAAAGAGGCACAGCATTCACAAAATTATTTTTGTGTCTTTTTATGCACCTTTGTGGCCGATCCCTTCTCTCTTATGCCCAGTTGGGATCACCGGGCTTTTCGGATCCGGCGAGCCAAGCCTTGCCTTCCGCATAAAGCTTCTCGACGGATGCTCCTTTCAATCCGGGCAGACCTTTCCTGACGGGAAAACCGATTTTCGATTGCAAATAAGCAAGGTGACGATACCCTTCTGGAAAACTGTCGAGCACGGTCTGATCAAGCTTGAGAGTGGCTGACGGATCGACAGGGTCCATGCGGTCCTTCTCATAGATGGGTTGGCGGCGACGAACGACCCATCGTCCTTGATACTTTTGAACGAAGTCGTACATCCGGCCGGTGCACAACACGTCGACGAGAACGCCCTCAACGATGGCGCGCTGGCTGATGGTCATTTTGGTTTGCGCGATTGCGCGGTCACCGGCGATGTCGCAACTGAACCCGCCGTAGAAGTGCAGAATGTTGACGCCTTTGTTGAAGCCCTCGCGGCTGACTTCAATGAATTGTTCAGCGGGTCCCTGAAACCATGTGGCGTTCATCCAGCCGTCGGGGTGCCAGACCGTTTTGAACCGCTGCCAATCGCCGGCGTCACGCCACAGAATCCAGTTATCGATAGTTTCGCGGATTGCGAGTTTCTCAGCCATTACTTGGTCCATTGTGTTCTCCTTGAAAAATGGAAGGCTGAAATTCTATCGCGTTTACGCTGCCATTTGCGTCTTCAGGCCCGCTTTCCTGTCATGCAATAATCGTTTACGAACGATTCCGTTGAACTTCGGCGTCATTTCCAGTGTCATCAGCAGGCCACTCACCATGCGATGATCCTTCTTCAATATAGTCGTCGCCCGCATGGCCCGCTTTTTCAGAACCGGAACCAAGGGAACGAGCGCAATCCCGCCCGCGATCGCGCTCCCAATGAGCCCCCACTTTAGGACACCTGAATTTCTCCCTCTTCCGAACAACTGTACCTCCGCAGATGCCAAGTACAGTTTTTCTGCCGTTGACGATGCTCGGTTCGGGCTTATAATTGAGTATCGCGGGGTGGAGCAGTGGTAGCTCGTTGGGCTCATAACCCAAAGGTCGGAGGTTCAAATCCTTCCCCCGCAATCAGGGCCGGTGAATAACCGGCCTTTTTTCTTGAACTTCCCAAACGTCCATTCATTTTGGTGTCCAATAACGATGCGATTGTTGTCCACCAACCTGGCCACCAAATGACCACCAGCCACCGTAACCATTTCATCATGCACAAAAAACGTTGGCCTAAAAGCTTAAAAGCCTTCACGACACGAGAACCTCCCGCTTGTTCATCTCTGAACTTGCAAATGCTAGAATCGAGGTTGTCGGAGGTCTGACATGCCGGTGATCATTCCTGATGAAACGTTGAAACAAGCAGGTCTAAGTGAGGACGAAGCACGCGTCGAGATCGCGTGCCGATTGTATGACGCCGATAAGCTTCATTTGTGGCCAGCTGCGCAATTGGCAGGCTTGAGTCGAGACGAATTTGAATCAGCGTTGGTATCACGCGGCATCCCCGTACACCGCATCGACGAAGAGTATCTGAAACACGAATTGGCCATGAGTCGTCAACCGTAGAATTCCGGTCGAACGATGAGCATCGTCGTTAGTGACACCTCTCCCATTCGTGCTTTCCACTTTCTCAGACAGATCTCCTTATTACAGAGACTCTTCGGGGCCGTCATTATCCCACCTGCGGTAGCCAATGAATTGATTCACCCAGCACACCCATTCGAACCGCTCGATTTATCGGTCATACCGTTCGTAGAAGTTCGTGCTCCGCACGATCAGCAGCGTGTCGCACACTATGCAAACTCACTCGATATCGGAGAAGCCGAGGCGATCACCCTGGCAGCTGAACTGGGCGCGCTGTTGCTTATCGACGAGATCGATGGTCGTGCCGCGGCGGCGGCAGCCGGAATTCCATTCGTTGGCGTGCTTGGCGTTCTTGCGAGAGCGAAACGGGAACACCTCATTGATGAAGTGCGCCCACTGATCGACCGGTTGCGAACAGAACTTAGATTCCGCATAGCCGAGAAGCTCTACAAGGAATTTCTGGAGGCTAATGGCGCGTCCTTTCGGGCACGCACGCTTCGGCAGAGCAGCGCGCTGTGTTCCTTCGCAAACTCGCGGGAAGCGGTCGTTCGGAGGATCGACAGCTTGTTCTCGCTGCCTTGGATGCGATGCTCGAGTGCAACCACTTCACATCTAGTTACGGATTTGAATTCGGAGCTCGGAAACGCGACTACGGATTTCATCCGCGAAATCGCACAGAACAGTTTAACTGGTTTAGATCGGTTCTTTCGTTATGTATGGATCTCTCTGCTCTTCCAGCCTTTCGACGGGATGTTCGTTCCATGCTGGCTTCTCAGTTCCGCTTTCTTGTCGGTTCCGTCCCACTCGATGACTTAATTGTAGTGGCGGAGAAATTCGCCTCGGATGGCGGTTGGCCTGAAGGCTGGGCGGGAGTTCGCGGCGCTGTGCGAGAAGCTCGACAGGCTAATGAGAAGGACGCGGTTGCGAAACTGGAAACGCTTGAAGTGAAATTGAAACCGGGATCACTTTCTGATCGGATCGCCAGTTATGTTCTGCCGCCGGAATGGGGCACGTTGGATGTTGCCGAGATCGATCTTGGCGATGAGAAGAAATATGAAGCGCCGACTAAGCAAGTCGAGAAGATATGCGAAGGCATTGGCGGCGAACTCGCGCATGACCTCGATGCGCTCGCCGTCCACCTTCCTCAAATGTTGCTTTCACCATCGTCGCGCGTTTTTATCGTGGCGGGGGCTATTGGACGCGACACGGATGATCCGCAGCGAGCTTGGGAGATTATCTGCAAAGAAGTGCTCGCTCCTGCTCACAACGAGAAGATCTTCACTTTTCCCGGTGCTTTCCTAGCGGGCTTGCAGGGGAAGAACCATAAGCTGGTTGAGAAGTGGCTCGATGACGCACTTGCTTCGCAGTCGTTGTGCCGATTCTTGATAAATATGCAGATTTCAGTCGGCATCGATGCACGCGGATGCGAGCGTCTCATTGAGGTTGCAAAGCTCTCCACCGTTTCGACACATATGTTTGGGAATCTTTCTCACGGACGAGCGACTCAACACCTTACCGGCGCTGATCTCATGCGCCTCTTGCTTGCCATTGCGGAACGTCCGGACGGTTTGGAGACGGCGATCGACATCTTTCACATTCGCATCTTTTCACTTATTTCTGATAAGAAAACGATCGACCATACTGACCGGCAAATTGCCCGCACACTGCTTGCGAGAGTTGATGTCGAAAGACACAACCGACACGAGACACATGATCTTGTGGAGATAACCAGAACGTGTCTAGTTCCGCCCGAAGACAATTCCATTGCCAGACAACTCTGTGAACGTTTGCGCGATGCCATCAGACACGGCAACGTGTGGGTGCATGACTACCATGAACTGGTTGCAGTGCTGGGTATCTTCTTTCCAAGGATTGTCCTTGAGGTTCTCGTTGAACAAAGCGATGGGGAACGTTATAGCAGCGTGTTCGAAAATCTGGGTGAACGGCAAGCATCTCCGTTGCGAACGATTAATGGCGCATTTTTGCTGGATTGGGCTCACGAAAAGCCACAAAGTCGATTCGCCCGACTGGCCGAGGTCATTACGCCTTGGGAGGATAAAGAGATCGAGCGTGACAACGCAGCTTCCACATGCGTTGCCTGGACGACAACCGCGATGCGGTTAATGAATGAGGCGCCGGACCCAGGCGAAATTGTGCAGATATTCCGCTATCGGCTTCATCCGTCAGGTTGGAGCGGCTCACTCGCCGATATCCTAACGCGCCGAGTGCCTTTGCTCGAATACCTGACGAATGATCCCAACCAGCGCATCGCGAAGTCGGCACAGGAAGCTGTCGCATCATTGAAACAGGAAATCGACGCCGAGCGAGAACGTGAAAGACAGCGTCACCGAACCGAAAACGAGCGATTCGAATGGTGAAATGTCAGAGCCGCGATGACGAGATGGATCACTTGTCCCTTCCAACCCCCGGTATCGACATCCTTATATGGGCGCGGCGTTTGCAATTAATCTGCTTCCCCGCGGTAACCTCTAGCTAGGTGTGTGGCGCCACTCGGGCGAATTTTTAAACTTAGAACTGCCCAGAACTCCTCAAAGAGAAGGGACATTGGTTGACGAGGCAGACGGGTCGGCAGCTCACCTGGCGCCGCGCGGCAGCGGCCTGGGCGCCGGCTATACCTAATGCCCGGCGGTCAATTCCGCCGTACCGATGGTGTTAGAATCCCTTGCAGCAGAAACTGGAGGGACTATGAGAAATATTCCTGCGTCGATTTTCTTCGTGATTGTTGGCGTCCTGGTAGTTTCACTTCCTCTGTTGGCACATCACGGCAACGCGGCGTTTGATTCGACGAGCGTGACTGTCAAGGGAACCGTGACGGACTGGACATGGGGCAATCCTCATTGTTTCGTAATGTTCGATGTTAAAGACCAGCAGGGCAACATCGTGCATTGGGTCGCCGAGACCAGCAACCCGTCCGACATGGTCGATCGCGGCTGGACAAAGGGGTCCCTGAAGCCGGGGTATGAAGTCACGGTGACGCTGCTGCCCGTCAAGAGCGGAAAACCCATCGGCCGTGTTCAACGGATCGTGCTCGCCGACGGCAAGGTGTTGAGTACTACGCTTCCACCGGCACCGAAACCGAACGAATAATCCAACAACGGAGGTAGTGATGTTGAAGCGTTTCGTACTTTCGACGATCGCATTGGCAGCAGTGTTGGCGATCCCAGTTCATGGGCGTGCTCAAACCGCCCAGCCTGCGCCCGCTCCACGCCGAGATATTTCCGGCATCTGGACCCCCGCCAACGGCCCCGGCGATGGAATCGGCGGAACTGGCGCAAAGAACATGCCGGAGGACGGCAAGCCCGAACATCAGTTGCCCTACACCCCTCTGGGATTGGAAACCTTAGCCAAGCACAAGCCTGGCAATGGAGCACGAATGGTTCACCCTTCGGAGATCAATGATCCCGAGGTCATCTCCTGTGAGCCCCAGGGAATGCCGCGCCAGAACCTTTATGAATTGCGGACGACGCAGATTCTTCAGACTCCGGTGTCAGTCGTCATCCTGTACCAATTCGACAAAATCTGGCGCGTCATCTGGGCCGACGGGCGGGAGCTCGAAAAAGAGCACCCGGAACCCAGGTGGTTCGGTTACTCCGTGGGTAAGTGGGAGGATGATTACACGTTTGTCGTAACGACGAATGGAACGGATGAAAGAACCTGGCTCGACAAAGCCGGCCGTCCCCACAGCGAAGACCTGGTTATTACGGAGCGATTCCACCGCGTGAGCCGGGACAGGCTGGAGTTGACCATGATCATCGACGATCCAAAGATGTATACCAAGACCTGGGTTGCCCTCGAGAAGTTTCCGTTCAAGTTGATGCCGCCGACAACCGACGTCAGAGAAATGATGTGCTCAAACGAAGAGTTCAAGGCATATCACAAGGCAATGGAGTTCCTCGATCCGGACGCCAAATAGATGCGCCGCCTACTCAGTGCCGTGATAACCGCGGCGGTGTGCCTGCTGGGTGCTACGGCCGTGCGCGGCCAGGCTGAGAAACCGCTGATGGCGGAGCAGGTGTTCAAGAACGTGCAGGTCCTCAAGGGAATTCCAGTAAGGGAATTCATGGACACGATGGGTTTCTTTTCCGCCGCCACGGGCATGAATTGTACTCAGTGTCATGTTGACGAAAGCGGGGGCAACTGGGCCCGCTATGCCGATGACACCGAGCTGAAGCGGACGACGCGCCGCATGATCGGGATGGTTGACAACATCAACCAGTCCTGGTTTCGGGGAAGACGCGTCGTCACCTGCTACTCCTGCCATCGTGGCGGCGCAAAGCCCCTGGTGATTCCGGATCTTACTGAGCAGTACTCCGAGCCGGTTTTGAGAGTCCCCGACGAAATTCTCCGCGACTTCGATGGCGTACCTTCCGCCGCTCAAATCCTCGACAAGTATGTCCAGGCGATAGGCGGCATGCAGCAGCTCTCCGGCCTCACCAGCTATGTTGCCAAAGGAGACTTCGAGGGATACGACGACTTCGACAAATACCCGGTGGAAATCTATGCAAAAGCTCCGGGCCAGCGCACCACGATCAGTCATGGCGTCTACGGAGACACGACAACAATGTACGATGGCCGCAATGGCTGGGTCGCGGCGCCTGAGGCCGTCACGCCTGTTTCCGTACTTCCGGTGACGGGAGGCGATCTGGAGGGTGCCAGGGTAGAGGCGGAGCTCGCCTTTCCTGGGCGGCTCAAGCAGATGCTCACTGAATGGCGCGTCGGTGCGCCGTTTACGATCGACGATCGCGAAGTCTATATCGTTCAGGGAAGACTGGCGCCGGGCGGTCTGCCCGTCAAGCTATTCTTCGACCGGCAGAGCGGTCTGCTCGTGCGCCTGGTATTATGCAGACACCGCGGTCGGCCGAATCCCTACGCAGGTCGACTATGAGGATTACCGCGACGTCGCAGGAATCAAGATGCCCTTCAAGCTTACCAGGACGTGGACCGACGGCCGGTCGATCATCGAGCTTCGCTCCGTGGAGTTGAACGTTCCCATCGACGCGGCGAAGTTCGCCAAGCCGGCGCCACCCTTACCGCCATCAAAATAGTATGAAGATCAGTTAAAGAGGCCTGCTCCGCGAAGGCCGCGGAAGACGTTGCCATTTCGCGAGATTAGCTCGATTCCGAAACGGCTCTATCCCGCACATTGGGTTCAAGGTCCAACTTGCATTCAGTGACTCTCAGCCCAATCAGTCTTGCCATTGAAGATGATCGGACCGCCCTTCGCCCCATTCAGTCGCAATTGTTCCGCTGGCTTATCGAGCGCGCGATTCATCAAGTCCGTGAAGGCTTGCACCGAACACGGCCAGGAGAAAGAGGGATCGCATGGTTTCGGGAGTTTATCAAACACGAAGACACGAAGACACAGAGACACAAGGCATAGAGAAAACGCGCATAAATGGATTGTGGGTTTAACGAGTCGTGAGTAAAGTGCATTCCTGTAAAGAAGAACTCACGGTCCTCGCGCACCGTTTGGAATTTAAGGAGGGATTTATGTTTGTGATTGCCTTTGTCCTTCTGATGCTGTTGTCGGCCTGTTCCGCTACTGCACCGTCAGGACGGGATGCCGCACGCGCGTTAATCGATGAATCCGCCGCGGCCATGGGTGGATGGGCTGCGATGGACGCCGTGAAAGTACAGCAGATCATCACGGCTGGTGGGGATTTCGAGCCGATGCAAGCCGTAAAGCCAAATGGCGAACCGCGCGTGATCAATCGATTCAGCCAGGGCATCATCTACGACTTCGAAAATAAACGGATGCGGCTCACCACGGATTCCATTCGGGAATATCCAAATACGCAACCCGTGAAGTTCATCGAAGTCATCGAGGGTGACACCGGAATGCTCGAAACCCCGGACGCGAATGGTAAAGCTGTGCAGGAGCGTTTGCACCCCAGCCGTCTCGCGACACGGCTTCGTGATATGCGGCGGCTTCCTATTCGTTTGTTGTATACAGCCAAGGCCGCCCCGGAACTCACGCGGATCGAGGACAAGAAGGAAGGCAACGCCACCATTCATGTCATCCGTTACAAGGATGGCAATCAGCCTGTCGATGTGCACTTCAGCAGTTTCAACAAACTGCCGGTGCGGGTGATCTACACGGAAGACGATCCGATTTATGGCGACACGTTGAACGAGCTCGCCTTCACAGACTGGCGAGAATATAGCGGTGTGCGGCTTCCGCAAACCACGGCGGTCTTTCTGAACGGCAATAAAGTCCGGGAAGAGAGCGCGCGGAACATCATTAACAATCCGAGAATTGATGCAGCCGGTTTAGTCGTTGCCGAGGAGATCAAGAAGCAAACGGCCGTCGGCGAACCGATCGTCTCACAGTGGCCGCTCCGCCGCGTGGTGATGGGAGTCGGCTACCAGGATTTCGGGCGCGAGCAGAAAGTGGATTTCGTAGAAGTGGCCAAGGGCGTCTACCAGATCAAAGGAAGCACACATCACAGCCTGGCAGTCGAGATGAAGGATCACATCATTGTTGTCGAGGCTCCGCTTTTCGAGGAACGGTCTGTAGCCGTCATGAAAGCTGTCGAAGCCAAAATTCCGGGCAAGCCGATAAAGTACCTCGTCATGACTCATTTTCACATCGACCATTCGGGAGGAATTCGAGCCTATGCTGCCAAAGGCGCCACTCTTTTGGCACAGGAAGAAAATCTGACATTCGTACGGACTGTATTAGCCCGCCCGAAAACGATTCAACCGGACTCCCTGGCAAGGGCCGGTAGCGTAACACCTAATGTCGAGACCGTGAAAGGTGTTAAATCGCTCACCGACGGCGAACGCACGATTGAACTGCGCGAAATCCCGAACCCCCACTCCACTGGTATGCTTGTGGCCTACCTGCCTAAGGAGAAGGTCTTATTCGTGAGCGATCTGTTTACTCCCGGAACTCCGGTTGACAGCTCTAACACGAATGGCATTGAGAACGCCGCCGCGCTGTACACGGCAGTAACAGGCGCAAACCTCGAAGTGGACCGCATCGTTGGCGGCCACGGAGATGTCGCGCCGCTTCGCGATCTGGCGAAGGTCGCAGCAATTCGGGGACAATGAGGCCGCAGAGGGGACAGTGAGCAATTTCTTGCTGCTCAGAATTTGCTCACTATCCCCTTTTGGGCAATTTCAGGAAATCCGATGGTGCGAGTGCGCGGGGTGTGAATCGTGCCTGCCGGACGGCCCCCTTAAAGTAGTACATGCCGTTGATTCGCACGCTAACGGAAGATCCTCAGTTTGCCTGTAAGCTTCTGATTGAAAACGGAGGAAGAGGGATTCGAACCTCCGGTACGGTTCCCCGTACAGCGGTTTTCAAGCCCAAAAATAACACCCACATAAACCCACGCAAACCCACAAAAACCAATAACGACGCGGGTTTCAGCACTTTCGCTTTAGGCTGGTTTCGGTTCTTTTCGGCTGAAGTTCGAGCACAGAACCAGCACAGCCTATATATAAGGATGGACAGTCTTTCCGTGGGCTGGACGGCCTCCTGTTGTCGGAAAGACCTGTGCCGTTTCTCGAGATCCAACCCAATGGGCTTCAACCCAATGTGCCGTTTTTGTGCTCGGGGACGCCCGCCAGTCAGGCACTTCAAACACCCCGCACATTGGGTTGAGCTCAGTGTGCTGGTTCTTTCGACGGTTCTCCGAGCGTTGTCCCGTCGGGCGACAGGACATCTCGACTTGATTTTCGATCAACTCGCGCCGCCCTCTCAATCGGGAGTTGATTACGATCAGGACGTTAGGTTTTTCTGAATACGCCAGTTG
>Ga0134076_10000520_pt1 | contig 10208 bp, 9 predicted proteins | sample 15_taG_12_FD_109979 | JGI IMG/M metagenome (GOLD analysis project Ga0134076, IMG submission 109979) | Grasslands soil microbial communities from the Angelo Coastal Reserve, California, USA - 15_D_Wat_40cm_5_0_1 metaG | ecosystem: Environmental > Terrestrial > Soil > Grasslands ... | reverse complement strand
TTGTTCTTGCTCCTCCGGAAATTCTGACGTCTTTTCTTCCAGCGGCGTCCTTGGCCTTTTCGAGAACCTCTTGAATCGGTTCATCGATGAAATGGAAAATGTCCCCCCCGCTTCTCTTCCAGGACGGGCGCACATGGTGGGTCATGACGAAGACTGGAGCGGCATGGAAAGTGTCGACTGGCCAGCTTTGCTCTCCCTCGTCGAACATTCGACGACCCATTATGTTGGCGCCGATTCTCCGGAATGTTTGCCCAATCAGGTCGTTGTCTGGGCCGGTCTTGCCGTCATTCCCGATTCTCAAGTGCTGCCTGAAAGCCTTCTGCTCAAACATCCAATCATGGATTCGAAGACCGCTATCCCCAAGAGGATTCTTAGGTCCACCACTAGGACCCGCGATGAAACCATCGAGCGTCATGCCCACGTCAAAGAAGACCTTGCCCATGAGCTGAGGCCTTGCGTGGGTTCCTTATTTGGGAAGATAGACCTTACGGGAGTCTCTTCAGATAAGAGCTAGTGTTAACAAGAGCTACCTGAACCAAACGGTTCCAGGCGGAAACGGTTGTGGCGTCTCGCGTTCAAGAGCTTGAAGCGCAGAAAGGCCCGCACAGCTCTCACAATTCTCGGCATCACGGTCATCGTCATGCTATCCCTTCTCTTTCTCTCAGTGGGATACTCTACTGAGAACAAGGTGATTCCGAGCTTCCAGAAGCTGAACATCGACCTGGTCGTGCTACAGCAGACTGCGCTTGCTGCCCCGTACAGCTCGATAAACGAGAGCGTGGCCTGGGAGATCCAGTCGTATCCGGAAGTCTCCGCGGTCTACCCATACATCATACAAGTGCTAACTCTGATACAGGGTCCCAGCCGTAACCAGTCTGTAGTCATCAACGCGCTTCTACCCTCGCACGTCGTCGATTTCTATCGAGTAGAACCAGTTTCAGGTAGCTACATCACTGATACCACAAATGACTCCATCGCGGTTGGGGTTCAAGCCGCCAAAGTGCTCGGCCTCAAAGCAGGCGATACTGCAACCTTCGGCTCCTCCTCTACCAACCAGATCAATCTCAAAGTGGCTGGGATCTTCACGACCTTCGGGACCGTGGATGATTACGACATCAACATGGCCCTTCCGCTCGCTCAGAAACTCTTCGACAAAGAGAGTCGGGTTTCAGCTGTTATTCTGAAACTCTATGACAAGGCGAAGGCTGATGAAATCAAGAATCGCATAGAAGCAGCCCATCCAGATCTCGTGGTGAAGACCTCGGACCAATATGTAGCCGACTTCAGTGCACCAATACGGGTCCTGCAAGGAAGCATCACGCTAATTTCAGGTCTGGCAGTGGCAGCGGGCGTTTTCGGAGTCTCCAACACGATGCTGATGGCGGTGGTGGAGCGAAGGAGAGAGATCGGGATAATGAGGGCTATCGGGACCGGGACTGGCCAGATCCTCGCGACCTTTCTTCAGGAATCGCTCGTCCTTGGAGTGGTGGGAGGCTCAGCAGGAATCCTGCTCGGAATTATCGCCTCCAACATCCTCACCATACCGTCGTTAATCGGAATCACAATAACTTTGGATGTCCCAATCCACCTCGTAGTGGAGGCGTTAGGAATAGCCCTTGGAACAGCTCTGCTTGGAGGCATCTACCCTGCTCTGAGGGCGGCGAGACTGCGCGTAGCCGACGCGCTACACGTCTCCTAGCTTCGAAAGGCTATTAATCACCCGGGGTCCGGGGGGCGCGCGACCAATTATGGCGGAAAGATGGAAAGTTATCGGTGACTGGCAGAACACGTGCAGCTGCGATCCCGGCTGTCCGTGTCTCTTCTGGTCCGACCCGACAACAGGCCAGTGCGAGGCTATCGACTCGTTCCACTTCCGGACAGGAAACTATGGAAAAACAAGTCTCAACGGTCTCAACGTGGTCATGGCATCCCGTGCGCCAGGCAATTTCTGGAAGGGCAATTGGAGTGCCGCAGCCTACTTCGACGAGAAAGCAACTGTGAAACAGCGAGAGGCTCTGGAGATGATCATGAGCGGCAAAGTAGGCGGAGTCACGGCAGTCATCGCTGGAATGATCTCTAACAACTGGGGGACAAAATATGCACGGATCGAAGTCGACATGAAAAAGCGCGAAGTCAAGATCCCAGGAGTGCTAGAGTCTATTCTGGAACCGAATGTTGGCGGCGACAAGAAGAAGCCAATCACTGTCGGGAACCATCCGTTTGCCCCGGCCTTTGGACCAATGTCGATGGGCAAGAGCAAAGCGAACAAGTACACTGACTTTGGCCAATCATGGAACCATCCGGGCAAAGACGGCAACTGGGCCACTTTCACGATGAAAGGGCCCTAACCACTCTTTTTCATGAGGACCAACCGAACAAACAAACTCTTTCGCGATTTGACTTGACGCAGAACAGTAGATCGGCCGGTTCTTTCCAGTTCTTCCGGACGCTGCCAGCGTCAGCGTATGCCTTCGCAGGTTCACTTGGGATATTATCAGTCCTGGCCTGGATCGTGGTCGCTGGGGCGAATATGCCTATGGCGGGCAGTTTGGATATTGTCGCTTTGTTGCTGTTCACTCTGATATGGGGCGTGGGAATGGTGGCGATGATGTTTCCATCTCTGGTGCTAATGATCTACAGCGTCGCGATTTCGGCCCGAAAATCTCTTGAGGATTCGAAGAGGTCTTCCAGCTCCGTACGGTTGCTGGTTTCTCTGCGGTCGGGTTTGTTCGTCATGGGTTACGTCGCTATTTGGACACTGGTTGGACTGGTCTTCTATGTCGCAGTTGGTGGTTTGACTCTGGTCGGAGTGGACGCCGGGCTTGGCTCGTTCGGATTCTGGGCTGGCATAGCGCTACTCGTAGTTGGCGTATATCAGTTTACGAGGTTCAAGCAACGGGCTCTCATGAAGTGTCGTAGTCCGATGAGTTTCATTATGACGCGATGGAGGAGTGGGAACGGAGGGGCCGGTTTGATGGGAGCGGACTATGGAATGTTTTGCACGAAGTGTTGCTGGGTCTTGATGGCTGGATTATTGGTGGTGGGAGCGATGAGCTTACCTTTGATGGGCGTGTTTACAATCATTATCTTTGCAGAGAAGATTGCTCCATTCGGCGGAATAATATCTAGAATCATTGGGGGAGGATTCGTCGCAGCCGGCCTCTTGCTTGTCATCTAAGGTTCAGATCGTATCCCGGGGAATCTTCTGGGGTGATGCTCTGGCTAGTGGGACGACGGTCTAGCTGATGACTTTCTTGAACAGATAGAGGGTTGTTCCTATCGTTACAACGCCTATGAGGGCGATTACCCCGTAGGCGGTGAGTATTGTCGCCGCGGGATTACTGACCCAGCCGTTCAACATTGTCGAGCGAATTGCGTCAACGGTGATGCTTATCGGATTGAACTGAGATACGGTCCTCATCCAAGCTGGCAGGCGTTCAGCGGGTACGAGAGCGGTGCTCATGAATAGTAATGGAAACGTCAATGTGCCGGCTATTCCAAAGACCGTCTCTGCACTTTTGGTCTTCAAGCCTATCGAGAGGGATATTCCTGACCAGGCGAGTCCGAAGAATGCGATGGTTGCCAGCATGAGTAGGTATCCGGGGACTCCGGTATCGGGGTAGGCGCCTAACAGGAACGCCAGGAAGAATATGATTGATGACTGGACAACCATACGGAACATGTCGGTCGAGATTCTGCCTAGCAAGATGGCTGTTCTGCTGACTGGGGTTGCGAGCATCTTTACGAGAAATCCGGATCTCAGGTCGTCTACCATCGACGTTCCGGACTGGAATGCACTCGAGAATCCGTTCTGGAGCACGATGCCTGCAACAGCAAACTTGGTGTAGTCGCCCTTCGCCGCCGCCGGGAGAAAAGCTCCGAAGCTGGAAAACAGCTGAGTGAAAAGCACAATGAAGATTACAGGCTGAAACAGCGAGAAGAAGAGAAGGATTGGGTTGCGCAGAAGTTTCTTGAGAGATCGCACAAACAGGTGGCGTGTGTCAGACAATACCTTGAACCCACCTTGGGCAGGTTGCTGGATGTTGGCCTGCGGCGCGCTCGTGACAACTCTTTCAGGCTCATCAAGAATCACTGAGCCCGAACTCGCTCTCCTGTAAACAAGGAAGGCTGCACCCATTGCAAGGATTGCCAGGACTCCAATTTGGAGACCGAGCAAGCCAGTGTTGGATGAGACGTATTGCTGCAGGAAGGCGTTGTTAGAGAAGTCCAATATCAGTGCCAAAGATTCGCCAATCAGTATTATTGTAGAGAAGGCTATGGCCGCGGAAAGAACAGAGCTAGATGCCTTGTACATCTCCTCTACCTCCTTCTCCGACCCATCATTCCCCTAGCATTCATACTGCTGACTTCTTCAGCCCTGATTCGGTGTCCAGTGTACTTCAGGAACACGTCGTCGAGGGTCGGACTTGAGACGACTATGGAGGCCAGATGGACTTGGGCATTGTCGAACGCTCTCACGATATCCGGTACCATATAGCCGCCGTTTTTCGCATAGACGGTCACTCCACTGTCTGAATCTACGATATTGCTGATGCCTTTGAGGGTTGACAGAATCTCCCTCGCTTTTGCTTTCGAGGCTCCGTTTCCGGGATTGCCCGATTCAAACCCCAAAGTTATGGAATCTGCCCCAATCTGCTGCTTGAGTTCGCTAGGGCTTCCCTGCGCAACAATTTCGCCATTGTCAACTATGGCCAGGCGCCGACATAGACGGTCTACCTCCTCCAAGTATTGAGTTGTGATGAAAAGTGTAATTCCTTCTTGGTTGAGCTGTTTCAGGTAGCTCCAGATTGCAGCCCTTGCCTGCGGGTCTAAGCCTGTTGTTGGTTCGTCCAAGAATAAGATCTTAGGGCGGTGAACCAAGGTGGAGGCCAGGTCAAGCCGCTTTTTCATTCCCCCAGAGTAAAATGCAGATCGCTTGTCCGCGGCCTCCTGAAGGTCGACAACTTTGAGAAGCTCATTGACTCGCTCCTTCAAGGGCTCGCCATGCATCTGTTGTAGATGCCCTTGAAGCATGAGATTCTCCCGGCCTGTCAGGTCCTCGTCTATTACCGTGTCTTGCATTTGCACTCCGATTAGTTTGCGCACGTTCTGAGCGTTCTTTTCGACATCCAGCCCACCAACGACTGCTGAACCTGAAGTCTTCTTCAAGACGGTCGTCAGAATTTTGATCGTCGTGCTCTTTCCAGCGCCGTTTGGTCCCAGAAAGCCATAGGATTCGCCGTCACGTACCTCGAAGGTTATTCCCTTGACGGCCTTGGTCCCGTCGCCATATGTCTTAGCGAGATTCTCTACTTGAATTGACGGAGTGATGCTCATAGCTACCGCCGAGATATATCGTATCAGATATAGTATAATATAAAGAATTCCGGATTGTTTATTAGCAGTCAATGTAGCTTAGAACTTGGGCGTCGATGCATCAAGTGACTGAGAAGAGAGGTTCGCGGAGCAAGAGTCATCACGGCTTCGTGGGCCCGCAGGGGGCGCCTAGAGGATTCTTAAGACTGTACATTATTCACCGGATAGCCCAAGAGCCTGCGCATGGTTATGATATTCTGCGGGAGATTGAGAGCAAGACGGAGGGCTCTTGGAGACCTGGAGCAGGGTCAATCTATCCGATTCTCAAAGAGCTGGTTGAGGAGAAGTACATCAAAGCCGAACCGAGCGAAAAGTCCCGAACGTCGCAACGAGTCTATCGCATTACTCCTGAAGGTGAGAAGTATCTTCAGCAGCATAAAGGCATTCCAGAGAAGATGGGACGAGGATGGGGCGCAATGAGGAGGATCATCATAGACCTCATTGATCCCGAGAACGTGCCAACGCTATTCGCCAACTACATCACTGGCAATCTACAGTTCGCACGTGAGCTTATCGAGTCGAAGGGAGACGCGATATCCTCGAAGGAAGTGAAGTTCATGCTGAAAGAGTACGCGCTGAATCTGGAGCGGCAGCTAGACTGGACGAACCGCATGCTCAAGAACCTCTAAACCAACCACTAATACTCCTAACAGGAGGGACGAGCGATTTGAGTTCTCAAAAGGCGTCTCTCTCTTCTCTGATCTTTCATGAAGAGACCAAGCACTCCGAATTGAGCGTCAGGACATCAGGTCACTATCTAGACTGGGATAACCGGCCGTATCCATTCAAGGTCTACGAGAATCTGCCGTTGATTCCTCTTCCTAAGGATTTTACGCGTCCTTCGATGCCAGCGTTAGACGCGATAAGCTCTCGGTCTCAAGCTGAGGGTCGCCGCGTTGACATTTCCAGGCTAGCTGAACTCTTGTTCTTTTCTGCTGGACTGACTAGGAAGATGAACACTAGGGCTGGCATGTACTACATGCGGGCGGCCCCTGCTACAGGAGCGCTGTATCCGATTGAACTCTATGCAATCTGCACCGACATTCCCGGACTGAACGCTGGAGTCTACCACTTCAACCCATTAGAATTCGGCCTAGTTAGGCTGCGTGAGGGAGATCATTCAGCATGGCTCGCCGAAGCTTCCGGCCGAGCAGACCTAGCTCCCCATGTCACTCTTGTCTTTACCTCGCTGGCTTGGAGAAACGCGTGGAAGTACGAGGCTAGATCGTATAGGCACTGGTTTTGGGACTCTGGAGTCATTGCAGCGAATTTTCTGGCCACGTCGTGCGCAGAGACTATTCAAGTTCAGATAGACACTGGATTCATCGATTCTAGAGTTGCTGGTCTTCTGGGACTATCGGAGGGAAAAGAGGCTCCTGTCGCACTTGCTCACGTAGGCGCCTTCGAGAAGCCTGTGGGCAAGAGTCAGAGAGAGCCCGCGCATCTCTCCTTGAGAATAAAGCCGCTGTCGAGGGAGGAAACGGAGTATCCGATCATTTGGAAGACGAATTCCGAGTCCGAGCTTCACAGTTCGAGCGATGTGAGATCTTGGAGGGAGAACAAGCTCGGTCTTGCACAGAGGAACCACGGAAAGGGGCCAACGTTCAGGCTCAAGACCTTGAAGCAGGAAGATTCGCTCGCTAGCCTAGAGAAGACGATCCTCCGACGCGGATCAACGCGACGGTTCACACCAACATCGATACCGTTCGAACATCTCTCTACCATTCTCAATGCTGCAGGCTCGCCTATTCCGTTAGATACAGCCGAGCGGGGTAATTCTCTGGTAGAGATCTTTTTCATTGCCAACCAGATTGAAGGATTACCGTCAGGGTCGTATCAGTTCGATAAGAAAGAGGGTGCTGTGGAGCAGCTCAAGCTGGGAAAATTCAGGGACATGTCCGGATACCTCTGTCTCGACCAACCGTTATTCGGGGATGCCAGTGCAGTGTTCTTTCTTATGACGGATCTTCGTAGCGTCACAGAGGCCTTTGGGAATAGGGGATACCGCCTCGCACAATTCGAGGCTGGTATTCGAGCGGGCAAAATTTACCTCTCCTCATATGCTCTGGGTAATGGAGCCTCAGGGTCGACATTCTACGACGACGCTGTCACAGAATTCTTTTCTCCCAAGGCGAAGGGTCTGAGTGCGATGATCGCTGTTGGCGTTGGCGTACCGGCATACAAAGCGAGACCTGGCAAAGTCCTCATCACGGCTTAGATTCTGTTACCATATTTCTCGTAGAATGGTTAGACATTGACTATGGCTGACCATGCCTAGTCTGAATCCTGCGAAGCATGAAGACTAAGCAGAAACCGAGGTCCGGCAAGAAACTTAGCTCAAAGAGACCTGTCAAGAAGAAACCATCGCGGAAGGTCAGCACCCGATTGAGCCCGCGGATGGATAATGTCCCAGTATCCTCTGTGTCCAATCTCAAAATCAAGACCTGCGAAGAAGTTGAGATAGGGGATATCGGAGGATTCGGTAGCACAGAAGAGCTTGAGAGTCATGAGAATCGATGCGCACAACCAGCCACTCAGCAGTGTGCAACCTGCCGAAGGAACCTGTGTGGAACTCACTACGAACTCTTACATCAGGACCACGATGTGGAGCGTCGATACGAAAACAAAGAGAGTCTTGCTAGGGCCCTATCTGAGACCAGCACATCCTAAAGTCCCAATCTATATCAGCTGGACGCTGTCATCCGAAGTAGGTCTTGCCTAGTCTAGAGGCTTTCACGGGATCTAATCACGCGAGGGCTCGAGTTACGATTCTTTGCGACTTCGCGTCTCTCAGCTCTTGATGAATTGAGTCCTTCTTCCGGAATATCGTTCCCTCCCAACTCAGTCGAAGGCATATCGTTGGACTCGAATGCATTAAGAGAACGTTTCTTAGGTTTACCCAAGCAACTCTCTACTCCTTACGAAATTGTAATGTCGTACAACCCAGATTGATAAGGCCTCGTGGGAATCGAGGCTAGCACCGACTTAGCTACCAGAATTAACGAAGCTACGCGTTTCTTTCCATGAAATCGAGCACGATCCGGTTGGACTCCTGCGGTTTCTCGAAGTGAGGAAAATGCGCGGATCCCGGCACCGATACCATCTGGCTCTTGGGTATGACTTTGGTTAGCCGTTCCACTATAGTATGAAGAACCTTGGGGCTGTCACTTCCATGCATTAGTAACGTTGGGACGTTGATCTTTGCAGCTTCGTCTTTCCCGAAGGCGGGAGGTTCCGCCATGAGTTCCCCAACTGTCTTCTCATTGTCTCTCATCATTTCCTGGATTTGGTCTGGTAAGGTGTCGAGAGCGTTTTTGCGGTTCATTATCCCGTCAACGTTCAGTTGCAAGGCGGCGTCGTAGTCGCCGCGTTTGAACGCTTTGAGCGACGGGTCGAGGGAGCTTCGCTGGAACTTGGCCGCCGAGACTGCTGTTGAGGGGCTGGTCAGGAGGAGTGAGAAGAATTGGGCGAGGCTCTTCCGATTCTTCAATATCATGGTTGAAATCGCTGGCTCGATTAGGGTTAGGGTCCGGAGCAGTTCAGGACGTGTTGTGGCAGTGTATGCTGCGATGAATCCTCCATAGGAATGCCCGACCAGGTGTACGGGTGATATGCCAAGGTTTTGGATTAGGCCAATGAGGTCTGCCGAATTGTTCTCGATTGTGCTTTTCTCGTAATCCTCTGGATTCCGATTTGGTTTTGCGAGACGCCTGCTGTAGCTGATCGAATCGTACTTGCTCGAGAAGGGTCCTAGCTGGGAGGTCCAGGCCCGATAATCTGTCGGGATACCGTGGATAAAGACTACTGGTTGACCCTTGCCGACCCTAAGGTATGACAGCTGTACATCACCGACGATGATCGACTGCAGATTTTCTCGCTGCACGCGTAATCTACCTTTCCCTTTGAGGAATTACTGGCTAGATTATCTGCTTACTGCTGGCGCTCACCTGTCCAACGTTAATGGATTCGAAGGGCAAGATTCTGAGTCAAAGTAGATATTCCATGGCCCGGCGGAATCTGTGAGGCAGGTCAATATTGACTCAGAAGACGGAGGCCATCGCGACCACATTGGAAGGTCAACCTTCAAGGAAGATGGTCGCAGGCTATGCGCTCGTCATCACTCTGAGCACGATTTGGGGTTTGGCCTTTGTTGCGATCCGTAGAGCAGAGTTTGAACTCAGCCCGATCAACCTCACGCTACTTCGCTGGCTGATTGCCTCAGCAGGCTTTCTCGTTCTAGCCCCGTTTTTCGGTAAACCCCTGAAGCCGATTCAGAGGCAGCACATTCCACGAATCTTGATGGTGTCATTTGCAAGCGTGGTCGGCTATCACCTGTCGTTGAACTATGCTGAAACTATCGTCTCATCTGGACTCGCCGGGTTGTTGATTTCATTCGGACCCATCTTTGCAGTAATGCTCTCCGCGATATTCCTGAAGGAAAGGATAGGCGCTCGCCTAATGCTTGCCCTTGCACTTGCAGCTCTAGGGGCGCTGATTCTCTCTGTGAACGCGGACCTGAGGTTTCAACAGATTTCGGGACCCATCGCAGTGATCTTGTCAGCGTTCATGTACGCCGTCTTTTCCGTGGGCTCCAAACCTCTGGTCAAAGAGTACGGCGCTAGACAAGTCGCGATCTGGGTCGCGGTCATAGGGACCATTTTCGCCCTCCCACTCATGTCCGGCAGCTTCTTTGATCAGGCCTCGCAGCTTTCACTCGTCGGCTGGGCGTCAGTTGTGTATCTTGCAATTCTCAGCACAGTTGTAGCAAACATGATCCTCTACACGTTAATCAGAAGCCGAGCCGTCTCCAGTCTCTCGATACAGCTCTACCA
>Ga0134076_10000514_pt1 | contig 10254 bp, 7 predicted proteins | sample 15_taG_12_FD_109979 | JGI IMG/M metagenome (GOLD analysis project Ga0134076, IMG submission 109979) | Grasslands soil microbial communities from the Angelo Coastal Reserve, California, USA - 15_D_Wat_40cm_5_0_1 metaG | ecosystem: Environmental > Terrestrial > Soil > Grasslands ... | reverse complement strand
CCTGCCAGATGCGGTTATTGCGGCGCGCGGTGATCGCCGACGCCGTCACGTTCTTCACGAAGCCGGAGGCCACGACCTGTGCGTCTGCCGCAGCCGGCGCCAGCTGGCCCAGGTCCGCGTAGGCGCGCGCCCGGCCCACCAGAGCCATGTTCACGACGGCTGTCTGACCAGTCGCGGTCGCTCCCGTGATGGCGTCCCCGAAATAGCCGATCGCCAGCTTGAACACGCTGTCGCGCTGGATCTCGCCCCCGTACACCGTTTGCCGGTTGGCGTCGAGCGTGGACACGACCATCGTGCAGAATCCCTCGCCGAGCAGGACTAGGCCGTAGCCCTCGTAGGCCTGGAGCGTGGCGATCAGGGTGTCCCGGCCGGGCACTTGGGCGTTGGTCCAGCCCTGGAGCAGGGACAGCACGTTCAACGCGGAGAAGCGTGCCGTCTGGAGCGGCGTGTAGACGCCAAGTCCGACACAGGAGTTGACCGCGTAGCGGGTGTCGCTCGACGTCATGGTGCGACGCTCGTACGGATACCGGTCGGCGGTCTGGGTGGCGTCGATCAGTTCGTCCGTGATCTCCCCTCCCATCACCGCGTACGACCCGACGGCGCACTCGAAGTCGGCGATCGCGCCGTTCGCGAGGAGCTGCGCATTGGCGGGTATCTCGAGCGTGCCCGCGGGAATGGTGCTCGGGCTTTGGACTTCGAGGGCGTTATCGAACAGGTCGCACCCGGCCGTCCCTCCGAGGAGCCCGAGTGCCAGGATCGCGGGATATCTCATCGGTCCCTCCTCAGTAGCTCACGTTGACGGTCATGACCCACTGGGCGAGCTGCGGCAAATCGGCCTGCTCCCAGGCGCTGAAGTTGCCGCCGCGACTCCCGCCGAGGAACATCGCCTCGGGCTCGAGGCCGGGATAGCGCGTCCACGTGTAGAGGTTCCTGCCGGCGAGCGACACCAAGGCTCGGCTCGCTCCGATGGCCTGCGCCCAGACCTCGGGCAGCGTATAGGACACCGACACCTCGCGCAGCTTGAGAAAGCTCGCGTCGTTGATGTAGAAGTCCGGGATGCCGGCCTGAATCTCCGCGACGCGTATGGGGTCGGATCGGAAGGGGGCGAAGTCTTCCGGGCAACGGATGAACAGCGTGCACCGGATGCGGGTGTTGCCGTCGAGCTTCTTGTAGCCGGTCTTGAAGTCCAGCAGCCCGCCGAGGCGCAACCGGTTTCCCAGCGTGATCGTGGTGATGAACGCTCCTTCGACGTTCGGGATGGTGCGGCCGAGGTAGACGTTGGGGGCGCTGCTGCAGGCAACCGCGCCGCCGTTGCCGTCGTCGCACATCACGTTTGTGGCGTTGCGATTGGCGTCGAACTGCGCACTCACCACCCGCCTCGCGAACCACGAGCCGACGGGGAAGCCCACGCGATGTTCCAGGAAGGTGCCGGCGGACACCGACGAGAACCCGGGGAGGAGGCCCAGGATCTTGTTGTTGTTCGTGGCCAGGTTGAAGGCGAGGTCCACGCTCGCGGGACCGCGGCTGTACGGCCGTGCGCGCACGAGCAGCTCGATCCCCTGGTTCAGGACCGCCCCGGCGTTGATGTACTGCTGACCCGAAAACCCGATCGACGGCGCGATCTGGCGCAGCAGAATCTCATCCGTCGTCCTCTTGCGGTAATACGTGAACTCGAGTCCCAGCCGGTCGTTCCAGAAGCCCGCGTCGAAGCCGAGCTCGATCTCCTTGCCCCGCTCCGGCCCCAGATCCGGGTTTCCGATGTTCTGCGGCGTGACCGCGGGCAGGTCGCCCGGACCGGTCGCGGTGGTGTAGGTGGGCACCGCCGCGTTGTACGGTGGGGCCCGACCCGACTCTCCGTATGCCGCCCGCAGCCTCACCTGATTGAAGAACGGGGACTTCCAGAACGGCTCCTCGCTGATCACCCAGCTCGCACTCGCCTTGGGGTAGTACACGCGGTTGAAGTTGGCGCCGAAGGTGCTCTGGTCGTCGGAGCGGAGGCCGGCGGTGAGAAACAGGCGATCGCGCCAGGCCACCTGCTCCTGGCCGTAGAAGCCGAGGCTCTTCGTCTCGCCGAGGTTGGCGTAGCTCGTGCGCGTCCCGGTCGTGGCGCCGAGCGCCGACAGACCGGGCGCGGGGAAAAACAAGCCGTCGGCAAACACGGTGTCGTCCACGGCGTGATAGAACTGGGCGCCGAGGGACGTGCTCGAGCGCACGCTCGGCGTCAGGTCGAACGTGCCAACGGCGGCGTAGTCGAGTGTCGTATAGTCGGCGGCGTGGTTCAGGATCGACACGAACCCCAGCGCGTCCGAACCGAAGAAGATCTGCAGGGAATCGATGCGCGGCTGGTACAGCGAGTTCTCCTCGCGGGTCCGGTCGACCCCGAAGGTGAGTCGGTGCGTGAACCACTTCACGGGGTGATGCTGGAGCTGGATGCTGCCGGTGAACCGGTCCAACCCTTGGCCGAAGTGGTACTCCTCGTCGTAGGCCCACGGGAGGCCGCTGTGAAAGCCAAGGCGGAACGTGCCGAGATTCTGCGGGTTCATGTAGAACGTCGTGAACATGCGACCGCCGCACCCCGCTTCGCAGCTCACGTGCGTCGGCCCGGAAACGTAGCCGACGTTCGCCGAGAGGGTGACCCTGTCGCTCGGTGTGATCACGAGGTTCGCCCGGCCGCTGCTGTGCCGGAGGTCGTTGCTCGGTTCCGCTCCGCCTTGGAGCTCCGTTCCGCCCGCCACGTAGTACCGGACGAGGCTCGATCCGCCACTCACGCTCGCCTGGTAATCGGCCAGGTGTCCGGTCCGGAAGATGTCACCCACCTGCGATTCGAGGTCCCGGAGGTTGATCGAAACGAGGTTCCCCGTCCCATTGAGCTGGTAGTTGGTGGGGAAGCGCCCTTCGGGGTTGCTGAAGTAGTTCACGCCCTGGCGCAGCGTGAAGTCCCACCGCGCCGGGCCCGGGGTGCCCCGCTTGGTGATGACCTGGATGACGCCGTTCGACGCCTCGGTGCCGTACAGGGTCGTAGCGGCCGGGCCCTTCACGATCTCGATGCTCTCGATGTCGTCGGGATTGAAGTCGTTGAAGCGTGAGATCGAGCTCGACCCGAACGCTTGGTTCGTCGGCCCCGTAGCGAAGTCGGCATCCACGCGCACGCCGTCCACGTAGAGCAGGGGCTGGTTGCCGATCGAGAAGCTCGAGGCCCCGCGGATGCGGATGCGCGAACCGGAGCCGACGGCGCCGGTCGCGGGCTGGATGAGCACCCCGGCAGCCCGGCCGTTCAACAGGCTTTGCACGTCGTTGATGGGGGCGGTCTGGGTCACGCTCGCCGCGTCGATCCGTGAGACCGCGATGCCGAGCTCGCGCCGCGCCGTGGCCGTGGGCGTCCCCGTCACGACCACCTGCGACAGCTCGAGCACCTTTTCCTCGAGCGCGATCCGCACATTCTCGTTGCCCACGCGGATCGTGTCCTCGGCGGCGCGGAAGCCGATCCGCCGCGCCTGCAGGACGACCATGGTGCCGGGCACGTCGCTGAAGCGGAAGCGCCCGCTCGCGTCAGTGAGGGCGCGCAGGGTCGTGCCGGCGACGGTGACCTGCACGTCGGCGACCGGCGCGCCCGAGGCCCGGCTCGTGACCGTGCCCGCCACGGGGCCAAGCTGTCCCGAGAGCACTGCGGGCAGGAGCGAGATGCCGGACGACACCAACCACCGGGCGGCGAGAGCCCGGGACGGAGAGAAACGCATTCCGCGCTCCGGACGAAGAGGAGGGAGCCTATACTACCGGCGCGCGGAGGGGTCGCAAGAGGGTGCCGGAAGCGGCGAACGTCAGTCCGCCGCCGCGGCCTGCCGCTCCCCCTCGAGCTTCCGCGTGATCTCCCGCGTGATGTGCATCGAGCAGAACCTCGGTCCGCACATCGCGCAGAACTCGGCGCTCTTGAAGTACTCGGCGGGCAGCGATTCGTCGTGCAGCTCGCGGGCCCGCGCCGGGTCGAGGGACAGCCGGAACTGCTCGTTCCAGTCGAACGCGAACCGCGCGCGCGACAGGGCGTCGTCGCGGTCCCGGGCGCCGGCGCGGCCGCGCGCGATGTCCGCCGCGTGGGCGGCGATCTTGTAGGCGATCACCCCCTCGCGCACCTCCTCGGCGTTGGGGAGACCGAGGTGCTCCTTGCGCGTGACGTAGCACAGCATGTCCGCGCCGTACCAGCCGATCATCGCGGCGCCGATCGCCGACGTGATGTGATCGTACCCCGGGGCGATGTCCGTCACCAGCGGCCCCAGGGTGTAGAACGGCGCCTCGCGGCAGATCTCCTTCTCCTTGCGGACGTTGATCTCGATCAGGTGCATCGGGATGTGCCCCGGTCCCTCGATCATCACCTGCACGTCCCGCGCCCAGGCCCGCTCGGTCAGCTCGCCCAGCGTCTCGAGCTCGGCGAACTGCGCACGGTCGTTCGCGTCGGCGACCGAGCCGGGCCGCAGGGCGTCGCCCAGCGACAGCGTCACGTCGTACTTGCGCGCGATCTCGAGGATGCGGTCGAAGTGGGTGTAGAACGGGTTCTGCCGGTTGTGGTGCATCATCCAGTAGGCGTGCAGCGATCCGCCGCGCGACACGATCCCCGTCACGCGGCCGAGCGCGAGCCCCACGTACTCCCGCAGAATGCCGCAGTGCACCGTGACGTAGTCCACCCCCTGCTGCGCCTGATGCTCGACCATGTCGAGCAGGTCGTCCGCGGTGAGATCCTCGACCTGCTTCACCTCCGTGACCGCCTGGTAGATCGGCACCGTGCCGACCGGCACGGGGGAAGCATCGAGGATCGCCTGGCGGATCGCGTCGATGTCGCCGCCGGTCGAGAGATCCATGACGGTGTCCGCGCCGTAATGCACCGCGTGGTGCAGCTTGTCGAGCTCCTGATCGATGTTCGACTCGACCGCCGAGTTTCCGATGTTGGCGTTGATCTTGACGCGGGCCACCTTGCCGATCGCCATCGGGTCGAGCCGCTTGGCGAGATGGTTCACGTTGGCGGGGATGATCAGGCGGCCCCGCGCCACCTCGGCGCGCACCACGGCCTCCGGGAGCTGTTCCCGCTCCGCGACCCGCTGCATCTGAGAGGTGGTGGTGCCCTCGCGGGCGAAATGCATCTGGGTGAGGCAGGTCATGCGCGGACTCCCTTCGCCGGTGCGAACCGGATCAGGTTCAAAGGGTGTGATCTCAGCCCGCCCTCGCTCGGGGCAGGCACCCCTGTCGTCGCTGGAATCTAAGCCGGGCTTGCGACCTTCAAGTGTCTAGATAATGTCGCGATGCTGCTCACACCTCTCGAGGCTGGGGCGGCCCGTGGCGGGCTGAGCGGTCGTACAGCTTCTCCCACTCCGAGCGGAGGGCGAACGGGTCGAGCCCGGAGGCGCGATCGAGCGCGAGGATGCCGTCCAGGTGGTCGACTTCGTGCTGCAGCAGCTCGGCCATCGGGCCCTGGAGCTGCAACGTGCGCTGCTTCCCCTTGAGATCGGTGTAGCCGAGCGTCACCTGGTAGGCGCGCGTCACCCGGACGAGCAGGTTCGGAAAGCAGAAGCAGTCATCCCACACGAGGAAGTCGTCCGGCCCGACGTCCGTGATCTCCGGATTGATCATCGTCCAGCGCTGCTTGTCGATCTGCACGAACACGATCCGCACGGGCGCGCCGATCTGCGGCGCCGCGAGCGCCCGGCCCATTTTGTACTTCTCCTTGGCGGCGCGCAGCGTGTCCCGCAGGTCATCCGCGACCAGCCGCGTCGCGGCGGACTTGGGATCCTGAACCCGCTCGCAGCGTTTCCGCAGGATCGGGTCGCCCAGCAGGCGAATGCGCCGGACCGCCATGGGGCGCCAATTTGGGGGTTTGGCGCCCGGCCGCAACTCGCGGTAACGTAAGCCCATGTCCGTTGCCGGCGTGGTGCTCGCCGCCGGACGCTCCGAGCGCATGGGCGCGCCCAAGGCGCTGCTCGACTTCCGCGGCCGGCCGTTCGTCATCCGCATCCTCGAAGCGCTCGAGGCGCTTGACTTGAAGCCCCGGGTCGTGGTGCTCGGTCCCGACGCACCCCGCATTCGGCCCGCCCTGGCGGCGCACGAATGCCTGATCGTGGAGAACCTCGACGTGGCGGGGGGGCCGATCGGCTCGCTCCGGGCGGCGCTCGCGGCGTTGAAGCCGGTGCGCCCGGCCGCGCTCCTCGCCTGGCCGGTGGACCTGCCCCAGGTCCGCGTCACCACGATCGAGCGCCTGCTCGAGGCGTATCGCCACGGCGGCGCTCCTGCCGTGCTCCCCAGCTTCGCCGAGCGCCGCGGACACCCGGTCATCTGGGATCAGCGCCTGTTCCCGGAGCTTGAGACGAGCGACGCCGCGACCCGCCACGGCGCCCGCGCCGTGCTCTCGGGCCATGAAGCCGAGCTCGCCATCGTCGCCGTGGACGACCCGGCGGTCATCGATGACCTCAACACGCCTGAGGACTACGAGCGGCTGGTGCGCGAGATCAATCGCGACATCTATTGAGCGTCTGGACAAGCACTTACGAATTCGCCCAAATCGGCTTTACTTTAGTTGACAATCCCGAGTAGAACCCTTAGGATTCGCTTTCCCATGAGCGGCACTGCGTCGCAACTCCCGGCATATAAAGGACTTCGGGGCGAGGTCCTGCTCGAGCTGAAGCGTGCCCAACCGCGCACAGCGAAGCAACTCGCCGACACACTCGGCGTCTCGCCCAACGCGGTGCGGCATCACCTCAAGGAACTCGAAGCCGAGTCGCTCATCGCTTACGGTCGCGAGCAGCGCGGCGTCGGCGCGCCGACGTTCGCATACCGGCTCAGCGCCGCGGGCGAGGCGTTGTTCCCCCGCGCGTACGAAGCGACCCTGACCGAGCTGCTCGAGCGCGTCACGGAGAAGGCGGGTCGCGGGGCGGCCGTGGAGTTGTTCCGGGACCATTACCGGGAACTGACGCACCGGGTCTCGGCCGAGCTCGAGGGGAAAGGGGCGCCCGAGCGCGTCGCGCTGGTGGCGCGGCTCATGAGCGAGCAGGGCTACATGGCCGACTGGCGGGAAGCGGCGGGCGCGTTCCGGCTGGCCGAGCACAACTGCGCGATCCGCGCGGTGGCCGAGCGGTTCCCCGAAGTGTGCGCGGCGGAAGAGCAATTCCTGCGGGACGTCTTGGGCGCGGCCGTCGAGCGGCGCACCCACATCACCAGCGGCTGCAACGCGTGCGAGTATGCGATCACCTTCGGCGCACGGTCGCCAGGGGAGTGTGCATGAGTACGGGCATTGAAGCGCAGGTCCTGCAACCCTACAAGTACGGGTTCATCACCGACATCGAGGCCGAGGTCGTTCCCCCGGGCTTGAGCGAGGACGTCATCCGGCTCATCTCGGCGAAGAAGGGCGAGCCGGAATGGATGCTCGACTGGCGCCTCAAGGCGTACCGCAACTGGGTGAAGATGCCCGAGCCACATTGGTCGAACGTGAAGTACGGCCCCATCGACTACCAGGCGATCAGCTACTACGCGGCCCCGAAGCAGCGTCCCCAGCTGGAGAACCTGGAGCAGGTGGACCCCAAGCTGCTCGAGACGTTCGAGAAACTGGGGATCCCGATCGAGGAGCGGAAGCGCCTCACCGGGGTGGCGGTGGACGCGGTGTTCGACTCGGTGTCGGTGGCGACGACGTTTCGCGAGGAGCTCGCGAAGCACGGCATCATCTTCTGCGCGATCTCCGAAGCGATCCGGGAGCACCCCGAGCTCGTGCGGCAGTATCTGGGCTCGGTGGTCCCCTACAACGACAACTTCTTCGCCGCGCTGAACTCCGCGGTCTTCACGGACGGCTCCTTCGCCTACATCCCGAAGGGCGTGCGCTGTCCGCTCGAGCTGTCGACCTACTTCCGCATCAACGCGTCCTCCACGGGGCAGTTCGAGCGGACGCTGATCATCGCGGACGAGGGGAGCTACGTGAGCTACCTGGAGGGCTGCTCCGCGCCGATCCGGGACGAGAACCAGCTGCACGCCGCGGTCGTGGAGCTCGTGGCGCTCGATGACGCGACGATCAAGTACTCGACGATCCAGAACTGGTATCCGGGCGACGAGAACGGACGGGGCGGCATCTACAACTTCGTTACGAAGCGCGGGGCCTGCCGCGGCCGGAACTCGAAGGTCTCGTGGACCCAGGTGGAGACCGGCTCAGCGATCACCTGGAAGTACCCCGGCTGCATCCTCCAGGGAGACAACTCAATCGGCGAGTTCTACTCGGTGGCCGTGACCAACCAGCGCCAGCAGGCGGACACCGGCACGAAGATGATCCACATGGGGAAGAACACCCGGTCGACGATCGTCTCGAAGGGCATCTCCGCGGGTCGCGGCCAGAACACCTACCGCGGCCTGGTGAAGATCCTGAAGGGCGCCGACAACGCCCGCAATTACTCGCAGTGCGACTCCATGCTGATCGGCGACCAGTGTGGCGCGCATACGTTCCCCTACATCGACGTCCGCAACAGCACGGCGATCATGGAGCACGAGGCGTCCACCTCCAAGATCGGCGAGGACCAGATCTTCTACGCCAAGCAGCGCGGCCTGTCGGCCGAGGACGCGGTGTCCATGATCGTCAACGGGTTCTGCAAAGAAGTCTTCAAGGAGTTGCCGATGGAGTTCGCCGTGGAGGCGCAGCGGTTGCTCGGTATCAGTCTCGAGGGGAGCGTCGGTTGATGCTGCTGGAGATCAAGAACCTGCACGCGACGGTGGAGGGCCGCGAGATCCTGCGCGGCGTGGACCTCGCGGTGAACGTCGGCGAAGTGCACGCGATCATGGGCCCCAACGGCTCGGGCAAGAGCACGCTCGCTCAGGTGCTCGCGGGACACCCCGCCTACGCCGTGACCGCGGGCACCGTGTTGTACGACGGGAAGGACCTCCTGGCCATGACCCCGGAGGACCGCGCCCGGCAGGGGGTCTTCCTCGCGTTTCAGTACCCGGTCGCCATCCGCGGCATCACCAACGCCTACTTCCTGCGCTCCGCGGTGAACGCGATCCGCAAGTACAGGGGCGAAGAGGAGTTCGGGCCCGTCGAGTTCATGGACGCGCTCGCCGAGAAGCTCCAGGCCATCGGGTGGGACGACAGCTACCTGAGCCGGCCCGTGAACGAGGGCTTCTCCGGGGGCGAGAAGAAGCGCAACGAGATCCTGCAGCTCGCCGTGCTCGACCCGAAGCTCGCCATCCTCGACGAGACGGACTCCGGCCTCGACATCGACGCGCTCAAGACCGTGGCGCACACGGTGGACAAGCTGCGCCGGCCCGACAATGCCACGGTCCTCGTGACCCACTACTACCGGATCCTGACGCACATCGAGCCGGACGTCGTCCACGTCCTCTCGAACGGCCGGATCGTCAAGTCGGGCGGGAAGGAGCTCGCGCTGGAGCTCGAAGAGAAGGGGTACGACTGGCTGCGCGAAGCGGCGGCGGTGGCATGACCCAAGCGCCCGACGTGAAGGAGCGTTACGTCGCCGCGTTCAAGGCGTTCGCCGGCAACGGGGCCGGCGCGGCGCCGCCGTGGCTCCACGAGATCCGCGAGGGGGCGATCGCGCGCTTCACCGAGCTCGGCTTCCCGACGATGAAGCAGGAGGAGTGGCGCTTCACGAGCGTGGAGCCGATCGCGGAGACGCGGTTCGCCCTGGCGCGGCCGGAGGCGACGCTTACGCCCGCGCCGCGGGACATCGACCGCTTCGTGCCGCGGGCCGCGGGCCGGCGCCGGTTGGTCTTCGTCAACGGTCGGCACGTCCCCGCCCTGTCGGCGACGGACGGGCTCCCCGCCGGCGTGACCGCGTGGGGACTCGCGGAAGCCTGCCGGCATCACGGGGACCTGGTCCGGCGGCACCTCGGGCGCTATACCGGGACGCCCTCCTCCAACGCCTTCACGGCGCTCAACACGGCCTTTCTCGACGATGGCGCGTTCGTGCACGTGGCGACCGGAGTAGAAATGGACGAGCCGTTGCACTTGGTGTTCGTCACGATCCCTCCGCCCGAGCCGCTCGTCTCCCACCCGCGCAACGTGGTGGTCGTGGAGCGTGGGGCGCGCGCCGCGGTGGTGGAGAGCTACGTCGCGCTCGCGGATGGCGTGTACTGGACGAACGCGGTGACGGAGCTCGCGGTCGGCGAAGGCGCGCGCGTGGAGTACTGCCGCGTGCAGCGCGAGAGTCGCGACGCGTTTCACGTCGCCGCGACCCACACGCACCAGGCGCGCGACAGCGTGCTGGGCTGCCACCCCGTCGCGTT
>Ga0134076_10000511_pt1 | contig 10286 bp, 10 predicted proteins | sample 15_taG_12_FD_109979 | JGI IMG/M metagenome (GOLD analysis project Ga0134076, IMG submission 109979) | Grasslands soil microbial communities from the Angelo Coastal Reserve, California, USA - 15_D_Wat_40cm_5_0_1 metaG | ecosystem: Environmental > Terrestrial > Soil > Grasslands ... | reverse complement strand
GTGCTCGGCGCGTCATCGCGCCAGCCTGGCGGCGAGCCGGAGCGCGGCGCTAACGGGGGGCGCGGCGGGGGCGCGCCAGCGCGCCCGCACGCCCTGGCGCGCGACGGCGCGGATCAGGCCGGACCGGAACCAGTGGTTCTCGAGGACGCTCCCGGCCCAGCTCACGTGGACTGGCGCTCGAAGCGCCAGGGCACGCACGGCGTCGCGGACGTGTTCGGCGAGCTGCGTCTGGCCCGCGCGGGTGATCACGCGCGCGGAGCTGTCGCCGCGGCGGGCCCGCGCGAGGACGCGTGGGGCGAGGGCGGCGATTCGGCCCACCGCGTCGGGGGAGTGGACCAGGCGCAGGACCGTGGAGAGATCACCTCCCGCCGCCAGCGTGCGGAGCCACTCACGGCCGAGCCAGAACCCCGAACCCTCGTCGCCGACCAGGGGGCCGAGGCCGCCCGCGCGCGTCCAACGGCCGCGCCCATCGTGGGCGACCACGATCGAGCCGGTTCCCGCGAGCACGAGGGCGCCCGGCCCGTCGCCGATCGCGCCGAGGAGCGCCGCCTGGGCGTCCGCGATCACCTCGACGCGCACCGCCAGGCCGCGGAGCGTGTGCGCCAGGGCGCGGCGCTCGCGGCGGGTCCAGAGGGCCCGCGAGGCGACGACGAGAGCGGCAATATCGCCACGGCGCCAGCGCCGGCGCTGCCAGACCGCCCTGAGCAGCCGCGCGAGCCGTCTGAGATCCCGGTCAGCGGGCGTGACGATGGTCCTGATGCGGCCCTGGCCACGCGAGGCCGCCACACGCACCCACGTGCCCCCAACGTCCACGCCTACGCAGAGGGGAAGCGGGCCTCGTAGTTCTCCATTCCGGTAAACCCCCTTCATGGAATCAGGTGATTCCCCGTATTGAGCGGGCCGGGGGCACAGGCCGATGATTGGGCGCCGTGATGACGGTTCGCGCGTCGAAGCCCCGACAGAGTTGCCACTCTGTCCATCCGGGTATCCGGCAGCCCCCGCAGGGTCCAGCTAGCAGTCTGATATTGCACAGTTCTTTGGGTCCTGGGAGGTGGCACGTCCCGTGCTCAACCACGGCGGGGAGGCGGGGCCATGGGTAAGGCATTTGCCGCGTGGTTGATGATAGCCGGGGCGGTGGCAGCGCCCACGACGGGTCCACGCGAGACCGTGGAGTCGGCCGTGGTGCGCGTCGTCGGCGTGCTCCAGAAGACCGACGCCAGCGGCCGGGTGCCGAACGACCGTGGGGTCGAGATCAAGCGGATCGCCCGGGGGCTCTTCGATTTCGACGAGGTCGCGCGCCGGGCCCTCTCCCGCCACTGGGCTGGTCGCACGCACGATGAGCAAACCGAGTTCATCGGGCTCTTCACCGACCTCCTCGAGCGCTCGTATATGAACCGCATCGAGGCGTACGCGGGGGAGCGGATCCTCTACACGGCCGAGGCGGTCGACGGCACCTACGCGACGGTGCGCTCCAAGGTGCTCACCCAGCGGCGGAGCGAGATCCTGCTCGACTATCGCATGCACCTGCGGGACAGCCGCTGGCAGGTGTACGACGTGCTGATCGACGGTGTGAGCTTCGTCTCCACCTACCGCTCCCAGTTCGATCGGGTCATTCAGGCCGAGTCGTACGGCGCGCTCGTCGAGCGGCTGCGCAAGCGGAACCTCGACACCGCCGTTGTCGATCGCAAGAAGCTCTAGCCACCCAAGCGCGGGTGCTGGGCGGGGGACCGGGTCGGGGGGTCCCTCGACTACGCTAGCACGCTGAGCGCGAGGTCGGGCCGTCCGGACGGCACCGGGTTTGCGCCCAGAGGCTACGGGTTTCGGGGGTCCCCACCTGGCCCCCGGCCTGGTACCCCCGCAGTACACCACACACCACGCAGGCTCTCCGCCATTGTGCTCGCGTCGATCGTGATCCTCGGCACCGCCGGGACGATGGCGCTCGCCTTCTCCAGGGCAGCTGGGGGGTGGGATCGGGGGGACTGAGACACCCGTTTCACAAGGTCCCCCATCCGGTGTCTTATTAGGCGGGATGGACGCAGAAGGCTTCGATACCCTGGTGGCGACGCACCACCGGGAGATCTATCGCTACCTCGTCCGGGCTACGTTCCGGGCCAGCGAGGCGGACGATCTCGCCCAGGAGACCTTCCTCCGCGCCTACCGCGCCCACCGGGCGCTCCCCCCCGACGCGAACGCACGCGCCTGGCTGTTCGCCATCGCGAGCAACGTCGCGAAGAACCACTTCCGCGCCGAGTCCCGTCGCCGCCGGGCTCACACCGGGGTGAGGGAGATCCGCATCGAGACCGACGGGGCGGGACCCGAGGGCGAGACGCTGTTCAAAGAGGCCCGGACCGTGCTCGACACCGTCGTCGCCGGATTGCCGCTCAAGCAGCGCCTCGCGTTCACCCTTCGGAAGGTCCACGACCTCGACTACGACGCCATCGGCCGGAGCCTCGCCTGCTCCCCGGACAGCGCGCGGGCCCACGTGTTCCAGGCCCTCCGCAAGATCCGTCGGAGCCTGAACGGGTACGAGCTGCCGGTGGGGAGAGACGAGCGATGACACGCAAGCCTTCCGTGTGCCAGGAGATCGAGCCCGCGCTCCTCGCGACCGCCATCGGCGACGCGGACACCGCGACAGCGGCGCGCGTCGAGGTGCACGCGCGCACCTGCGCGCTCTGCCGCCAGGACCTCGTGCGCTACCGCGCGATCGAGGACGCCGTGGGCGCATGGCGCGGGGCGCCGGCGCCCGCCGAAGAGCTGGCGCACGCACGCCTGGAGTCGCGTCTCGCCGCCCTCCGGCGCCGCACGCTTCTCTACCGGATCTTTCCCTCGCCCCTCGGTCCGATCCTGATCGCGCGGTCCGAGGAGGGCGTGTCGTGCGTCGAGTATCTCACCGGCGGCGCCGACTTCGCCCACTCGAGACTGAGCCGCGACGAGGGGATCGAGGCGCTCCTGGACGGTGCCGAGGTGGAGGCGCTGTACCGAGATCTTCTCGAGTACGTCGAGGGCCGGCGCACCCGGCTCGAGTGGCCGCTCGACCTGCGGCTCGCGCGGAGCGAGTTCCACCGTACCGTGCTCGAGACGACGGCGCGCATCCCCTACGGCGCCGTGCGGTCCTATGCGGGCGTCGCGCGCGAGCTTGGTAAGCCCTCCGCGACGCGCGCCGTGGCGCAGGCGCTCCGCTGGAACCCGCTGCCGATCGTCGTTCCCTGCCATCGGGTCATCGGCGCCTCGGGCGCGCTCACCGGGTATGCCGGCAACAGGGTGACGCTGAAGCAACGCCTCCTCGCCGTGGAGGGCGTCCGCACGCGCCCGGCCCACCGCGACTTCCGGATCGAGCGCGACGCGATGTACGCCTGCGCAGGGACGGACGCGGAGTACTGCGTGCCGACGTGCGGCTCACTCGCCGAGCGCTCACTCGCCGACCTGACGCTCTACGCCTCGCGCGCGCGCGCCGAGGCGGCGGGGCTCGCGCCCTGCACGGCCTGCCGCCCGGACCTGCATCCGATTTCACGCTAGCGGTCCCGCGGTGTTTTAGGGGGTGGAGGAACCCCCATGGAGACACTGCTCACAGTCGTCGTCGTCGGGCTGTTCCCGTGCCTCACGCTGCTGGCCTTGCTCGGGCTCACCGCGCGGGTGGAGCGGCGTCGGGCGGCGGTGATCGCGCGCCAGATCGAGCTGACCGACGCGATCCACCGTGAGGTCGGCGCTCTCGTCGCTCCCTGGGTGATGCGGCGGCCCGGGGGAGCGTGGCGCGTGCGGATCGCGGTGCCGTTCGAGCGCCCCGCGGTCGTCGAGGCGATCGTGGCGGTCGTGCGCCGGACGTTCACGGGCCGCTTCGATCTCGTGCTCACCCCCCAGGAGAACGTAGTGCGTCGCGGCCCGCGACCGCTCCGGGAGGTACGCGAAGGGAGGTCGGTGTCGTGGGCGTGAACGAATACGTGATCGAGTACCTCGTGAGAGAACACCTCGCCGAGCTCTACCGCGCTGCAGAAGCGGACCGGCTGGCCGCTCGATACGCACCCGCGCGGGGCGCGCGACTCGCGGCGCGGGCCGTCGCCTGGCTCCGTCGGCTGCGTCGGCGCGAGCGGCAGGTACCGCTCACGGATGCGCGAGCCGCGCGATGGCCGCGTCGAGCTGGCACTTCCTGAAGCCGTACGCCGTGATCCCGAGGACGCCAGCAGGCAGGAGCGCGGCGTCGTAGGGATCGCGCAGCAGGACCACGGCGAGGGCGCGGGCCCGCGCCTGGATGCTCTCGAGCAGTGCGGGGTTCGAGGGGAAGAGGTGCGCGTCATAGAGGAACAGCACCGTCGCGTCGGCGGCCGCCGCGCGCTCGGCCGCCGCGGCGATCTCCGCGACGGTCGGCTCGATCCCGACGAGGAGCACCGTGGGAGCGATGCCCACCGAGGCGAACGCGTCCGTGAGATACCGAGGCTCGTCGGCGACCTCGGGCTCGATCGTGATGCGCTGGGCGAGCTCGGAGAAGCGAGGGAAGACGACGCTCACGCTGCCGTTGAGCGCGCGCCGGAGGCCCGGGGGCCCCGGGGTGACCGGGGTCACCGCGCGCGAGGCGATCGCCATCGCCAGCGGCGGGCCCTCGAGCTCGCGTACGGGCGGGCCGCCCTCGGACCGCCCCCTCCGCTGCTCGCGTAGCCGGCGCACGCGCTCGGCGGCGGCCTCGAGGCCGCGGCGCGGGAGCCGGTCCGCCCGGTAGGCGTCGAAGAGCGCGGCGGCCGCGGCGCGCTGGGCGGCCTCGGTGTGGCACACGAGCAGCAGGTCGTGGCCGGCCTGTGCGGCTCTGACCGCCGCCTCGCCCACGGGGCAGCTCTGCACGATCGCGCCCATCTCGAGATCGTCGGAGACGATCGCACCGCGGAACCCGAGCTCCCCGCGCAGGTAGTCCTCGACGATCAGGCGCGAGAAGGTCGCCGGCACGCGCGTGGGATCGAGGTTCGGATAGACGGGATGGCTCGTCATCACGCCGTCGACGCCGGACGCGATCGCCTCGAGAAAGGGCGGCAGATGGGTCGCGTGCATCTCTGCCCACGTCGACTCGATGACGGGCAGGGCCAGGTGGGCATCGAGCGGCGCGTGGCCCTTGCCGGGGAAGTGCTTGGCGCACGCCGACAGGCCCTCTCGCCTCATGCCGCGGATCCGCGCCGCGCCGTAGCGGGCGACGATCGCCGGGTCCTTGCCGTACGAGCGGATGCCGATATTGGGGCTGTAGCGCTCGGTGAGCACGTCGAGGACGGGGGCGAGGTTCAGATCCACCCCGAGCCGGCGTAGCTCCCGCGCCTCCAGACGGCCCTGGTGGTGCGCGAACGCTTCTTCACCCGCCGTGCCGACCGCGAGGTTGTCGGGAAAGATCGTCGTGGCGCCGCCGAGCATGACGACGCGCCCGCCCTCGTGGTCGGTGGCGACGAGCAGCCGGCGCCCGAGCGCGCCCTCGAGAGACTCGAGGAGCCGGAGGAGTCCTGCGGGGCTCTGGAAGTTCCGCCTGTAGAGAATGAGTCCCGCGGCGCGTGTGTCTTTGAAGAGACGGACGTCCTCGTCACGGAGCGTCGGCCCCGGCAGGCCGAACATCAGTCGCTCGCCGAGGAGATCCTCGAGGTCGGCCACACGGTGATTGTAATCCCTCCTTGTCACTCTGCTGACACGCCGCGTTCAGACATTGGCTCGAACCCATTGAATTTCCGAGCGCGGTGAGCTGGCACGTGCACTGCACACGCGAGGCCGATCACGACATGATGAAGCTCGATCGCACCTTTCGGCGCGGCCGGCGCGTGTCACGCAACTGACGCGAAAAGGGGGCGCAAGCGATGAACTGGAATCCGTGGAAGGTGGCCGCGATCGCAATGGCGCTGGTCATGGGGACGGCGCTCGTGACCGGGCTCGTCGTCGCCAACTGGGTGGGCACCGAAACGAAGCCTCCCGTCACCACGCGTCCGGCGAGCCCGCCGGCGCGCCGTCAGGCCCAGATGCCGGCGTTCCCGACGCAGGCGGTGGTCGACGCCTGCAACGAGTACGCTGCGGCGCAGGCCGGCGACCGCGACAAGACCGCTGACACGGTGAAGAACGCCGCGGTCGGCGCAGTTGTGGGCGCGGCGGTGGGCGCCGCGGGCGGCGCCATCGCCGACGGCGGCAAGGGCGCGGGCAAGGGCGCGGCGATCGGCGGCGTGCTCGGCGCTGGCGGCGGTACCCTCTACGGCCTCAACGAGAACAAGAGGCACGACGAGCGCTACCGGGAGGCGTATGGGAACTGCATGCGCTCGCGCGGCTACTCCGGATAGCCGCCGCCACGTCGCGGGCTGATACTACGGTAGTGCGAGCCGCAGCCGAAGGCGCGGCGAGTCTGTGACTCCGGTCACTGGGGGTGCCCTATGACATTGGTGTTCGCCTGTGTGCTCCTCGTCGTCCTGGCCCCGCCAGCCTTCGGGGCGGACGACTCGAAAGTGAAGGCCGCCACCAAGGAGGTGGAGTCCGGCGCCAAGAAGATCGGCGCGGGCAAGGTCGGCCAGGGCGTCGAGGAGACCGCCAAGGGCATCGGCAAGACCATCGTCGAGGGCGCCAGGTTCACGGGCGCGACGATCAAGGAGAGCGGCGAAAAGGCCGGTGAGAAGGCCAAGGAAGCGAGCGAGGCCGCGGAGCCCAGAGCGAAGAGCGCCTGGGCTCAAGTCCGTGACGGCGCCGTGACCTTCGGTCAGAGCGTGAAGAGCTTCTTCCGGCACCTCTTCGGAGGCTAGCCTCCGTCAGCGGTACGCCAGGTAGGGGGCACGCGCCCGCAGCCAACGGCCGTGGCCCGCCTGCCAGGAATGCTCGATCGTCGAGACCGCCGCGCCCCGCTCGATCGCTCGACGGATCGTGTCGGTGCCGCACAGGATGTCGATCGGGAGCCGCCTCTTCTCGAACTCGTACGGCGGTCGGCGCCATGCGAAGCGCGTGCGCCCCTGACGCCGGGCCACAGCGATCAGGGCGAGGCCCGTCAGAAATGGCTTGAAGCGCGCGCGGTCGGTCACGTGCACCTGCACACCATCGCAGAGCCGGCCGGCCCACTTGTGAAAGGTGGGTGCGAAGCGCGCGGGGCGGAAGTGGACGCCCGGAAGCCCGAGGGCGTTCAACGCGTCCGCGTAGCGGTGGCCGTCGAGGTAGGGCGCGCCGATCCACTCGAACGGGCGCGTCGTCCCACGCCCCTCCGAGAGATTGGTACCCTCGACGAGACACCCGCCCGGGTACACGCGCGCGGTGTCGGGCGTGGGCATGTTGGGCGAGGGCGCCACCCAGGGCAGTCCCGTGCTCTCCCAGAGCATCGCGCGGCGCCAGCCCTTCATCGAGACCACCGTGAGGTCGCATCCCAGCGCGTGCCGCTCGTTGAGGTAGGCCGCGAGCTCGCCGATGGTCAGGCCATGACGCGCTGGGAGTGGGTAGAGCCCGACGAAGGACGCAAAGGCGGGATCGGGCACGTTCCCCTCGACGACGGCGCCGCCGAGCGGATTGGGGCGATCGAGCACGACGACGGCCACGCCTGCCCGCGCGCAGACCCGCATCGTCAGCGCCATGGTCCAGACGAAGGTGTAGTAGCGCGCGCCGACATCCTGAAGATCCACGACGAGGACGTCGACACCGCCGAGCATCGTCCGGGTCGGCGCACGTCGCGCGCCGTAGAGGCTCCACACGGGTAGGCCGGTCGCCGGGTCGCGCGTCGCGCCGACGCGCGCGTGGTCCTGCGCCGCGCCCCAGAGCCCGTGCTCCGGCGCCAGCAGGCGCACCAGCCGCGCGCGCCTGAGGTCGGAGAGAAGCGGCGCCGCATGGGCGTAGCGGGAGTCGATCGAGGCCTGGTGGGCGAGGAGCGCCACGCGGCGGCCGTGGAGGAGTCCTTGCCGCTCGTGGACGAGGACCTCGAGGCCGGATCGGACGGTGGGCATCCCGCCAGATAGTAGTAGCATGCGAGCGTGACGCCTTCGCGAATTCGCTACGAGCGGCTCGCCACCGAGCAGGTGAACCGCGCGAGCCGCGCCCTCGATCTCCTCACGCCGCTCCGGATCGCTCTGCTGATGAACCGCGAGGACCGCCGGGCCGTGCTGGCGGTGGCGCGCGTCCGGCGCCAGATCGCGACGGCCGTGGAGACGATCGTCGCGGCGCTGCGCCGACGCGGGCGCCTCTTCTTCGTCGGCGCCGGCACGAGTGGCCGCCTGGGCGTCCTCGAGGCCGCGGAGTGTCCGCCGACGTTCGGCACGCCGCGGCGCCTCGTACAGGCGATCATCGCGGGGGGCCACGCGGCAGTCTTTCGATCGCGCGAGGGGGCGGAGGACGACGCGCGCGCCGCCGCGCGCGCGGTCGGAACGCGCGTGCGCCCCGGCGATGTCGTCGTGGGCGTCTCGGCGAGCGGCGTCACCCCGTTCGTGCGCGCGGCGCTCGCGACCGCGCGCCGCCGCGGCGCCCGCACGGTGCTGGTGGCCTGCAACCCGCCGCCGACGCGCGGCGCCCGGGCCGACGTCGTCATCGCGCCCGCGCCAGGCCCGGAGGTGCTGGCGGGCTCGACACGGCTCAAGGCCGGCACCGCGACAAAGCTCGTTCTCAACACCCTGACGACCGCGACCATGGCGCGGCTCGGGAAGGTCTACGGCAACCGCATGGTGGATCTCCAGCCACGCTCGGCCAAGCTGAGGGAGCGCGCGGTACGCCTGATCGCCGAGATCGCGGGCGTCCGGCCCCCTCTCGCGCGGCGCGCGCTCGCGGAGTCCGGCGGCAGCGTGCGGGTGGCGATCGTGATGGCGCGTTACGGGCTCAGTCGACGGCGCGCCGCACGGGTGCTGCGGGACGCAGGAGGGTCGCTACGGGGGGTGCTTCAGCGCCCGCGGCGGAAGGAGCTGACGCGGACGCGGACCGGACCGAGCCTGAAGGCGAAGAGAAGCCAGCCGAAGGGGAGAACGATCGCCGCGGCGGTCAGCCAGAACGTGCCGTTTCTCCAGAAGGCCTGATCCTCAGGGGAGAGATCCCGCCACAGCGCGCTGATCCAGTCCATGACACATCGCAATACGCAAGCGTAGTGCCAGGGCGAGTCGGTGGCGAAACGACGGTAAGTGGCTGATCTGGAAGGGGAAGGCCTCTGCTCGGGTGAAGGTACTCCGCCGGAGCGCTGGCTCAACCGCCACCATACTGGCTAGTTCCTTCCCGCCTAGCTGTGCGACGGCCCCGCCGTGTCCTCCGTGCGCACCGGGGTTCGGCCTCGCAGAAAGTCGAAGTCGCACCCTTCGTTGGCCTGGAGCACGTGGTCGAGGAAGAGGCGACCGTAGCCGCGGGTGAACCGAGGCGGCCGCGGCTTCCACGCCGAGCGTCGCCGGTCGAGCTCTTCGTCGCCGACCCGGAGGGTCAGCCTGCGCTTCGGCACATCGAGCTCGATCTCGTCGCCGTCACGGACGAGCGCCAGGGGCCCGCCGACCGCCGATTCCGGCGCGACGTGGAGGACGACCGTGCCATAGGAGGTGCCGCTCATGCGGGCGTCCGAAATCCTGACCATGTCCTTCACGCCTCGCTTCAGGAGCCGCGCGGGGATCGGCGCGGCGCCCCATTCCGGCATCCCGGGCGCCCCCCTCGGCCCGACGTGCTTGAGCACGAGCACCGAGTTCTCGTCGATCGGCAGTCCTGGGTCGTCGATGCGGCGGTGGAGGTCGTCGTGGTCCTCGAAGACGACGGCGCGGCCCCGATGGGTGAGGAGATGCGGCGAGGCGGCCGACTGCTTGAGCAAGGCGCCGTCGGGACACAGGTTGCCCGACAGGACGACCGTGCCGCCTTCCTTCGCGAGGGGCATCCCGAGCGGCCGGATGACGTCCTCGTTCCAGCACCGAGCGTCCCGGACGTTGTCCGCCATGGGCTGGCCGTTCACCGTCAGCGCGTCGCCGTGGAGCAGGGGCAGGAGCTCCTTGAGGACCGCGGGGAGGCCGCCGGCGTAGAAGAAGTCCTCCATGAGGTACTTCCCCGAGGGTTTCACGTTGACGAGGAAGGGTGTTGAGCGCGACAGCTCGTCGAAGCGGGTGAGCGGCAGCGGGACGCCGGCGCGCCCGGCGAGGGCGACCAGGTGGATGATCGCGTTGGTCGAGCCGCCGATCGCCATGTCGCCGCGGATCGCGTTGTCGAAGGCTTTCGCCGTCAGGATCTCGGAGGGCCGAGGCCCGCCCGCCTGCGCCAGCTCGACGGCCCGCCGACCGCTGAGTTCGGCCAGCGCCAGGCGCCGGGAGTCGGGCGCCGGGATCGCGGCGTTACCGGGGAGCGTCATGCCGAGGGCTTCAGCC
>Ga0134076_10000508_pt1 | contig 10304 bp, 9 predicted proteins | sample 15_taG_12_FD_109979 | JGI IMG/M metagenome (GOLD analysis project Ga0134076, IMG submission 109979) | Grasslands soil microbial communities from the Angelo Coastal Reserve, California, USA - 15_D_Wat_40cm_5_0_1 metaG | ecosystem: Environmental > Terrestrial > Soil > Grasslands ... | reverse complement strand
TGTGCGGGGGGTGGGTCCGCAGCTTTACGTACGGAGGCGGTGCCGTCACGTCGCGCACCAGCTGGACTCTCGACCGCAGCCTCGGCACGCCGCTCTCGTTCGGTGAGGACGCGAGCCGGGAGCTGTACGTGCTCGCCGATAACGGCACCGTGTACCGGCTGGCGTCGCCGTAAACCTTCCTCGACCCCGCGGCATCTCAGTGGCAACCTGCAACCGGAGGTTGCCATGCAGACCAGGATTCGGAGCCTCGCCCTCGCCGCGCTCGCGACCGCGCTGTTCGCGGCCCCGGGACTCGCAAAGGGCCCGCCGTGGATCTCGATCGAGCTGCCGGTCAACCCGTACGACCAGTCCATGCGCGGCGCGTTCCTGCTGGTGCACGCCTTCCACCACCAGACGCCCATGGGCTTCATCGTGACGGGCACCGCCGAAGGGATCGTGAACGGCGAGCGACGCTCGCTGAAGCTCGCGTTCACCGAGACGTCGCGCGAGGGCGTGTACGCGCTCAAGCGCTCGTGGCCCGAGGAAGGCACGTGGACGCTCGTCATCACGGCGAACCAGGGTCCGGGTGACGGGGCCACGGCCGTGGTGGACCTGGGGTCGGACGGCGCCGTAGCCGCGATCCGTGTGCCGACCATGCAGCGCGGCGCGTGGACCGTTCCGGCGCCCGTGTCGCTCGCCGACATCGACGCGAGCTTGCGGGCGCGCGCGGCGGCGCTGGCGCGGAGGTCGTAGCTTCGGGGGCGTGACCCCCGGCGTGGTAGTGACGGGAGCCTCGACCGGCATCGGCGCGTGCATCGCGCGCGACCTTGCCGGTCGAGGCTTCCGCGTGTTCGGGACGGTGCGGCGCCCCGAGGACGCCGCCGCGCTCGAGCGCGCGGGTGTCATGCCGGTCCAGATGGACGTCACCGACACCGCATCCATCGCGCGCGCCCGCGCGGAGGTGGAGCGCGCGCTGGGCGGCGCGTCGCTCGCCGGCCTCGTGAACAACGCCGGGATTCCCGTGGCGGGCCCCCTCGAGCTGCTGCCGCTCGACGAGCTGCGGCGCGTGCTCGAAGTGAACCTGGTCGGCGCGGTGGCCGTGACCCAGGCGTTCCTGCCGCTCCTCAAGGCCGCGCGCGGGCGCATCGTCAATATCAGCTCCGTGGCCGGCCGCTACGCCTTGCCGTTCATGGGTCCCTACTCGGCGTCCAAGTTCGCGCTGGAAGCGGTCTCCGACAGCCTGCGCCGGGAGCTGCTGCCCTTCGGTGTGCGCGTGATCGTGGTCGAGCCCGGCAGCTTCCAGACCAAGATCTGGAGCAAGGTCGAGGCGATGGACATGAGCCGCTATCAGACCTCGCCGTATGGCGAGGTGCTGGCGCGCTTCGCGCGGGCGGCGTTGCGCGGCGCCGAGCGGGCGCCGCCGCCGGACAAGGTGGCGCGCGCCGTGTGGCGCGCACTCACCGGCCGCCGGCCGCCGCTCCGGATGGTCGTCACGCCGCACCGGCTCGATCGCCTCAGCCTGTGGATCCCGGACCGCCTGCTCGACTGGCTGATCTACCGCTTCCTCTGGAGGAAGCGGGTCACGCCGCCTGCGCCTGCGAGCCGCCGGGGAGGGGGAGGCGGTAGCGCTCGATGAGCCCCGCCGCGATCCGCTCCGCGTTGGCGAGGATCGTCAGGCTGGTGTTCACGGCGAGCGAGGACGGGATGGCGGACCCGTCGCTGACGTACAGCCCCGGATAGTCGAACACCGCGCCGCTCGCGTCCACTACGCCGTGCTCCTTCGCGTCCGCCATGCGGCAAGAGCCGACCTGATGCGCGGTGGAAAACTGGATGCCCTGTCGCGGCATGAAGCTCTTGTCGAGGAAGTCCGTCTCGACGAGGCGGCAACCGTTCCGCACCAGGATCGACTCGAGGACGCGTTTCGTCTCGGCGTGGTACGCGCGCAGCTGGGGTGTGATGGGCAGCGCGACCCGCGCGTCCCCCGCCGTCACCTGAAGCGCGGCGCCCGGCGGGGTCAGCCCGAAGGCGTCCAGGATGATCATGCGGTGGCGCAGCTGTTTCATCAGTTCGACGTTCGGGGCGCCCCAGAAGGCGGCCTGCGGTTCTTCCCGCAGGCGCAGATGCGCCGCCGACACGAGCATCAGCGGCATCGCCTTCACGGCGTGCACCGTGATCCCGTGGGAGCCGAGGAACTGGTAGCTCACCATTCCGGGGTGGGTGCGTCCGGTGAACATGTCGGCGTCGGGGACGCCGTCCGGGAGCAGGGCCGCGACCTTCACGCTGCCGTTGTAGGCGATGTGGCGGCCCACGTGCTCGGAGAGCTTCGGGAGGTAGGGGCGCGACGCGAGCAGCAGTTTCGCCGTCCCCACCGTGCCGCCGCCGAGGATCACGACGCGGGCGACGAACGCCACCAGCTCGCGCTCGCCGGTGCGGCGCCGCGCGGTAACGCGGTAGCGGTACGGGACGTCGCGCAGCGGCGCACCGACATGCCAGCGTGCGGGGAGCGGCTCGATCGCCAGCGCCTCGAGATCTGTCTCGATCTCGGCCCCGGCGGACACGGCCTGCGGCAGGTAGTTCAGGAACAGCGACTGCTTGGCGCCGTACACGCATCCGGTCACGCAGAACCCGCTCCCCTGGCAGCCCCGCACCGCGTAGCGGCAGCGGTCCACCGAGTAGCCGAGATTCCGCATGAGGTGCGCGAACACGAGACCCGTCTTCGGGATCTCCTCGACGGGGATCTGGGAGACGTGGAGCATCCGCTCGGCGAGGTCGTAGTACGGATCGAGCGAGCGGCGGTCCACATCCGCGGGCCAGAGCAGCCGGCCGTCGTCATCGAGCTGCTCGAAGGCGAGCGACGGCGCGCGCAGCGAGATCATCTCGTAGAATCCCGACCCGCCGCCCAGCGCCTCGGCGTAGGTGAGCTTGAGGTTGTCCCCTGGTGTGCCCTTCAGGTACTTGAGGACGTACTTCGGGTCCGAGGTCTGGCGAAAGTCGGCCGTCTGGACGCGCGGCCCCTTCTCGATCATCACCACCTTCGCTCCCGCCTGCGCGAGCCGCAGCGCGGGGGCCGCGGCGCCGAATCCCGTGCCGATCACCAGGACGTCCGTCTGGATCGTTTTCATGATGGGTCTCTCACGGTCAGGCAGCGTTCCCGTCGGGCGTCAGCGCCGCGGCGAGGAACAGTGCAGGGTCGGGGTACGTGATCTCGGACAGCGGGTGCCAGTGGTAGCCGCCCTCGAAGCCGATGAGGGCGCAGCCCCGCTGCGCGTCGTAGATGCCTGCGTAGAACGCGACCTGGGCGAGGGTGACGGCGCCGTTGTACATCTTGCGAGTGGTCGCATCGGCCTCAAGGCCGTCCCGGATGACGGCGGCGCGCTGGTCCGGCGTGAGCCGCTCGAACGCCGGCTCGCCGAAGCGGCGCTCGCCGCGCCGCGTCAGGTCCGCCGCGAAGAACGCGGCGAACTGGGCGAAGGGATAGTCGGGGTCCGTAAGAGCACGGACCAGATCCGGGTCGTCGGCGGCGGCGCCCGGGATCACGGTCGTCACGAATGCGCGCAGCACCCGGTCCACGAGCTCCGGGTCGTCGTCGAACGTCTGGGGATATGCGTTGACGAGCACGCGGGCCGGCGTGCAGGCGGCGGCCAGGCCGGCCGCGATCAGGCCGAAGTGCTTGAGGGCTAGACGCCGGGAGATGTGATCCTGCATGCGCGTTTCCGTCTCGGGACGCGTGCAGGATAGGCCGGGCCGCCCAAGGCCCGGTAAAGCGCAATCAAGCGACGGTCAAGCGATTGACAATTCTGACGCAGCGGGTATGCGTTTCTAGATTCGGGAGGTGAGCGATGATCGTTGTGGGTTGGAGCCGGTCGTGGGTGCTGGGCGTGGCGCTGATGGCCTTGGCATGCAACACCACGGAGCCGCCGGGACCGCCGGCGCAGGTCGTGAAGAGCGGTGGCGACGCGCAGGCCGGATTCTTCAACACGCCTCTTCCCATGCCTTACAGCGTCACCGTTTACGACGCCAACAACCGCCCCGTGCCGGGTGTCTCGGTGGCCTGGCAAATCATCACCGGCGGCGGGACGCTCAGTACCAACCCCAGCATCACGAACTCGAGCGGCGTCGCGACTACGATCCACACGCTCGGCACGGCCACGACGTATGTGGTGAGCGCGACTGTGACTGGTCTGCCCTCGGTCACCTTCACAGCGACGGCGTCCGCGCCGCCTTAGGTCACCTTGCCGATTGGCAGCCTCCGCACCCGCTTGCCCGTCGCCGCGAAGATGGCGTTGCACACCGCGGGCGCGATGGGGCCCACGGCGGGCTCGCCGATCCCGCCTTGCGCATTGCTCGACGGCACGATGTACACCTCGACGACGGGCATCTCGGGAAGCCGCAGCAGCGGGTAGTCATCGAAGTTCCCCTGCTTCACCCGACCCCGCTCGATCGTGATCTCGCCGTACAGCGCCGCCGTGAGCCCGTACACGATCCCGCCCTGGAGCTGCGCCTCGATCGTGTCGGGGTTCACCACCGGCCCGCAGTCCACCGCGCACACCACCCGATGCACGCGGACCCTGCCGTCCGGGGCGACGGAGACTTCTGCCACCTGGGCGCAGGTCGTCGGCGCCCATTCGGCGAGCGCGATGCCGCGGCCTTGGCCCGCGGGCAAGGGCGACCCCCAGCCGGCCTTCTCCGCCGCGAGCTCGAGCGTGCGCCGGTGGCGCGGCTTGTCGCCGAGCAGCGCCCGGCGGAACTCGTAGGGGTCTTTGCCCGCAGCCACGGCGACTTCATCGCAGAAGCACTCGGTGACGAACGCATTCTGCGAAATCCCCACCGAGCGCCAAAAGCCGCGCGGTACGGGCAGCAGATCGACGGCCACCTGGTCCACGAGAACATTCGGGATGCCATAGGGCAGGTTCGCCGCGCCGTCGATGAGCGTGCGATCGATCCCCTTCTCGAGCGGCCCGAACTTGAGGAGTATGGGCGGCGCCACGATGCGGTGGGTCCAGGCCACCGGGCTCCCGGTGGCGTCCAGTCCGGCCACGAACCGGTTGTAGGTCGCCGGACGGTAGAAGCCGTGGCGCACGTCGTCCTCGCGCGACCAGATCACCTTCACCGGCGCGCCCACGGCCTTCGAGAGACGGACCGCCTCGGACACGAAGTCCGGCTCGAGCCGGCGGCCGAACCCGCCGCCCAGGAACGTCGTGTGAACCCGGACCCGCTCCTTCGGTAGGCCGGTGAGCTCGGCCGCCACCTCCTGCGCGCGCGTCTGGTTCTGGGTCGGCGCCCAGACGTCGCACCCGTCGGCGCGGACGTGGGCCGTGCAGTTCATCGGCTCCATCGTGGCGTGGTGCAGGAACGGGACCTCGTACACCGCCTCGACCCGCTTCGCGGCCCCGGCCAGCGCGACCGGGGCATCGCCGTTCTTGCGCGCCTCGGCGCCGGGCTGCTCGGCGAGGCGCGTGAACTGAGCCCGGATCGCGTCGGAATCGAGCGACCCGTTGTCGCCCTCGTCCCACTCGATCTCGAGCGCGCGCCGGCCGGTAACGGCCTGCCAGTAGCTGTCGGCAACGACCGCGACGCCCGCGGCGCAGCCCACGCCCCACGCCCCGTTCGTGCCGGTCCACGGGCTCGCGTCGAGCGGCACCACGTGGCGGACGCCCGGCACCGCGTTCGACCGCTCCGCGTCGAAGCGCTTGATCCGGCCGCCGAAGACGGGGCACCGCTCGATGCTCGCGACGAGCATGCCGGGAACCCGCACGTCGATGCCGAATACGGCGCCGCCGTCGACCTTCGGCGGCGTATCGAGCCGTCGTACCCGGGTGCCGATGAGCCGAAAGTCCTTCGGGTCCTTGAGCGGCGGGTTCTCGGGGACGTGGAGCGTGGCCGCCTTGCGGGCGAGAACGCCGTAGCCGAGCCGGCGCCTGCTGGTCACGTGGACGACCGTACCGTTCTCGGCGCGGCACGTGGCGGGCTCGACCCCCCACGTTTCGGCTGCCCGGCCACCAGCATCGCGCGCGCCGTCGCACCGGCCTTGCGCAGCGTGTCCCACGACGAGCGCACGCTGCGTGAGCCCCCCGTGGACATCGGGCGCGACCACGCGGCGGGGTTCTCGGGCACGGGCCCGAGCTGGACCTTGGACCAATCGGCCTCGAGCTCATCGGCGAGAATCATGGCGAGCGCGGTGTGCGGCCCCTGGCCCATCTCGGACTTATCGACGGTGAGCGTCACGATCCCATCGGTCCCGACGCGCAGCCAGGCGTTGGGACTGAAGGCCCCGTCGCCGGGCGCGCTCGCTCGTCCGGGTCGCGCCGGAAGGTAAAACGAGAGGACGAGGCCCGCGCTCGTCCCGACAAACTCGCGGCGGGTGATCGTGGAGGTGGTCAAGCGAGCTTCCCGATCGGCAGCTTCCGGACCCGTTTCCCCGTGAGCGCGAAGATCGCGTTGCACACCGCCGGCGCGATCGGGGGCGTGCCCGGCTCGCCGACGCCGCCCTGCGAGTCGGTGCTCGACACGATGTGCACCTCGACCTGCGGCATCTCCGCGAGCCGCAGCATCCGATAGTCGTTGAAGTTGCCCTGCTGCACGCGACCCCGGTCGATCGTGATCTCGCCCCACAGCGCCGCTGTGAGGCCGTACACGATCGCGCTCTGCATCTGCGCCTCGACGGTGTCGGGGTTGACGACCGGTCCACAGTCCACTGCGCACACCACGCGATGCACGTTGGGGGCGCCGTCGGAGTCGACCGAGACCTCGGCGACTTGGGCGACGTAGGTCTCGAATGCCTTGTAGACGGCGATCCCCCGGCCGCGTCCTGTCGGGAGCGGCGTGCCCCAACCCGCCTTGCTCGCGGCGAGGTTGAGGACGCCGAGGTGGCGCGGCGCCTTGCCGAGCAGGTCGCGGCGGTACTCGTAGGGGTCCTTCTTCGCCGCCTGGGCCAGCTCGTCGATGAAGCTCTCCACCACGAACGCGTTGAACGAGTTGTTCACCGAGCGCCAGAACCCGACGGGGATCCCGGTGTCGGTGAGGACGTAGTCCACATGGACGTTGGGGATCGTATACGGCATACCGACGCCGCCCTCGACGGCTTCCCCATCGAGCCCGTTCTTCACTGTGTCGGGGAACACCCGCGCCATGATGGACGGCGCCGCGATGCGGTGCGTCCAGGCCACCGGCTGGCCGGCGGCATCGAGGCCGGCCCGCAGGGCGTGACGGCACGCCGGGCGGTACTGCGCGTTGCGCATGTCGTCCTCGCGGGACCACACCACCTTGACGGGCGCGCCGGCGGCCTTCGACGTCTCGAGCGCCTCCCGGAGGAAGTCCAGCTCGAACCGCCGCCCGAAGCCCCCACCCAGGTACGTCGTGTGCACTTTGACCTTCTCGGGCGGCACGCCGCCGATTCCGGCGCCCAGCCCCTGGGCTCCCGTCTGGAACTGCGTGGGGGCCCAGATGTCTACGCCGTCGGCGCGGACGTGCGCGGTGCAGTTCATCGGCTCCATCGTGGCGTGGGCGAGGAACGGCAGCTCATACGCGGCATCGAGCTTCGTCGGCGCCGCCGGTAGCGCGGCGTCCGGCACGCCGTCGTGGCGCGCCACGGCGCCAGGCTGCTCGGCGCGCTGCGCGAACAGCTGGGAGATGGACGCGCTCGACACGCCGGCGTTCGGTCCCTCGTCCCACGTGATTTCCAGCGCGTCGCGGCCTTTCTTCGCCGGCCAGTAGCCGTCGGCCACGACGGCGACACCGCTGGAGATTTCGACGACGTGGCGGACCCCGGGCACGGCCTTGGCCTTCGTTGCGTCGAAGCTTTTCACCTTGCCGCCGAACACCGGGCTGCGCGCGATGACGGCGACGAGCAGGCCCGGCCGCTTCACGTCGATGCCGAACTCGGCGCTGCCGTCCACCTTGGGCGGCGTATCGAGCCGCCGCACCCGCGTCCCGAGGATCTTCCAGTCCTTGGGATCCTTGAGGGGCACGTCGTGCGGCAACGGCATCGTGGCCGCCTTGACGGCGAGTTTCCCGTAGGTGAGCCGCCGGCCGCTCGCCGCGTGCAGCACGGCCCCCTGCTCGGCGCGGCATTCGGACTTGTCGACGCCCCACGTCTCCCCCGCCGCGGCCACGAGCATCTCGCGCGCCGCCGCGCCCGCCTTGCGGAGCGGCGTGTAGGCCGCGCGGACGCTGGTGCTGCCGCCCGTCCCCTGCATGCCGAACATGGGGTTGATGTACGCCTTGTCCGCGGGCGCGAAGTCGATGCGGATCTTCGACCAGTCGGCCTCGAGCTCCTCGGCGAGCAGCATCGGCAGGGACGTCGTGACGCCCTGACCCATCTCGGAGCGGTCCACCATCACGAGCACACTCTCGTCGGGATTGATGCGCAGCCACGCGTTGGGTGTGAAGGGAGCCACGGGGGTGGGACCGAACCGGGCGCCCCCGGGGATATGGAAGCCGATGACCAGGCCGGCGCCGGCGACCGTCGCGGTCTCGAGGAACTCACGCCGAGTGACGTTGGAGGAGGCTCGCATGTTACGCCTCCTGCGCCGCGCGATGGATGGCGGCGCGGATCCGCTGGTAGGTGCCGCAGCGGCAGATGTTCGTCATCGCGGTGTCGATGTCGGCGTCCGAGGGGTGCGGGTTCTTGGCCAGCAGCGCGGCGGCGGCCATGATCTGGCCCGACTGGCAGTAGCCGCACTGGGGGACGTCCTCCGCGATCCAGGCGCGCTGCACCGCGTGTGAGCGGTTGCGAGACAGGCCTTCGATCGTGGTCACGCGCTTGCCGGCGACCGCCGCCACGGGCAGCACGCAGGTGCGCGTCGCGACGCCGTCCAGGTGCACCGTGCAGGCGCCGCACTGCGCGATGCCGCAGCCGAACTTGGTGCCGGTGAGTCCGAGCGTATCGCGCAACACCCAGAGCAACGGGGTGTCGGGCGTGACGTTCACGGTGGCGCGCTTGCCGTTCACGGTGAAACTGATGGGAGACATGCGGAAGGTCCTCCGCGACGAGAATGGGTAAAACGTGTAGTGCCGCCCCGAGCGGGGGAAGGGGCTCACCTTTCGCAACGTCCCGGGCGACGGCATGTTCCCGCCCCGTGACCGAGTCGTCGCCGTCGCGCGTCACGTACGCGCGCCGCCTGGGCCTCTTCTCCGGCACGATGGCCGTGATCGGCGGCATCATCGGCGGCGGCATCTTCCTGACGCCCGCCACCGTCGCCGAGCGCGTCGGGTCCGCGCCACTCATCATCGTCGCCTGGGTCGTCGGGGGCGTGGTGGCGCTCGTGGGGGCGCTGTGCTTCGGGGAGCTGGGCGCCCGGCGCCCGAAGGCCGGGGGCGGGTACGTCTACCTGCGCGAGGCGTGGGGGCCGCTGCCGGCGTTCCTGTACGGTTGGGCGCTGCTGTTCCTGATTGCGACGGGCGCCATCGCGGCCGTGGCCATCATGTTCGCGACCTACGCGCTGCCGCTCGTCGGCCTCCCCCCGCGGCTCACGGTGCCGCTCGCGGCGGGCGCGGTCGTGTTCCTGACCGGCCTCAACTACGTCGGCGTGAAGCCCGCCGCCGTCACCCAGAACATCTTCACGGTCTTGAAGCTCGCCGCCCTCGCCGCGCTCATCGTGGCAGGCCTCTCCGCCGTCAGCTTCACCGCCCTGGACCGCCCTCCACCGCCTTCCACGGCCGCGCACGTCGCCGTCACGCTCGGCGCCGCCCTGGTGCCCATCCTGTTCACGTACGGCGGCTGGCAACAAACCAACTTCATCGCCGAGGAGATCATCGAGCCGGAGCGGAACCTGCCGCGCGCGCTCGTGCTCGGCGTCGCGGTCGTGGTGGCCGTGTATCTGCTCGCGAACGTGGCATATCTCCGGGTGCTCGGGCCCGGCGGGCTCGCCGCGACGTCGGCGCCCGCCGCCGCGGTGATGCGGGCCGTGCTCGGGCCCGCGGGCGGCACCGTCATCGCCGCCGGCATCGCGGCGTCCACGTTCGGCTTTCTCAATCTCGTGATCCTCGTGACGCCGCGCGTGTTCCAGGCGATGGCGGCGGACGGGGTGTTCTTCTCGCGGCTCGCCGAGCTGCACCCCGTCTACCGCACGCCGAGCGCGGCGATCGTCCTGCAGGGCGCCTGGGCGATCGTGCTGACCGTGTCCTACGGCACCTTCAGCCAGCTCGTGGACTACGTCGCGTTCGGGGACTGGATCTTCTTCGGGTTGACGGTCGCCGGACTGTTCGTGTACCGGCGGCGGGGCCTCCCCCCCCCGCCCCCCCCCCCCCCTCTGGGGGGGGGGGGGGGACATGAAGGCACGGCGCGCCCCCCGGTTTTGGCGCCCCCCCCTCCGCGGACCCCCCCC
>Ga0134076_10000506_pt1 | contig 10352 bp, 9 predicted proteins | sample 15_taG_12_FD_109979 | JGI IMG/M metagenome (GOLD analysis project Ga0134076, IMG submission 109979) | Grasslands soil microbial communities from the Angelo Coastal Reserve, California, USA - 15_D_Wat_40cm_5_0_1 metaG | ecosystem: Environmental > Terrestrial > Soil > Grasslands ... | reverse complement strand
GTGACGATCGAGCCGGCGCCGAAGATCATGCCGATCGCCGTGGTCGACGCGTGGAGCTCGTGGGCGAAGAACACGGCGAAGAACGGCGCCGTCATTCCGAGCGCGAGCCCCGCGGCACCCTCGGTCAACGCCAGCATGCTGATCGTCTCGTGGCTCTCGAGGCTTCGCCACCAGCGCTTGATGTCGATCGGCTGCCACCGCTCGTCGATCAGGTAGATCGGAAGCACCGAGCACAGCATGACGGGCAGAACGCAGAAGAGCCCCGCCCGCAGGGCGCCGGCGCTCTCCGGCCCGAGCCCGAGGAGCGGGGCGAAGGCCAGCGGGAGCGCGCCCGCCAGAACGTTGCCCAGGCTGGCGGCCCCGACCGTCAGGAACGAGCCGATGCTGAACAGGTGCACGCGCTCGGCGGGCCGGCTCTGCTCCACCATGAACGGCGGGCCGACGATCGCGTGGCCGCCCTCGAAGGCGCCCTGCACAGCGGCCAGCACGAGGAGCGCCATCGGATCGTGGGCGAGGATCAGTCCCGCCGTACCGAGGATGTTGCCGCCGTAGGAAATCAGAAAGATGCGGCGCCGCCCGAAGAGGTCCGAGAGGATCCCCGAGGGGATGACGGAGAGACCGTGGGCAATCCAATTGATGGAGGCCAGCTGCGCGACGAAGAGCGTGTCGTGTCCTGCGGCGAGCAAGTAGAGATAGAACAGGAGCCGCCAGATGCTCACCGAGAGGCCGCTGAACGGAGTGCGCAGCAGCAGGAGTCGCGCGTTCCGGCTGAAACCGCGCACGCGTCCGAGATAGTCGCCGCCGCGGCGCGCCTGCCGGAGGAGGAGAAGGCCCACGAGGATCGTGAGCGCGATGCCAAGGAGCCAGACGACGCGGGGGACCTGCGTGCCCTCGTCCGGCGCGTGCGCGTGGCCGACGTCGCCCCAGGCCAGGGTGGTCGTGAGTGCGAGGATCCCCGCCAAAACCGCAGGAACCACCACCACCTCAGGCCGGCCTGAACGCCACCGGCAGACGCTTGATGCCACGGATGAAGTTCGAGCGCAGCTTCTCCGGCTCGGCCGTGGCCTCGATGTCCGGCAGTCGGCGGAATAGCTCCACGAACATCGCGGTGACTTCGCGGCGCGCCAGGTGTGAGCCCAGGCAGAAGTGGGCGCCACCGGTTCCGAAGGCGCCCTGCTCGTTCGGCGTGCGCGCGATGTCGAAGCGATAGGGATCGGGGAAGTATTTCTCGTCGCGGTTGGCCGAGATGTACCACATCGCGATCTTCTGGCCCTTCTGCATCTGCACGCCGGCGAACGTGGTGTCGCGCGTGACGGTCCGCCGCATGTGCATCACCGGGCTCGCCCAGCGGATGATCTCCTCGACCGCCGACGCGCTCAGTCCGTCGAGGTCGGCCTGCCACGTGCGCTTCTCGTGTGGGTACTGCGTGAAGGCCCACATCCCCTGACTGATGGCGGTGCGTGTGGTCTCGTTACCGGCGGCGATCAACAGCAGGAAGAACGGTCCGAGGTCCTCCGGCGGCATCGCCTCACCGTCCACCTCGGCATGGACGAGCGTGGTCGTCAGATCGTTCTCCGGATGCTCGAGACGCTTCTTGCCGAGCCAGAGCCCGTACTCGCGCAGTTCGCCGGCCGCTTGCATGAGGGACTCGCGCGTGCCGCCGAAGTCGCGGTCGCCGCCCGCCAGAAGGCGGTTGGTCAGGTCGAGCAGCTTCGCTCGATCGCCCTCCGGCACGCCCATCATGTCGCAGATGATCGCGACAGGCAGCGCGTCAGCGACCTCTGTGACGAACTCCGCCTCGCCCTTCGGGGCGATGGTATCGACGATCCGGCGGGCACGCTGCCGCACCACGCCTTCCGCCTTCGCGATCATCTTTGGCGTGAAGCCTCGGTTCACCACTCCTCGGAGCTTGGTGTGCTTCGGGGGATCGGTGGAGATCATCGACCGGATGGCGCCCATGTACTGCATGTCCTCGGGATCGGTCATCGCCTGGATCCCGTACGCGGAGCTGAAGGTCTCCCAGTCACGCGTGGCGGCGGCGACATCGTCGAAGCGAGTGATAGACCAGAAGCCTTTGCCGGAGTCGGGGTGCTGGTGCCAGGCCACCGGCCGTTCATTGCGGAGCTTGGCCAACGCGCCCTCCACGTCGTCGCGAAGCCAGAAGTCGAAGCTGGCCGGGTTGATCTCGTCCAGGGTCAGGCCCGTCGTCGGGGTGGGGACGGTGCTCATACGTGGCTCCTTGTCACCGCCGATGGTGAAGGTACGCATGTATCGTGTCGGCTAAACTCTGTCAAGGCCTGGCCAGAGGACGACGGCATGCGAGTGGTCGTGAACCGCACGCTGTGCGAGAGCAACGCCGTGTGCGCGCGGCTCGTGCCGGAAATCTTCGTGGTCGACGACGACGACCGACTGCAGATCAAGGAGGCGCACCCGCCCCAGGCGCTGCGGGAGCGTGTGGAGCACGCCGTGCGGCGCTGCCCGCGGCTGGCGTTGTCGATCGTCGAGGACTGAAGACGCTCAGCCGGCCCTTACAGCGGGTGTGGGCCCGAGATGAACGCTCGTCACGCCGCCGTCACTCCGCCGTCGACGGGAAGCGCGGCCCCGGTGATGAACGACGCCTCGTCGGACAAGAGAAACAGCGCGGCGTTCGCGATCTCTTCAGGCTTGCCGGTGCGGCCGAGCGGCACCGAGCCGTGGGCGCGCTTCTGCACGAGCTCCTCTGGATCAAGGCCGACGGTGGACTTCTGATCTGGTCGTGCGACGAAGACACGCAGCATCGGCGTGTCGATCGGGCCAGGGCAGAGAGCGTTCACCCGGATCTTGTCCTTGGCGAGTCGAAGCGCCAGGCTCTTGACGAATCCGACCACCCCGAACTTGAACATCGAGTACACGGGACTGAAGCCAGAACCGACGAGTCCAGACGTTGACGCGGTGAACAGCAAGCTGCCGCCGCCGCGTGCCCGGATCTCGGGAATCGCCGCTTCGGTGGTGATCAGCACCGTCCTCAGATTGAGGTCGATCGCGAGATCGAACGCGCTCAGGTCGATCCCTTCGACCGCGGCTGGTCCGGGATGGCCGACGTGATTCCAGACGAAATCGAGGCCCTTGAAGCGATTGACGGTGTCCCACACGATTCGGCGTGAGTCGCCGTCGTTCGTGAGATCCGCCACGATGCCATGCGCCGTGCCGCCAGCGCCGGTGATCTCTTTGACGACGCGGTGCACGCCGTCCGAATCGATATCCACCACGGCCACGTGGGCCCCCTCGCGGGCGAAGCGCAGCGCGCCCGCACGCCCCATGCCCGAGGCGGCGGCGGTGACGATCCCGATCTTCCCGTCCATGCGCATCGTTCGTTACCTCCTGACGTGGGGCTCTGAAGCGCCGAGTCTATACCGTAGCCGAGCCGCCTCCTCCACGAGGATGAGGTAGCAGGTGGCGTCGAGCTTCATCTCGCGCCCCTCAACCATCGGCGGATCCGCAATGGCCGCCATGCTGGTTCATCTCCCAGCTCCAACCAGGAAATCAGCGAATGGCGTCTTTGGTGGAGGTGAGGAGAACGCACGTACAGCCGGTCTCGCTCCAGACACGAGAATCGGCGCTGCCCGCCTCCGCCCGAATGTAATCCCCGGGATAGAGTTTCTTGTCGTCGACCATCAGCTCGCCGTGAAGCAGATGCAACTCCTCGACTCCGGCATGGCGGTGAGCCGGATAGGCGGCTCCCGGCGCGAGCCGAACCAGCATGCTGACGCGGTCTTTCTCCGTGTCCGTCGCGAGCAGTTTGCAGGAGATACCGGGCGCTGCTTCTTCCCATTCCGGTTCCGCCCATCGTCCTGGCGATGGCACCACCGGCTCCTGGCCCGTCTCCACTGCGATTCGCCGCGCAAGGCGATCCCACAGAGACGCAGATGGGCGCAACACATCGGTTGGCCACGCGACGAAGGCGCCGATGATCGGCCGAAGCGTCTCCATCTCCTGCCGGCATTCCGCACACGCGGAGATACGAGCCATCACGACGGGAACTTCGCTTGAAGGAAGGGCCTCCAGGACGTACAGGAACAGCCATTCCTGGTGGTCCTGATCGTGGTTGCCCGTTCCTGAGCTCATAGGCCGTTCAATGCTCCAGCAAGCGCCTCTCGGAGTTTCCGCAATCCGGAACGAATTCGCGTCTTCACGGTTCCGAGGGGTTGATCCAATTTTGCCGCCACCTCGCAATACGTGAGCTCAGAGAAAAATGCGGTTTCGATAGCCAGGCGCTCTTCCGGTGTGAGCACCGGCAACGCCTGTCGCAAGAGGCGGCCCTGCTCTCTGACGTCGAAGACCTCTTGTGGGCCCCTCGCGGCCGTCATTGTATTTGGACTGTCCGCATGATTGTTGACGCGTTTCTTCCGCGCTTCGAACCGCAGCCGGTCGATCGCTCTGGAGCGCGCCTGATTCATGATCCATCCGACGACGGAACCGCCCGCCGGATCGTACGTCGACGCTCTTCGCCAGACATCGTGGAACACATCGAGCGTCAATTCTTCGGCGGTTGCCCGATTGTTGGTGATTCGCACGATCAATGTGAAAACGATTCGATGCGTCTGCGTGTAGAGCGCATGCAGCGCAACCTGGTCGCCTCCGGCGATGGACTGGACGAGCCGCACCCAGTCCTTCTCGGATACGGCACCTTCGCCTTATTGGCATAGAGCAGATCACCGAGGGTTTTCATGCGTGGACGTCGTGCCGCACCCACGGCCGGAATCATTGCGTGATTGATCGTTGCCGTCAAGGCAGGGGCGCTCGAGGTTGTGGCGTTCGAGCTCCCATGCCGCGAAGCAGCGGATGTGGAATTGATACGTGTCCAGGCCGGGATTATCGCCGGAACGGGTGAACTCGATCTCGAATTCAACCTCGTCACGCTTCACAGGCACACGACAAATCGTGCAGTCAGCGCCGACGCCTGGCCCTCCCCACGTGCGGTCTGGGTAGCGGTCAGGGAGCTGCCCGGCCTGGATCATTTCGCGGGCTTTCTCGCGTAGGGCGCCCTCGTCGCTCATCTGGCTGGCCCCGTTGGCCGGTGGAGGATCACGCGAGATGCCGGAGTCACGGGATTCGCCATCCATCCAATAAAACGTCAACCCGGTCCGTTCGGATTTGTGAAGAGGAAATAAGGGCGAATCTCCTGGTGCAGGGTCTCAGACCGCCACGGTGCGCTCTATGGGACCTTGGGGCTACCGCGTGCGCGTCCCATGCGCACGGGGACAGGTCTTCACGTCACAAGGGCGTCACCGACTCCCGCTCGGCCTCGCCGAGCCACCACGACATGCTCATGTCGCGAAACATCGTCCTCGCGGCGCCCAGATGCTCAACCGCCTGCGCCTGCTTGCCGGAGCGCCGATGGAGGCGGCCGAGGCCGAGGTGGCACTGCGCAACGAGCGGTCGCATGGCGAGCGCGTCGGCAGCGGTCAGCGCTTGCCGATACGCGTCGCCGGCGCTGGAAACGTCCGCGCGGGTGGCGGCGATTTCGCCGAGCATCCACCATGCCCACGCCTCCCACCCGCGCTCCTCACGCTGTGCCGCGAGCTCCCTGGCACGCGTCGCGACGGCCGCCGCTTCGTCGTCGCGGCCCGACAGCAGCCGGGCTTCGGCGAGAAAGGTCAAAATCGGTACGCCGAGAATCGAGGCGAGGTCGGCGGCGCGCTCGAGCAGTGGGATCGCCTCCGCAAAGCGTCCGGCGCGCGCGCAGGCGAGACCGAGGATGGCGGCGGGCATGGCCCAGAGGACGGTGAAGTCGCGGCCGCTGCACAGCGCGACGGCGCGCTCGGAGACGGCGCGCGCCTCGTCGAACGCGCCGCGGCGCAGATGGACCAGGCCGGCGCCGGAGCAGGCGTAGACGAGCCAGTAGACGTTGTCGGCCGCCGTGGCCGTCGCGATGGCCTCGTCGGTGCGCGCGAGGGCCTCGGAGAACTCGCCGAGCTCGGCCAGGCACCAGCTGAGATACGTCCGCGAGCCCACGAACTGCCAGGACGGGAGCCCGCGGCGCCGCAGGTCCGGCTCGAGCGTCGTCACATTGCGGCGGAGCAGCTCGGCGGCGTGACGATAGTCGCCGACCCAGTGGGCGACCTGCGCGCGGTACACGTTCGCGGACTCCAGGAGGTCGGGATCGGCCAGGGCCTCGGCGAGGGCGAGGCTCTGCTCTCCGGCCTCGATCGCGCCGCGCGAATCACCCGCGATGTACAGGCCGTGCGCGCGATAGGTGTAGGCCCAGCCCAGGCGCGTACGATCGCCGATCGCGTCGGCCTGTTCCTCCGCCACTCGGAGATAGGCGAGTGCCCGCGCATGGTCGAGTAACGGCACGCATGACTGCCGTATGTCGAAGCAGAGGTCGATGATCTGCTCCACGCGCTCGGAGGACCGGGGCAGGTGCCGCAGGGCGTCGATCGCCTGCTCGAAGCACGCCGCAGCCTCTCGGTTCGCCGAGCGTGCGGCCGCCGTCTTGCCGGCCTTGGCGAGGTAGCGGTGTGCGGCCTCCCACCGCTCGCTCGCATAGTAGTGGCGCCCCAGCGACAGCGCGTGCGACGCCGCGTCGGGACCGTACAGGGCTTCGAGCGCTTGCGCCGTGGCTTCGTGCAGACGCTTGCGAGACGGGGCGAGCAGGCCGGCGTAGGCGACCTCACGAATCCGCTCGTGCGTGAAATCGAGGCGCTCGCCGACGACGTGGAAGATCCGGCGGGCCACGAGCTCTTCGAGGCCTTCCGCGGTCTCGGCGGGGCCCAGCTCTGCGGCGCGCTCGAGCAGCGCGAAGTCGAACTCACGGCCGATCACGCTGCCGACGCCGGTCAGCCGCCGTCCACGCTCGCTGAGGCGATCCAGCCGCGCGGTGATCAATTCACGCACGCCGACGCCGGGCGGGGTGAGCAGGTCGCTCGCCGTCGTGTCAATCTCACCCCCGTGCAGCATCCGCATCGTTTCCACGATCATGAACGCGTTGCCCTCGCTCGCGCGCCAGACGTGGTCGCCGAGCCTCTGGACGGTGTCGTCGTCGGTACCGGCCCTGGCGAGAGCCTGCACGAAGGTCAGCGTCTCGGCCTGCGACAGCGGACCGAGCGTTGCCGAGAAGAATCGGGGCTGGTGTCCGAGCTGGCTCAGCGTTCGACGATGGACGGGCGCGTCGGCCGTTTCCTCGGTACGGACGGTGCCGACGATCAGGACCGGCGAGTCGCCGATGCGTCGTCCCAGGAACACGAGCAGCCGCAGGGTCATCTCATCGGCCCAGTGAAGATCCTCGAGGACGACGAGGAGCGGGCGCTGTGAGGCGACGTATTGGACGGTCCTCGTCACCGCCTCGAACAGGCGCACGTAATCCTCGCCGGCGGCGGGTGGGCGGTCACCGGCGGCCAATTCGGGAAACAGTCGGCCGAGCTCGGTCCGCCACGTCGGGTCGAGGTTGTTGAGCAGGTCCGGGACGACGTCGGGGCGAAACGCGTTCACCCACGGGCCGAGCGGCAGGACCTGCTCGCTTTCGTAACCGCGACCGACCAGAACGTGGCCACCCTCGTCGCTCGCCTCGCGCACGAGCGCATCGATCAACCGCGTCTTGCCGATTCCCGCCTCGCCCTGGATGATCCCGATCGCGCCGCGGCTCTTCCAGGCTTCGGCAAGCCGCTCGCGGAGCATCGCCATCTCCGTGGCGCGCCCGAACAGCGCCGTTTCCGGCTCGGAGACGCTCGGCGTCGGCGCGCGCTCGCTCGCGGGGGGCGCGCTCCGCGTCGGCGCCTGCAACAGCTCGCGGTACAGCGCCCGCGTTTCCGCTTCGGGCTCGAGGCCGAGCTCGCGCTCGAGCACCCTGACGCACGTCTCATACAGGCGCAGGGCGGCCCCGCGCCGATCCTGCTGCACGTAGAGGCGCATGAGCGTTCGGTAGACCGGCTCCTGCGCTGTGCGAACCAGCCTTGCGCGCGCGCTCATGAACAGCGAGACGGGCGGGTTGATGCCGGACTGGCCGGCCAGGCCGATCCGGGCCACGCTCACCTCGAGAACGGTATCGATACCACTGCTCGCCAGCGCCTGATCGTCGATCCGTTCTCCGGCCGCGCCACGATTCATGGCGACGACATTCAGCGAGCTACGATCGCGGACGAACAGGAGCACGTGATCGCGAAGCGTCGTCTGGACGTCGGCCCGGATCACCGCGCTCTTGAGCTCGGCCTCGGCCGCGTCGATCTTTGACGCCGATTCCGCGGTCACCGCGCCGTACAGCGTGCCGCCGAGCGCACCGATAGTGCCTCCCGCAGCGGCCACCCCAAGGCCCAATACGATGACCGCGCCGCACACCACGGCGCCGATCTCCCTGGCCGCGCCACAGCCTCTTCCGACACTTCCGGCGATCGCCAATCCGGGGGTGGCGCCGGCAGCGAGGCCGATCCCGGCCCCCTTCAGGGCGCCCATTCCCTTTCCACCCGTCGGCGCATCCACGTGTGTTTCGGGAGCGGATTCAGCCACCGGGAGGCCGACGGTGTTGAGTTGGGCGCGTACATCCTCCGTGGGCGATTGCGGCGCCCGCGGCTGCTTGATCGCGCACCCCCACGGGCCAGCGCATACAGCAAGCACGAGGACGACCAGCGTGCTCCGACGCATCGCACCCGTCATGGCTCCCTCCTTGCGCTGCCACGCAGCGTGGCCACATTTATGGCGTGCGGGGTGTCACAGCCGCGTCACAAGGGGCAAGACGGCAGATTCCTGCCCGTGCAGGCGGTTGAGGGGGGAGCAGCCTGACGAAAACCACATACGCCGCCGTCGGATACTCGGGGCGGGGACGGATTTCGCCGAACCTCAGCTCGGTGACGATTCTGTGACGGCTGCGCTGTCACGATTTTCCGTGACGCTGCGATGTGAGACGGGGATCCTCGGCGTCGTGGGAGCCGTGTCCGCGCAGCAAAGGTCTGACGTCCCGAAGCTCTATTGCTCCCCCTGTAACGATGTCCTTCCCTGGGTGGGTTCGAGCACTCGCGCACGTCGCACGCGGGGCGTGGCTGCGCGCGGAGTCCGTGAGAGGCGACGGGCGGTGTGGCAGGTATTGAGGAGGGCTCCATGAGCACACCCAGGAATTGCCCCCAGTGCGGCCTGACAAACCCGCCTGGAACCGCACGCTGTGATTGTGGGCACAATTTCGATGGCCCTTCGTTGCCGAGCCGCAACAGGTCGGACCGTGTAACGAAGATGGCTGCTAAGCCACAAGGCTATGCGTTCGGCTGGTATATCGCGTGCGGCTCGCTAGCAATGAGTGCAATGACTGCGAGAGCCACGCCAGCGGAGTACGGATTGCCGCTCGACGCGGTATTGAGGATTTGGTGGGTGGTCATGGGGGTTGCCGCTGCCGCTGTTAGACCGTGGAGCTGGTATGTCCTTCTTTCATGTCTAGCCCTCTATCCAGTGCGGGGCGGGCTGTATATGGCGTTCGTGGCGAACGATTGGCAGAACAGAATGTTTGTAGCTCTCAGCGCCGCCGCGATGACAGTGGTCTTCTTTGCCTACTTCTACAAGCGCCGAGCAATGTTCGGGGCCAAAGGGCGATGGCGTCGATTGGAGCAGTGGTGTCCCAGGTTAGTCGGACCGCACATGCACAACTCTGATCGAGTGCCAGGATTTGCTGGTCTCTCGAACCCAAGCAGACTTTATTTCGTTGCGATCGTCGCGGCGCTCATCCTGCTCGATAAGATTGATGAGGTCGGCGAGGGCCTCGTGCTGGTCATCCTTCTGGCCCTCCTCCTCTGCCTCTTCGTCAGGCGCGCCAGGGCAGTCGAGGGTTCCTGAGCCGATGGGGCGACTCGACCGATGTCACATGGCCGTGGCGCCGCCGTCGACGAAGAGAAGCGTGCCCGTCACGAACGACGCGTCGTCGGACGCGAGAAACAGGATGCACGCGGCGACTTCCTCGGGCGTGCCCGGGCGCTTGAGTATGGTGCTCTTGGCGGCGTCCTCGCGGTACTGCTCGAGCGTCCGGCCCTGCTCGCGGATGCGGCGCTCGTGAAACGGCGTGAAGATCGGCCCGGGGCATACGGCGTTCACCCGGATGCGGTCGGCCGCGTGATCCATCGCCATCCCGCGCGTGAGCCCGGCCACCGCGGCCTTGGTGGTGTCGTACTGCGTCGTCTTGCCCACGCTCGTCACCGACCGGACCGACGCGACGTTGACGATGCTGCCCCCGCCGGCGCGACGGATGAGCGGGATCGCCGCCTTCGCGCAGAACGCGTACCCCTTGAGGTTCACGCCCAGGATCTCGTCCCAGCTCTCGGCGCTGGCCTCGACCACCGTGTGATAGAGCCGGATCCCGGCGTTATTCACGAGGACGTCGAGCCGGCCGAAGCGGTCCG
>Ga0134076_10000500_pt1 | contig 10411 bp, 8 predicted proteins | sample 15_taG_12_FD_109979 | JGI IMG/M metagenome (GOLD analysis project Ga0134076, IMG submission 109979) | Grasslands soil microbial communities from the Angelo Coastal Reserve, California, USA - 15_D_Wat_40cm_5_0_1 metaG | ecosystem: Environmental > Terrestrial > Soil > Grasslands ... | reverse complement strand
TGACGGGCGGGCCGACCGGGCCCGGCTGCGAGGGATCGACCGCGTGGCACTGCGTGCACTGCGCGAGATAGACCTGCCGCCCTCGCTCGGCGAGCGGATCAGTCGGCGTCTCTGAGCAGCCGCCGACGAATGCGGCGGCAGCGACGAAGACCACGAGGCGAGAGCGCATCGGCGCCCGAGCGTACTACGGTGTCAGGCCCGACGCGAACGACGGGACGGTGTCAGCCCTCGCGCGAATGAGGGGGGTTGGGGGAAGCCGCAGGGGTCCCCCTGTTTGCAAGACGGCGTCAGGCCACGCGCAACGAGGGGGGTTTGGGGGGAAGCGGTACGGGTCCCCCCAATTTTATGGCCGAAGACGGGCGCGCGCGGTGTCGAAGTCGAGCACGCGCGCGGGGCCGGTCGGCCGCGGGCGCCGCTCGATCAACTCGGCGCCGCCCTGCAGCGCCGCGAACGTGTCGTCCTCGGCGAACAGCGGCGTCGGCGCGGGCCTCAGCGCGAGCCGGATGCCGGCCAGCGCGAAGCGCAGCCGCCACCACGTGCGGCCCATGCGCGCCCAGCGCGAACGTACGGGTGTGGGCTCGGCGGCCGCCACGGGCGCCGGCAGGTAGTACACGTTCGAAGACGGCCCGAGCTTCGCCGCCGCCACGGAATCGTTCACGCGAGCCCTCGCTCTTCCATGAGCGCCGTGACCCGCCGGTAGGCGCCCGTCAATGCCTGATCGAACGACGCTTCCAGCCGGTAGGCCGCCATCGCGGCCGACACGCGGTCCCGCTCCGAGCCGGCCTCCAGCGCGCGGGCCCGGGTCTCGGCGGCACGGGCCGCCAGCACGGCGCCGGTGTCGGCCAGCGAGAGGATCGAGCCCACGATGCGCTGCTCGCCCGAATCCGGCTGCGCCGTCGGCGCGGCGAGCGTCACCGGCTTGCGGCGCGCCGGCGCCTCGATACGGCTGGCCAGCACGATGCTCGGCCGCCACAGGACGACCTCGGACGTGGGGGGCTTGACCCGGGGCTGCTCGGCGGCGCGTCGTGGCTTCTTCATACGCATCTCCTGAGTGGCAACGAGAATGCCACGCGAGATGCGTCGTAAGCGCGCGCCGATGCTGCGAGAGTAGAACCTTCCGAGATAGCGGACCCGGGAGAATCTCCGTGGGGGCCCGGAGAAACTCCTAGGAGCGCTTCTCGAGGCTGTAGTCGCGGATTTTCTTGTTGAGCGTCTTGACGTCCACGTCCAGCACGCGCGCCGCGCGGGCCTTGTTCCAGCCCGTCGCGTTGAGCACGCGCTCGACGTGCCGGCGCTCGACGTCGGCCAGCGGGACCAGCACGGGATCGGCGTCGTTCTCGGCCGCGGCGGAGGGCCGCACACGCGAGAGCTCCGGGGGCAGATCGGGCGCGCGCACCTCCGAGCCCTCGTGCAGGATCTGCAGGCGCTCGACGAGGTTGCGCAGCTCCCGGATGTTGCCCGGCCAGTCGTAGGCCATCAACCGCTCCAGCGCGTCCTTGGCGAACGACAGCGGCTTGCGGGCGCCGATGTTGGCGTTGAGGAAGTGCTGGACGAGCAGCGGCACGTCCTCGCGCCGCTGGCGCAGCGCCGGCACGTCGACGACCACCGTGGACACGCGGTAGAACAGGTCCCAGCGGAAGCGGCCCTCGGTCGCCTCGCGCGTGAGATCCTTGGCCGTCGCGGCCACGATGCGCACGTCGACGTGGAACGCGCGCTCCTCGCCCACCCGCCGCACCTCTCCGGAGTCGAGCGTGCGGAGCAGGCGCACCTGCATGGCCGCCGACATCTCGCCGATCTCGTCCATGAACAGCGTGCCGCCGTTGGCCGCCTCGAACAGGCCCACGCGCGAGGTGACGGCGCCGCTGAACGCGCCCTTGCGGTGCCCGAACAGCTCGGTCTCCAGCAGGGTGTCGGGCAGCGCGCTGCAGTTGATGGACACGAAGGGGCGCCCCGCACGCTTGCTACGCAGGTGGATGGTGCGGGCGACGAGCTCCTTGCCGGTGCCGCTCTCGCCTTGGATCAGCACCGGGCTGTCGGTGCCCGCGACGCGTCCGATCACGCCGAGCACGTCGCCGATGGCCGGGCTCTCGCCGATGATCGTCGGCAACCCGTCGCGCCGGGTGATGACCTCGCGCAGCGCGGAGTTCTCGCGCCGCAGCGCCTTCTTCTCGGCCGCCTTGGCGACGACCTCGAGCAGCTCGGCGTTCTTCCAGGGCTTGGTGATGAAGTCGTACGCGCCGAGACGCATCGCCTCCACCGCCGTCTCGACGTCGGCGTGGCCCGTGAGGACGATCAACTCGGCGTCTACGTCGGCATCACGCGCCCACCGCAGGATGTCCAGCCCGGAGTGGTCGGGCAGCTGGACGTCCACGAGGGCCACGTCGAACTCTTCGCGCGCCAGATGCGCCATCGCCTCGCCGCCGGAGCCGGCGTCGACGACGGTGAACGGCGAGCGCGAGAGGACTGCCACCAGCAGACTCCGAACGTTGGTGTCGTCGTCGACGACGAGCACGTGGATCGCGTCCGGCATCTGGACGCCATGATAGCACCTCCAGTACACTACCCACCTCAGGAGGACCGCTCGAATGTCGCAACCCCCGGCTCTCCGCATCGAGGGAGCCCGGCAGAACAACCTCAAGAACGTCTCGGTCGAGATCCCGCACGATCGACTCACCGTCGTCACCGGCGTCTCCGGCTCCGGCAAGTCGTCGCTGGCGTTCGACACGCTGTTCGCCGAAGGCCAGTGGCGCTACATCGAATCGCTGTCCACGTACGCGCGGATGTTCCTCGAGCGCATCGACCGGCCCGACGTGGACCGCATCGAGCAGATCCGCCCCGCGGTGGCGCTCGAGCAGAAGAACCCCGTGCGCACCGCGCGCTCGACCGTCGGCACCGCGACGGAGATCTACGACTACCTGCGCCTGCTCTACGCGAAGGTCGGCCGCGTGTACTGCGCGGCGTGCGGCGCGCCCGCGGCCTCCCACTCGGCGGCCACCATCGCCGACGCTCTCCTCGCCGAGCACGCGGGCGCCCGCGCGCTCGTGACGTTTCCGCTGCCGGTGGCGGCCGGCGCCTCGCCCGCCGAGATCTGGGCCGCGCTCACGCGGCGCGGCTTCGCGCGCGTGCGGCTCGAGGGCGAGATCGTGGACCTCGCCGGGCCGCCGCCGGCCGCGCTGGGCGGTGCGGAGGTCGAGGTCGTCCTCGACCGCGTCGTGCTCGCCGTCGACGGCCGCGCGCGCCTCGTCGACTCGCTGGAGACGGCGCTGCGCGAAGGCGGCGGGCGCGTCACCGTGGACGTCGTGGGTACGGCGCGGCGCGCCTTCACGGAGGAGTTCCGTTGCGGCGCGTGCGGCGCAGCGCTCGAGCGGCCGCAGCCGCTGCTGTTCTCGTTCAACCACCCGCTCGGCGCGTGCGCCGAGTGCAAGGGCTTCGGCAACGTGCTGAAGTACGACGAATCGCTCGTGGTTCCCGACCGCGCGCTCAGCCTCGGCGCGGGCGCCGTCGAGCCGTGGACGCATCCCTCGGGCAAGTGGTACCAGCGCGAGCTCGTGAAGGCCGCGCGCCGCGCGGGCGTCGACCTCGACCTGCCCTGGGAGCGGCTCGGCGAGCGCGAGCGGCGCCTCGTGTACGAGGGGGACGGGAAGTTTCCCGGCATCAACGGATTCTTCGAGGAGATCGAGTCGTACCGCTACAAGCTGCACGTGCGCGTGTTCCTCTCGCGCTATCGCACCCAGTCGCCGTGTCCGGTGTGCGCGGGGGCGCGGCTGAAGCCGGCCGCCCTCGCCGTGAAGGTGGCGGGTCTCACCATCTCGCAGTTCACGGCGCTGACGATCGAGCGCGCGGCCGCCACGCTCGAATCGCTCGACCTCACGGCGTGGGAGGCGGCCGTCGGGCGCGAGATCCTGCGCCAGCTCTCGGCCAAGCTCACGTTCCTGCTGCGCGTCGGTCTCGGCTATCTGACCCTGGGGCGCCAGACACGCACGCTCTCGGGCGGCGAGGCGCAGCGGATCAACCTGGCGAATCAGCTGGGTTCACAGCTCGTGGGGACCCTGTACGTCCTCGACGAACCCTCCATTGGATTGCACGTACGCGACACCGCGCGCCTGGCCGATCTCTGCCGCGAGCTGGCGACGGCCGGCAATACCGTCGTCGTCGTCGAGCACGACCGCGCGTTCATCGAGGCCGCCGACCATGTGATCGAGCTGGGGCCGGGCTCCGGCGAGCGCGGCGGCGAGGTTGTCTTCAGCGGCTCGCAGGACGAGTTCCGCAAGACGACGCGCTCGCTGACCGCGCGCTACCTCACGGGGCGGGAGTCGATCCCCGCGCCGCTGGCGCGCCGGGTGGGCCGGCGCCAGCTCGTGCTCACCGGCGCCCGCGAGCACAACCTGAAAGACGTCACGCTGCGGCTGCCGCTCGGCACGCTGACCGTCGTGACCGGGGTGTCGGGCTCCGGCAAGTCCACGCTCGTGCACGACACGCTCTATCGCGCAGTCGCGCGCGCCTTCAAGACGGAATTCCAGACGCCGGGCGCCTATACGGCGCTCACGGGCATCGAGTACCTGAAGGGCGTGCGGCTCATCGACCAGGAGCCGATCGGGCGCACGCCGCGCAGCAATCCCGTCACCTACGTGAAGGCCTTCGACGAGATCCGCAAGCTCTTCGCGGCGCTGCCGCGCGCGAAGACGCTCGGCCTCGGCGCCGGCGCGTTCTCGTTCAACGTGCCGGGCGGGCGCTGCGAGTCGTGCCAGGGCGACGGCTTCCAGAAGCTCGAGATGTACTTCTTCGAGGATGTGTACGTGTCCTGCCAGGAGTGCGAGGGCCGCCGCTATCGCGCGGAGGTGCTCGGCGTGAAGTATCGCGGCAAGTCCATCGGCGACGTGCTCGCGCTGACCGTCGACGAGGCGGTCGATTTCTTCGCGTCGACGCCGGCGCTCGCGCGGCGCCTGCGCGTGCTCCAGGACGTCGGCCTCGGCTACCTGCGGCTCGGCCAGCCCGCCACCACGCTGTCGGGCGGCGAGGCGCAGCGGCTGAAGATCGCCGCCGAGCTCGCGGCGCGCGCGGCCGGCGAGATGCTGTACCTCCTGGACGAGCCCACCACCGGCCTGCACCTCGACGACGTCAAGAAGCTGCTCCAGGTGTTGCACCGGCTCGTGGACGCGGGCAACACGGTCGTCCTCGTCGAGCACCATCTCGACGTCGTGCGCGCCGCCGACTGGGTGGTGGACCTCGGGCCCGAGGGCGGCGAGGAGGGCGGCGACATCGTGGCCGAAGGCCCGCCCGAGGTCATCGCGCAGACGGCGGGCTCGTACACCGGAAAATTCCTCGCCGAGCTGCTGCCGAAGAACGGCGTGCCGAAGAACGGCAAGAAGTGATCTTTTACGGTTGGCGAATCGTCGCCGCCGCCTTCGTCGTCCTCTTCACCGCCTACGGCGCGCAGTACTGTTTCGGCGTCTTCTTCGCCCCCCTGCTCGACGAGTTCCGCTGGAGCCGCGCCGGCCTGTCCGGCGTGTTCTCCCTCTACGCGTTCGGCTACTGCGTCGTCGGCTTCCCCGCCGGCCGCCTGACCGATCGCTGGGGTCCGCGCGCGGTCGTGTCCGCGGGGGCGGTGTTCCTCGGCGGCGCGCTGGCCGCCATGGCGCTCGTCCGGCACCTCTGGCAGCCGTACCTGATCTACGGCGTGGTCGCCGCGCTCGGCATGGGCACCGCGTACGTGCCCTGCCACAGCACGGTGGTGAAGTGGTTCGCCCGGCGCCGCGGCCTGGCCATCGGCGTCGCCTCCACCGGCGCCTCCCTCGGCACCTTCGCCCTGCCGCCGCTCGCTCAGCGGGCGGTGACCGCGGCCGGCTGGCGCGCCGCCTATGTCGTGCTCGGCCTCTGCGTGTTCACGGCGCTGGCGCTCTCAGCCACCGTCATGCGGCGTGATCCGCGCTCGCTGGGCCTGCGCCCCGACGGCGACGACGCCGCGCCGGCGCCGGCCTCCGACGCGCGGCCCGGCCGGGGCTTCGGCCTGCGCCGCGCGATGCACGCGCGCGCGTTCTGGCTGATCGCGGCGGCCTTCACGGCCACCTGGCTGGCGGTCTTCATCCCGCTCGTGCACCTGGTCCCGTTCGCGCGCGACCTGGGGTACGACGCCGGCACGGGCGCGTGGCTCGTGAGCGCGCTGGGCGCCGGCGCCGTGGGTGGACGGCTCGTCATGGGCGCGGTCTCCGATCGGATCGGACGGCGGCCGGCGATCGTCACCGCCATGGGGGTCCAGGCGCTGGCGTTCGTCGGTTTCGCGACGGTGCAGGGTCTGGCCGGGCTGGTCACGACGGCGATCGCCTTCGGCCTCTCCTACGGCACGATCTCCGCCCTCTTCCCGGCCATCGTCGGCGACTTTTTCGGCCCGGAGCAGGCCGGATCGCTGGTGGGCTTCCTATTCGCCCTGGCGGGCTCGGTCGCCGCCTGGGGGCCGCTGGCCGCGTGACTCGTGTACGATGCCACCGGGGGCTATGGGGTCGTCTTCCGCGCGGCGGCCGCCGCGAACGTGGTCGCGGCCGGTCTCCTCGGCCTTGCGCGGGCATCTGTCAGCTAGGTAAAGTGCTTACTGCGCCGATGTTTCGGCGAGTGGGAAAAGTTTTTCACGGGTTGTTGCCGGGTTCTGGGACAACCTATACTTGCGGCCACCGAACGCGCCGCGGGAAGATCTACCTTTGCAATGAGAACTGATCTCCAGCTCTCGAACGGTCGTGCCAGCGGACTCGTCGACGTCCTCGATCGGGTTCTCGACAAAGGTTTGGTCGTTGCCGGAGACGTCAAGATCTCGCTCGCCGAGGTCGAGCTGCTCACGATCCGAATTCGGCTGATCGTGTGCTCCATCGACAAGGCGCAGGAGATCGGTCTCGACTGGTGGAAGCACGACGCCCACCTGGCCCCAAACCGCAATCGTCTGTCCGCGGAGAACGAGGAGTTGCGCCGACAGGTGCGGCTGCTCGAGCGCAAGGTCGCGTCGCTCACGTCACGCAAGGGCAGCTCGAAACGCGACGGTGGTCGCGACGCGAACCGGCAAGGAGACTGATCGATGGCAGTCGAACGGACAAGCGGCGGCACGAGCCTCATCGACGTCCTCGACCGCGTGCTCGACAAGGGCATCGTCATCGACGCCTGGGTACGCGTGTCGCTCGTCGGCATCGACCTGATCACGGTCGAAGCGCGGGTGGTCGTGGCGTCGATCGATACCTACCTCAAGTACTCCGAGGCCGTCGGGTCCGTCACACCCGCATCGTGGCCCGCGCTCGACGGGCGGGGCAGCGAAGCGGTGATCGCCGAGAACGCGTCGCTGCGGGCTCAGATCGCGGGCACGCGTCGCGCAAATACGACTTCGCGGAGACTGCGTCGGCCGTGAAGCAGCACGCCGCGCTGCGCACCACGGCGCGGCGCCGGGCGAACGTCGACGCCTCCGATCGGCTGAAGCTCTCGGAGGCACTGCTCGGCTCCGACGACCTCGCGACCTGCGCCCAGCGCTCGCTGGACTGGCTCGGACGCACGGTCGGTGTCGCGCGCGCGGTGTGCCTGGTCGGCTCGGCGGACCACGTCACCGTGCTCCGTCCGGTGGCGAGCCTCGGCGTCCGCGGCGGCCGCGTCGACTCCTTCGTCCTCGACCTCGAGGCGCACAACGATCCGCTGGTGGCCGCGACCGTCGGCCTCGGCGCGAGCGTCTTCGGCCGCAACGGCCGGGTGGCGCCGACCACGCCCCTGCAGTCCGGGCGGCTCATCGCCGTGCCGCTCCAGGGCCGACAGACCCTGGAGGAGTATCCGGTCGGCCTCCTGCTGATCGCATCGGCGGACGCCGAGATCGAAGCCCAGGCGCGGTGGGTGGCCAGCCTGCTCGGTCCGCGGCTGACGGCGTTACGGACCCATCAGCGCCGCGAGGCCAACGAGCGCCGAATCCTGAGAGAGCGGACGCTGCTCTACAACATCATCAACGCGGTCACCGACCCGATCTTGCTGACCGACACCGAGGGCCGCATCACCGTCGCCAACGCGCGCGCCGAGGCGCTGCTGTCCGCGGGCGAGGACGAGAGCGAGGGCCGGCGTCGCGCCATCGCGCTCAACAACATGCTGTTCTCCTCGGCGCTCACCCGGCGCGCGATCGAGGGCGCCGAGCCGTGGCGGCACGAGCTGCTGCTGGTGGATCCCGTCGACGGCTCCGACCTGCTCTTCGAGCTGCTGAGCACCGTCACCGTCGACCCGCGCGAGGGCACGGGCATCGTGTCGATCCTCCGCAACGTCACCGACCTGCGCCGCGCGACGCAGGAGATCGAGGAGAACTACCGCAAGCTGCGGCTGGCGGAGGCCGACGCCCGCGCCGAGCGCGACCGCCTGGACCTCATCATCGACTCGGTCGCCGATCCGATCCTCGTGACCGATTCCAACGCCAACATCGTCATGATGAACGCGCCCGCCGAGCGGCTCTTCACCGCCGATCCCGACGCCGGCGCCGAGGCGCGCCGCACGGTGCAGGCGAACGACGCCCACTTCTCGTCGTTCGTGTCCAATCTCTTCTTCGAGCCCGGCGCCATGCGGCGCAGCGGCGCCATCGGCCTCGTGGACCCGCGCACCGGCGCCCCGCTGCCCGTGGAGGCCATCTCCGGCAAGATCGTCTCGGAGCACGGCGAGGTGACGGCCATCGTCACCATCCTGCACGACCGCACCCAGGAGCTCGAGCGGGAACATCTCTACGAGCAGCTCAAGCGCGCCTCCAGCGAGCTGGAGCAGAAGGTCCGGGAAGCCACCGCCGAGCTGACCCGCCAGAACGAGCTGCTGCGCCGCTCGCACTTCGAGATCGAGCAGGCCTCGGCGGCGAAATCCCAGTTCCTGGCGAACATGTCGCACGAGTTCCGCACGCCGCTCAACGCGATCCTCGGGTACACGAGCATGCTGCTCAAGGGCGTGACCGGCGAGCTCACGCCGCACCAGCGGCGCAACCTCGAGCGCGTGGACAGCAACGCGCACCACCTGCTGGCCATCATCAACGACATCCTCGACATCTCCCGCATCGAGGCCGGCAAGATGCCGCTGACAGTCACGAAGTTCGAGCTCAAGGACCTCGTGGCCGAAGTGCTGGCGGAGGTGGAGCCGATCATCTCCCGCTCGCGGCTGGCGGTGACGAGCCAGCAGGAGTCGGACATGCCGCCGCTCAAGACGGACCGGCAGAAGGTCAAGCAGATCGTCATCAACTTCCTGACCAATGCCATCAAGTTCACGCCCCAGGGCTCGGTCGAGGTGCGCACGCACTTCGTGCCGGAGCGGGATCAGATCGCGATCGCCGTCGCCGACACCGGCATCGGCGTCTCCACCGAGGATCGCGAGCGCATCTTCGAGGACTTCCGCCAGGCCGACAACTCGCCGACGCGCGAATACACGGGCGCCGGCCTGGGGCTGGCCATCTGCCGGCGGCTGGCGGGCATGCTGGACGGCAACATCACGCTCGAGAGCGAGGTCGGCCGCGGGTCGACGTTCGTGCTGTTCCTGCCGCGCGAGGTCCGGCGCGCATGAGCCCGCGCCGCCCCCCGGCGTCGAAGGACGGCAGGCCCGCCGCGGCGAAGTCGCCGCTGATCCTCATCGTCGACGACTTCGCCGACAACCGCGAGATGTACACCCAGTTCCTCGAGTTCTCGGGCTTCCGCGTGGCGGAGGCACAGAACGGTCACGAGGCGCTCGCGCAGGCCTTCCAGCTGACGCCAGACCTCATCGTGATGGATCTCTCGCTGCCGGGGCTGGACGGCTGGGAGGCCACCCGGCGCCTCAAGGCTGACGATCGCACCCGCGGCATTCCGATCATCGCCCTCACCGGCCACGCCCTGGCCGGCCACTCCAAGGGGGCGATGGACGCCGGCTGTGACGCGTTCATCATCAAGCCGTGTCTGCCCGAGCGGCTGATGGAAGAGATCAAGTCGATGCTGAAAGGATAGCGGGATGCCCCCCAAGCCGAAGCCTTCGCGCCGTCGCGCGCGCCCCGCCAGGCCGGCGGACAAGAAGGCCCCGTCGAACGGCGTCGGCGGATCGCGTGTCATCCGCGAGATGCCCGCGCGCGCCACCGCCGGCGCGGTGGCGAAGGTCGGCGGGAAGCCGGTGGAGAGCCGCGGCAAGTACGTGTACTGCGTCATCCGGTCGGAAGAGCCGCTGCGCTTCGGCGCCATCGGCCTCGGCTCCGTGCCCGCCGAGGTCTCGACCGTCCATTACAAGGACATCGCCGCCGTCGTCTCCGACACCCCGCTGGAGGTCCTCGACGCCACGCGCGAGAACGTGCTGGCCCACGAGCACGTGAACGAGGCGGTCATGCGGGATCACACCGTCATCCCGATGTCCTTCGGCACCGTGTTCAAGACGCGCGACGACATCATCGAGCTGCTGCGCGGCGCCTACAGCG
>Ga0134076_10000498_pt1 | contig 10440 bp, 7 predicted proteins | sample 15_taG_12_FD_109979 | JGI IMG/M metagenome (GOLD analysis project Ga0134076, IMG submission 109979) | Grasslands soil microbial communities from the Angelo Coastal Reserve, California, USA - 15_D_Wat_40cm_5_0_1 metaG | ecosystem: Environmental > Terrestrial > Soil > Grasslands ... | reverse complement strand
TTCGCTTCGGTAAATTATCTTGCCTCTCTTGATGACATATCTACGGACAGGGATGTCTAGAAACACATCGGAGATGGCCTTGGTCCCGAGAACCACAAGGTCGGCGTTCTTGCCAGGCTCCAAACCATACGAATTTTCTATTCGAAGGATTCTTGCTGCGTTGTAGGTGATCATGTCTAAGAGCATCTTCTGGTCTATGATGGAACCCAACTGAGCCACATGCTCGTAGAGTGAGCCGATGAGCAGGAGGTCTCCTTTTCCAAACGGTGTGAAAGCGTTCCTTATGTTGTTAGATGAAAATGCTATGTTCACGCCACCCTTGACAAAGGGGACCGGATTCAGCACGGCACGTCGCACTCGGCTTCTGTCACTCCTACCGCCCATGTACAGATCAGTCGCGGGTAGCGGAACTACGTTGATTCGCGCTTCTTTCATCTTCCCTATTGTAGTCTCGAGCACCGATGGATCGACACTCGCGAGCGTAATCATGTGCCCGACAGTGACGCGTCCTTGATACCCTTCGTTAATCGTCTTCTCGATGATGTAGTCTATGGCACGGGATCGCAGGTCGTTTATGTCGTCCCCGAAATCAGCATGAAAATCGAGGTCCTTGCTGTACTTCTTGGCGAGGCCAAACACCAAATCTATGTGCTTCTTCGTATCCTCGAACCTGTTTTCGTTATACGGGCATCCTCCGACGACATCTGCTCCTAACTTCAGAGCTTCTTCAATGACCTCGTAAGCCCCGGGGAACTTCACTAGTCCCTCCTGCGGAAAAGCGACTATCTGCAGATCGATCAATCCCTCGTACTCGTCTTTGAGCGCAAGCATCGATTTGAAGCCCGTCAATCCTGCCAGTGGATCTGTGTCCGGATGCACCCTTGCTATGGTGGTACCGTTTGAGATGAGCATCTTCAGGACTTGTCTTGCTCTAGACGTCACCTCCTCTTGCACGAAACTTCGCTTCAGCTCGCCGGTGATTCTAAGCGCGCCAGCCAGAGTACCTTCAACATTCGGTTTTATCCTCTCCAGGAGCGCTTTATCGGGATGGATGTGAGACTCGATAAACGTCGGTACGACCACATCGCCGCCAACGTCAAGTATCCTCCGGCCGCCGAGATTTGCGCCGAGCTTCGCTATCTTCCCATCTTTTATCTCGATATCAACAAGAGGCTTACTATCATCCACCCTGCAGTTCTTCAAGACGAGGTCGGAACTCGTTGTCACTCCCCCTGTGGGGTGGCTGGCCCAAGTGATTTTTAATGTTCCGAGAGAATCAGGTCTTGAACTATCGGGATGATCCAGATTTTAGGTGTTCCGATTCAGCCGATAACCGAACTCGGAGGAAACTTCTCGTCCCCGACTCAGATAAGGGTCTTCAGCTGCCTGTATTGAAAATCTCACAGGAGCACCAAGCGAGGCTCGAAGAGGACCCTATGATCGCCCACCCCAATGCGGCCGCTGAACTGATCGAAGAAGCGGCACAAACCGTCCAGGGGGACCAAGGCGTTGGTGAAGGAGACGCGCTTCCACTGACGGCGCCACGAGCATAGGACAAGTCAACCCGCGTTAAACAAAGGTTCCAATGCTCTCGCATCTCCCATCCCTTAGCCGATCCTAAGGTGCGAGAGTCTTTTTCTTGCTCGGACGACGCGTGGAGGTTCGAGAACCACCCATTTGAGGGGCGACCGCTTCTCGGCCCTCTGAGGCTGAGGCACGGCACGAGCTGGTACGAGTCGAAGATATCCGTAATAAGAGAGGGGCAATCGGCTCCTACACTGGCCAACCCAGCTCTCACTCCGGCGAGCGCATAACTCCCTAGTTCTGACTCTTCGCTAATCCAGTGCCCGTCTCTTTATGATTCGAACACCAGCAGATAGCAACCAGATACAACTGAATCCTAACAAGGCCACTTCCCACCAATGCTCGCCGATGACATTGCTGTCAACCCATGCAACAAAATGCCCGGTTGCTAAGCCATATGTGGTTGTCCACCAATAAATCTTGAATAAGTCGTAATAGAAGAATCCTACAGACAGAAGACCGAGCATGTCAAACAATGTACTAAGCTTTAATGTCCTATCCCCAATGCGCACTGTTGTGATCAAACCTCTGGTTCCTCCATTCCCCTTTCCCAGACTAGAATCCATGCGGGTCCATTGCAAACAGAACATGAATACCCAAAAATCTCCCTCTTCAATCATGATTTGACACCTATATAGCGAATCGGTATCATTTCGTCATTAGGTCTAGGACAATTCGCCGGAATATTCTGGGAACCTCCACACAAAATCAGCCAGGACGAAGTCAAGGGCTCGGATGCCTTCACCATGGAGCTCGCACGACTTCCCCATCCTTAACTGGCGGATCCTGTCACCAAAGGAATCTTCCTGGTGGCGAGTCCACCTCCCCGCTCGGGGCTCGGCCGGACATGGTTGCTCCCACTACAGTGCTTGATGCCAAACCGCCGCTTAGATTCCTGTGACCTGTATGCCGCCCATGGAGAGGAACAGTGATGACAAGAGGCGGAGGAGGTCACGCCATCGTCCTCGACTTGTTAGTGATATTCGACCTTGTTGTCGAGGTGTTTTGGGGGGACGCTTAATTCACATCCGAACTATACCACACGGAACGTCCAAATGAACGGCGGTAACCGGGAGCCAATCATCTGGGGACTGATCCTCGGACTTCTTGCCCAGGCAATCTACGAGGCGTCTCGAATCTTGGTCGGCCAGTACGTTCGATTGCCGTCGACGTACTGGAACATCCTTCTCGCAGTCATCATCCCCATCGCCGTCCTGTACCTCATTTTGCTGAGAGGACGGAGGCGAGGACCCTAACGAAAATAGTCAGTCGTCTCCCGCCCTCAAGGCGCTCTTCCTCCGCAAGAACTTGACTGGAACACTGGACGCGGCGGTCACGTTGCTTGATGCGGTTGCGCGGCTGCGTTCTCGCGAAGACGGCAAAGGAATCCCGATCCAGCCAATAACCGGAACCTAGTCTAATCGAAGAGAACAAACGCCCTTCCGAAGTTTGTCTCTCGTAGCATAATTAGAACGGTATCAAGCCGAGCGTATGGGTCAGAGGGATTCGCAAGATTGTGCTTGCAGAACGAGATACCCTTTTTGGAGAAAACTCGATAAGATCCCAGGCACCACGAAGTTATGCTCAAGAGCGGTTTTTCCCGAACAGAAGAATGACCCTTTACCTGCGAAGAGTATTCGCGGGACTTCCGACCGAAAAATTGGTCGGAAATTCTCCCAGTTCAGGTTCTCATTGTCTCGGGAGGTGATTCACACCGATTGACATATATCCTGACTTCTCCTCACTCTGGTGCTTTATCATGCCCATGATTGATGTTTATGCTCCTGCAGACCTTTTCCCGGCCGGGACCGACGGTAGGCTTGGCAAGGAGCTAACCATGGCCGTCCTCCGCGCCGAGGGTGTGGCAACCCCAGGCCCCTTCCACCTGGACAACACGGCCGCTTTCATCCACCGGATGGACCCGCGCTCTATTCGCACCGCAGCCACCGAATCCGCCCGCACCGTGCGCGTTCAGGTCATCACGCCTCCAGCGGCGTTGAGCCGTGAGGGCCAGAAGCAACTCGTCAAAGAGGTCACCGAGATTGTGACCAAGATCTCCGGCGACCCGACCCAAGCCAGTCGAACCTGGGTGATACTCACTGAGGCGGCAGAGGGCGGTTGGGGCCTCTCAGGCACGGCCTTCGGCCGTGAGGAATTCGCGGCACTCCGCGCAAGGGCGGCGGCGGCGCGGAAGTAAGCAGACGATCAGCCTAGGATCCCGCACCCTACGGCGGGTGAGGAGTGAAAGTGTTTGCTGTCGCCGGGACTTCCGACAATTGTTTGGTCGGCAATTCGCAGAGCCAGAGTCCAACGTGGGGGTGGAAGACCCCCAGCCGACTGAGCAGAATACTGTGAGAGGCCGATATACACTGGTAGTCTTGAGCGCTACGGTGATGTGATTCTGTCGGGGAGGACCCTTTGAAAAATCCCGAGCGCATCCATCGCGTATTCGCGGAGGATCGTCTCCCTGCTCTTGGTTTGTCTCCTGGGCTTGAAATACGCGCCCAATGGTACCATGCAGAATCTGATCCCGGTCTCACGGTTCGGGCTAAGCCGGTAATTCATCTCAAAGTCGTATACCTGGAATATCTCCCCCTGCCTTCTCATCGTTAGCCAGACGAAAAAGTCGCGAAGACGGAATTTGGGCTCTTCCTTCCTCATCACCAGCGACACAAGCGCCTCATGAGAGACTGTGAGGTTCGCACTGTCAGCCGTCAATGATTCGAGGCTGGTTTGTTCATAGTCTTCGAGGGTCTTCGGTATCACGTCGGTCACTAGCGCGGTCCCGTACCTCATCTCGCCGCGAAGCACAAAGCTGCTCCTCGTCTTCTTTTGACGAATGAAGATTGACCGTCTGTCAGTCACTAGAATGGCATACTCTTTCGGATACTCCTTGTTCGGCACGATGACTCTGTGGATTAGCGCCAGCCTTCTCTCTGGTATCGCCAGTCATCCCTTCCTTTTGTCGCAGTCTCGAAGCGGGCGTTTCCAAAAACGACGAATTCGCCGCGTGATTCGGCATTGATGATTCTTGTCATCTTCCTACTGGAAGTGACCTCTGCCTGGAATAAATAGTCGGCGCACGTCCGGTAATCACGGAACGCGACCAGTAAAATCGGGTGCAGCGGCTAGCCGGAGGCGAGAGTCCTAATCTCCACCTATGTTGCCGTGCCCGCACCAGCCAAGTCTGTCAAATCGATTGGCGCAGATTGGGCATGTCTCATCGAGATAATCGAACTCGTCTGCCCTCATCCCGTAAAGCCTGACGTGGTCGTCAAGCTCGTAAGGGTACGACGTCAACTCTTCGGCCATATGATTCTTGTTCTGGGTGAAGGTATCATCCTCCTATTAGGTGTTAGCGCCGGAAGACGTTTGCACACTAAGAAAGAAAGAGGGGAAAACAGGTCTTATTTGGCCGAGTTTCGTTATTGTAGATCGCAGGATGCTGAAGAACCCCATGAAGAGACGAAAGCAAGCAGGGCCTGAAGAGAATTGAACCTTTCTGGGTTCGGAAAGGGGACACGTACATCAGGCACACGGATCCTCGACGAACCCGGATAGGCCGATTACTTCCTCCCAGTGGCTTTCAGGAAGCCCAGAGCTTCTTCGGGCATGTCGTCAACGCCTCAAGCTCGGTATCAATTTATATCGCCATAGGCATAGCAGATGGGGAAGATTGCTCGGGCCGCACGGGCTTCGCCGTTTGATGAAGCTAATCCCGCTCGCCACCTTGGTTATTGCATCTTCCTTGGTCGTTCCGCTCGCCCGTGCTGAGACAATCGTCGCAACCGTGCCAGTAGGATCTGTCCCCGAGGGTGTAGCCTACGACTCCGCCAAGGGCGAGGTCTTCGTGACGAATCTGGTCGACGGTACTGTCTCCGTGATATCCGACAGCACCAACGCCGTCGTCGCGACTGTGAGGGTAGGATCTAGTCCCATCGGTGTAGCCTACGACTCCGCCAAGGGCGAGGTCTTCGTGACGAATGAGGGCTCCAACACCGTCTCCGTGATATCCGACAGCACCAACACAATCGTCGCAACCGTGCCAGTGGGACTTGCTCCCATCGGTGCAGCCTACGACCCCGCGAAGGGGGAGGTCTTCGTTGCGAATTCTGGCTCTACCATTGTCTCCGTCATATCCGACAGCATCAACGCCGTTGTCGCAACCGTGCAAGTAGGATCTGGTCCCGAGGGAGTAGCCTACGACTCCGCCAAGGGCGAGGTCTTCGTGACGAATTTTGGCTCCAACACCGTCTCCGTGATATCCGACAGCACCAACGCCGTAGTCGCGACCATGCCAGTACAATCTGGTCCCATCGGTGTTGCGTACGACTCGGTGAGGGGGGAGGTCTTCGTGGCAAGTGCTGGCTTTAACACCGTCTCTGTGATATCCGACAGCACCAACACAATCGTCGCATTAGTGCCAGTAGCCGGTCCCGCGGGAGTAGCCTACGACTCCGCCAAGGGCGAGGTCTTCGTTGCGAATGGTCTCTCCAACACAGTCTCCGTGATATCCGACAGCACCAACGTCGTCGTCGCACTGGTGCCAGTGGGATTTGATCCCCGCGGTGCAGCCTACGACCCCGTGAAGGGGGAGGTCTTCGTTGCGAATTCTCGCGATAACACCGTCTCCGTGATATCCGACGGTACCTCGTCAACGACGACCGGGACAACCACTAGTACCACCCAGACAGTGACGACCTCAGCCACTACATCAACCTCGCAGACGGTCACTACTCCAACTTCCACGACAGTGACCACCTCTCCTACCGCAACGACTCAGACGGTCACGATTACTGCGACGACAACCCTAACCACCCCGACGACCGCGACTCTCACTATAATTCAAACAACCACCGTCAACGGCCCCACCACCGTGACCACGACGACGGTGACCACCCCCCCAACGACAACGACTCAGACGGTCACGATTACTGAGACAACGACCTCCACCTCCCCCCCAACCACAATCACGGTGACGACGACAGAGACGTCCGTATCTCCCACCACAACGACCAGGACGACTACAGAGACGACAACCCTCACTGCCGTCCCCACCCCCGCAACTGTCACCTCCACGGCCACGACAACCGTGACATCGACGACCACAGTTACCGCAACAGGTTCAGAACGGATGCCCACCAAGGCGTCGGTATCGTGCGCTCCCTCAACAGTGGTTGATGGCCACGAAGCCACCTGCACGGCCTCCGTCACCGCGGCGGACGGGAGCAGGCCCTCCGGGAAAGTCAGGTTCACGAGTAGCGGGAGAGGTACCTTCGACGAAATCAGCTGCAAAAGCGGCGACGAAGGCGAGAAAAACGGGCCTGACAACTCGCTGACGTGTCGGGTGGAGTACACACCCTCCGACACGGGCAGGCAGACAATCACGGCCAGCTACCCCGGCGACAGCCTTCGTTCTGGAAGCGCCGGGACGTTCGTTCTCACCGTCGTTAGCCACCACGACGAAGGAGATTCACAGATTGCTTCGCCAGCCACGATTGTAAGACCGCCCAGTTTATCGCTGGCCTCTCTCTTCGCCTTCGGGGCTGAAGTCGCGACTGCGGCTCCATTTCTTATCCCATCCCGTTCGAGACGACAACATCGTCAGACTTGATCGGGGTGGCATAGACCCGACAACCACAATTGGGTCGCTTTCGCTGGCGGAGACAGATTTGCCTAGGCTTATCTCGAGGATGCCCCCGGTTGCGGATCGGGATTCGTGAGCGTGGTGGTTAGGAGCCCGTTGTAACCTTGAAGATGTAGGCGCGGCCCATAGACGAGTTCCCGTCTGCCGTCTCGAGTGGGCGCCCACGACCACCGTCGTGCCGCTCACCGCGACTAATGAGCCGAACTTGTACGGTGAGCATTTCGAAGGCGTCATCCCAGACTTGCTCGCAATAGGCATGTCAACTCTACAACCCTACCACACCATCTGAAGCCTGTTGAAGATGCTGCGAGTCTTTGCGGTCCTGACCGCTGATGCTTACGAAAAATTGTCGCCGAATTCCGTGGTAGCTCATCTCTCGTCGCTTTGCGATTAGCGATGGGATTCAATCAAAATTTCCATCGATAAACCTGTTCCATACGACCTCGTGAAAGGAATTATAGGGGATAAGCAACGGAAGATTTGAAAAAGATGAAAGGAGAGAAATGAGATGACAAAAAGCAAAGTGTTTTTCGATGTTGCTGGATCTCTCGACGGCTTTATTGCCCCTGAAGGAATGGATTTGACCCACGCGGACGACCCAGATTTCAAGCAGTGGCTCAGCCAATGGACGAAGCTCCAGAGTTGGGTGTTCCAGCAGCGGTTCTTCCGCGAGAACCTCAAGCTTGGGGAAGGCGGTGAAATCGGTCATGACAACCGCTTGTTAGAAGCGACCTTCAATCGCACCGGCGTGAGCATCATGGGGAAGCGGATGTTCGACGGAGGAGAACGCTACTGGCCCGAAGAAGCACCCTTTCACACGCCGGTCTTCGTCTTGACCCACGAAGTTCGCAAGCCCTGGGAACGCCCTGGTGGCACCACCTTCTACTTCGTGAATGACGGCATACAAAGTGCACTTGGGCAAGCCCGGAAAGCCGCTGGGAACAGGGATGTCCGAATCGCGGGAGGAGCTAACGTTATTCAACAATATCTAAACGCCGGATTAGTTGACGAGTTTACGATCCACTATTCGCCGGTGTTTTTCGGTCAAGGTTTGCCACTTTTTTCGGGAATGAGCGGGAACATCAATGCGAAGATCAAGGAAGCAATTGCATCCAAAGAGGTTACACACGTTACATACGAGGTGGGTAAGTGAAACGATCAGAGCGCGCAGGCCTTCCCCCGACAAAAAAGTTGGCACGGCTGCGTACTCTCATTGCATAATTGGAACGGTATGAGCCAAGCGAAGACACCGTCAGATTTCCGGTAGGCGAACCGCTACGATTATCCTTGATAAGTAAGATTGTGAAATTTAGCTAAAGAAAATCTTGGGAAGAATAAGAATCGAAACAATTTGCCTCCAAAGAAAAAATGGAGTCGTCGCCTCACTCGCCATGAAGATTGCTTGTGACGGCCTCAATTTGACCTTGGATTCGATAGCTTGTAAGGAGATGGCCGGGAGTGACAACCCCTCGCAGGGGGTGGAACCCCAGCTCAAGGCCTGAAGGGTTCGAGCCGCCGAGTGTCTCGAACTTTCTCGTCATGCGGACAATGGATAGTTAAGTGCTCATCCACCCGTGATTCTCTTATGACCCCAAAGGAAGGGAGCATGGAGATTTGACCGCCGTTACACGTTGTCTGGACAAGACAATCCTATCGCGGCAGATTGGATGGAAGGAAAAGGCCTGACTCCGCAATGGTTTATCAAGCAAGCCGTCCGCTTGAGCCGGTCTTGATCCCCGAGACGAAGTATGCCAAGAGTGGCCGGGTTCACATAGCATACCAGATTTTTGGGGAGGGTCCACTCCCGCTTGTTGTCGGACCGGGGTGGGCCTCCCACATCGAATACGCCTGGGAAGAGCCTTCCTACGCGAGGTTACTCCAGAGGCTCGGATCATTCGCCCGTGTCGCCTGGTTTGACAAGAGAGGGACCGGTCTATCCGACCGCGTGGCCGAGCTACCAAACCTCGAACAACGGATGGATGACATTCTCGCGGTGATGGAAGCAGTCGGCTTCGAGCGAGCGGCAATCTTTGGAGTGAGCGAGTCCGGTTCGATGGCCGCGCTCTTCGCCGCGACCTATCCTGAAAGAACAAGCGCCCTGATTCTTTACGGTTCTTTCGCCAAACGAATCCGGAGTGAGGATTACCCGTGGGCGCCAACCTACGAAGAACGGAGAAGGTGGATAGATAGTGTGGAAGAGAACTGGGGGAGCCAACTCGAAGTTGCCACCCTTGCCCCCTCCCAGGCGCACGACGAGCGATTCGCGAAATGGTTCGCTACCTACGGGAGGCTGAGCGTAAGCCCATCCGCAGCTGTCGCGCTTGCAAACATGAACACCCACATCGACATCAGGCACGTCCTGCCCTCGATTCACGTCCCGACGCTTGTCGTTCACAGGAAGGGTGACAGGGATGTGGCTGTCGGAAACGGCCGCTATCTCGCGCAACACATCCCCGGTGCAAAGTATGTCGAACTTCCCGGCGATGACCACCTGCCCTGGGCGGGGGATGTTGATGCGATAGTCGACGAGGTCGAGGAATTTCTAACCGGGGTTCGCCCATCCCGACCGGTCGACCGCGTCCTGGCTACGATCCTCCTGACCGACATCGTATCGTCCACCGAGAAAGTCAGGGAGCTTGGGGACAGAGGATGGAAGAGCCTACTCATGAAGCACAACGAAGCTGTTCGAAGGGAGCTGCTCCGATACAGGGGTCGCGAAGTGAAGACGACTGGGGACGGTTTCCTGGCGACATTCGACGGCCCAGCGAGGGCTATAAGATGTGCCTGTTCGATTCGAGACGCCGTTCATCAGCTCGGGATCTCAATCAGGGCGGGATTGCATACCGGGGAGTGCGAATTGATGGGTGACGGCGATATCGGAGGGGTAAGCGTCCATGTTGCCGCGAGGGTGGGTGCGAAAGCCGGACCCGAGCAGGTCGTTGTTTCCAGCACCGTCAGAGATCTAGTGTCTGGCTCTGGAATCGAGTTCAGCGAGTTTGGCACGCACACTCTCAAAGGTATTCCGGGTAGATGGCGACTCTACTTGATAAACGCCTAGGGGGAAAACTCTTTGCCTACAATTAAGGCTGGCTCCACGACATAAATATTACAGGCACAGCTGCTTGTATCTGGCCTTGAGCAGTAATACCGAAGGAGAGGAAGGAGAGGCAGTGATGCAAGAAAGAGACGCGGATGCTTCCCCCGAGGTC
>Ga0134076_10000494_pt1 | contig 10472 bp, 8 predicted proteins | sample 15_taG_12_FD_109979 | JGI IMG/M metagenome (GOLD analysis project Ga0134076, IMG submission 109979) | Grasslands soil microbial communities from the Angelo Coastal Reserve, California, USA - 15_D_Wat_40cm_5_0_1 metaG | ecosystem: Environmental > Terrestrial > Soil > Grasslands ... | reverse complement strand
GCTCGCGCGCGAGGGCGCGCACGTGTACGCGAGCGACGCGTCGGACCATCCGTACGGCGGCGACACCGTCGCCGAGCTGCGCGGGCTCGCCGGCGTCGAAGTCGACGTCGGCCGTCACGACCTCGTGAAGATCCGGTCGGCCGCCGGCGTCGTCGTCTCGCCCGGCGTGCCGCCCGACGCGGCGCCGCTCGCGGCGGCCCGGGAGGCGGGCGTGCCCGTGGTGTCCGAGATCGACCTCGGGTTTCGGGCGCTGGCGGGGTCGGGGACACGCTGCATCGCGATTACGGGGACGAACGGCAAGACCACGACGACTGCGCTGGTGGCGCACCTGATGCGGGTGGCGGGGCTCCACGCGGAGGCGGCGGGGAACATCGGCCGGCCGCTCGCCGACATCGCGGTGTCGGGCGACCACTACCAGTGGCTGGCGGTCGAGGTGTCGTCGTTCCAGCTGCACGACAGCCCGCACTTCGCCCCGGAGATCGGCATCGTGACGAACCTCGCCCCGGACCACCTGGACCGCTATCCCTCGGTGGAGGCGTACTATGCCGATAAGCAGCTGCTGTTCCGGAACGCGACCCCGCGCGACGTGTGGGTCCTGAACGGCGACGACCCGGCGACGCTGGCGCTTCCCGGAGCGGCGCTCGGGCGGCGCGTGCTGTTCTCCCTCGCGCGGCCGGCGGGCGGTTGGTACGACGCGCCGGCGCAGCGGCTGCGCCTCGAAGGCGCTGAGCTGTTGCGCCGCGACGAGCTGCGGCTGCTCGGGGATCACAACATTGCGAACGGGCTCGCCGCGGCGTTGGCGGTGCACGAGGCAGGCGTGTCGCTGGGGTTGATCGCTGAGGGGCTGCGGTCCTTCCGGGCGCTGCCGCACCGCCTCGAGCCGGTGCGGGATGTGGGCGGCGTGCTCTGGATCAACGACTCGAAAGCGACGAACATCGCCTCGACCGTGGTTGCCGTGGCTGCGATGGACCGCCCGTTCGTCCTGCTGCTCGGCGGACGGCACAAGGGTGAGCCATACACGCGCCTCGCGCCGCTGCTGCAGGGGAAGTGCCGGCTCGTCATCGCCTTCGGCGAAGCCGGCGCGATCGTCGCCCAGGACCTGGGCGGCAAGGTGGCGCTCGAGCGTGGCACCACGTTCGCGGACGTGATGGCGCGCGCCCACCGCGCCGCGCAGCGGGGAGATGCGGTACTGCTCTCTCCCGCGTGCTCAAGTTACGACATGTTTAAGAACTACGAGGAGCGCGGGGCGACGTTCCGGAAGCTCGTGGAGGCGATGTGACCAGGCCTGCGAACGGTAGGGGCGCAGCATGCTGCGCCCCTACATCGATCGGGCCGGGCCGGGGCCGATGACCGACCGCCGCTGGGAAACCCGTCTGCTGGCGCTCCTGGCCGCCGTGTTGGTCGTGTTCGGGCTCACGGCGGTGTACGGCGCGTCCAGCCTCTTGACGACGGCCGGCGGTCAGGTCGGCTCGGAGTTCGCGCTGCGCCAGGCGCTCGGCGCCGTGGTCGGCGGCATCATCGCGACGCTGCTCGCGCGCTCGAACTACCGGCGGTGGCAGCGCTACGCCTGGCCGATGATCGGGATCGCGGCGATCCTGCTCGTCGTCGTGCTGCTGCCGTTCACCCACAGCATCGCGCCAACGATCAACGGCGGGCGGCGCTGGGTGAATCTGGGCATCGTCACCCTGCAGCCGTCGGAGCTCGCCAAGTTCGCGGTCGTAGTCTGGACGGCGATGCTCGCGGCGAAGAAGGGCGAGCGCATCCGCACGTTCCAACGGGGCCTGTTGCCGTTCCTCGTGATCATCGCGCCGGTGGTCGGGTTGATCTTCCTCGAGCCGAACCTGTCGATGGCGTTGCTCGTCGCGATCCTTGCCGGCGTCGTGCTGTTTACGGCGGGAGCCCGGATCGGACACTTCCTCGTACTCGGCGTTGTGGGCACGCCGCTCGCCTTCGGGGCGGTGGCGAGCGCGCAGTACCGGATCGCCCGGGTGCTCACCTTCCTGGCGCCGGGCAGCGCGCCCGCAGAGGCGACCTGGCAGGTGCACCAGTCGCTCGTGGGGATCGGCGCAGGCCGGCTGTTCGGCGTGGGGCTGGGGCAGGGGCAACAGAAGCTGGGCTACCTGCCGTACGCCTACTCCGATTTCATCTTCTCGACGATCGGCGAGGAGTGGGGGTTCATCGGGGTGGTGGTCATCCTCGTCCTGTTCGGCACCTTTGTGTGGCTCGGCTTCCGGATCGCGCGGTCTGCAGGCGATCTGTTCGGGCAGCTGGTCGCGGTCGGGCTCACGGCCCTGATCGGGGTGAGCGCCGCGCTACACATCGGCGTGAGCTTGGCGCTGCTGCCGGCGACCGGGGTCACGCTGCCATTCATCTCCTACGGCCGCTCGAGCCTGCTCGTGGCGCTCGTCGCGACCGGGGTGCTGATCAGCGTGGGACGCGGGCGGCGGCGGACGGACGGGGTGGCATGAACGCAGAACGCGGAACTCGGAACGCGGAACAAATCGCGCGAGCGTCGAGGCGCCACGCTCGCATCGGCGCACGGAATCTCCACGTCTGTTCCGCGTTCCGCGTTCCGAGTTCCGCGTTTCTAGTGCGATGAAAGTCCTGCTCGCCGGAGGCGGGACGGGAGGGCATCTCATGCCCGCCCTCGCGCTGGCTCAGGCGCTACACGAGGCGGACGCGGGGGTCTAGCCGGTGCTGATCGGCGCCGAGCGCGGCATCGAGGCCGAGCTGCTGCCGCGCCAGCCGTTCCCCCACCGCCTGCTCCCGATCGAGCCAATCTACCGGCGCACGTGGTGGCGCAACGCGCGCTGGCTGTTCCTCGCGCCCCGCGTGTGGCGCGAGGTGGGGCAGCTGTTGCGCCGGGAGCAGCCCGTGATCGTCATTGGCACCGGCGGCTATGTGGCGGGGCCGGTCGTGTGGCGGGCGCAGCGCGCGCGCCTCCCGACGGCGCTGGTTGAGGAAAACGCATTCCCGGGACTCACCACGCGGTGGCTGGCGCGCGCCGCCCGCCAGGTGCATCTCGGGTTCCCCGAGGCGCGCGAGCGGCTTTCGCCTGGCAAGCGCACCGAGGTCTTCACGCTCGGCAACCCGGTTCGGCCTCCCGAGCCCGGAGATCGGAGCACCGCCCTCGTCAGCCTCGGGCTCGAACCGGGGCGCCCCAGCGTACTGGTGTTCGGCGGCAGCCAGGGGGCCCGCTCGCTTAACTACGCAGTCGCCGCGGCGCTGGAGCGCCGCCTGCTGGGCGATGCGAACATCCTGTGGGGCACGGGCGCCGCGCACGCGGCCGCGCTCGCGCGCTACGCCGTGCCGGGGCGCGTGGTGGTGCGCGGCTTTTTTGATCCGATGACGGAGCCGTATCGCGCGGCCGATCTCGTCGTGTCGCGCGCCGGCGCCATGACCGTGGCGGAGCTGTGCGCGTGGGGCAAACCGAGCATCCTGGTGCCGCTCCCGACGGCGGCAGCGGATCACCAGACCCACAACGCCCGTGCGCTCGCCGCTGCCGGCGCCGCCATTCATCTCGCCGAGCGGGAGCTCTCGGCGCACTCGCTCGCCCAGTCGATCACCGAGCTACTCGACGCCCCCGCCCGGCTTGCGTCCCTCGCCGCCCATGCCCGGGCCCGGGGCACCCGGATGCGTCCCGCGAGATCGTGTCGAGGATTTTGACACTGGTCCGCTGAATGGGGATGCTCTCTTTCGCAAGTTTCGTAGATTCGATATATTAGCCCCTCACTAATGAACCTGTTTGCAATGGCGGATCCCCGCCCGATCCACTTCATGGGGATCGCCGGAGCAGGGATGAGCGGCTTGGCGCTCCTCGCCAGGCAGCAAGGCGTCGCGATAACAGGTTGTGATACCGACCCCTCAGGAGCGGCCGATTTGGCAGCCTTGGGGGTGGAAATATGGCGGGGACACGATCCAGAGCACGTGGCTGGCGCTCGGACGGTCGTGGTCACCGCAGCGGTAGCCGGGGATCACCCGGAGCTGGAGCGAGCACGCGCCCTGGGGGTTCCGGTGGTACGGCGCGCCGACGCCCTCGGCCAGGCCGTCGCCGGTGGGATTGTGGTGGCGGTCGCCGGCACGCACGGCAAGACCACCACGACGGTGATGGTCACGGAGGCGTTGACGGCCGCCGGGCGAAATCCTACGGGACTCGCCGGCGGCCGTGTCGCTGCGTGGGGGGGGAACGCGCGCATCGGCGGCCGCGAGCTGTTCGTGGTCGAGGCCGACGAATTCGATCGCGCGTTTCTCTCGCTCGCGCCCACGGTGGCGGTCGTGAACAACGTCGAGGCCGACCACCTCGAGTGCTATGACGGCAGCGTCGCCGCGCTCGAGCAAGGATTCGCGGAGTTCGCAGGGCGCGCGCGCCGGGTAATCGTGGGTGGGGACGACGCGGGAGCGCTGCGGATCGGGGCGGCGGTGCGGGTGCCGGTGTGGCGCGTCGGTCTCGCGGCGGACGCGGACGTGCGGATCGCAGCTCCCGAGCTAGGCGAGCCAGGCTCCGCGGCCCAGGTCGCGCTGCCGGATGGCCGCGTGGTTCGGGTCGCGCTGCAGGTGCCGGGGCTGCACAACCTGCGAAACGCGGCGGCGGCGCTCGCCGTGGCCCTGGAGCTAGGAGTCGATCTCGAGCGCTGCATCACGGCGCTCGAACGCTTTACCGGCGTGGCGCGGCGGTTCGAGCGCGTAGGCGAGGCACACGGGGTGACGGTGGTGGACGACTACGCGCATCACCCGACGGAGGTGCTTGCCACGCTGGCGGCGGCGCGCCAGGCGTTTCCGCGACGGCGCGTGGTGGCGGTGTTCCAGCCTCACCTGTTCTCACGCACGGCGCTGCACGGCGAAGCGCTGGGGCGCGCTCTCGCGAGTGCGGACGTCGTGGTGGTGGCGCCGATCTATGGGGCGCGCGAGCAGCCGCTGCCGGGGGTCACTGCCGAGCTGGTGGCGCGGGGCGCCGAGCGAGCTGGGGCGGCCACGGTGGCGGTGCGGGACCGCGCGGCGCTCGTGGACGTGGTCGCCGAGCGTGTGCGGCCGGGTGACGTGGTGTTCACCCTGGGGGCGGGCGATGTCACCCGGGTCGGGCCGGAGCTGCTGCAACACCTGGGGCGGAGCGAAGCGGGGCAAGCGGCAAGGGGGAAGGCGCAGTGACCCGATGGCCGCGGTGGCGGCGCCGGTCGCTGCTCGGTGGCGCTTGGGTCGCGCTCCTCGCCCTCGGCTGGCGCGCAGCGCCGCTGGCGCTCCGGCACCTGGCGCTGTTCCGCGTGCGGCAGCTCGAGCTCGTGGGCGTGAAGAACCTGGCGCCCGACGTGGTGATCGCGGCGCTGCGGCTGCCGCCCGACGCGAGTGTGTTCACCGACACGCGGCTGCTCGGCGACCGATTGCGCGGGCTCGCGGGCGTGGCGGAGGTGCATGTGGTGCGCCAGCTCCCCGCGGCGCTGCGGATCGAGCTGCGCGAGGTGGAGCCCGCGGCGTTGGCGCCGCGCGGGAGCGGGCCGCGGGGCGGTCCCTTGGTCGCGGTCGACGCGGAGGGTCGCCCGCTCCCGTTCGATCCGGCGCGCACCGGGCTCGACTTGCCGGTGGCAGCGGCGGCGGATCCGGGGGTCGTGGGCGTGCTGGCGCTGGTTCAGTCGGTGGATCCGGCGCTGTTTCAAACCATCACCAGTGCGCGCGGGTTGGCGCGCGGGGACGTGCTTCTGGACATGGGGCCTCGCCACGTGCTGCTGCGACGCGATGCCGGGCCGGAAGTCATTCGGGCCGTGGTGTTGGTGGCTCAGGATCTGGCTGCGAAGGGGCGCCCGTACGTGGAGCTCGACGCCCGGTTTGCGAGACAGGTGCTGGTGCGGCGTAGGACGTCCGGCTGGGCGGGGGGGGCAGGGGGGGCAGGAGGGGCGAGGGGGGCGTGAGCCGGGACCGACAGCTGATCGCCGGGCTCGACCTTGGGAGCACGAAGACCTGCGCCGTGATCGCCGAGGTCGTGGGCGACCTGCCGCGCCTGCCGCTCGCCAAGGTGCTGGGCGTCGGGCTCGCGAGGAACGCCGGCGTGCGGCGTGGCATGGTGCGGGACATCGACGAGACCGGTCGCTCGGTGGTCGCCGCGCTGCGGGACGCCGAGCGGATGGCGGGCGCGAAGGTCGGAGGTGTCACTTGCGGCATCGCCGGTGAGCACGTGTCGGCGCGCACTTCGCCCGGCGTGGTCGCCGTGAGCCGCGAGGAAATCACTGCGGAGGACGTCGCCCGCGTGAACGAGGTGGCGCGAGCTATCTCGCTGGGACGCGACCAAGAGCTGCTGCACGACATCCCGCAGGAGTATGTCGTCGATCAGCAGCGCGGCATCTCGGACCCGGTGGGGATGACGGGCACGCGGCTCGAGGTGGAGATGTACCTCGTGACCGTGCAATCCACGGCCGCGCAGAACCTGCGCAAGGCGGTGCAGCGCGCGGGGTACCGCGTGCTGGATCTGGTGCTCGAGCCGCTGGCGGCGTCGTACGCGGTACTGACGGAGGACGAGAAGGAGCTGGGCGTCGCGCTGCTCGAGATCGGGGGCGGCTCGACCGGCGTGACGATCTTCCATGAGGGGAAGATCCGACACCTAGCGTCGCTCAAGTACGCCGGCGCGCAGGTCACCACGGACGTGGTCCAGGTGCTCGGCGTGACCCAGGCCGACGCGGAGCGGCTGAAGGAGCGACACGGCGTCGCCTACAAGCCGCTGGTCGATCCGTCGGAGATGATCACGCTGCCGTCCACGCCCGGCCAAGGAGCGCGGCAGGCCGCACGTGAGATGCTGTCGGACATCATCCACCAGCGGCTGGACGAGATCTTCCATCTGGTGGACCGCGAGTTCGAGAAGGCGGGCTACGGGGGCGGGCGGTTGCCCGCGGGCGTGGTGCTGACCGGCGGCACGGCGCATCTGCCGGGTATGGTGGAGCTCGCGCGGGACGTGTTCGCGATGCCGGTGCGCGCCGGCGCTCCGGAGCAGGGGATTTCGGGGCTGGTGGACAGCGTGCAGGCGCCGCGGTACGCGGTGCCGGTGGGGTTGGTGCTGTACGCGGCGCGTAAGGTGGCACAGGGCGTCGCGCCCGGTGGCTCGCTGGTGCAGAGCCCGGGGGTCGAGCGCTGGTTCGCGCCGCTCAAGCGGTGGTTGCAGGACTTCTTCTGATCGGTCACCCGAGGGGGCCATGATCTTCGAGCTCGAAGAGACCGTATCGCAAAACGCTCGCATGAAGGTCGTCGGCGTGGGCGGCGGCGGCGGCAACGCGCTGAACCGCATGGTCGACGAGGGGCTGCAGGGCGTCGAGTTCATCTCCGTCAACACCGACGCGCAGGCCTTGCTCAACAACAAGGCCGACGTGAAGGTGCAGATCGGGAAGAAGCTGACGCGCGGCCTCGGCGCGGGCGCGCGACCCGAGATCGGCCGCCAGGCGATCGAGGAGAACCGCGATGAAGTGCTGCACGCCCTCCAGGGCGCCGATCTCGTCTTCGTCACCTGCGGTATGGGCGGCGGGACGGGGACGGGTGCGTCGCCCATCATCGCGCAGATGGCGCGCGATCTCGGGGCCCTCACCATCGGCATCGTGACCAAGCCGTTCCTGTTCGAGGGGCGCAAGCGGATGCGCCAGGCTGAAATGGGGATCGCGGAGATGCGCAAGCACGTCGACACCATGGTCACCGTTCCAAACGAGCGCTTGCTCGCCGTGGTGGGGAAGGGGATACCTTTCCAGGACGCGCTGAAGAAGGCCGATGAGGTGCTGCTGCATGCCACTCAGGGGATCTCGGGGCTCATCACCGTGACGGGGATCGTGAACGTGGACTTCGCGGACGTGCGCACCGTGATGCAGAACGGCGGCGCGTCGATCATGGGCACGGGGATGGGGCGGGGCGAGAACCGCGCCATGGAAGCGGTGCAGCAGGCGATTTCGAGCCCGTTGCTCGACAACATCTCGATCACCGGCGCGACGGGCGTGCTGATCAACATCACCGGCGGCGAGGATCTGACGCTCGGCGAGGTCACCCAGATCTCCGACGTCGTCAAGGACGCCGCGGGCGAGGATGCCGAGATCATCTTCGGCACCGTCAACGACCCGGCGATGCACGGTGAGATCCGGGTAACCGTGATCGCGACCGGCTTCGACCGAGATAAGGCAGCCGAGACGCCGGGCCGGGCGGCGCCGGGCGTGCTGCCGTTCCGGGAGCGGGTCTCGCGGCCCACGCCGGTGCCTCCGCTGGGCTACGTGAAGCCGGTGGAGGCCGCGCGGCGCGGCGCGCCCCCCCCCGCGCCGCCCCCCGACGTCAATGAGCTCGAGATTCCGACCTTCATCCGGAGGCAGATGGATTGATGGCGCTTCCCGGGCGGGCGAGCCATTACGTCGCCGCCGGCCTGCTCACGGCCGGCGGTCTGCTCTGGGCCACTCACGAAGCGTGGCCCTGGCGCCGGCCGCTCACCGCGGCGCCCATCGTCGTGACCGACGCCTATGCCGAGGTCACCGCGACCCTGGGACGGCGCGAGACTCTCGCTGCGGTGCTGGCGCGCGCCGGGATCACGGGCCGCGACTACGCCGGTTTCCTCGCCGCGGCGCAGCACCTGCCGGTGCGCCGGCTGCGACCCGGGCTCGCGTTCCAGGTGCGCCGCTTGAAGACCGACAGCCAGCCCGAGCGGGTGACCGTCCGGTTGTCGCCCGAGCGGCGGCTGCAGGTGACGCGCGCCGACGCCGGCTGGATCGAAACGGTGGAAACGATCCCGTGGACGATCGTGCGCCTGCGAGTCACGGGTGCGATCGAGTCGTCGCTGTACGACGCGTTGGACCGAGCGGTAGCCGACACGTTCCTGCCGGGAGGCGAGCGGCGCGCGCTCGCCTGGGCGATCGCCGACGTGTACGACTGGGAGGTGGACTTCACCCGCGACGTCCGGTCGGGAGACCGGTTCATCGTGCTGCTGGAGCGGCTCGAGTCCCCCGAGGGTGAGCGGCGCTTCGGCCGCATCCTCGCGGCGCGGGTGGACGTGGTGCGGACCCCGAGCTACGCGTTCTACTTTGAGGACGGCGCGTCGGGGATCGCGGGCTTTTACGACGAACAGGGGCGGTCGCTGCGCCGCGCCTTCCTGCGCGCGCCGCTGGCGTTCCGCCGCATCTCGAGCCGGTTCGGCAGCCGCTTCCATCCGATCCTCCACATCTGGCGCGCCCACGAGGGCGTGGACTTCTCGGCGCCCTACGGCACGCCGGTGCGCGCCACCGCGGACGGCGTGGTCACACGGGTGGGGCGGGAGGAGGGCGGCTACGGCAACGTGATCGAGCTGCGCCACGCGAACGGCATCCGCACGCGTTACGGCCACCTCTCCGCGTTCGGGCGCGGCCTGTACGTGGGCGAGCACGTGGAGCAAGGGGAGACGATCGGCTACGTCGGCTCGACCGGCCTCTCGACCGGTCCCCACCTGCACTACGAGTTTCTCGTGAGCGGCCGGCCTACCAACCCGCAACGTAAGGACATGGGATCGGGCACGCCGATCCCGCAGCGCCTCCGCGCCGCGTACGATTCGGTCCGCGTCCAGCTGGTCACTCAGCTCGAGCCGCACAGCTCCCCGCACACCGCTCCGACCGTCGCCGCGCGCGACGATTAGCTTCCTTTACGTCTGTGGAGCTCTACCCCGCCGTTGACGTGCAGGGCGGGCGAGTGGTCCGCTTGCGCCAAGGCGAGGCGGAGCGCGCGACCGCCTACGCCGACGACCCCGTGGCCGTGGCGCGGCAGTTCGCGCGCGACGGCGCCCGCTGGGTCCACTTCGTCGATCTGGACCGCGCGCTCGGCCGGGGCGACAACCGTGCGCTCGCGCGCCGCTTTCTGAGTGCGGCTGGCGTGCCGGTCCAGGTGGGCGGCGGCCTGCGCACCGAGCAGGCGATCGACGAGATGCTCGCCTGGGGCGCGACCCGGGTGGTGATCGGGACGAAGGCCGCGACCGATCCGGCCCTGGTCGGGCGGTTGCTCGAGCGCCACGGCCCGGAACGGCTCGCGGTCGGCATCGATGCGAAGGACGGCCGGGTCGCCGTGCGGGGCTGGACCGAGGTGTTCGACCTCACCGCGCCCCAGCTCGCCGAGCGGGTCAAGTCACAAGGAGCGCGCACGGTGATCTATACCGACATCGCCCGGGACGGCATGCTGGTCGGGCCGGACGTTGCGGGCGCCCGCGCGATCGCAGCGCTCGGGCTCGACACGATCGCCTCGGGCGGCGTCGCAGCGCTCGACGACCTGCGCGCTATTCGGACCGCCGGCCTCGCGGGGGCCGTCGTGGGACGTGCGCTCTATGAAGGCCGCTTCACCCTCGCCGAGGCGCTCCAGTGCGCGGCCGCCTGACGGCCGGGCTCGCGCTGCTGCGCACAACCGGACTCGCTGCCCTCGTGCTGCTCCTGTGGAACCCCGCGACGTGGCGCCGCGACCCGGCGTCCGCCCCACCCCTCGTGCTGCTCGACGCGTCGCTCAGCATGGCGGGC
>Ga0134076_10000484_pt1 | contig 10523 bp, 10 predicted proteins | sample 15_taG_12_FD_109979 | JGI IMG/M metagenome (GOLD analysis project Ga0134076, IMG submission 109979) | Grasslands soil microbial communities from the Angelo Coastal Reserve, California, USA - 15_D_Wat_40cm_5_0_1 metaG | ecosystem: Environmental > Terrestrial > Soil > Grasslands ... | reverse complement strand
CTTCTCTGTCGCTCGTCGGGAAAGTCACCCAGGCGGACCGATCGGTGAAGGTGGCTCCGGACTGCCCGGCGGGGAATGTGCCGGGTGTTCAGTTCGAAGGGGCCGCTGAGGCGTTAAATGTGGACCTTCGACAGGTGGCGGATTTCTTCGGCCCGCGACCGGTGTCGGAAACAATGTCCGGCTCAGCGGCCCCTTCGAACTGAACACCCGGAACATTCCCCACCGGGCCGTCCGGAGCCACCTTCACCGATCGGTCCGCCTGGGTGACTTTCCCGACGAGCGACAGAGAAGACACTCCCAGCGTCGCCGGGATGGTGGCGGACAGACGCACATCCACGGCGAGTCCCTTCGACGCCGTCGACATGATCGCGTCCAGTGTCCTCACTTGGAGAGATCGAATCCCGTCCTGTCGGAACTCGTCCACAATGGTGACCTCGCCATTCGTCACGGTCGTCTCCCTGATACGGAGGACCAGCGCCAGGGGGTTGCCTTCCGCTTGTGTCGAGCCCACTTCCCCACCGGCTCCGGAAAGAAAATTCCAGTGTCCGGCCCGATCGCGTCGAAGTTCCACCTGCGGCTCCTCGACCTTCAAGCGCTTGCCGACCACTTGCAAACGCCACAAGGGGGTCATGCGGAGGACAAGATCCATGTGTTTCGCTCTGAAGAAGACCCGGGACGGATCAAGGTCTCGAATGACCACCTGAGAGAGTTCGAGTCGGATCTTGGGGATGATTTCCAGATGGGCTTGGCCCACCTCGATTTTTCGACCGATCTGCTGTTCCACCTGCGACAGGATCAGTTTCTTCGCATAGTCCGGGTCGGAGAGGAACGGAAGGGAGGCCATGACTATGACGAGGAGAAGGATGGCAAGGAGACTCAGAACCAGGATCCGAGGACGAACAGTCACTCCCCCTCCGAACGTGGGGCCAGCAGGAATTCATTGTTATCTTAACAGAATCGCAAAAACTAAATCCAATAAGGAACTGGTCAAGGGGCAGAGGGTCAGTATCGTGACGTACATCGACCGCGTCAACATCTCCGTGACCGCCCGCCAGATGCGGGATGGTCCACCGCGCTGGGGGCAGCCGCGCTGGTCGCGCTGCTCGGCGGTCTGCTCTGGGTCAAAATCAAACCGGGGGACGGGCTACAAGGGAGGGTTGCGGAATCACGATCGGGCTGCTAGATTCATCAAATGTCCTCGGTCATGAAGTTCGAGAAAAAAAACCCGCGGGCTGTGATCTCGACCAAATACGGCGAGATGGTGGTCAAGTTCTATCCGGATGAAGCCCCCAGGCACGTAGACAATTTCATCGCGCTGGCCAAGATGGGATTTTACAACGGCACCACCTTTCACCGCGTCGTGCCGGGATTCATGATCCAGGGGGGCGATCCGCTGAGCAAGAACCCGGATCGGGAGTTGCACGGCACCGGGGGACCGGGGTACTGGCTCAACCCGGAACCTAACGACCGTCCTCACAAGCGTGGCGCCCTCTCCACGGCCAAAATGCCGCGCGAGAGCAATAGCACGCGCGATTTCAACGACAACGGGTCACAATTCTTCATCTGCGTGGGGGATTCGAGCGGCCTGGACCGGCGCTACACGGTCTTCGGGGAGGTGATACGAGGGATGGATGTGTCGGACAAGATCGTGGCCGTCCCGCGGGATGCGAACGACAACCCGCTCGAGTCGATCGAAATGACGATCACGGTCAAGGAATGATGCGAATAGCTAGCAGCTAATAGCAAGAGAGTTACAGGCTTCCGATTCCTCGCTGCTCGCTATGAGCTGCTGGCTGCTCGCTAGAAAAACGCCATGCTGGCGAACGTCACGGTCGAGTTGAACTGGTCAGTGATCCCCCGATCGTAGCGAAGCACCTCCCCCTTCTCCGCCTGGATCAGCTTCAACAGGGTATAAATCGGCGAGAAGCCGCAGATCCGCCGTGCGTCCTCTTCCTTCTCGATGAAGCGCGCGAAGCCGACCGCGTCCACATTCTCCACGTGTTTCAGCATCTCCAGGTCCATCTGCATGCAGCGGTGGAACGAGAAATCAGTCGGCGCCTTGGGATCGCCGTAGCGCATCCCGATATGAGCGAGGTCGGCGCTGGCCACGACGCAGAAGTTCTTCCCCGAGTCCGCCAGGGCCCGTGTCATCGCGCCGAGGAACGAAGTGACCCGTGCGCCCAGCTCGTGGAGCTGCGGATCGGTGAGACACGCCGGCGGGAACGCACACAGGACCGGCACGATCGTGAGCTGCTTCGTGCTCCCCACGGTGTGTTGCAGAAACGGGAGCTGGAACTCGATCGTGTGCTCGCTCCGATGGCTGACTTCCTCTTCGAAAAACGGAGCTCCCCCGTTCTCCCTGAACCGCTCCAGCACCCCTCGATCGACCGGCACACGTCCAAGAGGGGTCTCGAAATCCTTGTCCGTCACCGCAAAAAGATTCTTCAGGCCGGCGTGGCGCGTGCCCAGGACCACAAAGAGGTCCGGCGACTCTGCCTCCTTCAGCTCCTTATAGGCCCAGGCATAGATCGGTCCGCCTATCCGCACCTCATAGTGGGGCACCACGATCCCTTTGATCTTCTTGCCCCTATTGACCGACGGCGTTGAGCCCGGCCCTTCGCTGGAGGTGAAGAATCCCTCAAGCTGCAGCTTCAGTTTCTCCGGGTCCTCCTCGTAACTCTTGCCCGCATACGCCGCACGGCGGACGGGCGCGTGCCGGTACTCTGCCGCCGCCTGTTGCTTCGCGGATGCCACCCGTTCCCCTTCCAAAAACAGCTTTTCGTCCAGATCGGCCACCAGTTTCTGCAGGCGATCCGGCAGGAAGAACTCCCCGAACTTCTTCAGGTACTCGGCGCTGAGCTGGTCCAGGGAATGCTCGCCGTCGAAAAACTGGAGAAGGTAAAAGTAATTCAAGGGGACGATGAGTTTTTCAGCGGTCAGGCCGGTCGGGTCCCAGAGCAGGACGTACTGCTCATCGTGCTCCTTGAGGGGAGTGAACTGGAGGTTCCGCAAGAGCGGAAATTGCTTCGTGTCTTTCGCCGATTCGCGCATGGCGATGCCCGTTGTCCTTGGCTCCGGTTCCACATTCTAGCCGAGCCCGGCTCGCCCTCGCAACCGGAGACCGGGGGCCGTCTCCGGCTCAGCCACCTCCCGGGAGGTGGTCACGGCGTCGGGCGCCCGAGGCGATCAACGTGGCCACCGTCGCCAGCAGCAGCCACAGCGTCGCCCGGCCGTACCGGGGATCGGCGAACTCGATCAGATCCGTGAAGCGCCCGATCAGGAGCGACATACGGGCCATCACGGTGTATCCGAAGGCCGCCCCGAAGGCGATCATCAGGAACAGGATGCCCGTGCGCGCCGCCACCCTGACCGGTCCTGTATGCTCGATCGAGAAGAAGAAGTAAAACAGGACCGAGACCACTCCGATCAACAGCACCAGCGCGTTGAGATTGCTGGCAGGATCCAGCAGATTGTAGGTGAAGGTTGGCCCCCCTCCCGATGCGAGCGAGGCCAACGGCCTGACCGTGTCCTCGACCTGCTTCAGGATGTAGGAGGAGATGATCCGTGGGATGGCCAGGCCGGACCCCACCCCCACGATGAACGCGAACGCGATGCGTGACAGCCAGGCGATCTTTGGAAAATATCGCGCCAGCATGAGCATCCCGATGCCCAGCGGGACCAACAGCGACCAGTCGCCCTGGTTGACCATGGGTTCATAGAGGAGCCGGACGATCACCGTGTCGTAGACCTTCACAATCGTGTACCCGACCGACACACCCACGTAGAGATGCTCCGCCAGTTTGAAGAGCGGGTTGTCCTGGTACAGGAAGGTGAAGATGAACAGGGTCAGCCCCGTCGCCACCCACGCGCCCAGCAGCGTTTCAAACGGCATGCGATCTCCTCGATCCCGGCTTTACCCTCGCGGCTGGCCGGACTGCCCGCGCGAGGTCCGTATGAGCAGGTAGAAGACGTTGCAGAGGATCACCAGCATGATAATGGCGACGTGCGTCGCCGATTGCGCGTCCATACCCGCCACGGCTCGCCCCTTCTGGCCGATGAGCGTTTCATATTCGGCAGCGCCCCGCAGCCCGCCGATTAGGCCATTGATCTGCCCGCTCCGCAGGAGCGGGTAGAGGCCGGGCGCGATCACGCCGGTGCAGCCGCCCCCCAGCTCGAATTTGTATTTGTCCTTTCCGTACACGTACCAGGATTCGATCCCTGCGGTTCCGGCAGCCAGACTCACCACGTAATTGACGTCGCGAAGCGTCTGGATGCCCTTCAGGACCGCCAACTCACGTGTGGGCTGGTTGTTGTAGTCACTCGGAAAGGCCTTGTAGAGGTCCTGGCCCATCGTAATGATGAGCGATCCCACTCCGGGGCTCCAGCCCAGGAACACATAATCCTTGCCGTTCACCTTCCCCATCTCCTGGGCCGCCTGCGAGACGACCAGATCGGCCAGGCCGGTGCCCGTCACCCAGAGCGTCATCCCGATGACCCTGAGATTTTTCTTGAACGCATGCCGGAGCAGAGCCACGGCCTGCGGTTGGAGCTCCGGCTTGGAAGCCGGATCGAAATCCATCGACAGCAGAAAGACCGATCCTTCCGGGAGGGATTCGATGTAATCATGGACGCCACGCACTTCCGGGGACACCTTGATCGCCAGACCGACCGGATAGAGAAGCGGCAGGAGCGTACAGACCCCGATCACCAGAAAAATGATCCGGCGATCAATGTGCAGCATGCGCTCAGCGAATGTCATAGAATCCCGTGAGGAGTGAGGTGTGAGGAGTAAGGTGAGTTGACCCGTGCTTCCGTGTCAGCTTCTCGACACCTCACCCCTAACTCCTTATTCTTCAGTCCTTGCCGCCGCCGAGATAGGCTCGCTCCATGCCAAAGATGATCTTGAGCGACAGCGCCACGGCGCCCAGGCTGATGCCGATCAGGATGGCTCGCCGCACGGCCGCATTGAGCACGTTCAGGATCCACTGCGTGACATCCCCGCTGACGGGCAGCAGCATCTCGCCCAGCGGAACCCGCCCCATCATCACGATAATGGCCGCGATCAACAGCAGAGCCGCCTCGCGGCTACGGGCCCTAAACGAGCGATAGGCTGCTGAGGCGATGAAGAAGGCCAGGATCGCAAACATCGTCCCCTGGAGCGGAACCATCATGTCTGAATAGATCCAGCCGAAGGCCGTCACGATCCCGTTGATGGTCTCCTTCCCGTTCACCCACTGGCCGGCCGTGAAGCTGTAGCTGAACCCCGCGGCGATCGTCCCGAGAATCCCGGAGTAAAGGATTAGACTGTAGGCCCAACCGGGTTCCTTCCGCCGGATTTTCACCGCATGGATTTGAAATAGACTGGTCACTCCGAGCACCAGCGCGAACCCGCTGATGATCTGGAGCCACTTGGTGACCTCGGTGAGCATGAGTTCGGAAGTAGGATGCGGGACATAGTATTGCGCGGCGAAGACCACACCCGCGACGAACGTAATGAGCAGCGGCAACTGCCGCCTGAGGAAGATCATTTGAGGTCCTTGAACAGGTCGAGGACGATCATCGGGAGGTCCGTCGCAAAAAGGACACCCACCGTGGCGAGCAAGGTCCCCAGTGCCAGCACGACCAGAATGAACGCCTTGCCGAAGTCCTGCCCTCGCAACGTGCCCAACTGGATCGGCTCCCTCGACAGATAGGCGCTGGCCGCGTACAGCTCCTCGCCGATCAGGGTGTAATCACAGGTCGTCACGAAAAAGGGCAATTGGTGATCCGAGTCCGTGCCGGCGATCTGGATCGCGCCGGTGCTGGCCCCGGTCTCGGTGAGCAGCAGGGCCTCGGCAAAATAGGACCCCATGAAGAAGTTCGCGGCCGGCTTGCGCCGCAGCATGATGCCGTCCACCGCCGCGGTGTAGCTGAACTGATCGGTGGTGATGAAGAAGTTCGAGTCTTCCCTGAACACGTCCGGCTTGCCCGCCTCCAGGTACGACTGTTTTGTGATCTCCTGGCAGACCGCCATGACGATCGGGTCCCGGTGCGGCACCAGCAGGTCGGTTTCATACGCCGCAACCCGTTTCGCCACGCGCCCCAGGATCACCGCGGCGGCGATCGTCGAGGGCTCGCTCATGTCGCCCGCGCCGGTCAAGTAGAGAATCGGCTTGCCCAGCTCAGTGGCCCGGCCGATCGCCTCATCCACCGCATCCAGGCCGGGAATCCGCCGCAGAAAGATCTCGCGCCGTTTCGCCGCTCTGATCGAACCGAACACCACGGCCCCGAACAGGAGGACCAGTAAAAGGTTGTTCATCTGATTCCAGTTGACCCAGTTGGGCGCGGGAACGGCCTGGACCGGCGCGGCCTCCACCCGCTCGGCGCCCTTCACGACCGCAACCGCCACGGCGTAGGGCGTTCCGTTCTTCAGCTCCAGACCTTTGCCGGATTTCAGGTTGAACTGATGCGCGTCCGGTCGGTCAACTCGGGTCCACCAAGGCCATCTCGCGTCACGGACGTAATGAGAATCGGCGGGAAACTCGGCCACCATCTTCTTCTCGGCCCCGTCACCCAGCAGAATCTGATAGCGGACCTCTGGAGCGTCGTAGCCGGCCCTGGCCCACAGGACAGTCAGCCCTTCTCCCGAATCGCTCGGCGTGTCAATGACCCGGAGATTCTGGGGCGGTGCCAAGGCCTGTTGGGCCCCCGCCTCTGGAGCCGTGAGGGGAAACAGGCATAGGCAGACAAGGACAGCAAGTGGTCGCAGCATTCTGCACCCGGCAGTCACCATTCAGCATTACCCTTCCATGAGTTCCACATTAGCCCGAGGAATCACCGCCGAGGTGCCGTCGGCAAATGTCACGACCAGGACCCGAACGACGCTCTCCGTCTCGATCTGCCGCAGCTCTGTCGGCAACGCCGTCACCCGCCCGATCCGGCCGAACAGAGGGTCTCGAATGACGCGCACGTGGTCGTCGATCCTGATCCCGCTGCGCTCTGTGGCCGGGACCGCGCGGCCGGCCGACCCCGCATCCGGCGACCCGGTCGTCCAAGGGATGAGAATCTCCGGACGAATCACCCCTGCCCGGATCTGGGTCGCGCCTGAGATCGAGGCTTTCTGACCGGCATGCCCGGCCAGCAACTCGAAGGTCTTGGCCGCCATCGGGATCGTGCCGAACCCCTCGGTGATGACCAGCGTGAACCCCACCTGCTCGGTCCCCGTGATCGCCACGCCCAGGTCGTACCCGAGCAACTCCCGAAGGTCCTTGTCATGGATGCCGCCGACGACCAGGGCGGCGACGCCGATCTCCCGGGCTCGCTTCATGGTCTCGATCCCGAGAAACGCGCCGCCAGCGACGATCTTGTTTTGCATGGTGGGAAGCAACTGGGACGCGGACAAGGTCTTCTCCGGTGAGTCCACCGCCATCACGAGTTCTCCCCAAGTTTCCCCGCCGATGCCGAAAATACCCTGGACCATGCTGCAGGAAGTCTCGACCGTCACCCCGTGTGCGGGATGGAGGTCCACCACCGCCCCATCCACGTACGCCAGCCGCTCCAGCGGGCGTGGTGGCTCGCGCAGCAGCATCTGCCCTGTGATCGTGGAGACGGATTCCACTTTTCCCCGGATGGGCGAGCGGACCTCTGTTTTGAACCATTTAATGAACGGTCTGTTCTCCGCGATGACTTCGTCCTGGCTAACGGCCTCCCCTTCCTTCTTGACCAGGTAGTCGCGGACCTCGTCCGGCGCGACACCGAGCAGGTTCGCCACGTTCACGACATGGACTTTTCCCGGCAACTCGGCCCGGGCCACCACGGTCTCTGCCCGGACACGGTCCCCGGCTTTGGCCAGCACCGTGCCGGGAATCGGCAAGAGCCGGGGTTTTCTGATGACCGTCCGCTCCGTGACGGTGAGTCCTGGCGTGTAGGCATGCCCCATGTCGCTAGCTCCCAGCGAATAGCTAACAGCGAGCAGCTTCTGGCTATCAGCTACTTGCTGCTTGCTATTAGCTTCATTTCGGATACAGCCCCACCGCCCGGTGCCAACGGATTAACGCTGCCAGTCGCTTTTGTGAATCGGTCGGCAACTGGAGGGGCCTTCCGCGGCCATCCAACAGGAGGCCGACCTCGCCGCCCCGCACGTCGCGCGTCACCGACACACCTTTGCCTTCGCCGAGATCCACCTGCTTGGCCGGTCGCAGCTCGATCTGCGCGCGGTCGTCGCGACCCAGGGGGAAGAGCCGCAAGTCGCCGAAGGCGAGTGTCCCGCACTCCGGGCTGCGGCCCTCTCCGAACGTAATCGTATAGTCGGCACACCGTTCCCCGTCCTTGCCTCGTCCGATCGGAGCCACGCAGGTGCCCAGGTAGATCATGCAGTCCCGCACGAACACGTCCGTCGCAGCCTGCTCGTCCACGGTCGAGAGGACGCCCAGGTGCGGCATCATGAAGATGCTGTCCACGGACAGCCGGGTGACGCCGAGCGGTTCGTAGGCGTCCACCATCATCAGCATGGCCTGGACGCGGCGCGGCGCGTGCGACAGGATGCCGCCGCTCCCCACGATCAGGTCCAGTTGGAGCATGTCGATGAGCGACTCGCCTGAGGTCTTCTGTTCGAAAATATCCGAGATGGTGCGCTCCTGCTGCACGCCCTTGAGGCCGGTGGCCAGCGACGCGTGATGCGCCAGAGCCAGCCGCAAGGCTTCCCGCGCGATAGCCTGCTCGATCTGCAGCTCGTCGAGCGTCTGTGGAATCGTGGTCGGGCGGATCATCTTGTTCTTGATCCGGTTGCGCAGGGTCTGCTCTTCGATCGTGAAGGGCACCCAGCGTAGAATACTGGCCAAACCGGCTTCCGCCAGGACGTTGGAGACGCTGTAAGACAGTCCGAGATTCGCGCTGACGGTTCGGTTGAAGACGCCGCCGAAGACCGAGAACACGTCCGTCGTGGCCCCCCCGATGTCCACGCCGATCAGGTTGAGGTTCTCCTTCTTCGCGATCGTCTCCATGATGAGCCCGACCGCGGCAGGCGTCGGCATGATCGGCGCGCCGGTCCACTCGAGCAACTTCTTGTACCCGGGCGCCTGGGCCATCACGTGTTCCAGGAACAGGTCATGGATCTTCGTGCGGGCCGGCCCCAGGTTCTCGCGTTCCAACACGGGACGGATGTTGTCGGTGATCACGAGCGAGGTTTTCCCGCCCAGGATCTCCGTGATCCGGTCCCTCGCGTCTTTGTTGCCTGCGTAGATCAAGGGAAGCTGATAACTGATGCCCAGCCTGGGACGAGGCTCGGCCGCCGAGATGTATTCGGCCATCTCGACCACGTGGGTGACGGTCCCGCCATCCGTCCCGCCGGAGAGCAGGATCATGTCGGGACGGAGCGAGCGGATCCGCTCGATCTTCTCGTGCGGCAGCCGGCCGTCGTTCGAGGCCAGCACGTCCATCACAATGGCTCCGGCGCCAAGCGCGCAGCGCTGCGCGCTCTCGCCGGTCATGCTCTGGACCGCGCCGGCCACCATCATCTGAAGCCCCCCGCCGGCGCTACTCGTCGAGATATAGATGTCCACGCCGACCCTCGGCTCGCCCTGGGCGGCGCGGTTCGGCGTAATGATGCGCTCGCCGTCCAGAATCTTACGGCCGGACAACTCCTCCAACTCCGCGAGTGAGTTCAGGACTCCCCGCGTCACGTCTTCAAAGGGCGCCTCCACCGTGGTCGGAGCTTCGCCTCGAAAGGTCTGCCGGTATTCGTTGCCCAGTTTCTCGATCAGGATCGCTTTGGTGGTCGTGCTGCCGCAGTCGGTGGCAATGATCACGCGAAGCGGTTGCGCCGCGGTCATCTGACGGGAGGGCTGGGCTGAGCCTGTCATCGAGCCGAAAATCCCATTGGATCGGACTTTGCCTCGATGAGGACGATCAGGCGGGGGATGGTGTCACGACGTTCAAGCAGGTGGGCAACGTGCTCAATCTCACTAGTTTTGCAGGCGAGATCGAGAATGGGGGTCAAGAAATGCAACGCCTGGCTGCCGAGAAAGTTCATGGGGCCGACGGATTCCAGGAAGACCGTCGCAGGAGCGGCCATGCCTCGTTTGACAACGGCGTCGGCGACTCGTTCCAGGAGCGCGAGATCATCGAGAGACAGCGCGTCTTGCTCCCGGGCCACCGCAAACGCCTGCTTCAGGAAGGCTTTGAACCCGCCGACCACTCGCGACAACTTGCGCTGAGAGAGCGATGCCATTGTCAGTGCAGGCAGGCCATGGAACCGGAATCGGAGGCCATTATAGGGAGGGGTCGGAGGAGAGTCAATGAAGCGAACTCGTACGTCTCGAACAGCGCACAACTGCCGGCTGCGAGCCGGGGGCTCGAGGGAGGAGGGCCACTTTTCGGTCAATCTGGGCGAGATTGGACGTGAGCAGGCGGTGATCCCAACGCCCCATGCGCTTAATCGTCGGGCTCTACAAGGGAATCCCTTGACCGAGCCAAACACACCCCTGCTGGCATGTTCTATGCTCCTCTTACGCGCATGCGCGCGCTCTCCCGTTCCTTCGTGTGTG
>Ga0134076_10000468_pt1 | contig 10688 bp, 8 predicted proteins | sample 15_taG_12_FD_109979 | JGI IMG/M metagenome (GOLD analysis project Ga0134076, IMG submission 109979) | Grasslands soil microbial communities from the Angelo Coastal Reserve, California, USA - 15_D_Wat_40cm_5_0_1 metaG | ecosystem: Environmental > Terrestrial > Soil > Grasslands ... | reverse complement strand
GACTTTGATACCTCCGTGATTCTCGATTGCAGAAACAGGTCTGACGTTATCGCAAGAACTTGAACAGTCATCGTTCCATCGCTTCTGAAGATAGTTATAGGACTCCTCGATTCAGCTTGTAATTGGAATGTCGCCCACATCTAACTTTGTTGGCAGAGACATGGTTTCCGTCCGCGACCTCTCCCGATTAGAGATCGACCAGATTCTGGACATGGCCCAAGTCATGGAGCCTCTCATGAAGACTGGGTCGGATATGCTTCATGGGAAGATAATGGCGACTCTCTTCTACGAACCGAGCACGCGTACAAAGTTGAGCTTTGAGTCCGCGATGACGAGGCTCGGTGGGACCGCTCTCGGATTTGCAGAGACGAAGGGAACGTCTGTCGAGAAGGGTGAGAACCTTGCAGATACCGTACGTGTTGTCGAGAACTATGCTGATGTGCTTGTGGTAAGGCACCCGCTAGAAGGGGCGGCGAGAATGGCTGCGGAGTTCTCTAGGGTCCCCGTGATTAATGCGGGCTCAGGAGCGGAGGAGCATCCTACCCAGGCATTGCTCGACTTGTACACAATCAGGAAGGAGCTTGGGGCCATCGATGGCATTACGATAGGGCTAATCGGGGACCTCCGATACGGACGGACAGTTCACTCGCTCGCGTACGCGCTCGCGAAATACAAGGTGAGACTAGTCCTCATCTCTCCTGAGATTCTGAAGATGAGGAAAGAGGTCTTGGAAGAGGTCTCGAAGAAAATAGATGTCGAAGAAACCACATCGTTGCAGCAGCATTTGAAAGAATTGGATGTGATCTACATGACGAGAGTCCAGAAAGAACGATTTGGGGATCTAGCTGAGTACGAGAAGGTCAAGGGGTCCTACCGACTGACATCGGACGAGTTGGCACGAGCGAAGAAGAGTTCGATTGTGATGCATCCGTTGCCGAGAGTGGATGAAATAGACTCTAGTGTTGACTCGACGAGTCACGCGAAATATTTCCCTCAGGTCGGGAATGGCGTCGTGCTAAGAATGGGTTTGCTTGGCTTGGTGTTCGGAGCCCTCTAAGATCTGGACGGTTTTTTCTACCGACTCATTGAATGCTCAAGGCTGTGTAGGGGGTTGTGCTGGTGTCGGCTACAACCGTAATCGCGGCCCCAATGGATTTGCTGTTCAAGTTGTCAAAACCTGTTCCCTCAGGGAACCTGATCAGGTAGATCTGGCCAGTATTGGCCCCGGCAGGGGCGATGTAGAGACCTGCGAGGTTCTGAGAAGCGCTATTGTAAATTTCAACAAGGCGAACAGCGGCCCAAGTCAAAGTACCATTGATCGGGGTGATAATGAATCGTGTGTCCTCGGTTGATTGCAGGAAGACGTTTCTTTGCCACTGTAACGGGGGCTAGGACCCAGAGCCCGAGTGTCGTGTTGAAAACTGATAGTTCTCTGAGAAAGACGAGCTGGATTCCGAGAACGACTACGATCGCGAGAATGCCCGTCAGTAGACCTGTTCTGAACGGCCTCTTAGAACCAACTCGGATTTCCGTCAAAGCTATGCTTCCTAGACCGCGTTGTCAAACGGTCGATGAGACAAACTCGACTGAGTCGCCTCTAGCCAAATTGTCTCGTGAGTTGCCGGACGCTTGGTTTGTCATGCGAAATCATACGCTGCAATTCTGTCCAGGTCTCTTCTCCTCGACTCTGTCCATAGGTCGATGGGCATCAGTCTACCAGCATACTTTGCGATGACCGTTAGCTTGTCTGAGTTGCATTTCGAGCATTTTGTCTGGACGCCTGTGTCTACGTGATAGCACGATTGGCATCGAGACAAGGTCTTGGAAAATGTGAAGTCTTTGACTCCCGATTGTCCGAGCAGTTGGCAGGCTTTTGTCAAGCCTACAGTCGTTGATTTTTCTCCCATCAGGAGTGGCAGGATTGATCCTCCGTCGAGGAATCTATGAACTTCTCCCTCAAGAGAGGCACGTGAAGAGAAGGGGATCTTCTGTGTAAGCGGGATCACGGGGACGTCTGTGTAGTAGGGATATCGTTTGGACCCTTGATACACGATGGTGGAAAAACCATACTTTTCAGCGTCGATGCTCGCGAGCCTAGATGATGCTTCCGGAGAGGGATGGAGCCCGACTCGAATTCTAAGCTTACGAGAGTCGCTTTCTGAAATGGTACGTCTCGCTGTCTCGATGATTTTTTTCATAAAGACGAGAGAGTCCTTGTTGTCCACATCTTTCTTCATGTGATGCTTCACTGACTCGTTTAGTCCGAGGAGGCTTACTTCCGCCATGGGTTGTGCTCCATAATACGCGCTCCCATCTGCTTGCCATGATAGTAACGGCAGAAGTCCCTCTCTCATTCGCTCCTGAATGGCTTGTCCGCGAATCTCCAGGGCCCTCAGAGCCTCGTCCACAGCAGTCGTAACGCCTTGGAAAAACCGCTCGTCTTTTCCTGTTGACTCATAGGCTATTCGTGGTAAGTTGACTTGAACCGTTCCGATCAGCGCTCCTCTAGCGACATCGCCCATGCTATCAGTCACAAACATGCACCCGTCCGAAGAAACGGTGTAAGATTCTCCCGGACTTTGTATGAGATAATTTATGAACGAATATCTCAAAGAGGTCTCCTGGATCATTGAGAGAAGCCCGTCGGGCTCGGAAAGTTTGTCGCGGTCGAGTCTCAGGTTGATCGAGGGATTAACAAGCGGATTATCCTGAGCAATTTCCCGAGCTGCATCGATCATAGTGCGGAGTAATTCTTCAGCTTCAGGAGCATAGTCTCCGTACCTCCCTTCTTTCTTGCCGTTGGGGCCAATCGCGTCAGACTGCTCAAGGATATTAGGGGCGGTTCGGTCGAGACTCACGGTGGATCGGAAAGGAAGAATGTTTGAGAAACCATCCCAGTTTAGTTGCGAGAGAAAGAGTCGGACTGCTTCTTGGACTCTTTGACTCGGGACACCCTTGATGAATGGTGCTAGTAAGATGTTCACATGATCAAAAACTTGGTCCCCGGACACGTGTCCTTTGGTCACCCTGGCCAATCGGAGGAGTGTTCCTAGAGCACTTTCGAACGAGACAGGCGGTTGCGATCCGGGTAATCCTTTTCGGAAGAAAGGGCGTGGGTCATGTGAGAAGATGCTTGGTTTGAGGGTCCATGATTCTGCGTCTTCTAGGTGGATTTGTCCTGAGAAGTGAGCGTCGACCAGCTGTCTTGGGAGGCTGTTGAGCAGAACGTATTCTTCGGTTACCGCGGCTCCAGCGGATGATTGGACCCAATCAGAGTCAAGGTGTTTCTGTCCCGCCTCTTTTAGGAGGACTGTTACGTCGTTGACGGGGAGTCCAAGTCGGGTTAGTTTGTGACGATACTCTTCGAGTTTTCTTTCGACGAGGATCGTGTTGACGAGTTCGCGGACCAGGGGAGCGGTTAGGTACGTAGTTCCAAAGCGTAGGAGTCTTTCTTCAGCTTCAGCGGCAATCTCGTCGGCTAGGCTCTGAGGCATACTCGCCTCAGTGACAAGTGACGAGGCAATTCGAGTCCGGTCAAATTCTTCTATCGTCATCTTGGAGGTTCGAACGAAGAGGCGGCCTCTCTTGACGGCAATCCATTCTTCCAGGTCGCGTGAGAATTCGACTAGAATCTTGCCGAGGTCTGTTATGTTGTACTTTTTTGTGCCTTTTTCGATCGCCACCAAGCTGGCTTTGCGAAGGGTTTTGAGGTGATAGACGAACTTTCCGGCATCCCGCACGGGGTCCAACTTCGCTTCGTACATGATCTCAGTATAGGGGAGAGGACCTTTGGAAACCAAGAGCTTGAGAATGTGCAGCCTAACAGGAGCAGAAGCAGCATCCAGAACGTCCGAACTGAAACGTTCGTAGGATCGCTGCAAGAAGAACCAAGTCTTTCCTCTCCTATATCCTGTTTAAAAAATTGTACTTGAACCACGTTTGGCGCTATGTATGCCTAGGTTAGATTGGGCTCTGGCTTCTGTCCGGTGCGGTACGTCTGCAGACCGTGCAAGTTTTCCAGCCTAACGTATCGACGTTGAAGAGCTGGTCTTTTCCGCAGGTGGCGCAGTATTGTTGAAACCCCTTGGGATGCCTCGGTTCTGATAAAGTCTCAGTCGATGCTGTCGCCCGCGTGTTCGGGTCTTTCTTTGGAACAGGTTTCGTCAATCGTTGAAGGTAGTCCTTGCTGAACTTGAGTTTTGGCACCGTTACCTGCCCATTATCATGTGTCACTCTATAGGCTTTGAGGCCTAGGGTCTACCGACTTACTATCATGTGGAGGGTCAACGCGACATAACAATCACATTGGTTCCCCACCGAACATCACAAAGGAGACAAATTCTTGAAATCTTTCACAACCCCTACCGATATACGATGAAATAGTTTGATAGCCTCGGGGACAAAACCTGATCCTCAAGCTCTCGAATCCTCTGTAGTCCGTGCAACATCGTCCCCTATGATGAATATGTTCTTGGAGTTTCTAGAAGTTCCAGGAAACGTCCTGCTCATACAAGGAGCCCCCGGAACCGGAAAGACAACTCTCGCGTTTGAGATATTGAATGCAATTGGTGACTCACACAGAGTCTACGCGTCAAGTAGGGTCTCACCCGTCAAGCTGCGCATACAGTTTCCCTGGATCGATGAAGTTATCGATTCTATGTCAGGAAGATCCTCAAAGGCAAGCTGGAATGACGAATTCCACGACCTCCGAGGCTCCGACACCGACAGTGTCTTCTCGAAGATCGTACGCCTGAAACAAGCCAAACAGAAATCAATCCTCGTTGTAGATAGCTGGGAGGGAGCGTTGAGAAACGCCACGCCCGAAGGGCGCAAAATGCTTGAGTCAGCCATCATGTCCGAACTAGATCAGACAAAAGTGAGCGTGATCCTCGTAAGCGAGGCAGAACGGGCCGACAACCTCGGCTACCTAGTCGATGGAGTCGTAACCCTTGAACAGAACGAGCTAGACGGTAGGAGAATCAGGTCCCTCGGAATAGACAAGCTAAGAGGATTCAGAGTCCAGAGCCAATACTTCCCATTCTCTTTGGAAAAAGGAAGGTTCACGTTCTTGGACGAAGAATACGAAAACGGCCCGCCAGCCATAGTGAGAAGTCCAGAGAAAGTCCCACACACCGAAACCCACTTCTCTACAGGGAGTAGAGAACTCGACCAACTGCTGGGGGGCGGCGGGGTCCGAAAGGGCTCTTTCTTCATGATCGATACAGAGAGCAATGTGTCCCCGCAGTCGCTGAGGTTGTTGATCAACATGATTCGGTCCAATTTCATAAGCCAGGGCGGTGCTTGCTTCAGTGTTTCAACGGGAACCTTCAGTTCGGAATCCTCGGCAGAGGCATTGAGGCCCTACGTAGGCGACAAAGCTCTAGCGGAGAGGGTCCGGATAGCGGAGTTCAACCCACAATTGCCATCGAAGACTTGGAGGTTAAAAATGAGGGGCCAGCTGATGAGCGATTTGGCCGAGTTCTACAAGGCATGGAATGCTTTGAAAGAAGCGTCGTCCGGTATGATGTTGACCATGAACTTCGACAAGCTCGTTCAGGTCTACGGGGAAGACCTGACTCTTCCTGGCTTTACCGAGGTGGGAGAGGGCTTGAGGGACGAAGGCGCCTTCAGCATCGGCATATCATCCCGGAACACTAAGGTGCGCGAGGAGTTTCTTAGACAAGCCGACTATCACATAAAAATCCAAAGCTGGAACGGTCATTTACTGATCTACGGCGTGAAGCCTTTCACGCATATTCACGGGGCCACTTTCAACTTCGACAAAGGATATCCGTCCCTCGACCTCATTGAGATTGTCTGAGCCTTTCGGGAGGCTCACAATCGGTGGGCTAGAATTTCGATTTTGTGTAGTCCCACGTCGAGAAGTGCGGGGTTATCTCGACCAAGACTTCTGAGCCCTTCTTGACCTCATCTAGAATGTTCTTTGCCATGCTGCTTTGGGATCGCCTCGATACTTCGCTACAATTTTTTCTGATATCGATAATGCCTTCCCTGGATCCTTGATGATAGTGGCGGTTCCTTTTCACTCCTTTGTTGGGCATCGCGTCCGTGTCGACCGAAAAGTAGACCGTCTTGTTCTGGTTCATATTTCGGACTTTTACGATGTTCTTATTGCTCATGAGGTAGATTTTTTTTGTTCGCATAGTGGTACCATATTGGGTGTATGATGGGTTCGCCCTTGGAGTCGGTGGTTCCGAGTCGGAGTGGGGTCTTGCCACGAGCTAGAAATATGTCAATCTCAGACTGGTCCATTCCTGGAGACATGGGCATCGCTTCATAGATTTTGACCGTTGCTAAGATACCAGAGAACGGCCGCGGTTCGTACTTGGCTCTTTGCCCATGCTCTTCTTCTACAGTCGTTCTGGGACTCGCGTTTGGGTCTGAGTCTCATCATGCAGGATTGACATTTTTATTGCTGGACTGGGACGCAGTAGAAAAAGTCGGGTCGCCTTTTCTATCCTAACCTAATGACCATTCAACATGAGCGATCTCTCGTACAAGCTGGCAGAACTACGACCGGCCCTACGTCCTGTGGCCGAGTCGGCGGCTTGGGTAGCCAGCTTCGTCATCGCCAACGCGATTAGCCAAGAACCAGTGTACTTTTTGATCCTCCTACTCGTTCTCGGTTCAGATGTGCTCGACACTTCTGACAAGAGCAAGGGACTTTTTCGAGACTTCATCGCGGGAAGCGTCACAGCAGTGCTTGCCCTGGCCCTCAACGATCAGTTAGGCCTAGCTGTGGGAGCGGTCGTCGCGTTAACAGCAGTCGCTAGACTATTGCAGAAACTCGCGTAGACGCGAAAATTTCCGCGTTCTCGCTCTTATCCTTTGCCCAAAGGATGCGGTTGCAGGGGATAAGCATAAAACGGCCCAGAGCTATCTCTGGTAGTCTAGAGATACCATGGGCAAAGTAATGATCTCTTTGTCGTCCGAAGCGGAACAGCTGGTTAGGCAGGAAGTTGACAAAGTCTACTATGGTAGGACAGGGGGATTCAGCATCTTCTTCGAACGCCTAGTACGGACATACTTCAACGGACACAAGAAAACCCCATCCGACCGAAAGCAATCGAAATAACGCGATTTCCTTCGAAGACAGTACATCGAGTCACGTACGTCGAGTTAAGGACCCCACTAGTGCAGTCAAGTAAGCAATTCCTTGAGCTTACTTCGTAAGGTATGGTCAATCATGCCTAGCCTGACTAGTGGTCGACCCAAAGCATTTTGAATCATTGAATTGAGGCACACGGCAGGGGCGGTGGTCCAGACCACTCACCTGTGGGGACAGCTTGGTCTAAGAGAGCCGGCAGCAACTACCGGCTCAGACAAATACTGGTCTCGGGCACCAGTGATCGTGGGTTCAAATCCCACCCGCCCCATTAGGGGTGCCACGACCAAGTGTTTCGGGGTCTTGAGCTAGAACTACTAAAATTGTCTGGGCATCGGATGCAATCCGGGCCAAGCCGGAATTGGCTAGTTTGAGATTTCAGGCCAGGCGTTTGGACTCGTTTAGGTGAATTCCTTTCTCTCAAAGAGTAGAAGGCCGATTACGGCGGTGATAACGAAGTAACCAACGAGTATCGCGATCCCCTGAGGAATGCTCACGGCGAAAGTTGAGACCTCCCTTCCCCCGGGTCCTCTAGTGCTCTGAGTTAACGGATATGGATCCATCAGCACGTTGCCAATTATCCCTGCGCCATACGTGATGATAAACCATGGTTCAATCTGCGCAAGCCTTGACACTATCAGCTCGATGAGCGAGAAGGCAAATAGAAACAGGATTGCGGTGACAAGAATGGACATTGAGCTGCTCTTGAAAAGCGAGCTGAAGAAGAAGGTGAACCCGAGCACGGCAACCAGATAGAGCACTGAGAAGACGAGAGAATCGCCGAACTGGTAAGGTATGCTTGTGCCGAAATAGTAGATACCATTGCCTACCGCAATTGCGGCATAGATCGCAAATATGATCAATGATGCTGTCAGCGCGGCAATCCATTTGCCGATGTAGATGGAGGATCGGCGCAAGGGGTTCCCTACCAGGAAATAGCCTGTCTTGTTCTGGAACTCTCCAGAAATTGCGTCTCCCCCAAAAAATATTCCTGAGAGTATGACGACCAAAGTTATGGAGTTGCCCCACCAGAAGGAGTAGAATCCTAAAGCTGATGTCAGATTCAGGTAGGTAATCCCGTAGTACCCTACTACCGCTGTGAAAATTGCACTGATCACTATCCCGATTATCAGAAGGACGAAGAACCTTCTCGATCTGAAATAGTTCAGCAGCTCGTATTTGGTGATCGTTCCTACTTGAGCAATGCTCGTTGGGAGACTAGGCACTGCTACGGGCCCGACCGATTTGAGAGAGGGCTTGCTCACGTGCTTCTCACAGTGTTGCCTTGATCAGATTCAGGTACGTGTCCTCGAGCGCTGATGAGGATGGGTGGAAGCTAATCAAGCCGATTTTCATCATTACAAGGTCTGAGAGAAGTTTTTCTTGGTTTTCTATGCCACCCGAGAAGTGCAATCGTAAGTTCTTTCCTTCCAGTTTTTCCGCGGACACTACGCCGGGGAAAGAGGATATGGTCCCGCTCACTGTTTGGTCATCTATTTCCCTGGATAATCCCACGTCGATGATGATTGCGCCTCCATCGGCTCCGGAGAACCGCGACACAACGTTGCTAAGCTTGTCATAGACAAGGAGTTTCCCATGGTCGATCATCGCGACCTCGTCGCATATGTCAGAAACCTCGTTCAGGAGATGGGAGCTCATGAAGATGAGCCGGTTCTTCTGTTTCAGCGATTTCACGATCTCTCTAACCTCGGACATTCCTCTAGGGTCGAGCCCTGTGCTGGGCTCATCCAGTAGGAGGATTTCGGGCTCTGATAGGAGGGCTGCGGATATGTTGATCCGCTGTTTCATTCCTTTGGAGAATTTTCCGACCTTCTTGTCCAGCCATTCTTCCATCTTTACTTCTGCAACTACTTTTTCGATCTTCCTCTTCCGCTCTGAACGGGGCATTCCCCTGATTTCTGCGACCATAGAGAGCGCTTCTCTTGGGGTTAGAGCGGGATAGATCTCTGGGCTCTCGATTAGTGATCCGACGGAAGCGAGAGCCTTCTTCTTGTTCTCGTGCACCGAGACTCCGTTGATTAGGGCCTTTCCCTCGGTTGCTCTAATCATATCGGTGAAGAGCTTCAGAGTAGTTGTCTTTCCGGCTCCGTTTGGCCCGAGGAAGCCGACGCATTTCGAGCCTTCAATCTTGAGGTTGAGATTGGATAACGCGGAAAACGAGCCGTATCGTTTTGACAGATTTACAGCTTCAATAGAAGGCACAGACAATCCAGTATCTCCTAAGAGTTCAGTCCCGGATTCAAGAGCATTCTAAGAGCGTCCAATGTTTCACGAGGTGGATACTGGTGACAGTCTCGAAAATACCCATTATTAGACACTTTTCCTAGCGCTAGAAAGAGCCAGCAAAAACTGAGGTGCGGTTCTAGCATGCAAAATGAGGATCTCCTTGGGTTTCAAAGTTTAAAGGAACGACAGGCTCCCAATCGCTCCGAGTATCTGTTCGCATTGACGAGTACCATTCTTCCACGTTCGGCCGATTATGAAGTGAAGCTGACTCCTGACCATGAGAGTTTGCGCAATACGATCCGTGATTTTGCCGAGAAACAGATCCGGCCGATAGCAGCGGAGATTGATCGGAAGAACCACATTCCCAGGGAACTGCTCAACCAGATCGCGAAGCTTGGACTCACCGCGATTACCTACAAGGAAGAATATGGCGGGCTAGGTGCCGATCTACTATCGATGGTTATCGCACTCGAGGAATTGGCCCGCGTCTCAGCCGCATGCTCGACAGTCTTCGTTGCCAGCCATCTTGTTTCTGAACCCTTGAACGAGTGGGGGACAGAGGAGCAGAAGAAACGCTACCTCGTCCCGATGGTCGCAGGCGAGAAGATCGGGGCACACGCCATGACCGAACCCGGCGCAGGATCAGATGTAGCAGGAATCAAGTCCACAGCAAAACTTCACGGGACACACTGGGAGATATCAGGACGAAAGACCTTCATTACAAATGGCGAGATTGCTGATCTCTACCTGGTCTTCGCGAGGACAAGCCCGGCCCCGAGTCGAGAGAAAAGGCACAAAGGCCTAAGCGCGTTTCTGGTAGAGAGAGGAACTGAAGGATTCCATGCAGCAAGCAAGATCGAGACAATAGGATTACGCGGCTCGCAACCATCAGAGCTAGTTCTAGATCACGTAAAAGTTCCCAAGGACAATCTACTAGGGAATGAGGGCGACGGCTTCTATGTCGGGGTAAAGACATATGACCGCGGCAGGATCGACGTTGCTGCACAGGGCGTCGGAATCTGTCAGGCCGCATATGAAGCGGCCATAAGCTACGCGCAGACCCGGACCAGTTTTGAGACGCCGTTGATCGAATTTCAACAAGTACAGTACAAGCTCGCGGAGATGGCTATGGGCCTTCACACAGCACGTTTGTTGACTTACTGGGCCGCGTCATTGAAGGATCAGGGAAAGGACTTCGTAAAAGCATCGTCCATCGCCAAGGTTACTTCAACTGAGGCAGCGGAAAAACTGTCGTTGCTAGCAATGATGATTCACGGCGGTTATGGGGTTGCTACAGAATATCCTGTAGAACGGT
>Ga0134076_10000465_pt1 | contig 10714 bp, 12 predicted proteins | sample 15_taG_12_FD_109979 | JGI IMG/M metagenome (GOLD analysis project Ga0134076, IMG submission 109979) | Grasslands soil microbial communities from the Angelo Coastal Reserve, California, USA - 15_D_Wat_40cm_5_0_1 metaG | ecosystem: Environmental > Terrestrial > Soil > Grasslands ... | reverse complement strand
TCCCCCACCAAAGCCGTGCGCGCGCTGTGCGTTCTGTTCGGGCTGGCGAGGAGGAGCGCCCCGGCCGACTCTGGTTCGACGTTTACCCCCGCTCAAATCGAGCAGTTTGTCCGCGGCTGTGCCAATCCCTTTGATCTGCTGCTTGTGGCGGAGGCGGCATCGCTGCTGGATTTGGGCGCCGGCGACCTTTCATTTGCGGCCGAGCTGGCGGAGCTGTATCGACCGCGCCTCCGTCAGTCGAACAAGGGCCTGACGCTGCACTGCGTCGAGCGCCTTCGGCCTGGCTCGACGCTCGGCGGCCGCCTGCACGTCGGCCAGGACCGGTTGGAGAGGCTCCGACACTTCCCGTCCGCGGGCTTCCACTTCCGGTTCTGGGGCGATCAGGACATGTTCGAGCTGGAGACGGTCAAGGGCCTGCGGCCTTGCTACACGATCGTCACCTGCCACGCCCCCGCGACGCCCGCGTTTGCCTACGAACCCACGCGGGTGTCACGATCGATCATCGACGCGCACCTCCGGAAGACCAAAGGGCAATTTCGAGCGGTCCGGGTGGAGGGTGAAGAGGCCTTGGAGGTGCTGCATGCCGGACGCGCGCTCCTGTTTCCTCCCTGGAAATTCGAGGTCCGGGGACCGCTGGCCCTGTTGGACCTGCTCTCCAGGCGCGGGCAGCTGGGCGTCCTCTCGGCGGTGGATTCGGAGGTCTTCTGGGAGTTCCTGTCCCAGCTTCTGGGGGATGCGCGCCTTCGGCCCCCGGATGTGATCTTCACACCCTCGATCATCGCCGATGTGTTCGGAGCGATACATGCCAGGTTAGCCGCGCTGCCGGTCGGGGGATCTGTGGTTCTGTCAGATGTGACTAATCTGCGGCAAGATATCCCCCGCGTCCTGGGCGACCCTGCCGGTCAGCCTCGCCACTACCGATTTCGGCACGTGGAGGTCCGTCGCGGAGCTGTCTTCCCTGGGTTGCCGTCCAGCCAGACCGCCCGCCTCTTCAAAGACATGACCCAAGAGGAACCCCCCTGGTTTCTGATTCTGGTGCCAGAAGGAAGTAGCCCCAGCCCGGGGCCTGCTTCCGGGGTGGACGCGTAAGACCATCGCCAATCGTTTTTTTGCTCGGGGGCCGCAGGTCTGGAAGGCGTCTCAATCGGCTTAAATTGACGCTCTGCAGGTCGTCTGCTAGACTTTCCTGGCATCCAGACCACCATTCCCAGCGCGCGGATTCCAGCTTGCCGACCATGGACGGGATGAAGAAAATCCAGGCGATTCAGGCCAATATTGAGCGGGTTATCAAGGGGAAAGCCCAGGCGATCGAACTGACCGTCGTCTCGCTGCTGGCCCGCGGGCACCTGTTGATCGAGGACGTCCCTGGGGTGGGCAAAACCACCCTGGCCCACAGCCTCGCCCGTTCTCTAGATTGCTCATTCAAGCGCATCCAGTTCACCAGCGACCTCCTGCCATCCGATATCCTCGGGGTGTCGATCTTCCATCAGCAGAAGCAGGCCTTCGAGTTCAGGCCGGGGCCGATCTTTGCCAACGTCGTGCTGGCGGATGAGATCAACCGCACCACCCCGAAGACTCAAAGTTGTCTCCTGGAGGCGATGAACGATGCGCAGGTGTCGGTGGACAGCCAGACCCGCATCCTTCCCCAGCCGTTCATGGTGATCGCCACACAGAATCCGGTGGAGTACCACGGCACCTTTCCGCTGCCGGAGTCGCAATTGGACCGGTTTTTGATGCGGATCCGGATCGGGTATCCCGACTCATCGGAGGAGAAGAAGGTCCTGGAACGGCCGAAGTTTCTGCATCCCGCCGACGAATTGCAGCCGGTGGTCTCGGTGCAGGAGGTGCTCGACCTCCAGAATGAGGTGGAGAAGGTCCGGCTCGACGACAGTTTGATGGACTATCTGCTGGCCATCGTGTCCGAGACCCGCCGGAGCGACCTGCTGGCTCTCGGGGTCAGCACGCGCGGGGCGATGGCGCTGCACAAGGCGGCGAAGGCGCTTGCCCTGGTTCGAGGCCGCGACTATTGCCTGCCCGATGATCTGAAAGACTTGGCCCCTGTCGTCCTGTCGCACCGGGTCATGCTCAGCGCGAGCCAAGGCTCTCGCGGGCCGCGCTTCGACGAGGCCGAGCAAGTGATCCAGGATATTGTGGACTCCGTGCCGGTCCCGCTGTAAGGAGATCTCTTCCGCCTTTCGTGAGAGTAGAGACTTCAGGGAAACGCCGCCTGGGCTGACGAAGGGCGGAGAGGCGGGGCGGCCAGGCTAATCCCTCGTGCTCGCGCATCGCACACGTGACGAGCGGGGCGTGGAGGGCAGGTGGCCTCACGTGCTCGCGCGTCGCGCACACAGGAAAGAGGGGCGGGCGGCAGGGCTGCCCGTTGTGCTCGCGCACCGCGCACTCAGGATTTATTAGTTCCGGGCATGGGCGGATGGAGTGCTCGGTGGACGCGCGCAGTGAAGGCCAGCCCAGCCACCCGCCCCTGAGAAAATGAGGTGGATGGTGTGCTCGCCGGACGCGCGCAGTCTGAGGCCGCCTGCCCTCCTGCCCGCTAAGAGGAGAGCACGCGGAGCCGCGACACCCGTTGTCCTTCAAGTGCAAGGGGTGATGGCGCGCGCAATAGGGGATCAGCCTGGCCGCCCCCGTCATTAGTCCGGCTATGGCGACCACCCCCGCACCCAGCCTTTCCAGCCTCGGCCTGAGCCAGGAAGCCCGATCGAAGCCGTCGGGGCGAGCCTGCACGGAGCGGAATGCCTCGCCCTGACGGCCTCGACATGACCCACACGATTTCCGGAAGAGCCGTAAGGAGAGAGGCCTGAAGCGCATGAGCGGCTTGCCTCTCGCCTTCCGTTGATGGCCTCTGATGCGCATTGAACAGCTCCGCGAATTTGTCCGTCGGCTCTACCACTACCGCTCCATTAGCCTGACTTCCGAGGGCACACGGTTCGTCCTGCTCAGCTTCGCAGTGGGCATCGCGGCCATCAATACGGGCAATAATCTGCTCTATCTTCTCTTGGCGATGATGCTCAGCCTCATCGTCATGTCGGGCATCCTGTCGGAGCAATGTCTGAAGCAGCTCCGCATCCGGAGACGGGTCCCGGAGCACGTGTTCGCCAACTGCCCCACCACCGCCGCCCTCTCCGTCACCAACCGGAAACCGCGCTTGCCGACGTTTTCGCTTCGGGTCATGGACGTGGTGGCGGGGGTCGCCGTGGATCGTGGCATTCACCTCCTTCACTTGGCACCGCGTGCCGCGACGCTCCGATCATACCCGCTGCTGATCACGCGACGGGGCCGGTATCGGATCGAGGGGATCAAGTTGCTGACACGCTTCCCGTTCGGCCTCTTCGTAAAAGCGGCGACGGTCCCGCTTGAAGCCGACCTGGTGGTCTACCCCGAGGTCAAGCCGCTGCCTGAGGTGCTCGTGGAGGAGCTCACGGCCTTGGGGCACGACATGGCCACTCCCCGGCGGGGACAAGGGTCGGCCTTGTACAACCTTCGACGGTATCAGGCTGGCGACGATTCGCGAACCATCCACTGGAAAACCTCGGCGCGACAAGGCCGACTGATGGTCAGGGAAACCGAGGCTGAGGACCAGCGGCATGTCACGATCGCCCTCCCCACCGCCGCCCCTGAATTCTGGGAGAACCGCGATGAGCCGCCTTCGGCCAGGGAACGCGTGTTTGAACAGGCGCTGGTCCTGACCGCCTCGCTGGCCTCCTTTTTCCACGGGCGGGGGTACGCGATTCGCGCCGTCATCGGAGCCCAGGCGATCCCCCACGGGATGGGGAGGGCACACCTCTACCAGATCTTTCGTGCGCTGGCCCTCTGTCATCCGGTCCTGGAGGCCGCGCCGTTGCCGGAGGCACTTCTAAGGCTGGGAGAACGGACAGCCGCCGGTGAGTTAAGCATCCTGGTCCTGCCCTGGGCCGATTCCCGACTCACGGCCGTGTGCCGCGGTGTCAGCCGCGTGTTTCGAGCCGGTGACCTCCCATGAACCTCGAGCGCGCATTTCGAATCAGCTCCATTCTGTTGGCGGCGTCGGGTTTCACCGGCCTGATCCTGACCGGTGAGCTGCCGATCGGGTTGGTCGGACTCGGAGCGGCGGCATTGGCGCTGAGCTTCATGCAGGGAGCGGGGTGGAACGCAGACTGGCTCGTCTTCCGACTCTCCTCCGGGGCCTGGAATGCCATTCTTGCTTCGGCCTTTATCGCGTTTGGCGTGGATCTCCTCTGGATCTCCCAGGATCTTCTGCCGGCGGGCATCCATTTCCTGATCCTCTTGATGGTGAACAAGCTCCTGACCCTCCAGCAGCGCAAAGATTTCCTGCATCTCTACGCCATCAGCCTGTTGGAGATCCTGGCCGCCGCGGCGCTGACGGTCGAACTCTGGTATGGAGCGGTCTTCCTGGCGTATCTGCTGGCAGCAATCTGGACCTTATTGCTGTATCACCTGAGAAACGAAGCCGAGGAAGCGGGCGCGGTCTTGCACACGGCACGCGGGCCGGTGGACCCTGCTCGCACCCCGGGACCCATCACAGGGCGGTTTTTCTGGACCACGAACGCGGTTGCCGTGGCGGCGTTCGGCCTGACGGTGGCCATCTTCTTCATCATCCCGCGCATCGGGGCGGGCTTCTTCCAAAAGGACCGGGCCGAACTCGTCCGGACATCGGGCTTTTCCGAAAAGGTGGACTTGGGCATAATCGGCGCCATCAAACTGGATGAAACGGTCGTCATGCGGGTTGAGTTTCCCGACCACAATGGCCCCCTCACGGAAGGCCTGTACTTTCGGGGCGCAGCCTACAACATTTACAACGGGCGTTCCTGGACCAACAGCCTGGCCCGTCGACGGGTGCTGGGACAGTCCGAGGGGGGCGTCATCAAAGTTGTCGCCCCGGAAGCGTCGGCCACGGGGCAACCGGGCCTCCGCCAAGAAATTCTTGTCGAAGCCCTCGATACGACGGTCCTGTTCGGCGTGCCTTTTGTGGAGTCGATCAAGGGCTTCTTCTTGTTCGTCTTGGTGGACGGGATGGGTGACTTGTATATGCCGTATCACCCCAACGCGCGATTTCAGTACAGCGCCTATTCCACGGCGACTCGTCTGCACGAACAGGAACGAACAGGGACGGCCTTCACGTATCCGGCTCACGTCCGAAAGCAGTATCTTCAACTGCCGGAGGTCAGCCAGTCAGTCGCGGACCTGGCCCGGGGGATCGTGCGCCAGGCGACGACTCCCTACGAGATGGCCGTTGCCGTCGAACGGCACCTTCGAGAAACTTACCGATACAGCCTCGACGTGGGGACGGCCGTGTCTGTGAGCCCTGTCGACGATTTTCTGTTCACGCGCAAGTCCGGTTACTGCGAACATTATGCGACGGCCATGGTGGTCATGCTCCGGGTCTTAGGCATTCCGGCTCGCCTGGTCACCGGCTTTCTTCACGGGGAGTGGAACGACTTCGGCAATTATTATACGGTCCGGCAACGGGATGCCCATGCCTGGGTTGAAGTGCTATTCCCGCGCTCCGGATGGATCACCTTCGACCCGACCCCCAGCGTGCCGGCAGCCGGTTCGAACCCACTTTGGTCCCGGCTCGGGAGTGTCGTGGATTCGATCCGTTTGAAATGGGATCGCCTCGTGATCCTCTATAGCTTCCGCGACCAGTTGGCGATCGCCCAGGACATCCGGGAGCGCGGCGACACCGTGCGTGTGCAGGTGGCGGGATGGCTGGCCACGGCCCTTCGTTGGGCCGCGACCGCCCGGACACGCCTCGCCGAACTGCGGAGTGCTTCCGAGTGGCTTCTTGTCGGGACGCTGGTCGGATGCCTGGGGTTGGTCGGGCTCATCGCGATCGCGCGGATGCGGGGGAGACTTTGGAACGGACGACGGCGCCTCATGCTCCATACTCCCTGGCAGGCCGCAGCCGTGCGATTGTATGGCCAGATGCTGCGCCTCCTCGAATCGCGCGGCGTCAGCAAGGCCGCCGGCGCGGCGCCGCTGGAATTCGCCCGACTGGTCAACCGGGAATGGCCGGCTGCTGATCGGTTCGTCGGGCCGCTGACCGAGCTGTATTGCCGGGTCCGGTTTGGACAGGCCCCGCTCTCATCCGAGGACCTGCGTCAGGCGGATGACCTGCTCGCGGGGCTCCGTGCGGTCAGGCGATTGTGAGGCGAGAGGAGAATTCTCACGCGGTGAGGAACCCTGAGAGGGCGCACCCCCTTCGGCCACGATGACGCGGCCCCGTCCGCCTCACCGTCTCTGCAGAATCTCAGCCTACTGGTGGCAAAAAAACTATCCGCCGCGAGTTGATCGAACGCGGCGGATCAAGCGAAGCTTGGTATGGAGCGGGAAACGGGATTTGAACCCGCGACCCTCGCCTTGGCAAGGCGATGCTCTACCACTGAGCTATTCCCGCTCCCGGCAAGAACGAAGCCGATTCTACTGGCCGCTCCATTCCCTGTCAAGGAAGCGCAGGGTCCCCGTCCCGGTTCTGCGGCAAGCCTCGCCGCCTTGAGCGCGACATGGGTTCCAGTTGCTGCGCCGGCGTCACTGGACGTGGCCGGCCACCCAATCCTCTGCTTTAGACGCCTCAAGGAGACTGGTCCGCAGAGCCTGCGGGACTTTGCTCCGCTATATTACGGATTCATGTCCGAATTCCACGACCTGTTCTTCACCTGAAACTTAGAAAAAACAGCTTGTGACAAGCTCGTAGTGATGTATAATGGGCTAGCGTTTGTGTTTGCTCGAGGTAATGGATGAATTCAACATTGCAGCGGGCTGTCACGAGCTTTTACAATCTGGTCTACGAAGCGCAGACTTTCGCCACCACGATGGCCAGACTCGACACGGCCGACCAGGAGCACTACGCGGGGAAAATCGAGGGACTCAATTGGGTTCTCGATCGGTGCCAGGAGCTGGAGGATATGGATACCAACCTGACACCCACATCACTTCAGCGCGTGCTGAGCGACGTGAAGTCGGACCTGGATCATGAGCTCTCGGTGCAGCGCCGCGAGAAGGGCCGTCGGGCTGACGGTCGGGAGGAGGCGCTGACCTTCGTGTCAGACTACCTCTCCAGCCTTATTACCGCCACCGAGATCGAGTCCTCAAAAAGTTCCGTCTGACCTCGTGGGCGGGCGCTTGCGGTTTCCTCGTCCCCTCCGTTGCGGAAAGCCGGACCTCCCGACGAATCCAATCCGATGAGGCCGTTTCAGGGGACCGGGGTGGACGTGTCACGGAGAACCAAGCTGGTCCGTGAATGGATTGTGTTTGCGATCTGTCTCGGGCTTGGAGGCCACATCGTCCTCGGCGTGATCCTGCACGCTCCGGAGAAGTGGCCGTGGAGGGACGCGGGCGTCTATGGACTTCTGGTTAGTCTCTCGGTGTATGTGGCGGTGCAACTCGTTCGCTCCGTCTGGTGGGTCATGAGAGGCAAGACGAAGCGGCCGATGTCCTGATCAGGATCGGCTCCGCGGCCGGTCCACGAACTCACGCGAGCGGACGAGGTCCTCGTGCGTGCACAGCTGCTTCTCGACCAGCAGATGTTCCACCGCCGCGATTCGGGCAGTCAGTTCCGGCAGCATGATGTCCAGTGTTTCGGCCAGCTCGTTCAGGCGGCGGGTGGCGAGGCCCTCCGGCCGCGACGCGACCGAGCGCCGCAGTGTTCGCGGTGAAGCCTGGCGGCGGGACTGCCCCCTCATCTTCTTCTTCGACGGCATCGCAACCTCCCACTCAGCCTTCCGCGGCTCGCGACGACAGGGCCGCGCCATGCTGCGCGCGGCCATGATTCATCAACCAGCGGATGGCCTCTCAAGGCCGCCGGGCTAGACTTCCTGAAATCGTTCTATCGCTCCAGCCCGCTCACGGAGAAACTCTAACAGGCGCTTATTTTCACGAGCCGACCGAAGAAAGTTGAACCCGATGCCCTTGGACGTGACCGACCGAACGATCGCGGCTTCCTCAATCGGGAGCTGCTGCTCGGAAACAAAGAGCTTCAGGTAATAGATCTCGTCCGTGCGGACCGGCGCATCGCTCTGGATCAGGCAGCCTCCCGCAGAGATGTTGAGCACGGTTCCATCTCCGCTGATTCGTCCTCCTGAGAAGGCCAGCGCGAAGCGTACCGGAATGCGCGTATGCTCCCTCCGATCCACGGGATGGGGGGGATAGCGGCGGCCCCATCGGAAGCTCAGAAATCGGTGGCTGCAGATCTGACAACGAAAGGGGGACATGAGGAGCACGCCAGCGAGGCGCTCGATCAACGAGACGCAACGCGCTCGGAGCACAACGTCCGTTCCGCATTGTGGACACCGAAGGGGCTGTGCCATCGGGCAGCCTCAGTGGATGACAGCCTGTGCCGTCTTCTCTATAGGACAAGACCCGGTGATGGGGCAAGAACTTTCTCGCCGGCTTGACCGCGAGAAACGCTTTTCGATAGAATCGCCTCGTGCGTCCGCCCCGTCCCCAAGGCCCTGGTTTCAGCGCGTGGCCCACTGCGCCTCGTTCCCGGCGTGCGGTTCGGCCCGGCGGCCCTTCGCCGAGGGAGGAGAGGGGCCAGCCGCCCCGCGACCAATACGGGTCGTTTCGCGCCTCGCTGCTCTACTGTCCGACGTGCCGTCAAGCCACGCCCACCCGAGAGCGTCTGCTTCTCGTCCTCCCAACCGGCGACCTCTACGAATACCTCTGCGCGCAGTGCGGCACTTCCACTGGCTCCAAGACCGACAAGGACCAATCCGAGGTTCGCCTCTTCATCCCGTGATCGGTCCTCCGACCGATCCCGCTCCGATCGAGGCGAAGAAGCATGACTGACGTGTGGCTCGTGGCTCCAGAGTCCTGGTGTGGCACGGGAGAGCGGCGGGAGCACGACAGGCTGAGTGGATGAAATCAGGCGAGACCCTCGATCGGAATCCCCTCCTCGATCAGCATCACCGGGATGTCCTCCCTGATCGGATAGAGGATTTTCTTATCAGCCCGGATTAGGCCGCCGTCGAGTTTCTCGCTCACGGGCTGGCCCGCTTTGTTCTTGAGCTCCCTTTTCGCGATCCGGTCATTCAACCGGGCGATGAGCGCGTCGTTGGCGAGGACGACATCCTGCTTCGTTTCAGGGCAGCACAGGATCGCCAACAACTCCTGATCGATGTTCACTTTCCCCGAAAAGTCCTTCGTTTCTGCCATGACACCTCCCTGGGCCCGACGAAGCCCCTCACCGCAGCGCATCGAGACGAGATGGAGCAGGCTCTAGGGTAGATGAATCTCCAGGCAAGATCAAGGGAGGAGTGAGAGGGAGGATCATATTGTGCTCAGATCGTGAAGGACGCGCCGGAATCTGGTAGACTAAAAACTTGCTTCCCTACAAGAGGTCGCTCGGTGAATTGGCCTGTTCGGGTCAGACGATACTGTCTCACGGGGCTCCTGGTCCTGGTCCCTGCCTGGGGAACATTCCTGATCATGCTCGCGCTGTTGAGCACCGTGGATGGCTTGATCGCGGATCTCCTCGGTCCCGTGCGCAAGCCCGGCATCCCGGGGCTGGCGGAGGTGTCCCTCCTCGGCCTAATCCTATTGACCGGTGTCGTCGCGACCCGATTTCTAGGCCAACGGATGCTTCGCTGGACGGAGGAACTGATGCGACGCATCCCCGTGGTGCGCACCATCTACGGCATCTTGAAGGGAATGACGGACCTGTTTAACTTCAAGGCCCGCTTCGGCCGGAGCAAGGTGGTGGTCTTTCCATTCCCCCGCGAGGGCCTCTGGGCGCTCGGTTTCGTCATGGGGGCGGCCCCCGCCTCGCTGCAGGTGGCTCCTGTGGGACCGCTGGTGATGGTCTTCGTTCCGACCGCGATTCATCCCTTCACCGGGTACCTCGCGTTTATGCCCCAGCACAAGATATTCTCTGTGAATCTTCCGGCCGAAGAGGCGATGAAGATGGAGTTCTCGGCCGGCCTCTACCGCCCTCGGCCCGGGTGGCTGACGAAATTGCCCGGACCGGGCCCTGGGGAGGCTGGACCGCCATAGGAGCGCGACGATGCCAACCTCAGCGCTTGATCGGCTCATCGTCCGCCCGGCCCGCATGGAAGACGTGGACATGCTGGTGACCTTCAGCGCGGCGATGGCTCTGGAGACGGAAGGCAGAAGGCTGGACATGGATCGGCTGCGCCGTGGAACGCAGCGGGTGTTCGACTCCCCGACGCGAGGCTTCTACGTCGTCGCCGAACTCCCGCAGGAGTCCTCGCCTGGGGTGATCGGCCAGCTTCTGGTCACCTACGAATGGAGTGACTGGCGGGACGCGACCTTCTGGTGGATCCAAAGCCTGTACGTGCATCCGGACTGGCGCCGCCGTGGCGTGTACCGCCGGATGCACGAGTACATCAGGCAGCAAGCCCGGAGCCGAAGCGATGTGTGCGGCCTCCGCCTCTATGTCGAGGCCGGCAATACAGGGGCCCAGGCAGCCTATAGGCAGACCGGACTGTTTCCTTCGAGCTATCGCATAATTGAGGAAGACTTTGTGTTCCGCAACAAGATGGTCTAAACTTTAGTGTAGAGGCGAAAGGTGCCCGCGTCCGTGGCGGTTGGCGGGACGGTGACCAGAAAGGCAGGCGGCCATGAAAGCACACAAGGCGACCTGGATGACAGCGACCCTGATCCTTTCGCTGAGTCTCCTAGGAGGCTGCGCGTTCATCCGCGGGAGTATGGGGGATGCATTCAAGGACGAGGACGTGGCGGC